>JAEEGL015092246.1_pt1 | contig 14745 bp, 14 predicted proteins | sample 9134231 | NCBI WGS metagenome assembly JAEEGL01 (sample SAMN16246548, study PRJNA631951) | gut metagenome | biome: gut microbiome; feature: rumen; material: fiber-attached | host: Bos | place: Iran: Karaj | collected 2018-10 | reverse complement strand
CTGGCAGTTGCCGCACATCATGCCTTCCACTGTGATGATCTTCTTCATGATCGTTTCCTCCTTGTTCTCCGGCTGCTGCGCCGGTTTCTGGTATTCTTCCTCTGCCGGAGCGGAAAACTCCGTCAGATCAGGCAAGTTTATGGGCTCCCGCTTCCCGTCTCCCTTGCGGCTGCGGATATTCGTCAGGTTCAGCCGCAGGGCGTTGGTGACCACGCAGAAGCTGGAAAGACTCATGGCCGCCGCGCCGATCATGGGACTCAGGGTCAGGCCGAAGGCGGGGATCAAGGCCCCGGCGGCCAGGGGGATGCCGATGCAGTTGTAGAAAAACGCCCAGAACAGGTTTTCCTTGATGTTCCGCAGCACACGGCGGGAGAGACGGATGGCGGCGGGGATATCCGAGGGCGTGGACTTCATGAGGACCACGTCCGCCGCGTCCAGAGCCACGTCCGCGCCTGCGCCGATGGCGATGCCGATATCCGCCCGGGTGAGGGCGGGGGCATCATTGATGCCGTCTCCCACCATCGCCGTCTTCCCATATTCCAGCAGGCGGCGGATGACGGCCTCCTTATCTCCGGGAAGGACATCGGAGATGACGCCCTCCACGCCGATGCGGGAGGCGATGGCTCCGGCGGAGCGGCGGTTGTCCCCCGTCAGGAGGAGCACCCGGATGCCCATGGCCTTCAGCTCGGCAATGGCGTCGGCGCTGTCCTCCTTCACCTCGTCCGCCACCGCGGCGATGCCCAGCGCACGGCCTCCCAGGGCGAAGAACAGCGGCGTTTTTCCCGCTTCCGCCAGCCGGACGCCGGCGGTCTCCAGGACCGGATCCATCAGCCCCATTTCCTTGAAGTAGGCGGCGCTGGCGCCCAGAGCCTCATGCCCGCCCAGGATACCCTGGACGCCGTGGCCCGGCAGGGCACGGAACCCCTCCACCGGAGGAAGGACCATCCCCTCGGCTTCCGCCCGATCCCGGATGGCCCGGGCCAGAGGGTGCTCGCTGGGGGCTTCCAGGGCTGCGGCGGCGGCAAGCAGCTCCTCACGGGTCACGCCGGGTGCGGGGATCAGATCCGTTACCTCCGGCTCGCCCTTGGTGACGGTGCCGGTCTTGTCCAGCACCAGGATATCCGTCCGTCCGGCAGCCTCCAGAGCTGCAGCGGTCTTGAACAGGATGCCGTTTTTCGCCCCCTTGCCGCTGCCCACCATGATGGCCACGGGGGTGGCCAGGCCCAGGGCGCAGGGACAGCTGATGACCAGCACGCTTACCGCCCGGGCCAGGGCAAAGCCGAAGGCCCTGCCGGCGATGAGCCAGATCACGCAGGTGGTCAGGGCCAGGCAGAGCACCACCGGAACGAACACCGCGCTCACCTTATCCGCCATCTTGGCGATGGGGGCTTTGCCTGCGGCTGCGTTCTCCACCAGGTCGATGATCTGCCGGAGAGTGGTATCCGCGCCCACCCGGGTTGCCCGGCAGGTGAGGGCGCCGTTCTGGTTCAGCGTGGCGGCGCTGACCCGGCTGCCGGGGGATTTGTCCACCGGCAGGCTTTCCCCGGTGAGGGCGGATTCGTTCACCGCGCTTTCCCCGGAGACCACCTCCCCGTCCACGGGGATACGTTCGCCGGGCCGGACCAGGAAGAGGTCGTCCACCCGCACCTGATCCGCCGGGATCACGGTCTCCGCTCCGTCCCGAATGACGCAGGCGGTGTCCGGCGCCAGGTCCATGAGGCTGCGGATGGCGTTGGTGGTCCTGCCTTTGCTCCTGGCCTCCAGGAGCTTGCCCACGGTGATGAGGGTGAGGATCATGGCGGCGGATTCAAAGTAAAAGTCCGCTTCGCCCCCGGCGTAGGCCAGACGAAACAGCACCGCGGTGCTGTAGGCAAAGGCGGCGCCGCTGCCCAGGGCCACCAGCGTATCCATGTTGGGCGCCCCGTGGGTCAGGCTTTTCGCACCGCTGATGAAAAAGCGCTGGTTCACCACCATGACGGCTGCGCTGAGGACCAGCTCGTAGATGCCGATGGTGAGCATATTGTGGTGCAGAAACCGGGGTACGGGCCAGCCCCACATATGGTGCCCCATGGAGACATACATCAGAGGCAGGAGCAGGATCAGGGAGACGATGAGCCGCCTGAGGATCCTGGGACTCTCCGTATCCTCCAGGGCTGCACGCTCCGCCTTGACGTCAGGGACTGTGCTCCCGCCGGCGGCGGGGGAAGCGCCGTAGCCCGCGTCCGAAACAGCCTTGCAGATGCTCCCGGGGGAGTCCTGTGCTTCATCCCAGCTGACCATCATGGAATTGGTGAGCAGACTGACCGAGACCTCCTGCACCCCTTTCAAAGCGGAGACCGCTTTCTCCACATGGGCGACGCAGGCTGCGCAGGTCATCCCCGTGACCTGGAATTTTTCAGTGCGCATGGGATCCTCCTTTTCCAAAACCGATGGGATCACGGAAAAAGAATACCATATCTGTAGGATAACGGGAAGAGGGAATCATGTCCGATGCCAATTTTGGCACGGCTTCTCATCCGGACGATCAGGCTCCTCCGCCCGTGATCCTGCGCAGCGGGGGCAGGGCGAAGCGGGCACAGAAGCCGGTGAACAGCCCGGTAAGAATGCCGGAGAGGAGCAGAGCGGGGAGATACCACCAGATCCCCGGGGTGCCGAGAAGCAGCCGTGCGGTAAGCAGCTGACCCAGATTATGGGCGACGGCGGCATAGGCGCTGAGGGCCCAGACCCGGGTCTCCCGTACCCGGGGCTTCAGCAGGCACATGACGGCATAGGACAGAAGACCGCCCGCCAGACTGTAGAGAAAGCTCATGAGGGTACCCGCCAGAGCTGCCCCCAGCACCAGCCGCACGGCGAACACGAGACCGGTCTCCCCCCGTCCGTAGAGATACAGAGTCATGAGCAGGATGATGTTGGCCAGACCCAAACGGATCCCCGGAAGGGGAACGACAGGGGGGATAAGCCCCTCCGCCGCCCAGATGCTCAAGGCAACGGCGCTGAGCAGGGCCAGAATACAGAGTTTCTTCGTCTTCATCCCAGCACCCCGTCCGGTCCCGCGCCGCCCCCCGAAAGGATCACCGTGACCCGGTTGGGCAGGCAGACGATGGGCTTAGCGGCGGCGGAGGACCAGCTCTGGTGTACGCAGATCTGATCCGGGCAATCCGCCCGCAGCATCCGGACCCGGCCCCGCTCGACCTCCAGGGTGTTGCCCTCGCCCACCTCCAGGGTATAGGGCGCCGGTACGCTGCGCAGGTCGATGCGCGAGACCAGCTCCCCATCCCGGTACACCTCCGCCGTTCCGGCTCCCTGGCCGGAGAGCAGCAGGAGACAGACGAGGGACGCCGCCGCCAGGAGCAGGATGCCCCCCAGAAGCAGTCTGAGGGAGATTTCCGATTTGCCGCCCAAGGGAAACACCTCCTTTGCCATTGACGGGAAAAGCGGGTCGGGGTAAACTGTTATCGCCGGGGCAGAGGACCTTCCCCGGCGCAAAAAGGAGTGAGCCGGATGCCCGCATATTTCTGGTCCTGTGCCGGATTCTCCCGCAGAGGGGAAAGACCCGAAAACGAGGATAATTATTTTCTGGATGATATCCTCCTTCCCGAAGGGGGAGAGGATACCGACCCGCGCGCCGCCGGTCTGCGGTCCCGGGGCGTTGTGGCCGTCTTCGACGGCATGGGCGGCGAACAGGCGGGGGAATATGCCAGCTTCACCGCCGCGGATCTGCTGCGGTCAAAAAAGAGCGAGCTGCTGGGCGCCCGGGACCAAGAGGCCTTCAAAGGCGCCGTACAATCCTATGTGCGGGAAGTGAACGATAAGCTCCGCCGCCGGGGCGGGGAGCTGCAGGCCACCGTCGGCGCGGCCATGGCGATGCTCCTGCTCCGGGGCAGGGAGGCCATGATCTGCAATCTGGGGGACTGCCGCGTGTACTGCCTCCGGGGAGGAAAACTCAGCCTGCTTACCCGGGACCATACCCTGGCTGCATTCCTGCAGCGAAGGGGAGATCTGACCCCGGAGGAGGCCAGGACGGATCCCCGGAGACACGCCCTCATGCGTCACCTGGGCAGCGACCGGGGAGAGGATGCCCTTCAGCCCTTCTTCCGCCGCATGGAGCTGGAATCCGGAGACCGTTTCCTCCTGTGCAGCGACGGGGTGAGCGGCAGCCTGGAGGAAGGGGAGATGATCCGGCTGCTGGGAAAGGGGAAGCCCGCCGCAGCGGTCCGGGCGCTGACAGAGGCAGCTCTCCGGGCGGGGAGCCGGGATAACCTTACCGCCCTCTGCGTCCAGGTGCAGCTCCGGCTGTTTTAGATCACAAAGCCGCCGTTCAGGCCAACCACCTGCCCGGTGATGAAGCCCGCCCGATCTGAAGCCAGAAAGGCGGCAAGAGCCCCCACGTCCTCCGGTGTGCCCAGGCGCTCCAATGGGGTCTCCATACGCAGATCCTCCAGCTCGGCTTCCGTGAAGCCGTCCAGCATCCGGGTGCGGATCACCCCGGGGGCGATGCAGTTCACCCGGATGCCCGAAGGGGCCAGTTCCTTGGCCAGGGCCTTGGTGAGACCGATGACCGCAGCCTTGGAGGCGCTGTAGGCCGCCTCGCAGGAGCCGCCCACCTGCCCCCACATGGAGGAGATATTCAGGATGCTTCCCCGCTTCATGTGTACCATATAGGGGATCGCCGCCCGGCAGCAGAGGAACACCGCATCCGTATTCACCCGAAACAGATCCCGCCAATCCCGATAGGTCATATCGGTGAGCAGACCGCAGTAGGAGATCCCCGCGTTGTTCACCAGCAGGTCCACGCCGCCCACCCGGGCGAACATGGCGTCCACCTGGTCCGGATCCGTGATGTCCGCGCCCACGGAGATGCCGCCGATCTCCTCCGCCAGCTTCTCCGCGGCTTCCGCTGAATGACGGAAGGCGACGGCAACGCGCCAGCCCTCCGCAGAAAGGGCGCGGCAGACGGCGCTGCCGATCCCGCCCGCGCCGCCGGTGACCAGAGCGGTCTTGCCCATAGCGTTCCCTCCAGACAGATCCCGGCCCCAAGGCCGGTTTTCCCCATTGTATCACGTTAGGATTCCGGTGACAATTCAGGAAAGGAAAAGAATCATGGACGATTGGAAGGATAAGCACTACGCCTTTTACTGCAATCGGGAATGCGAATGCTTCCCCTGCCACGAAACGAAGGACCCGGAGAATTTCAACTGCCTCTTCTGCTGGTGCCCCCTGTACGCCTTGGGAGAGAAATGCGGAGGGAATTTCCGGTATACGGAGGAAGGAGTGAAGGACTGCTCCCGCTGTCCTTTCCCCCATATCCGGGCCAATTACGGCAAGGTCATGGACCGGTTCAGCGAAGTGGCCAGACTGGCTGCCAGAAAAGAGGAAAAGTGAAGGTCTCCGTACCCGGCGATGTGCAGGAAGCCCTGAAGCGGCTCCGGGGCCGCGGCCACGCGGCTAACCCCGTGGGGGGCTGCGTGCGGGACAGCCTGTTGGGCCTGTACCCCGAGGATTGGGATATCTGTACCTCCGCCAGACCGGAGGAGACGGCAGCCTGCTTTCCGGACTGCAGGGTCCTGCCCACGGGCATGCGCCACGGCACCGTAACGGTGCTCTGGGGCTCGCGGAGCCTGGAGATCACCACCTACCGAAGGGACGGAGCCTATTCGGATCACCGGCGGCCGGACGAGGTGGCTTTCGTCTCCGACCTGCGGGAGGATCTGGCCAGACGGGATTTCACCGTGAACGCCATGGCCCTCTCCCCGGAGGGAGAGGTACTGGATCCCTTCGGCGGGCTGGAGGATCTGAAGCTGGGACTCCTGCGCTGCGTGGGCGAGGCGGAGGCCCGGTTCAGGGAGGATGCCCTGCGGATCCTGCGCCTTCTGCGCTTCGCCGCCCGTCTGGGCTTCCGCCCGGAGGAGCGGACGCTGGCTGCTGCCATGGACTGCCGGGAGCTGCTTCCCGCCCTGGCGGGGGAGCGGGTGCTGCGGGAGATCTGCCTCTATCTGGAGGGGACCGGAGCCGGAGCCTGCTTTCCCTGGGCAAAGCCCATCCTGCTGCCGGTGCTGCCCGAGCTCCGGGAACTGGAGGGAGAACGGGAGTCTGTCCGGCTGAGCAGGCTACCTCCATCGCCGGCCCTGCGTCTGGGGCTGCTCCTGCGCTCCCCGGAGGGGGAGAAGGCGGACGCCCTTCTGCGGCTGAAGAGCGCCAGGGCGCTGGAGCGCCGTGTCCGCACCCTGGCCGCCGGCGCATGGGGCCCGCCCCCCGGGGACCGGGCGGAGCTGGGCCGAGCCCTGGGCCGTGTGGGAGAACCGGTTTTCCGGGATCTGCTTCTGCTTTGGCGCGCCCTGGGATCGGCGACGGAGGGACAGCTTGCGGGCGTGGAACGGGAGCTGAGGTCCCTTCTCCGATCCGGCTTCTGTTTCACCCAGGCGGAGCTTTCGGTGCGGAGCGGAGATCTGCAGGCCCTGGGCTTCTCCGGCGCAGAACTGGGCGATGCTCTGCGTTTCCTTCTGGAGCAGGTACAGGCCGGTGAACTGCCAAACGAAAAGGCTGCCCTGCTGTCGGCAGCGGAGAGACGAAAAAAAGCCGCCGGGGGCTGAACTCCCGGCGGTCCGATGGGATCCTATGATCAGATGCTCCGACCTTCCACCAGGGCTTCCGTATCCCTGGCGATGACCAGCTCCTCATCCGTGGGGATCATCAAGACCTTGACCTTGGCGCCCTCGGGGCTAAGCTCGGCCACCTTGCCGCGGACGTTGTTGCGCTGGGGGTCGATGGAGATACCCATAAATTCCAGCCCTTCCACCATGCGCTGGCGGATGTCCCCGTCGTTTTCTCCCACACCGGCAGTGAACACCACGCAGTCTACCCCGCCCATGGCGGCGGCGTAGGAGGCGATGAGCTTCCGGCCCTGGTAAACGAAGACGTCCCGGGCCATGGCGCAGCGATCATCCCCTTCCTCCTGACCCTTTTCCAGATCGCGGAAATCGGAGGACTTGCCGGAGAGACCCAGCATTCCGGATTTCTTATTCAGCACATTGGTCATCTCATGGATGTCCATTCCGGTCTTGTCCATCATATACTCCAGAATAGCGGGATCGATGGAGCCGGAGCGGGTGCCCATGGGGATGCCCTCCAGCGGGGTGATGCCCATGGAGGTGTCAACGCATTTGCCGCCCTTTACGGCGGCGAAGCTGGAGCCGTTGCCCAGATGGCAGGTGACGACCTTGAATTCCGGATCGCCTTCCCGGCCGCAAAGACGGGCGGCTTCGGCGGAAACGTAACGGTGGCTGCTGCCATGGAAGCCGTAGCGACGGACCATATACTTGGTATAATACTCATAGGGCAGGGCGTACATATACGCTCTGCGGGGCATGGTCTGATGGAAGGCGGTATCGAACACGGCCACCTGGGGCACACCGGGCATGGCCTCCTCACAGGCTTCGATGCCCGCCAGGTTCGCCGGATTGTGGAGGGGGCCCAGGGGAATGACTTCCCGGATGGCGGCCTTCACCTTCTCATCCACCAGGGTGGAGGCGGTGAACTTTTCCCCGCCGTGGAGGACCCGGTGGCCCACCGCGCCAATCTCATTCATATGCGCCACCACGCCGACCTCCGGATCCGTCAGCGCCCGGAAGACCAGCCGGATGGCATCTCCGTGGTCATGCATATCCTCGCGGTATTCCTTGCTGCGCCCATCGGGCAGCTTGTGCTTCATAAAGGAATCGGCAATGCCGATGCGCTCACAGGCCCCCTTGCAGAGCACGGACTCATCCTCCATATTGAAGACCTGATACTTCAGGGAAGAGCTTCCGGCATTGATGACCAGAATTTTCATGCTTCGTTCCATCCTTTCCTCTTGCTTGCATCTCTTGAGTTCACATTCAAATAATATATACCTGTTTTCTGACTTGTACAAGGATTTTGGAGAATTTTATGAGAATTATCGGCCTGACGGCGGAATACAACCCCTTTCACCGGGGACATGCCTGGCAGCTTGCCCGGATCCGGGACCGATTTGGACCTGATGCGGCGGTGGTGACGGTCCTTTCCGGCTGTTTCGTTCAGCGGGGGGAGCCCGCCCTGTTCGATCCGCGGACCCGGGCGGAGGCTGCCGTACGCTGCGGTGCGGACCTGGTCCTGGAGCTGCCTCTGCCCTGGGCCATTTCCTCGGCTCAGGGCTTTGCCCGGGGAGCGGTGACCCTGCTGGAGGACCTGGGCTGCGTGGAGGAACTGGCCTTCGGCAGCGAATCCCGGGATCTGACGGAGCTTCTGGAAGCGCGCCGTCTTCTGGAGGCCCCGGAGCTGAAGCCCCTGCTGCGTGAGGGACTGGCGGAAGGCCTGGGCTTCGCCGCCGCCCGTCAGCAGGCTGCGGAACGTCTGGCGGGCGGGGAGGTGCCCCAGCTCCGCCGGCGGAACGATATCCTGGCCTTGAGTTATCTGGAAGCGTTGGAGCATCTGGACAGCCCGATCCGGCCCTGCCCGCTGCCCAGGTGCGACGATTATCCCACCGCCTCCCAGCTGCGGGAGCGGGAGGACTTCCTGGCCTTCCTGCCAGACGAAGCGGCGGAGGTATTCCGGCGGGAGACGGCGGCGGGCCGCGGCCCGGTAAAGCCGGCCGATCTGGAACTGCCCATCCTGGCCGCCCTGCGCACCCTTTCGGAGAAAGAATGGGACGACCTGCCGGATGGGGGAGAAGGGCTGCAGAACCGGCTCCGCCGGGCAGCCCTGGAGGCGGGGAGCTGGGAGGAACTGATCCGTCTGGGGGTCACAAAACGCTATCCCGCCGCCCGGATCCGGCGGATGGCCCTGGCCGCGTTTCTGGGGATCTCCTGGGAGATGACCGCCGGATCCCCTGCGTATCTCCGGGTCCTGGCGCTGAATAAGCGGGGAGCCGAGGTGCTGAAGACTGCTTCCCCCAGGCTGCCGGTGATCACCCGGGCAGCACGGGGGCGGGGAGATCCCGTCCTGGAGCTGGAGCTGCGGGCGGCGGGGCTTTACGCCCTGGCCTTCCGGGAGCCGTCGGAGCGCCGGGGAGACCGGGGATGGAGACAAAGTCCCTTCGTTGCGGAATAAAACATCGGGAGCGGATCTGCAGGTCCGCTCCCGATCATTGATTTGGTCGTTATCCGCTTCGGGTCCTGGCCCGGAACCGAATGCCGGAGATCAGACCCATGGCGGCAAAGCAGGCCACCATGGAGGAGCCGCCATAGCTGAAGAAGGGAAGGGTGATGCCTACCACGGGGGCGATGCCGATACACATGCCGATGTTCTCGAAGCTCTGAAAGGTGAACCAGGCGGCTACCCCCATGCAGATGAGCATATCCATGGTACTGCTGCTGTGGAGCCCGATATACAGGACCCGGAGGATGATCACGGTGAGGAGGAGAACGATGACGGCGCAGCCGATGAGCCCCAGCTCCTCCCCCGCCACGGCGAAAATGAAGTCCGTATGCTTGAAGGGGATCATGGCGGATTGAGACTTGGCGCCATGAAGCCAGCCCTGGCCGGTGATGCCCCCGGAGGCCAGGGCGGTCTTGCACTGGTTCACCTGCCAGGTGATCCCCAGACCGGTGGGGTCCACCCGATCCGGGAAGAAGGGAGCCAGGATCCGCTCCCGGTGATACTCCGACAGGAAATGGTTCCACAGGACGGGGACCACGGCGGCAATGGCGCCGAGGCCGACCAGGAACCAGAGAAGATGCAGGCTGCCGGCGAAGCACATGGCGGCAAAGATGAAGAAGAAGACCAGGGCGCTGCCCCAGTCCGCGCTGATGTAGACGATCAGCGCAAAAAACAGGCCGAAGTGGGCCAGGAGCATGAATACGGAGGAGAATGCGTTGATCCCCCTCTGCCGCTCCTTCAGCCAGCGGAGCTGCCGGGCGAGAAGGAGCACGAAGCTGAGTTTGACGATCTCCGAGGGCTGGATGCCGATGCCGAAAAAGCGAAGCCAGCTCTTGTTGCCGGTGCCGCCTTCAACGCCCCAGAAGCGAAGGGACAGGATCAGCAGAATGCTGAGGGGCAGAAGGAGGTACCACCGCTGGGACAGCAGATCCGCATCCAGAACGGTGAACAGGAAATACAGGACCACGCCGATGGCCAGAGCGCCGATCTGCACCGTCATGTACCGCTCCGTCTCATAGGTGCGGGTGGCACTGTAGAGGATGAACAGGCCGAAGACGGCGGTGATCAGACAAAGGATGAGCAGAAGCAGATCCGAACGGAGCAGGAACGAACCCAATCTCCGCAGCCGCTGTTTCATGTTTCCGCCCCCTTTCCGCCTTCTTCGCGATGCCTAGTGATTTTACCATTTTCCCGCGGTCTTGACAAGGGTGAAGAAAAGGAAAGCCTCCGGCCAGGCCGGAGGCTGCGGGAAACGCGGAATACGCGGGTAGACAGATCAATCCCGCTGCTGGCAATACTGTGCGGGGTTGATCACGCCCCGGCGGCGGTAGATATCCGGGATGCGCTTGTTGACGAAGTAATCCCAGAGCTTCGGCTCCGCCCGATAGCCCAGGAAACCAATGCGGTTGACCCGTCCTTCCACAGGATACCAGCCCACCACCTGGTATATGCCCTTGACGATGCCCCGGACGGAGGTGATGACATAGTCATAGTCCTGAGCGATGTCCAGATTCAGCTTCCAGGCCTCGTGGCAGGCGGCGAAAATGGGGTCTTCCTCGCCGTCAGCTGCCATACGGGCGATCTTTTCATCCGTGGTTTTGATGAGGATGTACTTGAAATCGGGCTCGGCATAGATCTCCGGCGACAGGCCTTCCACCAGCTGGGCCGCGTTGCCCGTGCCCCGGTCATGATGCTGCCCCTGGCGTTTGTCGATCAGGCCCAGGAAGCAGTCCAGCACCGCGGATTCCACCTCGAAGGCAGTGGTCTCGTCCAATCCCCAGCGGTGGATGACCGGCAGGACCTCCAGGCCGGAATCCCGGATCTCCTTGATCAGATCAAGCTTTGGATCATTGGTTTCTTCATCGTCAGGCCTGACCCGCAGATTGCCCTGTGCATGGGCGAAGACCTGGTTGCCGCTGCCCATGCCCACATAGAAGGTGATGCCGTTGCGGGGATCCAGCAAGCGGTAGACATAATACTTCAGACTTTTGCTTGCGCCTGCAGGGAATTGTTCCTTTTCTGCCATATCGGTTTCCTCCCATCACGGTTCGTTTTCGATAATATAACATATTTGTGCGATAATTGCAAGGCTGGACTTGTGAAAAGTGACGGAAGCTGTGGAGCGGGAAGTGGGGAAAAGGAGAACTCCGGCGGTTGAAAAAGAAAGGAGAGCATGATATAATTCCTTGGTTATAAAGGAGGCGGAACGGACGTGGAGAAGCGGGTATATACCTCCTCGGAGGAGGAGACGGAGACCTGCGGCAGGGAACTGGCCGGGGAGCTTGGCCCGGGCAGCGTGGTCGCCCTGTACGGGGATCTGGGTGCGGGAAAGACCGCCTTCGTGCGGGGCCTGGCCCAAGGCCTGGGGATCCGGGAGAGCGTCAGCAGTCCGACCTTCACCATCGTGAACGAATATCCCGGAAGCGTTCCGCTGTTCCATTTCGATATGTACCGCCTGCAGGATGAACAGGAGCTCTTCGATATCGGCTGGGAGGATTATCTGGACCGGGGCGGCATCTGCGCCCTGGAGTGGAGCGAACGGGTGGAGGGCGCCATCGGATCCGATGCGGTACGGGTGACCCTTCGCCGACTGGACGATACCCGCCGGGAGATCCTGATCTCCCGGAAGGAGGAGGGAGAAGCATGCTGATCCTGGCGCTGGAATCCTCCGCGAAGGCCGCCTCCGCCGCCCTGTACGAAGGGGATAAGCTCCTGGGGATGAGTCTCATGCACTGCGGTCTCACCCATTCCGAGACCCTGCTGCCCATGGCGGAGGAGCTGCTCCGCCGTACCGGCAGAGGCATGGAGGGCGTCGACCTGGTGGCGGTTGCCCGGGGACCGGGCTCCTTCACCGGCATCCGGATCGGCGTGGCCACGGCGAAGGGCCTTTGCTGGGGCGGGAACACGCCCTGCTGCGGCGTTTCCACCCTGGAGGCGATGGCCTGGCAGGGGGCCCACCTGGAGGGCAGGCTCCTGTGCTGCGTCATGGACGCCCGGCGGGGCCAGGTCTACAACGGCCTGTTCCGGGCAGAGGGGGGAAGGCCCCTGCGTTTGGGGGAGGACAGGGCCCTGAGCCTGGACGAGCTGCTGCCGGAACTGGAGGAGGCCCCGGTGCTGCTGGGAGACGGGGCGCTGCTCACCGCCGGGGAGATGGACAGACGCGGCATAGCGTATACCCTGGCGCCGGAACCTGTCCGGATCCAAAGCGCCTGGGGCGTGGCCCTGGCCGCCGCCCACGCGCCGGAGAGCGCCTGGGGCGAGCCGGATCCGGTATATCTCCGCCTGAGCCAGGCGGAGCGGGAAAGACTGGAGAGATTGAAGGCGGAACAATCGGGTATTGCGATGACACCGGCCGAGAAAGGATGATCGGGATGAATGCTTTCGGATCTACTGAATTAGGGAATAACAAAGCAGTCGAAGAGAGTATTCAGGCGGCTAGTCCCGGCAGTTATGCCAAACTCTGTTTCCTCTGGAAAAACACCAAAGACGACGAGGTTTACAGCGGTTTCTATGTGGGGAAGATCATCGCGAAAACCCTGACCAGGAGCGGCCTTTTGTCAACAAAATATGGGAATATTACGATTGAGCTGCCCGGTGGAAAGCATTTTGCTGTGTATGCTCCTGACGCCAGTATACAGAAAAGTGTGAATCGCGGCGGATACAGTTTTAAAACGATCAACAGGAAGATCGATACAGCATTGGTGGATGAAATGAGAAGCTTCCTCCCTCTCGGAATGGAGAGAAAGTATTATCTGTATTCCGGCGATATCACGATCCTCAACCCGAATGTCCCGCAGGATAAACAGGCGATCATGGAATTGCTGCAGTCAATGAAAAATACCCAGGAAGAGAAGCGTGCGGCAGAAAAGAAACGGCAGGAAGAGGCAAAGGCGCTGGCAGCGGAGAAAGCCGCAAAGGAACGGGCACTTAAGGAAAAGATGGACGCGGTAGATCTGGACGCGCTCTTCCGCAATTTCTGATATAGGAGCAAATTTGAATAGGGGAGGTCCGACGATGCGTGATCAAGATGCAGACCGCGTTTTTCACAAACGTGCAGAATTCTATGTTCAGCTGAGCCGCAGAAAAGAGGCGGAGGGTGATCTTTCTGCTGCATTTCAGAATATGCAGAAGGCCAGAACCGAGGACGGCGGGGCAAATGAGACGTTTTTTCTGGAAGAACTGGAACGCCTTCAGCAACGGATCGCTCCTGTGGATCCTGAAGTGAAAGCCGCCCTGGTCAAGCTCTTCTGTGAAGCAGCTCTCGCCGAAGAGAACATTGAGGCATATGAGGCTGCGGAAAACGCAGCGGAGGATCTGGCAAAAAGACTTGCAGCGGGAGATCCTGCGGCAGCCGCAGAGCTGAAGGAGCTGGCCGGGAAAAACGGCGTCAAAATGGGACTTCCGATAAGCGTGATCGAGACGAATCGCAAGGCGGCAGGGGCAATGGTGCCGAAAGCGGCCGAGGTTATCCCATCCGGAGGCAAAACCGCAGATGAATACGGCATTGATGAGACTGCATTTGAGGAGATAGACGCCGATCCTGAATATGATGCCGTTGCGAAGATCATCCATGCGTATTATCGTCAAGAAAAGGAAACCATCCTTTCGGATCCCCAGCTGATTTCGGATGTGGTCGGTGCCGGCGGATCGGCTGAAGAGACTGCGGCGCTTTTCGTGCTCAGAGATTTTCCCTCCAGATTCGTTTCTCCTCAGCTCATGCAGGAAGCCTCGGCCGGCGAGCTTTCGGGGCTGATAGACGCAGTAAGCCGGAATCTGGCCGATAGGGGCCCGTTTTTCGGGGATGCGGCAGCGGCCCTCGTCGGGATGTGCGACAATCTTTCCTGCCAAGAAGACGATGCAAAATGGTATCATGATCAGGAACTGAAGTATCTGGAACTGGCACACTCCGCAGGGGCGATCAAAGGTCGGCATTATAAAAAGCTGAAAGATTTCCTGCTGAATAATCCCCCGGTATAACGGGACGGATACAGCCAATCGCCAACCGAAGCGTTCCGGCAAGAAACCGGACAGGAATAAAGGAGAAAGAAAAATGGGAACTCTGCACGTACTGAACCACCCCCTGATCCAGCATAAGCTGTCTATCCTGCGGGATAAGGAGACCAGCGTCAAGGAATTCCGGGAGCTGATCAGCGAGATCGCCGGGCTCATGTGCTTCGAAGCCACCCGGGACATGCCCACGGAGGAGGTGGAGATCGAGACCCCCGTTGCCAAGGCGAAGGTCCGCCGTCTGTCGGGCAAGAAGATGGCCATCATCCCCATCCTCCGGGCAGGCCTGGGCATGGTGGACGGGATCCTGAACCTGGTGCCCGGCTGCAAGGTGGGGCACATCGGCCTCTACCGGGATCCGGATACCCTCCAGCCCGTGGAATACTACTGCAAGCTGCCCAACGACATCGCCGAGCGGGAGATCATCGTCCTGGATCCCATGCTGGCCACCGGCGGCAGCGCCAGCGCCGCCATCGGCTTCATCAAGGCCCACGGGGGCCAGCACATCCTCCTCATTTGCGTCATCGGCGCGCCGGTGGGGGCGGAAAAGGTCCTGGCTGACCACCCGGACGTGGACGTGTACGTGTCTGCCATGTACCAGTGCCTGAACGATCACGGCTACAT
>JAEEGL013232620.1_pt1 | contig 14745 bp, 14 predicted proteins | sample 9134231 | NCBI WGS metagenome assembly JAEEGL01 (sample SAMN16246548, study PRJNA631951) | gut metagenome | biome: gut microbiome; feature: rumen; material: fiber-attached | host: Bos | place: Iran: Karaj | collected 2018-10 | reverse complement strand
GAACCCGACCTTTTGATGATACTAACTGGTGGCCAAATGGCATACACTCGTCCTGATGGAGTTAAGATTATTCCATTAGCTTGTTTGAAAGACTGAGAAGAAAGTAGCCTTGTGAAATTATTGTAGGATTTGAGTTCTTTGTCTTCACCTATATGCTCCAACTTCCTGACAAGGCAATGCTGGAAAAGTTCTTGCTGAAGGCATTGAAATAATATTTGAGGTTTCACAAGGCTTGTGGAAAAAATAATAGAGGAATTCTGTTTGATTGTGAATACTTAATGCTATCTTTGTGGTATCATTAGTGTCCCAAATCATAAGAGTATTTTTTATGAAGCATAGAAAGAAAAGTCACAGGTTGATGAAGAAAAAAATTGGATACCAATTAAAAAGGCGCTATAATGATGCTATAAGGAAACATCTTGAACGGGAATTATATACGTTATCAAAAAAAGATATTGATTCTTTAGAAAATACAATTGGCAATCTGAATATTGATGACACACTGTTCATTAAGCACAATGAAGTTTCTTCATATAGTTTAGATAGTGACATGTGTATTCAAAATGGATATGCTAGTTCGAGTGCTTTATTGCTAACTATTATTCGGTTGTCAAACAATCGTTTTTTAAGAGAATGTTATATTTTCCCCGCTCTGTTTTGTCTTAGGCAGTATCTGGAATTAACAATGAAAGATTCCATTCTGTTCTTTAGATTAAGAAGGAAAATGGCTTATTCGGGTGAATCAAATTTGGAGGGACACGATTTGGCTTCATTGTGGAATAACCTAAAAATGTATTTTGATAAACACGATTCTCTGGTCAACAATATAGAAAGGTTAATTTTGGAATTAAATTCTTATGACAGCAATGGAGAGTTATTTAGATACGGTAGGAGTTTAACTAAGAAAGTTCTTAATAAGAATGTTGAAATGCCACCCGTTGATATTAACATCCTATATGAACGAGTCATACAACTATATTGCTTCTTTGAGGGCATCAATTCTTGGGCAAGAAATGGATTTGATGAAATGGTAAATAATCAATAACATAAATAGAATGCCTCTAATATTACGTCTAAATTATTATTAGAAATTAATCATATAAGGTTCAGTATAATAAAGGAGTTTAGAAATAGGAATTATGGATTGGAAAGGATGTAAATATGCTTCAATTGCACAGTTAATAACTGATTCTGAAGTTGAGAAAATGATGGATGTGATGATAGAAAATTGTGACAATAATGATAAGTATTATGAATCTTTTAAGAAGGAAGAATTATTAAAGACTTATGTTCATAATTCAGAGTTTTTCACAACTATTGATGATATTGCTCGGCAAGAGATAAAAAAAGAAACTAATGGCGAGCTAGACCCATTTTCTTTCATAGACTCAGAATATAGGGAAATAAATATTCTTCTTAGGAAGGAACACATATACAATATCATCCTCGGTCAAATTAAAAGTATAGCTATAAAGAAAAGAAACGAACGATTCTTTTTGCGTTTGCATATAGGTGAAAAAGTCAATTTTGATGATTGTGCTAATCATTTTCCTTTTTGGGGAAAAGTTGAATTCTATAAAGATGGGGGATGGGGATTAGCTGACGAAGATGGGAGCGTCATATTGAAGAATCATTTGAAACAAAGGCCATCAAAGATTTTTCCATTAGTCAATAAGAACGCTCACAATTATCTACTGATACAAGATAGGGATACAGAGTTATATGGTGTATTGTCGCTGGATACATTTAATGAAGTAATCCACTGCCAATACGAAAAAATAGAAATTGTAGAATATGTTAATAGAATTCAAAATTTTTTCATAAAAGTAGAGAAGAACTACAGGTGGGGGTGTTTTGATAATAATTGTGCTCTAATAATAGACTGCAAGTATGATGATATATATTTAAAAGGAGACTATATAGAATGTATTAAAGATGGGAAAGAATATGTTTACGATACGCTTACGGACAAAGGCTATGAACGTTTTATAGATGGTAAGAAAGATTTGTATAATCTGGATGGTACCCTTTTAATAGGGGGATATAGTCAATTAGATATAACATATGGCTATATGCAATTTTATTTTGGTACAGAATACGAAAGCTATTACGTGGAAGAAAGTGATATATACAATAATATGCACGAGCTTTCCAAACTTAGACTTAATTATGACGAATCACGATGTCTTATCTTGGATAGAAATTTTAAAACAATAATAAAAAATAAAGATGGATTATTCCAGCTACAAAGAGGATTTAAATTAGATGCATTAGAAGATATCACAGGTAGAATCCCATCTGATATACTTTTTAAGTATCGTGTAGATCTAAATCATATATATGACGGGTTTGTTTATTTGCATAATATTAATGGTGAACAGTTTATCATTCCCCATTATATTATAAATGGATACAACACACCAGAAGAATTAGAAGATTATATAAAAATTTTTAAAGAAAGCCTTAATAAATTAGGTTATGAAAATGAAATATCAACAGAAATTGTTTCTAACTTTACAAAAGAAATGTATTTTGATGATTCTATTGTGACTATTATAAAACTAAACGAGGAAAAAGGGATAGAATGGATTGAATATGTTAATGAAATCGCTACATCTAATTATACGACTTACATATATAGAAGAGGAAAGAAATATGGAATATACAACAAAAATGGATTAGAAGAAGTAACTTATGATGCAATAAGTAGGGATACTCGTAATGGAAAGATTTTTGTTGCATTATATGAATGTCGCCAAGAGTTAGATGACTCACACATTAATAATCCAAATTGTGTTGATTGGCATAACAAATATATTCATTATTATGAGATTAACAATGGTTCTTTAAAACGATTGGAAGATGACTGGACCGTATTCAATCCAACTGATTATAAATGGTATCCATATGATTTTATTGATATTAATTATAAGTTCGAATTAAGAAAATCTTTAGATGATTGTGATAATGGTTACGAGTGGACAGACGAAGATGCTTGGGATGCTATGACAGACGGAATGTATGGAGATTATCCAGGTCCAGGATGGGACCCAGAGTGGTTTGGATACTAGCTAATTGTATAGAAATTTCATAGAACTTACATTTGAATGATAAAACTGTAAATATAGATTGGGCAACGATAAGTTTCCGTATGAGTAAGTATATAGAGTATCTTTTGTTTTCCATTGTAGGTTTATTGCTATTGATTGCATGGCCATTCATGGCAATATATTATCTTGTTAGATTTCTATTTGATATTCCTCGGATGGGATGTAAATTGGCGTGGTGGAGAGCAAGTGAAAGTGAAAGGTATAAAAAATGGATAGGAATAAAAGAAGCACGACTGAAGAGAATTGATAAAGAAATAAATGGATGGCCTACTGACCCTGTTGAGCGAGCGAAGTGTCCGAGGTTGGAACTAAAATATGAGAATGAGTTTGAATGTAACGGTTATATAGAAAACACTCAAAATGCGCTTATTTATGTAGCGAATGAAGAATGCCCAGAACTAGAGGATTTATTTGAGAACCACATTGATATACTGAACAATTGGGCAGAACCGCTACACTTGCAGATTGTCTATATTCCGGCTTTATACAAATCCATACATGGCAAAGACATATATAAGTATAGGATGCCGTGGACGGATGATATTGAAGCAGACAATATTGAGGTGGGCAATGACTTTATGTTTCGTTACCTTATTCATCCCGAAGACAGGGAAAAAATGAGACATGGTTTCTATTTTTGTCAGGCTCATGTTCGCTCTGACCACTATGTAAAAACATATATCTGCCGCTATTACGACCTGCTGCCACCAAGCAAAAGAAGTTTGAGCGACCAGTTGGAGGATCTTAAGATAAAGCTTTGTAATGACGCCGACTGGCTGGCCCCTGGTCTTAACTGTACGATGAAAGATACAGCGGGCGATGAACCTGATGATTTTGCAGACAATGAATTTCATTCGCAAGTTTTTCTTGAGAGTATTGATGATTTGATGGAAGAGGTAAGAGAACGAGTAGCGAAACTGCGGCAGAGAGGGGTTGCAGAGCATCTATTAATGGAACTGATTCATCCCGAAACGAAATTAAGCAGATTGGTTATAACAAAGCAGTTTCAAATCCAGTTGCCAGACTATCAGAACATGGAAATAAATATGGAACCGTTAGTGAAGACTGTGTATTTTCTGTTTCTCAATCACCCCGAAGGCATTAGGTTCAAGGACTTGCCAGATTATCGAGAGGAGTTGACGAGTATATATTTGAGGTTGAGGCCCAATGGATTAACAGAAAGGGCTATGAAGAGCATAGAAGACGTGACCAATCCTCTGCTCAATTCTATTAATGAGAAGTGTGCACGAATTCGTGGTGCTTTTGTTGTTAACTTCGATGACAGGTTGGCAAGGAACTACTATATTAATGGTTTGAGGGCAGAACCGAAAAAGATAGGTCTGCCTCGCGAGTTGGTCATCTGGGAGTAATTTCTTGTTTTCACAAGGCTTGTGGAATGATTATTTTTGGGTAAGGAGAAATCTATTCGTACTTTTGTTGGCGAATGATTAATCTTTACTCATTATGACAAATTACGAATACATACTAAGTGAATGTAAGAAGGCGCATTATGGCGCATGGACGGCAGATGCTGTCAGCGCGTGTGTTGAGAAATTGAAGGAACTCTCGCGTAGTGAATTGTTGCGATTGTTTACGTCGCGATGGTTGTACAAGGAGGACGAAGTGAGAAAGGCGATTTTTGATTTGCTATTTGGAGAACAGTTGGAGAGGCGTGCGACCATGATACTAGAATCGAGCATTGAGGAACTTGGCGCTATGCTGATGGATAAGGATGGCAACTATGTGAAACTGGCCAGACAGGAACTGAAGGAACGATACAAGAGCGTTGGCCTTGATGCGCGGATGCAGATTATCCGTTTCTTTAAAAACGGAACAACTAAGCAGGATGTGAAATGGGGTGAGGTTCGCGAGAAATCTTTTTTATGCAAATTGGTAAAGTGAGGGAACTTGATTATGTCAATCTTTATCTATCATGCATATAAAAGAAATCGACCAATTACTTCTGTTATAAAAGAATTTGTAAACAAGGAAAGCAAAAAGGTTGGTGATTTGAGGAAAGAGATAAAAAAAGATTTATATATCTTGATTGGGCTGTACAAAAGAAGATACTGACCCTATTCCTCAATTCGGGTAGGTACGATAGGGAATGGGCATTCTTTGTTCTGTCGCAAGTATGGGATAAGTCTTTTGAACCCCTTGTTCGGAAACTTTGGGAGCGGTATCATGAGGACAGATGTACATGGGTGGTTATTCGCCATTTTCCAGTAAACTACATAAGGGAGAATCTGGAGGCACTGGCGAAGGGGCGGAAACCCAATCTCCTGTATCAGGTCCATCATCCCCATTTGGTCGTGAATCTCAAATCGTGCCATATATCTTTCTCTTATATTCGATGCGAAGATACAAAATATATCGGTTATATTAAACCTCATTCCGTACTTTTTTGTTTGCTCGCTCACTCACTTGACCTGCGGTCGAGTTCTTGCTCCGTTTCACTACGCAAGCGCCAGAGGCGGTTACTTGCTCCACTTCGTTACGCAAGCGCGAGGCGATTTCCGTCGCGACTCGGCATAGCCCGAACGAGTTCGGCTCTACGCTCGCTGCTCCGTCACTTCTTCTCTACGTACACCTTGTGGGTATGCCGCCCCTGTGAGGCGAGTGGGGCGGACTTGTCGGCGCACAGGGCTTTCAGTTCGCGGCTGGCTGTGGTGCGTGAGAGGCCCGTGAGGGTGACGTAGTCGGCGAGGCGCATGAACCCATGCTCGCGGATGTAGGCCAGTGCCCGTTGGATGCGCTCGTCCAGACTGTATGGGCTGCGGCGCATGGGGCGTATGCCCCGGGTGTCGCGTCGCAGTTTGCGGCGGCATCGATTATCGACCTCCGTGATGAAGGAGGGATGCGCTTTGAAGTTGATGTTGGTGACGTACAGTCGGCTGGCGTTGGGTTCCCCGCCCTGCTCGTCTTCTGCTGTCTCGTCGGCATAGTCGGAAAGCCCCAGGCTCGTGGAGAAGTTGCCCAGTTCGTCTATGGTCACGGAGTAGCCATCCGCCAATAGACTGGCGATGGCACTCGATAACTCCAGCAGGATGCCCGTGAATGTGCCTTCGTTCAGCATGTTCATTCGTTGGTGCAGTTCATGGGCCAGTCCCCTGATGTCTATGTTCCCTTTCGAACGCAGTTCGTAGCGGTATTGTTTCTCTCCTGTGCCGTTCAGGTCGGCAATCTCTTTCTTGAAATACGTTGGCATAGTAGTGTCGTTTATGGTGAGATACTGTCTTACGAGGCGAGGGGCACGCCCCAGCCTGCGCCGCACCGTGCCCTAAAGTCTCGAAGATGCGGCAGCGAAACCGTTAGGTTCGCATTGCAAAGATACGAAGTTCACGTTCCATAACCAAATTCTCGACGTGAAATGTGTGTTCCACGACGTGGAATAGAAATCCCACGACGTGAAACAATCGTTTCTCGTCGTGGGACAGACTTGACTTTATATAGACCTTACGATATTTACGTAGTAAATATGGCGGTGTGCTCAGCCTTCGTGGGTGCGTGCTATCCTTGATTGCGGTATTGTTTGGGCGATACGCCCGTTTGTGTCATTCAGCGGGAAGTGGCTTGACCTTCGGTCGAGTTTCGTCGCGACTCGGCATAGCCCGAGCGAGTTCGGCTCTACGCTCGCTGCTCCGTCACTTGTGTAGCGGGTCGATGTGTGCGAAGTAGCGAGCGTCTTGCCAGAGGCTAATAATATAAAGGATGATGAGGCTGAAACTGATGAAGAGCCCGGCAACATCCAGAGCGAGCAAGGTTACGTTTTGCCCTAGTATAGAGAATGTGTGTGACCATTCTTGCAAAGTGGGGGAGAAGAACACCACCGAATTTACAAGAATGATGATCAAGCGTAGTTCTGTTGGGCCCAATTTGGCGTAGGTTAGGCGGAATTCATTCTTCAGGTGGGCGTTAATCATCACATAAACCTCCAACATTAAATAAGGTACAATGATGAGCAAGGCCACGCGCAGACTCATGTAAACCGACAGTCCGGCACCGAAGACCATCAGAAACTCGCAGACGCAGTCGAGATTATGGTCGATGAAGAAACCGTAGAGCGGTCGTTGTTGGTTGCGATAGCGTGCCAGTGTCCCATCCAGTGAGTCGCCCAACCAATTCAATACAAATCCTGCATTAGCCAACCAAAGCCAACCTGGACCGAATATGGTGAGCGCATAGCCAATGGCTATTACGATGGCTCCCAATACTCCGATGGCTGTTAGGTGGTCACTGGTGACAAAAGTGGGAATCCTGCGCACCAAAGCACGCAGGATAACCTTTTCACATGGATTCAGCAGCGAAGTTTGCACCCTTGCCGACTGCTCCTTTGTTGTGTCATTCATGGTATTATTGTATGAATTCGCCCGATTCAGTGAACTTCAGATAGATGTCTTTCTTGTTATTCCTATCCAATTCCACTATATAGTAGTTGCTTTCGGGAGTTTCCACCCAGTCGACATCGTCAATCTCCACTCCGCTGTAATTTGCCTCCAGATAATCGAGGGCAGCTTGTGGTAGTTCGCTGGCAATGATGTCTTTCTTCGTCATTTTCCAAGAACCGTTCTTTTCGAACCATGCTTCCATCTCACGGTAGTCGATACGGAATTCAGCCTTTATTTGTCCATTCTTTTCCTTTTCCCACTTAGCGGTGGTGTTGGGGAACATTTCTTGGAAGGTTGCCATAACGGCGGCCGGAACTTCTGATGGTTTTAGGTCGTCATCACCACAACTTGTGTTGAACATCGCCATCGCGCCCATTGTAAGGCACAGGAAAAAGTTTTTCAGTTTCATTTTCTTTTTGTTTTAATGTGTTTGACAATAGCCTCTTTTCTAAGGCATTTACTAATTCGATGCAAAGATACTATGCCATTGTAGAATAAACAAAAAATACGTGTTACAATGATGTTACATTTTCCCTATGTTTATTTTGCGATAGTGAAGTCAAATCGAGTGCCCTTTTCCGAGTGAGCGGTTATGGTTCCGTCGTGCAGCAATATCGCATTTTTGACGATGGCCAGTCCGAGCCCTGTGCCACCCATCTGTCGGCTGCGACTCTTGTCTATTCGATAGAATCTTTCGAAGATACGGGGCAGGTGTTCCTCAGGGATTCCCTGTCCGTTGTCGGCGAAGTGGAAGTGCCAGTGCGTTTTGTCCTCGGTTGCCGATATCTCCACCATTGTTCCCTCGCCGGCATAGGCTATGGCATTGTCCGTAAGATTGCGGAATATGCTATAAATGAGTTGCTCGTTGCCCCTCACTACGATATCTTTGGGCAGTTGGTCACAAAATTTCATATGTCGTTTTTGGAATGCGAGCGATGTTTCCTCGGCGATGTCTGCTACGAGTGCCGACACGTTAACGCGCCCTTTAGTTAATATGTCGGCGGCGTAGTCCATGCGGTTCAGCGTGGAGATGTCCTGCAGCAAAGCCGTCAGTCGCTGTGCTTGCGACAGCGTGCGTTCTGCGAATTGTCTGCGTTGTTGTTCGCTAATGCCCTCTGTGTGGAGCACGGTTTCTGCGTATCCCAAAATGCTCGCCACCGGGGTCTTCAATTCGTGCGAGATATTTTGTGTTAGCTCGCGTCTCATACGGTTCTCCTTGGCGGCCTGCTCACGGCTGATGCGCTCATCCATGCGTCGGGCATAGCGGTAGAGTATCAGTCCGAGACCTCCCATTACGATGATGGAGAATAATAGAAGGTGCCAGTCGCTCACTTCGTCGAAGGGTTCCAGCCGCTTTCGGTCGTAGTCCTCGAACAGAATGAACACCACGGCGTAAATGACAAATACTGCCATCACGCTTCCAAACATCTTTTGTCCTTCAGATAATACTTTCTTCATTCTTCACTCTTCATTCAAACACATACCCATATCCTTGTCTTGTTGCAATATATTGTCCGTAGTGACCTAATTTCTTGCGCAGTCGCGTGATATTTACATCCACTGTTCGGTCGGTAACCACCACGTCGCTGGGCCACACCTCAGAGAGCAACTGTTGGCGCGAGAACACTTGTCCCCTGTGACTCAGTAACAGACGCAGTAATTCCAGTTCTGTCTTCGTTAAGTTAAGCCCCTCGCCGTCCACTGTCGCTTTCATCTGAGCCATGTCTATCGTTAGCCCCTCGTACGCCAGATGCTCTGTCACTTCATCGTTTGCCGTTGTAGCTCGCGACAGCACAGCCTTTACCCTTGCCATCAGTTCACGCACTGAGAAGGGCTTCGAGACGTAATCGTCGGCCCCAAGCGCGAATCCCTGCAGTTTGTCATCCTCCCGATCCTTTGCTGTCAAGAATATGATGGGCACATCAATGCCTGTCGTGCGCATTCGTTCTGCCATTTCGAAACCCGACATGCCCGGCATCATAACGTCCAGTACGGCAAGATCGCATTTCCCAACGTTCTTTCCTAGTGCCTCTGTGGCAGAATGGGCCACCTCCGTTTCGTATCCCTCTGCCTCCAGATTGATGCGAAGTATCTCGCACAGGTCGGGCTCATCGTCTACTATTAATATCCGTTTCATGCTACAAAGGTACGAATTATTTTCCGAATCTTGCCTCTACTGTGTTCACAATGTAATCGCAGAGGCGTTCCATCTCGCATATCAAGTCGATGTAGAGAGTTCCTGTTGTATAGTCGTACTCGTGGTTGTTCACTGCCTGTATGTTTTCGCTCTTCAGTTTGTTGCGCAGCAGGTTTGCTTCGTTTTCTATGCGGTACGTCTCGCGTATGTCGTGCTCGTTTCGATGACCGTGCATCACTTTGCACATCTCGTTTAGTGCCTCCTTCGTGAGGGCTGTCATTTGTTTCAGTCGATTGTCTTGTGTTGCCGTAAAGTTGATTTCCGTCTCCCTTTGGCGTGCCAGCGTACGACTCAACTTGTAGCAGGCATCGCCAATGCTCTCTAGCTCCCCAACCTCGCGCATCATCTGCCTTATCTTTTGTTTCGTCTGGTCACTCAGATGGTCGTTCGACACGGCTTCCAGATACCTTCCTATGGCGTGTTCCATAGCGTCCGCGATACCCTCCTCGCGTTCTATGCTCTCCCTGCACGCTTCAAAGGCCTTGTTGTCCTCCTCGCTCATTTGTCGTTCCACTGTAAGGAACATGTCTCGCATACGCTCGGCAAAAAGAGCCGTCTCTTTCTGTGCCTGTAGGACGGCGATTTCCGGCGTAGCCATCGGTCCTGCCTGTATGTATTGCAGATACTGATTGTCTTTGTCGCTGTCGGGCTTTTGTGGCAACAGCCATCGCACTGCACGTTCCAACTGTGGAATAAGGCCGATGAGCAGCAGCGTATTCGTGACGTTGAAGCATGTGTGGAACATTGCAAGTACTACTGGCAGTCGCTCCGCCTGTCCACCCGCCGTTGCGTCGTAACCGACTAGTCGGCAGACACCGTTAACAAAGGGGTAGAACACACAGAGCACCCATATTACGCCAATCACGTTAAACAGTAGATGTGCCAGTGCCGCACGTCGTGCCTCCAGACCTGCTCCCATGGCAGCGAGGTTTGCCGTTGCTGTCGTCCCGATGTTTTCGCCCATCACGAGGGCTATGCCTAGGTGGATAGGCAGCACACCTGTGGAGCAGAGCAGGATGGTGATAGCCATCACTGCCGCCGACGATTGTACCAGACAGGTTATTAGTGTGCCTATACCCAAAAAGGCCAGAATCGTCAAGTGGCTTGATGTGTCGAAAGAAGCGAAGAATGCCACTACTGCCTCGTTGTGTTCCAGGTCAAGCTCCTTGCCCGCAGAACTAAGCATCACCAGAGACCAAAACATAAAGGCAATGCCAAAAAGGAAGTCACCCACGTAGCGGTGCCGCTTCTTGTATATCAGCAGCATGCCTGCCACAAAAGCAGGAAAAACGATGTTGGTCAGGTCCACATTGTAACCTAGTGACATTATCCATGCAGTCAGAGTCGTTCCGATGTTTGCCCCCATGATGACCGATATCGCCTGTCCTAGTGTTAGGAGTCCAGCCGCCACGAAAGAAACCGTCATCACCGTCGTTGCCGAGGATGACTGCACAGCGCATGTAACCATCGTGCCCGTAAACATTCCCGTCAGACGGTTTGTTGTCATGCGCGACAGCATGTGTCTTAATTGTGGTCCCGCCATTTTCTGAAGTGCGTCACTCATTGTTCTCATACCGAAGATGAGCAGTCCTAGGGCACCGAGTAGTTTCATCGCAATCGTTGTATATTCCATTCCTTTAATATTTTGTTTGTTAGTATATTAAATATGCCAGCAAAGTTACATTGAATCCGTATCCCTTCCAAACAAAACATGTTACGATAATGTTACATCATAAAAGTTGTGGTTGAAATCTTACGCTTGATACATGAGAAAGATGCAAAACAACTGTTCCATTTGCTTTGCATGCCGGCATTCGAACTCGAAGAGGGGCTGGATACATAAAATAGTTCGAATACTTTAGGGAAAGATAAAATATAATTTGTATATTTGTGTGCAAATACTTGTAAAACAAAGGTAAAAATGAAGCGATTTATGACTATGGCTGCCCTCTTCTTGGCAGCAACCGTGGGCCTGCAGGCTCAGAAGCCTATGAACGCCCCCAAGGGCGGAAAACCCATCAGTGACGAACTTATTGGCATCTTCTTCGAGGATATCAGCCATGCTGCCGACGGCGGCCTCTACGCTGAGCTGGTGCAGAATGGTTCCTTCGAGTACAACCCCACGGAGCGCGACGGCTGGGGGCCAGGCACGGCTTGGCATTTTCTCCGTCCCGGACACTCGTTGGGGCGTATTGAGCCGCAGATGAAGCAGCCCTTGAACGACAACAACCCAACTTACATGCATGTCTTCGTTGAGCGCGTGAAGGAATATTACGACTATGATGGCTGGAAGGGTGTAGGACTGCAAAACAACGGCTTCGACGGCATCTCGGTCAAGGCCGGACAGCAATACGACTTCTCTGCCTTCCTCCGGAACGTGCAGGGCGAAGCCAAGGAGGTGCGCGTGGCGCTTGTTCAGCCACAGGGCTGGGGAAAGTTGCCCAGACTCCTGGCAGAGGCCACTTTCAGGGTCGCTTCCGGTGCATGGCAGAAGCATGAGGCCACGCTCTCCCCCACGGAAGACTGCGGGAATGCCGCTCTTCAGGTCCTTGTGCTGACGCAGGGCGCGCTCGACATCGACGAGATTTCCCTGATGCCTAAGGACACCTACAAAGGCCACGGCTTGCGCAAGGACCTTGTGCAGGCATTGGCAGACCTGCATCCAAAGTTCATGCGCTTCCCCGGTGGATGCGTGGTTCACGGCGGCGGCGACGGCTTCTGGAATACCTATCGCTGGAAGACTACCATCGGACCACGCCACGAACGTCGCCATCTCAAGAACACCTGGGGCTACCACCAGTCGATGGGGCTCGGCTACTACGAATACTTCCAACTCTGCGAGGACCTCGGCATGGCTCCCCTGCCTATCCTGCCTTGCGGTGTATCGTGTCAGGGCACAAACGGCGGCTGGGGCATGAGGGGACAGGCGCAGGACGTGGTGCCCATGTCGGAAATGGACGAGTGGGTGCAGGACGCGCTCGACCTCATCGAGTGGGCCAACGGAGATGCCCAGACCACCACTTGGGGGCGGAAGCGTGCCGAACAGGGCCACCCCGCACCCTTTGGCCTCAAATACCTCGGGCTGGGCAACGAGGAAAAGATTACCCCCGAGTTCTGCGAGCGCTTCCGCTATATATATAACAAGGTAACGAAGGCGCACCCCGAAATCGTCATTGTCGGCACGGCTGGCCCCGGTTCTCATCCCGGCAACCCCGACTTCGACAATGGTTGGAAACTTGCCGAGGAGTTGGGACTTCCCATCCTCGACGAGCACTACTACGAACCTAATAAATACTTCCTTTCGAGCCGTCAGTACGACACCTATCCGCGCGACCGCAAGACGAAGGTCTATCTGGGCGAATACGCCGCCAAGGACAAGAAACTTATCGACGCCTTGGCCGAGGGCCTCTACCTCCTCCATGTGGAGCGCAACGGCGACGTGGTCAGCATGACCTCCTACGCCCCGCTCTTTGCCCGAAAGGGAGCCACCAACTGGAACCCCGACCTCATCTATTTCGACAATGAGCGTCCCTTCCTCACCTGCAGCTACTTCATTCAGCAGCTCTTCGGCCATTCGAGCGGTCAGTACTACTATGGCGACTGCGTGCAATTCACAGGGAAAATGAGAGAAGGAGAAAATGAGAAAATGAGAGAAGATTTGGTGGGGCAGAGTGTGGTGCTCAATGTCAAGACGCGCCGGCTCTTTGTCAAGCTCTGCAATGCCGGCGCTGAGGCGCAGACCGCCAAGCTCGACCTCTCCCGCTTCGGCTCGATAAAGACCGCCACGAAGACCGTGCTTTCTGGACAGTCCGACGATGAGAACAACTTCGACAAGCAGCCTGTTGCCCCACGGACGGAGACCATCAGGATGCAGAAGCGCATGACGATGGACCTTGCCCCCTATTCGTTTGTGATGCTCGAGATACCACTGTGACAAGGGAGGACAGCTACATGGAACACGCTCGTGAAAGGGAAATCTACAAGGTGACGCTTGTCGGCAGCGCCGGCAATGTCCTTCTTGTTGTCTTCAAGTTCGTGGCGGGGTGGCTGGGACATAGTTCCGCCATGATGGCGGATGCCATACACTCCCTGTCCGACTTCCTGACGGACGTGATGGTGCTCGTTTTCGTCCACATCAGTGTCAAGTCACAGGACGAGTCCCATGACTACGGACACGGCAAGTTCGAGACCATAGCCTCTTTCCTCATCGGTCTGGCCCTCGTGGGCGCTGCTGCGGGCATTGTCGTGGCAGGCATCCTTCGGCTCCTTTCCTGGTATCGTGGCCAGCAGCTTGAGCCCCCCGGACTCTTGGCCCTGTGGGCGGCCCTCGTCTCCATTCTCGTCAAGGAAACCCTTTACCACTACACCGTTCGTCGCGGTCGTGCGCTTGAGTCGCAGGCCATGATAGCCAATGCCTGGCACCATCGCAGCGACGCCCTTTCCTCCGTGGGCGCAGCTCTCGGCATCGGGGGAGCCATTCTGCTCGGTCACCGCTGGACCGTCCTCGACCCCCTGGCCTCCATCCTCGTGGGTCTCATGCTTGCCCGTGTGGCCGTGGAGCTCCTGAAGACCAGCGTCGGCGATCTCACTGAGCAATCCTTGCCCTCCGATGTGGAAGATGAGATTGTGCAACTCATCGAATCATTCCCCGATGTCCGCCAACCTCACAACCTACGCACGCGGCGCATTGGTAACCGCATCGCCATCGAAGTTCACATTCGCATGGACGGCCATTTACCTCTCCACATTGTCCACGACCGTGCCACCTCCATTGAGCATTCTCTCAAGCAACGCTTCGGCCCCGACACCCACGTCTCCATCCACATGGAGCCTGTGAAATAACTAACCTTAACGTTAACGATAACGATAACGATAACCTATAACCTATAAGCGCAGCTACCTATAACCTATAACCTTTCACTCTTCACCTTTCACTCTTCACCTTTCACCCTTCACCTTTCACCTTTCACCTTTCACCTTTCACACGAAGATGACCTACAACAGTCGATGGCAACAAAGTTTGCCCATGAGGATTTGGAAGAAACTTTTG
>JAEEGL012525304.1_pt1 | contig 14745 bp, 16 predicted proteins | sample 9134231 | NCBI WGS metagenome assembly JAEEGL01 (sample SAMN16246548, study PRJNA631951) | gut metagenome | biome: gut microbiome; feature: rumen; material: fiber-attached | host: Bos | place: Iran: Karaj | collected 2018-10 | reverse complement strand
GTCGTCGGTGTTCCTGTACAGGAAGCACCCTACCGCTACCGCGGTCAGTATGAGGAAGGTCAGCAGATATCCGATCCTCATCGATTTCATGCTCTTGGGGTTCAGCGTCCTGTATTCGCTCATGCGCTCTCCTCCGTGTAGAATGTCTCTATGACCCTCTTGCCCTCATCGGTGATGATGTACTTCTTCCCGCTCTCGTCGCGGACGATCCACTTGTGCTTCAGCCACCTCTCGATGAACTCCCTGTGGAAGTACACGGCATTGGACGATTTCTCGTTCTTCATCTTCTTTTCGTCCTTCGGGTCCACCATGTGGTTCCAGAGCCCCGCTCTCTTCAGGTCCTCGATGACCGCGGGCGCGGTGACCCTCCTGTACCTGTTGTTGGCCTGTTCGGCATGCTTCCTGTATATCCTGAGTCCGAGTACCAGCTCTCTCGGGGGCTTCTTGATGTGGAAATGCTGGAGCCTGACCGGTTCCTTGATGCTCTTGGAGAGTCCGACCGGTATCTCGCGTTCGTTGCCCTGCTCGTCCGTCTCCCTGATGAAGTAGCATCTCCTGATGTCCTCGTCGGTCTCCACCGTGTAGTCGTCGGTGGATGCGGCGAAGGGCGTAACGTCCTCGTACATCATCGATCCGATGGCAGCGGCCGCGGTGTACTCGGGGCTTCCGGCGGAGATGTTCACGTAGATCTCGCATTCGTTCCCGTTGGCGGCGTTCTCCTTGTCTATGATCCCGACGACCGTGCGCAGCATGTCCGCGAACTTCCATACCTTCTCCTTGACCTCAACGATCTCGATCCTGTCCCCGCCCTTCGCCTTGATGAGGTCGACGGTGCGGTCGTAGAACTCCTTGTATACGGGGTGGTTCTCGCTGTGGTAGTGTATGAGATAGACCTTGTTGGCCTCGTAGAAATCCACGGGGTCGGCGACCTTCACGGTCTCGAAGGTCACGCAGGCTATCATGATCCTTGGTTTGCGTCCGCTAGACATCGGTGAGGGATGCAGATGGAGGTATTTACAATTATTACAGGAAAGTGAAATGTTCCCGGACGGGGGTCACTGGGGGTGCCTTCCGCTGAGTATGCGCCAGCGGTCCATCGGCAGATAGGAGACGTTCATTGACCTAGTTCCGAAGAAGGTGTTGTAGATGTCCATGTTCTTCCTGAACAGGAACCCGAGCTTCTCCTGCACGCGCGAGCATCTGATGTTGGCCTCGAGGCTCAGGCACCACACCTTCTCGCAGCCCATGTCCTCGAACCCGTACTCCAGCAGTCTTCCTGCGGCCTCGGTCGCATATCCCCTTCCCCAGAACTCCTTGCCTATCCAGAATCCGATCTCCGCATCGGAGGGGTCGGACGAGACGCGGTTGCTGTCGAACATCAGCGATATGCTGCCGACGAGCCTTCCGGAATCCTTCTCCGTGATCGCGAACGTTCCCGGTCTGGAGAGGGTCTCCTCGATGATGTGCCTGCTGTGGGCCGCATCGGGGTGCGGAAGCCACCCCGTCAGGGGGCCGATGTCCGGATCGGATGCCAGGGAGAACAGCTCGAAGGCATCCGCGGTGCTCCACGGTCTGAGTCTCAGCCTCTCGGTCTCCAGCGTGTCCTTGGCCATGCAGGCGCGGATGTACAGCATGGAGACGTCCAGCCTCTCCGAGACCTGTTCCGCATTGAAACCCCTCTCCATGAGGCGCCTGCAGACCGACCTGATGTCCTCGCCGATCTCGATTATGTGCATGTCTGGGTCATATATCTTCACGACCCTTTGGCCCCATCTGTTGGTCTCCGGACCCTGTATGTACCTGATACCTTCGGTCACGCGGAGGCGGTCTATGAAACCGTCGAAGTCAAGCTCCTCGAAGTAGACCTCCGAGTCGTTGGAACCGTAGGTGACATCGTCCCTTCCGAGCATGTCCTTCCACAGCGGTTCGGATCTGAGGGCCAGCCTGTCGGAGATCTTCACATACGGGCCGGAATCGTCCTCTATGGTCAGGCCCAGCACCTCCCTGTAGAAACGTACCGATTCGGCGATGTCCTTCACGGACAGTATCGTGGTCCCGATCCTCATTCGCACAACCTTCTCTGACAACCGTTTCCTGATAGATAAGCAACGCCCCGTTCCGTTGTTCGGGATGCTCTCCAATGATAGATATGTTTTTATAGAATAGCAAATCTACCCGAAGTACCGTCGGTTTACGGCTGAACTTTGTCAAGTCATAGTAACATGCGTGTACGCGACAGGTTATATACTAACGGCCGTTTAGCACGGAGGGGTAAGAATATGTGCGACGAGAAGAAACAGCAATACGCTGAGATCATCTCGCCCGTCGACGAGTGGATCGTGAACGAGGATTTCAGGTCCACTGACGAGGTGGAGATCCCGGACATGATGGCCGACAGGGTCATCGGTCAGGATGCAGCGGTCAATGTCATAAGGAAGGCGGCATCGCAGAGAAGGCATGTCATGCTCATCGGAGAGCCCGGTACAGGCAAGTCGATGCTGGCCAACTCCATGGTGGAGTTCCTGCCGAAGGACGAGTTGGAGGATGTAGTCGCATATCACAACCCCGAAGACTTCAACGAGCCCAGGATCAGGGTGCTTCCCGCAGGCAAGGGAAAGGCCATAGTTGACGAGCAGAAGGCTCAGGCCGCCGCCCAGAGGGCTCAGAAGAACAACCTCTACATCTACGTCATAGGCATTATCGTCGTCATAGGCGTAGCATACTTCTTCTGGTCGCAGAACGCGACCCTCCTTTGGATCGCGGTGCTCGCGGCGTTCCTCATCTTCATGATGTACAGGACCCCCGGCCAGAGGACCGAGACCATGATAGTGCCCAAGCTCCTCGTCGGTCACGATCGGGGCGATATGCCGCCGTTCGTGGACGCCACAGGTACCCACGCTGGAGCCCTTCTGGGAGATGTCAGGCACGACCCGTTCCAGTCCGGAGGTCTCGAGACCCCGTCCCACGACAGGCTGGAGGCCGGGTGCATCCACAAGGCGAACAAGGGTGTTCTGTTCATCGATGAGATCAATCTGCTGAGGATAGAGTCCCAGCAGGCACTGCTCACCGCCATGCAGGAGAAGAGGCTGTGCATCACCGGACAGTCCGAGAGGTCCTCGGGAGCCCTCGTCAAGAGCGAGCCCGTGCCCACGGACTTCATCCTCGTCTGCGCCGGTAACCTGGACGCCATCCAGGGTATGCACCCCGCACTCAGGTCGAGGATCAGAGGATACGGTTACGAGGTGTACATGAGGAACACCATGGACGACACCGAGGAGAACCGCCGCCACATCATCAGGTTCATCGCGCAGGAGGTACGCAAGGACGGGAAGATCCCGCACTTCGACAAGTTCGCCAGCGCGGAGATCATCAGGGAGGCCCAGCGCCGTGCCGGAAGGAAGGGCAAACTGACCCTCAGGTTCAGGGAGCTCGGAGGTCTGGTCCGTGTCGCAGGAGACATGGCCGTCCAGGACAGGAGGAAGATCGTGACCAGGGACGACGTCGTCCTCGCAAGGTCCATCGCACGCAGCCTGGAGCAGCAGATCGCCGACAGGTCCGTGGAGGGAAGCAAGGCCTACGAGACCTTCATGACCGGCGGATACGCAGTCGGTATGATCAACGGTCTCGCAGCGCTCAACGCGAGCTCCAACATGGCCGAGTACTCCGGAATCGTCCTGCCTCTCGTGGCAGAGGTCGTCCCCTCGCCCAGCAAGAAGGGCGGGATGTTCGTCACCGGAAAGCTCGGTGAAATCGCCAAGGAGGCCGTGGAGAACATCTCCTCGGTGGTCAAGAAGTACGCCATCGCGGACCTCAACGAGAAGGACGTGCACCTCCAGTACATCGGGACCTACGACGGTGTCGAGGGGGACAGCGCATCCGTCACCATGACGACCGTCATACTGTCCGCACTGGACCGCATACCCATCGACCAGTCCATCGCGATGACCGGAAGCCTCAACGTCCGCGGAAAGGTCCTCCCCGTCGGAGGCATCACCGCCAAGCTCGAGGCCGCGGCGGCATCGGGACTCACCAGAGCGATCATACCCAAGATCAACGCCAAGGACGTCATGATCGAGACCAAGTACTACAAGACGATGGAGATCATCCTCGTCGAGACCATCCGCGACGTCATCGAGTACGCCTTCCAGGACTGCCCCGCCAAGGAGCAGTATATGGAGAAGATGGCCGACCTCAACCCCAACGGTTCCACCGCGGAGAAGCTCATACCCCCGAAGATCGTGGAGTACGAGCCCTCCAGGACCGAGTCCGAGGGGCCCGCGACGGAAGAACCTAAGTCCGAGGAACCCGTTACATCGGATGAGGCGCAGACCGCAGCTTCCGAGGAAGCACCCGCACTGACGGAACAGCCCGGGGATGCGACACCGGCCCAAGAGGAGTGAGATGACGCGCGACGGGTTGATCATAGGCAGGTTCCAGCCGTTCCACAACGGACACCTCCAGGTCATCCGCAAGGTCTTCGACGAGTGCGATCACGTCACCATAGGCATCGGAAGCGCCCAGTACTCGCACACCGAGAAGGATCCCTTCACGGCCGGCGAGCGCTATCTCATGATCGCGGAGACGCTGAGGAGCGAGGGATACCAGAACTTCTACATAGTGCCCATCGAGGACCTGAACAGGTACTCCGTGTGGGTTTCGCAGGTGGAGTCGATGTGCCCTCCGTTCCAGGTGGTCTATTCCAACAACCCCTACACCAGGAGGCTCTTCCTGGAGTCGGGATACGAGGTCAGGGATTCGCCGCTCTACAACAGGGCGGAGTACTCGGGCACCGAGATAAGGAAGAGGATCAGGGAAGGCAGCGAGTGGGAGCATCTCGTCCCCGACGCGGTGGCCAAGGTCATCAGGGAATGCGACGGGGTCGGAAGGATCGCAGAGCTCGGTGAGACCGATGAGTACAGATGGTGACCTGACCCTCCTCGCGGAGAATCTCCGCGCCAAGGGCATGACGCTTTCGCTTGCGGAATCCTGCACGGGAGGATGGATCTCGCAGATGGTCACCTCCAGACCGGGGGCCTCCGATTATTATCTGGGAGGGGCCGTGGTCTATTCCAACAAGGCCAAGGAGGACATCCTCGGGGTGTCCCACGAGACCCTGCTGGCACATGGTGCCGTCTCAGAGGAGACCGCCAAGGAGATGGCGGCCGGGGCGCGCAGGGTGTTCGGTTCGGACATAGCGGCATCGGTCACCGGTATCGCGGGTCCCGGAGGGGCCACCGAGGAGAAGCCCGTGGGCCTCGTATGCATCGCCGCCACCGACGGCGTGAACACCGTGTCCTCCGTGAACCGTTTCGGAGGGGACAGGAAGGCCGTCAGGGAGGCTTCCGTCGCGGCCGCCGTCCGCGACCTGCTTAGGCTGCTGGAGATTGAGAATGGACTCTGAACGTTTCGTCCGCCAGAGGGCGCTGTTCGGCCCCGGGGAGCAGGAGAGACTGAGAGACACCACTGTGGTCATCGTCGGATGCGGAGGCCTCGGTTCCCAGCTGATAGCCGATCTCGTTTCCGCAGGTATGGCGCATTTCGTCCTCGTCGACGGGGACACCGTGGAACCGTCCAATCTGAACAGGCAGTTCATCCATTTCGGCAACCTGGGCATGAGGAAGGTCGACAGTGCCGGAAGATGGATAAGGACGGCGGATCCCGGCGCAGAGGTCATCGGGTACGCTCGCATGCTCGATGCCGATAACGCTTCGGAGATAGTATCGTCGGGGGACATCGTCGCCGACTGTACGGACAATGTGGGCACCAGGCGCATACTTGCGGAGGCCTGCCGCCGTGCCGGCAGGACACTGGTCCACGCGGGCGTGGAGGGCAGGTACGGACAGGTCATGACCTTCCTCCCGGACGCTCCGGTCACCCTCGGGGAGATCGTGGGGAAAAAGGATGTGCCAGATCACATATCCTATGCACCGGCGGTATCGCTGGTGGGCGCCGTCCAGGCGGATGAGCTGATCATGACCGTGCTGGGCCGTTCCGAACCCGGGACGCTGATCACCGTGGACCTGGAGAATCGTTCCATGGAGAGGCGTTCCTTCCCCATCCGATAATCCTTTAATATGTCATTTTCGATGGCTTCGCCATGGAACACATCAGGACAGGAAAGGTTAAGGAAGTCTACGCTGTGGACGACAGGACCTTGGAGTTCGTATTCACGGACAACATCTCCGTCTTCGACAAGATCATACCCTCGCAGATCCCCCGCAAGGGAGAGTGCCTCTGCAGGACCGCCAAGCATTGGTTCGAGCTCCTGGAGAAGAAAGGGATCAAGACGCATTTCATCGAGTACCTCCCCCCGAACAGGATGAGGGTCAAGAGGTTCAACATCATCGAGGACTACGACAAGATCCACGAGGACACCACCAACTACCTCATCCCTCTGGAGGTCATCTGCAGGTACTACGCCGCCGGTTCCCTGGTGGACCGCGTCAAGAAGGGCAAGATCAAGGTGGAGGACCTCGGATTCGAGAAGGGCCACGAGCTCAAGAGCGGAGAGAAGCTCCCCCGCCCGTACATCGAGGCGACCACCAAGCTGGAGGCCCACGACCGCGAGCTCACCGATGCCGAGGCAAAGGACATCGCCGGACTCACCGATGCCGATTACAAGGAGATCCAGGACACCGTCCTGAAGATCGACGAGATCATCCAGGAGGAGGCGACCAAGAACGGTCTCATCCACTGCGACGGTAAGAAGGAGTTCGGATACGACGAGAACCGCAACCTGATGATCATCGACACCTTCGGTACCCTCGACGAGGACCGCTGGTGGGATGCAGCTCTCTACGCCCAGGGCAAGACCGTCGAGCTCTCGAAGGAACTCGTGAGGCAGCACTACAGGAAGACCGGGTACCACGCGCAGCTCATGGAGGCACGCGAGAAGGGACTTCCGGAACCCGACATCCCCGCTCTCCCCCAGGACGTCATCGACCAGGTCGCCAAGCTCTACGCCGACATGTTCGAGAGACTCACGGGCGAGAAGTTCTGAAACATCAAAGGGACCTCACGGCCCCCATTATAATTTCTATCTGGCACATCCTGCGGATGTGCCGATTTTACCGATCGAAGGTCATTCCATCTTCACGCGGACGAGGGTCTCTCCGATGGGGCAGTCGAGGTTCTCGACGACCGCGGTGATGGCATGCTTCTCGCCCTCTGCGATGTTGATGGGGCAGCAGAACTTCCTGTTGGGACAGCCCATCTGCGAACAGTTCCTGGGTTCGAACGTGATCATGCTGCCGTCGATGGCCTGCTTCTTGGGGACCGCTGCCTGGAACGGGACCTTCTCCACGACGACGACCCTGACCTGCCCCTCGCGGAGCTCGCAGTCGTGCCTGGTGTCCCTCAGCTGGACGATCTCGTACATGGAACCGATGTCCAGATTGAAACACACGTTCTTCAGCCTGCATTCTCTGCATTCGTCGTTCGGCCCCATGTAGTAGAATCTGTTCCCGATGTGGGCATGGGGTTCACCGATCAGAGTTACTAGTACCATACGCTTCCCTTCAAATAACCATGGTTTCCTTTGCGGCGCGTACCGCGGACTGTTTGGTGAGTCCGCTCGTACCGAGGATCGTGAATCTGTCCTTTCTAATCTTGTGGGCGGTCATCAGCGCCTCTATGATGTCCTCGTCCATGACGCCGAGTCCTTTGGCGTCCACTGGTGCACCTATCTTCATGAGCGCTTCCCTGACCGCCTTCCAGTCCCCTCCGTGGAGGTACATCATCATGATGGTGCCCACTCCGCACTGCTCCCCGTGCATGGCGTTGCTGACATGCATGAGGTCTAGGGCGTGGGAGAACATGTGCTCCGAACCGCTGGTGGGCCTGGAGTTCCCCGCTACGGACATGGAGACTCCCGAAATGATGATAGGCTTCATCGCCAGCCAGGTGCTCTCCTCGTTTCCGCGGCCGATGATCTGAGCGTTCTCGATGATCGAGTTCGCGGCAAGCAGGGACAGGGCGTAAGCGGAGCTCGAGACCTGTTCGGCCCTGAGTCTGCTGGCGTAATCCCAGTCCTTGAGGGCGGTGAGATTGGAGATGACGTCCGCGCATCCCGCGACCAGGTATCTGTGGGGTGACTGAGAGATGACCTCGGTGTCCGCGACGATCCCCATGGGTGTGACCGCGTCTATGGATTTCGGGCCCCTGTCGAGTTTGAGCGATGCCCTTCCGGACGCGATACCGTCGTGGGCCGCCGACGTGGGGATGCTGATGAAAGGTATGTGGAGGTTTGCGGCAACGAGCTTCGCGGCGTCGATCTTGCTTCCGCCTCCGATTCCGAGGATGTACTTGGCCTTGCAGTCGTGACCGCAGGAGATCGCTTCGTCGATGTTCTCCTCGGTGGCCGCACCGGTGAAGTGTACGTTGATGTTGTATCCCGCCTCGACCATGAAGTCCTCGACCGTCTTGCCTGCGGCCTTGTAGGTCTGATTCCCGGTTATGATCATTCCGTTCTTGGGGAAATTGAGCTCATCGCACAGTTTGGCAACGTCTCCGAGGATGCCGTGTCCTATGAGGATGTTCCTGGGAAACTCCATTCCTTTGACCTTGCTGAAATTCTCCTTCATGGTCCAGACCGTCCATGGCTATGGATTACATAATTTATATGGGTTTTTGCCCGAATGCCGTATTTCCGACAGCAATCGTATTATGTCCGCCCGGCAATACACCGCCGATGAAGGTGCTCGTGATATCGGGAGGATCGGCACGGGGGAACACATCCGTACAGTGCCAGTCATTCGTTTCCTCCCTGCCGGAAGGCTGGGAGACCGAGGTCATACGCATCGGGGACCGTGATATCCGCCACTGCGACGGCTGCGATTCCTGTGTCAATGGAGTCTGTAAGCACGACGATCACATGGGCAAAGTGCTCGATTCCTTCGATTCCGCGGATGCGGTGGTGTTCGCCACTCCGATAAGGTTCAACGGGCCCTCGTCATCGATAAAGACGGTCTTGGACCGTTTCCAGCTGGTCTGGAGGTCCCCGGAAAGGATATCGCACAGGCGCAGGTTCATGACGTTCATGGCCAGCAGCGGGTCGGACAATCCCGATCTGAGGCCCTGTACCACGATCTTCCGTTCGTTCTGTCTGTCCTTCGGGGGAGAATGGGTCGAGCCGCATCTGTTCGCAGGGACCGACAGGTCCACGGACGGACTGTCGGAGGCAGCGGCCTCCTTCGCCCTTCAGTTCTCCTCGGAGATAGCGAAAAGGACGGATTCCTGAGCCTCGGCCCGGTCCGTGTCTATGCACACCAATCTCTGCACGCCTTTTTTGCGGAGGATGATCACCAGTTCGTCCGGTCTGCGTCCGGTGGACAGCTCCTTACCGTCCTTTATGAACGCGACGCTGAATACGGAATCGGACATCTCCGAGGCGAGGTCCATGAGGTTCTCCTCCCTCACGGTATGCATCGGTATCCCTAGACCGGAGAACGATCCCGAGAGGGCGCCGATGACGTCCTCAAGGTTCTCGATGTAGGTGACGAACCACAGGTCCCTCCCTCTGATGCGTATCTCCTTCACCAGTTCCCCGTTGAGGAACCTTTCCGAGAAACCGTCGATGTCCAGGAGGATTATGGGATCGTTCTCTCCGGTGATGCCGTGGGCCCTGATGAGGGCGTCCTTGAGGGGACACGGGTCGCGTATGGCCGGCAGGTCCCCCTCGAAGGCCAGTTCTCCGGAGACGAAAGCGCCCCTCTTCCCGGATGCCGGTACTATCGGCAGCATCTCAGTTCCCGAACTGGAACTCCAGTTCCTCCAGGTAGCCTTTGAAGTAAGGGGATCCGGTGACGGTGTCCGGGGCCGCCGAGGGTATGACCGTGCCGGAGACATCGGTCACTCCGTACATCTTCAGGACGTTGATGTACCTGGTGACGATGTTGGCGAAGGTCATGTTGCCGTCGGGTGCTCCGCAGGTGACGACGATGGACACCTTCTTCGGCTTGCCGATGAAGGAGGTCACGGTCCTGTCGGGGTTCATCTTCATCAGCGGATACATACGGTCGATGAAGGTCTTGAACGGTCCGGTCTCGGCGTGGAAGTACACGGGGGTGGCGAATACCAGTGCGTCCGCGTCCTTGATCTTGTCGAGGATGTCGTTCATGCAGTCCTTCTGCACGCACCTCTGGGTGGATTTGCATGCCATGCATGCCTTGCATCCCCCGATCCCGAGGTCGTATGCCCATACGGTCTCGGATTCGTATCCGTGTCCCTCCAGCATCTTGGATATCTCGTCGCAGACGGCGGCGTCGCATCCCTTCTTCCTGGGGCTTCCGTTGATGATCAGCAGTTTCTTCATGGCACCCTGTACGCGCATGCGGTTGTTAATGCTTTTCAGTGTGCGATATGTTTTATCGATAACCGCGGATACGGGTATCATATGACAGACACCGGCCGCTCCGCCGCGAAGGCAGTTAGGATATTCGATACGACCCTGAGGGACGGGGAACAGTCCCCGGGCATCGCGCTCTCCGCGGAGGACAAGATCGACATAGCCCTGGTCCTTGACAGCTACGGCGTCGACTGCATCGAGGCGGGATTCGCCGTCTCCAGCGATGTGGACAGGATGGCCCTCAGGAGGCTCTCGTGCATGGGGCTCAGGGCGGACATCTATTCCCTGGCGAGATGCAGGAGGGAGGACATCGATGCGGTGCAGGACTGCGGCGTCAATTTCATACACCTTTTCATAGCGACCTCCGACAGCCACCTCAGGGACAAGCTGAAGATGACCCGCGAACAGGTCCTGGAGGCCATCAGGGATTCCGTCTCCTACGCCAAGGGTAAGGAGATGGAGGTGATGTTCTCATGCGAGGATGCCACCCGTACCGACTACGCCTTCCTGAAGGAGGCATACGCGGCGGCGGTGTCCGCAGGAGCCTCCTGCATAAATGTGCCAGACACCGTAGGGATAATGTCCCCGATGGGCATGTACGGTCTCATAACCAGACTGAAGGAGGACATCGGCGTCCCGATCTCCGTCCATTGCCACAACGACCTGGGGCTGGCCGTGGCCAACACGCTCAGTGCCGTGGATGCCGGTGCGACGGTTGTCCATACCTGCATGAACGGTATCGGCGAGAGGGCCGGCAACGCCGCCACCGAGGAGGTGGCGCTCAACCTCAAATTGAATCAAGGGATAGATACGGTGAAGCTCGACCTCACGTCGAGGGTATCGAAGACGGTGGTCAGATACACAGGCTACCATCTGTCCTACACCAAGCCCGTGGTCGGAAGGAACGCCTTCGCCCACGAATCCGGCATCCATGTCCACGGGGTCATGAGCAACTCGTCCACCTACGAACCCTATCCCCCGGAGATGGTGGGGAGGGTCCGCGATATCGCCGTCGGAAGGCATTCCGGCGAGCATTCCGTCAGGATGAAACTGGACGGCCTCGGGGTCCCGTTCCCGGAGGAGATGATGCCCCAGCTCCTCAAGGAGATCAAGGAACTGTCCTCCGAGGACAGGCAGATCACGGACATCGAGTTGGCGGCCATAGCGGAGAACATAATCTGGAAGGGCAAGACAGAGGACACGATCAAACTGACCGAGTTCGCGGTCATCACCGGTAAGAACGTGACGCCGACGGCAACCGTCACCGTGGACATCCGCGGCGAGAGGAAAACCGTTGCCATGATCGGGAACGGACCGGTGGATGCGGCTATCAATGCGATCAGGACCGCCGTCAACGACAGGATCAGTTTCGAGGAGCTCAGGCTGGAATCCATCACCGGAGGCAGCGACTCGTTGTGCGAGGTCACCGTGCTGGTGAGGGACGTCCAGAACGATGGTCACATATCCGCCGGAAAGGCGGTCGGCAGGGACATAGTGGATACCACGGTGGACGCGTTCATGCAGGCGATAAACCGCGACTACGCAAGGAGCGGGTCGGAATGATGACCATGACCCTGACCATCGAGTACAGGGATCCTGCAGACGCGAAGGCCGTGTTCGATTCCGCCAGGCCCGATGACGACACGTTCGTCGCCACCGAGACCGACGGCAACAAAGTGATCTTCAAATTCAGGGCGGATAACGCCGGTCAGATGAGGTCCGCCATGGACGACGTACTGGCCTGCGTGAAGGTGTCCGAGGAGACCTTAGGCCTCGTCCCCGGATCCGGTCCTGACCTTGACGGCGATTCCTTTCTTGAGTGACATCATCTCGCTCTTTATCAGCAGGGCGCGTCCGGTGGCAAGGAATCTGTCATCCTTGTCCACGACGATGACCTCCTCCATCGGTCTGATCCCCTCATCGGCATCGAGGACGAACTGCGCGAATGCGTTCCTGCCCTCGGAGACGAAGGGTATCGAATCGTCGTTGACGACGACCCTCAGTCTGGGGGACGGGATCCTTTCGAGTATGCGCACTGCACCTTCGGGTCTCAGGGTGTAGAGTCCGTCCCCTGCCCTGAGGGAGAGGATGTGCTCCCCGTCGGAGATGACGTTCCTTATCTTTCCCGTCTTGCGGCTCTTGACGATCTCGATCTTCCCGCGGAACATTGCATCCGCGGCATCTATCCCGAACTGGTAGTTGGCGATGGCCTTAGCCCTCAGGACATCGGGGTCGTACTCCGCCTCCCCTCCGTCGGGGATCTCGTCGCTCTCGATGACCTCTTCGAATCCCATCCTCTCGATGAAATCGAAGGTGAGGTCGTCCGCCTCGGACACCGTCTCAGCATCCGTGATCTCGGGGAATAGCGACTGTGCCAGAGGGTAGATCTCGTCGAGTTCTGCGGGCACCGGTCCGAAGGGTGACATGACGATGGGGGTGTATCCTGCCCTCATGGCTCTGTCGAACTGTTCCGCGTACACCCTGTTGTAGGGCTTGCCTCCCTCGGGGAAGATCGCCGCCTTCTTCGTGGGCGGTACGTAGCGTTCCATGATCCTGTCGGCGTATCTCCTGAACACCGGCCTGGCCCTGCTCTCCGATCCGGTGTAGAACATGGCGCCGTCGCGGCTGATGGGTTCGGTCCTCTCGAGGAACGCGGTGTGCTCCTTCAGCCTCCTGAGTCCGTCCAGGAGGGCGGGGTGCGCCCTGCACCTCATCTCCGCCAGCTCCCAGAGCCTGCCTTCGCGGATGTACCTCCTGACGAGGGAGAGCTCGGACGTGATCTGGTAGAGGTTGTGCCTGGCGATCAGCTTGGTCCTCTGGTCCTTGGTCAGTTTCCTGAGCGATTCCAGGGTCTGACCCCTGCATGCGGGGCAGTTGCAGTCGAGGGACTGCATGTCCGAGAGACGGTACGTACCGTCGATGAACATCATCCTGTCGTCCCTGGCGAACTTGGCGTAGGATGCCGAGTCGAACAGGTCGCAGCCCATGAGTGCGGCAAGTGCCAGTATCATGGGGTGTCCGGCACCGAACAGGTGCACGGGGCGGTTGGGGTTGAGTCCCTTCTTCGATGATATGACGACATCCACAAGCTCGGAGTACCTGTACTGCTCCATCAGCGGGACCACTCCGCCTATGGGGTGGACGTCCACGTCCATGGAGGCCATCTTCCTGGCGCAGTCCTCCCTGAGGTCCTGATAGACCGATCCCTGCACGACGCCGTTGATCATCATATCTCCTTTCATGTCGCAGGCGACCTGCATCCTCTCCAGGGTGGTGACTATGGAATCCGCGGTCTGCTTCTTGGTCCAGTAGGGTTCCGTGAATATGTCCAGGACAGTACCGATGTCCGAACCAATGTCCTTCTGGAATTGGACCATCTCCTCGTTGGTGACCTCCACCTCGCCGTACATGTGGCTTTGGAAGGTGCCCGAGTCGGTCATGATGGTCCCGGGGAAATCGAGAAGCTTGTGGAGTCCCTCCTCCAGTGCCTTCTCCTTCAGACCGGGGCTGTTCTTGATGATGTACGAGTTCGTGATGAGTGCTTGGAAGCCGAACTCGTCGTAGAGCTCCCTCGGCGGTACCGTGAAGATCTTGGGGTTGACGACAGGCAGGAGGGCGGGGGTCTCAACGACCCCGGCGCGGGTCTGGAACCTTCCTATCCTGGCCAATCCGTCCCTTCTGACTATCTCGAACACCACGGTATCACATGATCCTGTTCTTCTGGATGTCGCAGTAGACCTTCGAGATCGCGTTCTTCATGAGGACGTCGGGGATGTCCTCGATGACGCGGGGATCCCACTCGAGCATCGGCCTGCCGATGGTGATGGGTCTCTGTCCTCCGCACCCGCAGGTGTCCTCCTCGGGGTCGAGCATCTTGATCTCCAGTCCCCTGAGGATATCGTTGACCTTCATGCCGTTGATGTAGACCTGGTTCTCGTCCTCGGTCTCCTTGGCGATGTACTTGGCCGAGATGTCCGCCTCCTGCATCTCGTAGACCAGTCCGCGGAGGTACTCCTCCATCTTCTTGACGGAGTCCCTCCTTATCTCCCTGCCGGGGAAGTCCCCGCCGGGTACGCGGTCCTTTGCATAGCGGTACTCTATGTCGATCATTGCCATACCAGTCCCATCGTGCGCGTGTTCTTAATGCTTTGCGCCCGCGCACGGCAAACCGTTATATGCACGGCGGATGTAGGGCGGTACATGGCATTCGGATTCTCAGCTTCCAAGACCGCGGAGGAGTCCAAGATGGTCATCGTGATGAGGAACGACCTCAAGATGTCCAAGGGCAAGATCGCCGCACAGGCGGCGCACGCTGCGGTGAACTGCGCCTTCGCGTCCAAGAAGAAGGACCCGAAGAACTTCGACAAGTGGATGTCCGAGGGTCAGAAGAAAGTGGTCGT
>JAEEGL010890864.1_pt1 | contig 14745 bp, 10 predicted proteins | sample 9134231 | NCBI WGS metagenome assembly JAEEGL01 (sample SAMN16246548, study PRJNA631951) | gut metagenome | biome: gut microbiome; feature: rumen; material: fiber-attached | host: Bos | place: Iran: Karaj | collected 2018-10 | reverse complement strand
GCGCGGTGTAGAAGATAATCAGCAGGGACTTTGTTCTGCTGCCTTTGCCGCCCTTTATTATATTAAAAACGGCCTTAAGCCTGCCCACACCGTAAAGCTTCTTTTTGTAGCTGATGAAGAAAACGGCAGCCAGTATGGAGCAATCTGGCTTATTCATAACACTAACCTTTTCCGTAAAAATGACCTCGTGCTTATTCCTGATGGAGGAGACAGCGAAGGCCGCACAATCGAAATTGCAGAAAAAAATCTTTTATGGCTCAAGCTTAACGTAAAGGGTAAACAGACCCACGGAAGTCGCCCGGACAGCGGTATAAACGCATGCCTCGCCGCAAGCGTCCTTGCCCTTAAACTCAACGGCCTCGAAAAAATCTTTAATAAACACGATCCACTTTTTGAGCCTGACTATTCAACCTTCCAGCCGACAAAGCGAGAAAAGAACGTAGACTCAATAAACATAATTCCTGGAGAAGACACCTTCTACATGGACTGCCGCATTTTACCATGCTACACACTTAGCCAGGTTCTTGCCGAGGTTGATAAATGCTGCCGGGAAGTGGAGGCTCAGTACGGAGTTAAGATTGAATACACAAGTCCGCAGCGTTCTGAAAGCCCTGCAACACCTGTTACTGCTCCGGTAGCCCAGAAGCTTGCCGCCGCAATCAAAAAGGTTCACGGACTCGAAGCTAAGTTCATAGGAATTGGCGGAGGTACAGTTGGAGCAGAATTGCGACGCGAGGGAATCGATGCCGTAGTCTGGTCCACCTTAGACGACCAGGCCCACCAGCCCAACGAGTATTGCGTAATCGATAATCTTATTAAAGACGCCGAAACTCTTATAGAATTCTTCGGTGGTTGAGCCTGTCGAAACCACTATCGGACCTTCAGGAAGATACCCATAATCGCACAGGTAATCAGTAACTGCAGAATTACAAACTTCAGCAGAACCTGTGTTGGTGACCAGCCGCGGTTTTTACGCATGTGGTCATGGAGAGGGAAGCGGATAGTTTCAAAAATCTTGATCTTAAAGAAGCGCAGCAGGAAAACCTTAAGAAGCCCCATACCGCCGTTAATCAGAATGATTGATGAAGTTGCAAGAATAATGAATGGGTTTCCGCTTACCATTACGCCGACACCGATAAAGTAACCAAGGGCGCGGCTTCCTGCATCACCCATCAGACAGTGACTAGGGAAGGCATTGTGCCAGAGATAACCCATAACAACACCCGCCATAGCAAGCAGCAGAACCGCCCAGTTAGCGCCGGCAGGAAGATGCTGAATCAAAAGATAAGCTGCAATATCCTTGTGGCCGAGAACAAAGTAAAAAAGAATACCTAGAGTCAGAAGGGCAAGTAAAACCAGAGTAGAAGAAAGACCATCAACACCATCAGTACAGTTAGTAGTATTGATAGACGACCAGAGCATGATAGTACAGATTACGATATAAACAATCGGATTTACTACAATTTCATTGGCAAAGAAAGGCAGCCAGAAGCGTACCGCACCATCCGGAGAAACCTGCTTAAAAGAGAAGTAAAGGATGAAAGAGGTAACCACGCTGATAATTAAATCCAGAGCACCCTTAAGATACTCACCCCAGCTGTCAACACTGCGGTCATCAAGATAACCTGTGAGCATTGTAACCCAGGTAAGAAGCACAATGGAAGCTCGTGTCCAGTTCATAGGGCAAATCAAAAAACTGATTACGACAAAAATTGAAATAAATACAATACCGGTTCCGGTAGGCTTACCCTTTGCGGCTTCCGCATTTTCCTTGAGTGTGAATTCGCGGCCACGGTCCTGTGGAAGCTTACTGTAAAATTTTGGAATCAGCTTGTAGGAAAGCACAAAACCAAGATAAAGTGCAAGGGTAATAAGAACAGCATAAGAAGTAAGGAGTCGTGCAGGACCCCAGTAATTTTGAAGATACTGACCAAGATAGAAAAGCATAAAAACCTCTTTATTAGAATGAAAGGTGTGTCATACCAGTAAAAACCATGACAATACCGTGCTCGTTACAATAATCAATAAACTCATCGTCGGAAGCAGTTCCGCCAGTCTGCAGAATAGCCTTAATACCGCTGTCCAGCAGCCTCTTTGTAGAATCGCAGAAAGGGATTGCTCCGTCGCAGACAAGAACCTCTCCCAGATTTGAACGGTCAATCTCTGAGCTTACTCCAGGCTCCGGATTATTAATTCCGCTGACTCGCTCAGTGTACTTAAGAGCTTCATAGCATACACCGTCCATAGCATTCTTTTCAGAAGTACAGCCCTGGGCAATTCCGCAGATGGAATTCTGCTTAAGGAGTACAGCCGAATAAGAGCGGGCTCCCATTGCAAGCAGCATACCGAAAACCATTTCATCAGTCTGAACCTGAGAAGGTCTGTTTCTTGTGCGGACCTTCCAGTGATTAAAGAGAGTAGTGTCCTTAGTCTGAACAAGAAGACCGCCGTTTATAAAGCTTGCTTCCAGTTCAATATTGGTAACCTTTGCTGAAGGAATCAGCTTAGTCTTTTTGTTTTTTGTAAGAATCTGTTTTGCTTCAGTTGTAAAGCTTGGAGCAACAATTGCAGAAAAGTGTCCCTTTTCAATTTCTTCAGCCGCCTCGCCATTAATAACTGCACTGCAGGCAAAAACCGTGTCCACAGTATTCACAGCATCATAAGTAAAGGTAGCTCTGAAGGAATCAAGAACATTGTCTGCATGAGAAGCACCCAGAATAGTTCCAAACTTTACAGCAATTGAAAAAACAGTTCCGGTAAGCGGCGTAAACTGAGTTGTAAATTCATATCCGTCGCTGTTAGTACTCTTTACAGTAAGCTGATCCTTGAGAAGTGCAAAGAGAGTGTTTATCTGACGCCAGGCATAGGAAATATCATTTACCAGAGTATAAGTTAATTCCTTTGCCTGATATTTTAGATAGTTTCCGACAGAGCCTTCTTCAGAAGGGGACTTATAAAGATAAGCCTTCTGCTGGGCATTAATTCCGCAGTGAAGCTCGAGTTCACGTTTAAAAGGAAGAGTCATATAATTCATGAACATTTCGTTGAATTTCGGACTCTGAAGAATAGAAGCCGAAAGACCCGCATCATAGGCAGAAATCATGTTCAGTGCCTTTGCAGCAAGATAGGTTCTGAAGTCCTTGGAAATATTTCGGGTCCTCAGCTGAATCATTGCTTCTTTATAATCTTCAGGATCTGTAAGAATAAGAAGATTTTCGTAATTTTTAAAAGCGTTACGAATAAGGTTAGTTGCAAAAAAGTTGTCAGGACAAAGCTGATTATCAAACTGCTTGGAAACAATAGAAGTATTAATTGCAGGCAGAACATTCATACAGATAATGAAGATATTGTTTTCTTCTTCATCAGGATGCGCTATGTACTGCTCATCTTCTTCGTGATATTTAGTCATAATAACGCGTCTGATGAGCTTAGAGGTGTCTGCCATGTAGATGTTGTTTTCAGACAGTGCGTTTTCCTTTGTTACAGGAATCTTCTGCTTTCTGAGAATTTCTTCAGTCTTGTTTGCTGAAAGAATTGTCCAGCCTTCCGATGCAAGAAACTCGGCAAACTCAACGAGATTTTCTGTGTTTTCAACGTGAATTACAGCTCTCTTTGTCATAGTTCTATTTTATCAGAAAAAGTGGTAATTGAAAATAGAGAGAAAAATAATGTAAAATAGACCTATGAAAGCAATAGCAAAAAAGTCTGTACTTTCGGGACACATTACAGTTCCCGGTTCTAAAAGCCATACAATCCGTGCCCTTATTCTTGCCGCAATGGCAGAAGGCACTTCACATATTTCAAATCCGCTCCCAAGCAATGACTGTCTTTCAACTGCAGCCGCAGTTAGGAAAGTTGGTGCCGAGGTTGATTTTGGTGATGATGGTTCTGGCAGCCCGAAAGCTGGCGGCTCTTCAGTCTGGACAGTTCGGGGGGCCGGCCCAGGCCTTCATTTGCCGGAGGGGCCCATCGATGTCGGAAACTCAGGCTCCCTCATGTACTTTTTGTGCCCGGTGCTTTCAACTCTTCAAGGCGAGTGTACCTTTACCGGCGATGAGTCAATCTGCCGCCGCCCTGTAAATCATCTGATAGACGCCCTCTGCCAGTTTGGAGCAAAGGGCCGCAGTCTCAAAACAGGCCCGGACGGAAGCCCCGGAACAACTCCGCCATTTACTTTCTGCGGACCAATAGACGTAAATAAAAAGCTTGTGACCGAGGGAGCTCTTTCTCAGTATATAAGCGGTTTTATGATGGCCGCTTCCCGCCTGCAGGGAAAACTGGAAATGGAGCTTACAAATCCAAAGGAAACTCCCTACCTTACAATGACAAAGCTCTGGCTGGAAAGTGTCGGAGTTCCGGTTTCAATTTCTCCAGACTTTAAGCACATCACCGTGACCGGTCCCGTTCCCTTCAAAGCCTTTGACCGCGCAGTTCCTTCTGACTGGGAAGGCGTTGCTTTTCCTCTTATTGCCGCTTTGCTTTCTGACAGCGAAATTGTTATTGATAATGTTGATGGCTCAGGCAGCCAGGGTGATGATAAAATTGTAGAAGTCTTGCAGTCTGTAGGAGCTGATATTGAATGGCGCCGCCAGGAAGAGCAGCTTGTGGTACGCGGAGGTAAAAAGCTTTCGACAGCCAGCCTGCCGAATGGAGAGCTTGTCGTAGAAATGTCAGCCTTCCCCGATGCCATCTGTGCCCTTGCAGTTGCAGCCTGCTTTATTGAAGGAAAAACTATATTTACTGATATTGATATCTGCCGCAAAAAAGAAACCGACCGCATTAAGGCCATGACCAGCGAGCTTACAAAACTTGGCGCTCATATTGTCGACGAAGGCTACCGAATGGTAGTTTATGGAGACGGAGGTGCCAGTCTGCATGGCGGCGAGGTTGAATCTTATAAAGACCACCGCATTGTAATGTCGCTTGCCTGTCTTGGACTGGGCCTGGCCGCCGGCGAAGAAGTTACCGTAAAGGATGCTGAATGGTGCAGCGTAACCTTCCCGGGCTTTTTCGAGGTAATGAACAAAATCGGTGCCGGCTTTGTAGTTCAGTAAAAAATTACAGAAAACTCCGCCTTTTCTCACTTTTTTTCATTTTTTTTTGCAAATTTATGTCAAAAAACTCATTTCATTTCTATATATATCATAGAGATTTTTTAAGGAGGAACTCTATGAAAAAATGGAAGATGAAGGGGGCGCAGCTTGCGGGCCTGGTACTTGGTACGGGGCTGGCGCTGGCACTAATTACACTCTCCGGTTGTCAGAATAACTTTGTGAAGGAATCGGCCTTCAAAAGGTCTGGCGACAATTCCGCCAGCGGCAAGGGCAGAAAAAACATCTCTCTTGTTACCTGGAATTTGCAGACTTTTTTTGATGCAGAAACCACAGGCACTGAGTACAAGGAGTTTAAAAATTCGGAGCGCTGGACAAAGGAAAAATACAGAAAAAGGCTGGAAAAGCTCTGCGAAGTAATGACTACTCTGAACCCCGACATTTTTGTAATGGAGGAAATTGAAAACGCCGGGGTGGTCCAGGATATAGCAAACCTGCTGGCGGGCGGGTCCTGGGAGAACAAAAAATCCTGGCAATATGCCTGTTTTGCAAAGGAGAGCGGGGCTGCCATTGGCTGTGCGGTTTTTTCCAGGTACGAGCTGTCAAATCTCAGAACCCACAGCCTTGATATAAGAACTCAGAATGAAAGTCAGCCTTCTTCCCGCCCGCTGCTGCAGGTGAGCGTAAATGCAGGAGGTCAGGAGCTGGAGCTTTTTGTAAACCACTGGAAGTCCAAGTCCGGAGGAGAAGAAGAAACAGAAATCTGGCGGGACTGGCAGGAGCTTGTCCTTGCCGGAAGAATAAACGCGGTCCAGACCGAAACCCCGGATCAGCCGGTATTAATATGCGGCGACTTTAACCGCAGCGCCGAAGACTTTGTTCTTCAGCCAAAGGAAAAAAATGCCAATACAATATTACGGGGCAGTGCAGGGCAAGAAGCTCTTTATTCTCCCTGGTTCCGTCCGGACGGAAAATTTGCCTTTGAGACAGGCAGTTATTATTACCGTGGAGAATGGGAGCGCATAGATAATATTATGATTGGGGGAAAGGCAGAGCTTACCTCCTTCAGCACAGTTACCGATCCGCCCCTTGCCGACGAAGAAGGCCTTCCTGCTTCTTATGCACTTTATACCGGAGAAGGCTGTTCAGACCATCTGCCGCTCAAATGCCTTATTTCAATAATACCCAGGTAGCACCAGTGCCGCCTTCGGCCTTAGTCTTAGGATGACCCGAAGTTCCGCAGCGTTTATCGTGCTCAATAAAGCGGCGTACAAGCTCGCCCAGCACCGGGTCAGAACCCGAAGAGTGAATTCCCTTTCCGTGAATAATAAGTACCTTGCGGTAGCCGCGGGCCTTGCAGTCAGTAATAAAGCGGTCAAGGCTTTGCTGGGCTTCGTCCTGGTGCAGGCCGTGTAAATCGAGGTAGGCTTCCGGCTTCATGCTAAGAAGATAGTTACGGTCATAAAGCTTTGAGCGGGACTCCTGCTCTTCGGCAATCTTATCCTTGTCTACAGTTCCGTAGTGGCGCAGCCAGAGCTCCATAGGATTGATACTAGGGGCCTTTTCTTCGGGAGTCGGGGCATTAGCCTTTTTATGGGAAGTCTGATTTTTATTGTTTTCCTTTTGTTTTTTAACCTGATTTTTCTGCATTGAATCCCACTGATTCAAAATATCGCCCATATCCATAAACTGCTCCTACCTTATAACAAATACATAGTCACTTTCACACCAGCCGCCGGTTTCGCCGACTTCGACGTAATACCATTTTCCGGTGCGCTCAAGAATGCGTACCCGTGTACCGCCCGAAACCTCAGAAACCGATTCTGCATTTTCCTGAGGAATAGAATAAAGCTTTCCTCCCGCAGAAATGCCGTAACGTTCATGACGGCGCACAGCACAGTAAATCAGAATTGCAGAACCCAGAATCAGAAGAACAACAAAAAGAAGGGTTCTGATTTTATGCTTTTTTCTGAGGGCAATAATCATACAGATTATGGATGCAATAATTATGATGATTGCAAGGTAGAGCAGGATGGCAGGAAAAATCTGAGAGGAAGAAGCAACAATGCCGTGTTCATTTTCAAAATTAATTCTGTCCCTGCGGGCTTTGATGTAGGTAAAGAAAACATTGTGCTCTCTGGAATAAAGCCTGCAAAGCTCCCGGCATTCCTCGTTTGTAAGAGGCGAAAAAGTTACCGTCTGGTCTTCTTCAGCCTCCTGGAAAAAGGCAGCTTCAAAAATATCAGACTCATCAGCAGAATCAATAAAGTCTCCGGCCTCTTTAAAGTCAATAATAATTTCAGGAAGGAAAAGCTCGTTTCTGTAGCCGTTATAGCCGGCCGCATTTAAGCGGATGCGGGGAAGCTTCTGAGGACCCGGCACAAGACCAGTCCATTCAAAGGCTGCTACCGGAATCAGCTGATGAGAGTAAACCCTCTCGCGGTATTTAACCTCAGTAAACTCATACTGCTTAGTACAGGTAAAAATTGAGTCCTTAGGAATATCCCAGTTAAACTGAACCAGCTGAATTGCATACTGAAGGTTTACCGTAAAGTGAAGCTTCTTACCGGTTTTCACAGAAAGAAGCGGGTTTGAAAAATTCAAATCATCAGAATAAACCTTTGTGCCGTCTTCAAAAACAATTACAATTCTTGGAGCCATAGTGGCCGGGTCATCAGTTACCGTAACTCTTTCAAAATCAATAGAGCGGCGGCGGTTTTTTACCATAAGGGAAAGAGGAGAAAGAGTATAAGTTCCAGTCGAAGAAAAGTTATACCAGATTTCAATAGTCGTTCCCTTTTCTTCATAGTTCTCAGATTTTCTCATGGAGCGGAAGGTTATATCCTGCTTCTGATTAGCCGCCAGTACCTGCACCTGAGACGGAGTTGCATTAGGAATAGTCACAGAAAATTTAATATCAGTTTTAGTATAAAGCTTCTGGCTCGGGTCATGAGTAAGTGTGAGAGACTGGGCAAAGCAGAGACCCGAAATAAAAATCAGGAGAAGAGAGCTTAGAAATCTTCTGCCAGATCTGATGGTCCTTTTGATTCGCTGTTTTTCCATTGCTTCTGATCATTCTCCTTTATATGTTCGAATACTGCCTTTTCAAGATTTTGCGGCGAAGACTCTTCCGGTGAAGCCTGAATCTGATTACTCTGATTCTGCTTACCTTTGGCGTCCGTCTGCTGCATTGAAAGTTCAAAGTTTATTTTTGCGTCGATTTTAGTGCTGTCAATTTCCAGGGCCTTGCGGAAATAATCGCGGGCCTCTTCAAAATCAGAATTGCGCCAGGCAAGAACGCCTGCATTGTAAAAAGCCGCATAGCGTACCGCATCCGGAGCATCACTGCCAATTGAATTAAACTGCTCAAGAGCAGCAGCCTCTTCACCCAGCATAAGGTAAGCCGTGCCAAGATCATAAAGCGCATAACTCTGATTTATGCTGTTCTGATCAGCCGCCGCATTTTCGGCCGCAGCCATAAAGCGCGAAACCGAGTGTCTGTATTTTTTCTGATGATATGAAACCGTGCCCTTAAAAATATCAGCAGTTTGGGAAGAACAGCCGGAGAAGAGAAGGGCAAGCAGAGAAACAAGAGCTGCTGCCTGAGCACGACTTGCCTTAGTTCCAAAGAAGCGGGCAAAGTTAAATTCAGTTGCAATATAACTGAGAATTAAAAAGAGAGCCGCAAGCGAAAGGAAAAGCTTGTAGCGCGGAACAGGCTTTACCTCGTAAGAGGTAATAAGATTTTCGGTTGAACCAAAACGCAGCTGAGAAAGCAGCTGAACAGCCGAGCCCTTTTCAAGAGAATCTATGTAAGAAAGATTTTTATGATTGTTTGAAAAACGGAAGCGGTTAGAAGCTTCTGCAATGGCCTCTTCAAGTCTGTCCCGTCGCAGGGCAGTCATAACCTGAGTTTTTTTGTCGCCGCTGAGAACAGGAGATTCAGTCTCAGAACCAAAGCCAATCAGGGTAACAGGAAGTCCCGCCTTCTGGCAGTCCAGCAGAGCGCCGGCAAGCTGGCCGTCGGTTTCTTCTCCATCAGTAAAAACCCAGATTCTTCCTGCAGAAGAAAAGTTAGAAGGGAAAGTTTCCTTAGCCTTTATAATACCCTTGCCAATGCTCGAGCCCGGAACCGTCATCAACGAAGGCGACATGACATCCAGAAGAGATTCAATCATTGCAGAATCATCAGTAATAGGAATAGCCGCAATACCGTCACCCTTGGCAATTACAACAGAAACCGGAATGCCCTCCATTTTGGCAAGAAGTTTTTTTGCATAGAGAGCCGCAGCGTCAAGACGGCTGGTCTGACCAGGACAGTCTTTTGCAAGCATACTGTTGGAAATATCAAAAACCATGGCAACCGAATGACCGCTCTTTTGAACAGGCACAAGATAAGTTCCCCAGGTAAGCCCCGCATGAGCAAGCAGCATAAAAATCATAGCAATGCCAAGACAAGCTGAGCGCACAAAAAGAATCTTTTTATAACGGAAGCAGATCATCTCTTTTAAAAGAAAGCGGCGGATAAACCAGGCAAGAAGGAAAAGAGTGATTGCAGCAGAAAGAAAGCGCTGGTAGTAAAGACGGTTTACAGTGCGGTAAGTAAAGGTCTGCGAAACCGCTTCAGTTTTAGAAACCGTATTCAGAATTTCAGAAAGCTCATTTAAGGTGAGGGCTTCAAAATATCTTCCGCCTGCAAGGTCCGCAATTTTTTTAAGGGAAGCAGGATTAAAATTCGAATCAAGATAACCCGAGTAAAGACGTTTGGTAACCGGGTCAGTGTATTCAATAGGAACCTTGCCCTTAGAGCCAATTCCCACGACATAAATGGTAATTTCATTGTCAGCCGCAAGCTGGGCCGCTGTTTCAGGATGAATCTCGCCCGCGTTGTTTTCACCGTCAGTCAGAAGTACAATGCATTTTTTCTGGGCAGAAGAAGAAACAAGATGACATACCGCAGTGCTAAGTCCGTCTCCGATTGCAGAACCGTTACCAAAGGAACCGGCCGTAACCTGAGAAAGTCTTTCAGAAAAATAATTAAGGTCACTGGTAGGAGGAACAAGCACCGCTGCGTTGCTTCCCAAGCCTACAAGCCCGTAACGGCAGCCGTCATTTCTGCTTGAAAGCAGGTAGATAGCGTTTTTTGCAGCGTCAATTCTCTGACCTCCGTCCACATCCTTGGCAGACATGGAAGGAGAGGTGTCCACAACAAAAACAATATCAGTTCCAAGAGAGGTATAAACCTTTTCCTGATTAGAGAGTACCGGGGCCGCCAGGGCTGCAACCGAAATCAAAAAGCCCGCCGTAAAGAAAATACTTGCAGTCACCGAAAGAAATTTCTGCGGGCGGCCCTTCCAGTCAAAATGGTAACCATCCCAGTCAGCAAGCACAGCAGGAAAAGTAATGCGGTTAAAGATTTTTAAGTGGCGCAGAATATAAAGGGCCGGAATCAGAATGAGAAGAAAAAATGCGGCAGGGTTTTCAAAGTTAGGCATGGGCTTCTCCTTCGGCTTTATTTTGTTCAAGGCTTTCAAGAATTTCTATCTGAGTAGAAAGATTTTTTATGATTTGGGCAAGCTCGCCTTCCTTAAAGGCACCCCGCTTACTGTAGCGGATATAATCAGTGCGGATAAAGGAAGCAGCAATTTCGCCAAAGGCTTCGGTTTTAGCGTCCGAAAGAAGACCACCCGTAGCAGTCTGCCAGCCTTTCATCAGCTCCGAAGTAACAGATCGGGTGAAAGGGTAGTCAAAGCGTACCTCAAGATAGTTACGCATGATTTTCTGCAGCTCTTCAGCCGAGTCGCGGGCCTGCTTTGGAGCAGCGCTTTCCAGTTTTTTTAAAAGCTTAAGCGTCTGTTTGCGGTTTTTCTTATATTTTCTGAGCAGCTTTTTCTGATTGAAATAGAAAAGCAGGCTCTTTCTTTTTACGATTATTCTGATTATGACAATTAGGAAGATGATAAAGGCAGCAAGACTTCCGTAAAGATTATAGGCAGTGCCCGGAAGCAGCAGAGGAGCCGCTGAGTCGTGAAGGGTAGTTGCGTTTGCAGAGTCTGTAGAAATAAGCGAAACAATCTGAAGGGGCTGAAATTCCAGAATGACGTCAGAGCCCTCAATCTCCATAGGAGGAAAAGTCAGGTCGCCGGTTTTCCAGGGAACAAAGGTAATTGTAAACTGATAGTAATCAACACCGGCAGGCGAAAGAGTGATTTTCTGAATTGCAAAATCTTTCTCTGACTGACTAACTAACGGTAGTTCGGCAGTACCTGCGGCGGTCAGCTGTTTAAGCTGAGGACTCGGGCTGTTAAAGGTACAGCGCAGCTCAGCCGTGTCGCCTATGTAGACTTTTTTTGGAAGGAGAATCTGCTGTGGCGAAATAATCTGCATAAGCTTCTCTCCTTACCTTGCTTTTGCTTTGCGGGCAAAAATCTGATTTAATACTTGAACAGGTTCTGTCCTTGTATCAAGTATCACTGGCATTACACCATGCTTCAGACAGAAATCCTGCCAGCGGTTCAGATTCATTTCATTGTAACTACGCCATTCTTTTTTGAATACCGGCGATGAAGATGGAAGTGACATGTTTAAGCCGCTTTCCATATCTTTAAAAGTTACAGTGCCAAGTGATGGCAGCTCCTCGTCGCAGGCGTCGTGAATATTAATGGCAATAACATCGTTTTTCTGTGCAAGAGAAATCATAGGCTTTTCCCATCCACCACAGCGAAAGTCTGAGAGTATGAAAACCAGAGAACGTTTGCGGAGAACCTTAGCCGCAGCAGAAATTGCATTGGGAAGTACTGAACCTGGTGTAGGAGTGGCCGGCAGACGGTCTAAGTGATTCAGAATCTGCATTGTAGTTTCTTTACCGAGTGAAGGCTCACAGGAAAAATGAATGGCTCCATCGAAGAATACAGCGCCGGCAGGGCAGGCGTTTATTTCTGCAGCAATTGCCACGAGGGCAGCTGTTTCAGCGGCCGAGGCGTATTTGGTGCGGCATCCGGAATTAGTTTCCAGCTGCATTGAAAGCGACGAGTCTGTAATAAGAAAAATCTGAAGCTCGCGTTCTTCTTCGAATATTTTGATATAAGGCCGCCCCATGCGGGCCGTTACGTTCCAGTCAATTGAGCGGATGTCGTCTCCGCGAATATAGTCACGGACTCCTGCAAATTCAATTCCCTGGCCACGATATAAAGAGCGGAAATTACCACTTTTCATACCATCAGCAATATCTTCAGCCATCAGACGCAGATAGAGGGCTTTTTTGATGAGAGATTCATTATTTGCAAGATATCTTTTTGACATTAGGGAACCGGAATAAAATCAAGAATCCTTGAGATAATATCATCAGCAGTAATATTGTCTGCAGCTGCTTCGTAAGAAAGAACAAGACGGTGTCTCAAAACATTCAGAGCCACAGCCTTAATGTCTTCCGGCAGAACAAAATCGCGGCCCGCAAACATAGCGCGAACCTTTGCACACTGCAGCATTGCAATGCCTGCACGTGGAGAAGCTCCAAAATGAATGTAGCGGGTAATGTCGTTTGTGTTTGCAGTATTGACAAGAGTACGTCCTGCCTGCTGCTTCTTAGAGCTTTCCGGTCTTGTAACCGTCAAAATAGAAACAATATATTCAACAAGCTTTTCATCACAAGTAACAGCTGCAGCTGCTTCCTTCAAGGCTTTTATCTGTTCAGCTTTTACAATCTGTCGAACCGGAACCTCAGGTGCCTTACCGCAGGTTTGAACAATTTTCATTTCATCGTCAGCAAGCGGATAGGTGATTATAAGTTTCATAAGGAAGCGGTCTAATTCGGCTTCCGGCAGATTATAGGTACCTTCCTGTTCAACCGGGTTCTGAGTTGCAAGTACAAAGAAAGGCTCGGGCAGTTTATAGGTTTCTTCACCAATTGTGATCTGGCGCTCTTCCATAGCTTCAAGCATGGCAGACTGAACCTTAGCAGGCGCACGGTTAATTTCATCAGCAAGAATTACATTTGCAAAAACCGGTCCCTTGCGTACGCTGAACTTTCCAGTGTTCTGTTCATAAATTAAAGTACCGGTAACATCGGCAGGGAGCAGGTCCGGGGTAAACTGAATACGTTTAAAATCAAGGCCCAGAATCTCTGCGGTAGTCTTAATAGCCAGCGTCTTAGCCAGTCCCGGCACACCTTCTACCAGCACATGTCCGCCCGCAATGAACGCAGTCAAAATATCATCAATCAGATTTCCCTGCCCCACGAGCCGTTTCCCAGCTTCCTTGCGGCATTCTTCTATAATATGCACAAATTGTTTTTCCATAGTCACAGATTATATCAAAATCACCATATTCTTACAAATACCCCGTACACTTATGATAATTGTGCGCTCCCGCTGAAAAACCCCCAAGGCTGCTGGTGAGCCTCGTCGCTCCGCTCGTAACCACCGTCGAACCGGCGTTCCCGTATCGGCTCAATGCAGCCTTAGGTCTTTTTCTGCTCCGCGCACAATTATCATAATGTCCTAAGTCTGAAAGATTCTGTGAATTGATATAATCTGTGAATATGGAAATTTTAAGCGGAAGGTGGAGATCTCGGTAAGGTATGATAATTGGTTGCGGAGTGGGAAAACAGTCTGACAAAAATTGTGGGACGCAGGAAAAAAGAATAAGGGGGGACCCCGCCAACGCAGGCACTGGCGAAGCTCAGTGCCAAGTGAATGGTGGGGGGATAACTTATTTTTTTGCCGTCGCTGGGACCCGCTTTTTTCCAGTTTTTCAAGGATAGAACTCAGGTTAAATAAAAAAAGGCTCGGAATAGATCCGAGCCATGCCCATCAGGCAATCGGGAACATGGGTGGGAGGGGAAAATGTTCCCGATATATTTATTATCGACCCCACTACCCGAAATCTTTAATTTAAATAAAAAAAAATATAAAAAATGTCATTTCGAACTTGTTTCGGAATCTTCAAGTAGATCCTGAAACAAGTTCAGGATGACGTATAGTTGTTAATTTTCAGAGATGTCGAGGTCGAGGGAGAAATTTGCGGTGTAAGTTTTGCCTTTGATGGCTGTAATAGAGCGGACAATCACATAATCGCCGATAGTGAACTTTATTTTATGTTCACCCTCTGTAATTACAAATTCCTTGCCAAAACTTGTGCATTTTACATCATCAAGTAAAACTTCTGTTCCTTCAGGAGCTGTAATAAGCAGGGTAGGTTCAAGACTCTTCATTACAACAGTAAGTTCAGTAGTTTTAGCCCGGTCAATGCGGACTGTGCGTACTTCGTTTCTATAGGCATCTGAAACAATGGAGATATCGTGAACTCCGGTGTCGAGAAGAACCTTAGAATCTGAAGTAAGAGAAGTCATTTTATCATCAATAAAGATTGTACATGGAGAAAGCTTCTTTTCCGGAGGTACCAGAGAAATAGCCAGCTGTCCCTTATTCATAAGGATTGGTTTTACAGTAATAGGAACAATCGCGTTGAGAGTTTCTTCAGGAACACCCTTCATAACAGGCTGAAGCCTTACAAAAAGTACATTCTTTGAAGGTGTGATGATTGTATCAACCTTAGTTGTGTAGTTATTTGATTTAATTGAATTTTCTTTTTTAAGCGGAATCTGCAGTACCCAGGAAAGTTTACCCGGCAGGGTTTTTACATAGGCTCTGGTGCCGCTGTAGTCAATCTGGGAAGCTTTTGGAGTAGGACTGAT
>JAEEGL010639873.1_pt1 | contig 14745 bp, 13 predicted proteins | sample 9134231 | NCBI WGS metagenome assembly JAEEGL01 (sample SAMN16246548, study PRJNA631951) | gut metagenome | biome: gut microbiome; feature: rumen; material: fiber-attached | host: Bos | place: Iran: Karaj | collected 2018-10 | reverse complement strand
CGGATATCCTTCACGATAAGCGACACGGCTCATTGCCAGATACATACCGACTTCAGAGCATTCACCGGTAAAATTCTCGCGATGACCTGCAATGATGTCTTCCGGAACTCCCTGTGCAACACCCAGGACATGCTCAGCAGCCCATGTCATCTCGCCCTCTTCCTGCTTTGTGAACTTGGAAGCCGGCGCCTTGCAGATCGGACATGCTTCGGGAGCAGCATCACCTTCATGTACATAACCGCAGATCTGACATACCCATTTACTCATTTTCGCTTCTCCTTTTCCTTTGTTATTGGCAATTGATACTTCCTTTATATGTAACACCGCAAAAGCAGTATTGTTACCGTGATCGTCAGCAGGCTTCTTCCCCGGCCGCCTTTACGCACGCCGGACACCTTCCGTAGAAATAGCAGATATGGCCGTCGATCGATCCGCTGAAGTTTTCCTTCGCGAGGCGGTCGAGCTCCGGAAAGGAAACCTCCAGGTCGACGACTCTCCCGCATTCCCGGCAGAGCATGTGGCTGTGGTCGTCCGTCCGGTAATCGAACCGGTCCGGCTGGCCCTGGATCGACAGCTTCAGGATCTGTCCGTTTTCAGATAACAGCGACAGGTTCCGGTAGACCGTGCCGAGGCTGATGTGCGGAAAGGAACGCCGGATCTCCTCGTAGACCGTATCGGCCGTCGGGTGCTCCTTCGTCTGTTTCAGATACTCTATGATCGCGCTTCGCTGCCTGCTGTGCTTTTGAGCCGTCATATTATCTGCCCTTCAAAAACAGTAATGATTACTGTTTTTATTTTAATCGCTCCGTCCGGTTTTGTCAAGATGCGGCCGCTGTCATTTTTTCTCATTTCTTCTCATACAGGGCGATTACTTTACATAAATTTGGGAAAACTCACCTCGCTTTTATACAGAAAAAAGAATAAAAACAGGACTTTTCCTCGAAGTTTTCCCCAAAACATAAGGTTTTCCCAAATAATGTCATACAAGCGTATTGTTTTTTATTCACAATTTCTCCAGCCATAATTCCAGACATAATAACCGGATACCGCTTGCCAACTCCCCCTTTTTGCTATATAATGACCCTTGCTGTACAAAATGTATAATTAAGCAATAGATATGATATAAGGAGGCACATTATGCAGATCGATAAAAGTATGGTCATCGGCGAAATGATCACCATGGATCCCGAGATCGCTCCCATGCTCATGGAAGCCGGCATGCACTGCATCGGCTGTCCGTCCGCGCAGGCTGAGACCCTTGAGGAAGCCGCTTTTGTTCACGGACTGGACGCGGATCTTCTGGAAGCCAAGATCAACGCCTATCTCGGCGAAAAATAATCCGGCGCGGCAAGGCCGCCGCCATGAAAAGGATGAAAAACGGATAGAAGAAACCGCTCTTCTATCCGTTTTAATTTATTGTAATATTGCAGGATCCTAGATCTCGGCCAGCTTCTGCAGCGCCGTCTCCATAAGGATCGCCTTGCAGTGTTCTTCAAGATAAGCGAGCAGGACGCCCGACGACTGCGACTGCATGCCGAACTCGGAGAGCATGTTGCAGATCCGGTTGAAATCCGTCTTGTCTTCGCCGATCCGCGCCAGCACGAGGATATAATCGTTATGAGCCGTATCCTTATACAGGGAGTTCGGTCCGGAATAGATCCCCTTCAGCGTTTTGGCCGCTTCGATCACCGCGTCGAGCGTGGAGAACATGAACACGCGCGTCATCGCGATCGGGTTCGACGCGTCCGCGGAATCGTCGACCTCGACCCCGTTCAGCTTCTCAAACGGCGGAACGGCATAGTCCTGTTCGTTCATCCGCTGGAGGGCTTCCTTGGACATGTTGTGCTGGTCGACCGCTTCGGCTGAATCGACCTTCGTGATGATCAGGACGATCGAATCAAGCGAGGCCGGCACCGCCTCGATCATAAGAGGCGTGTCATTGACGTAAAAGCCCAGCTCGTCCTCCGCCTTCTCCATCATTTCCTGGAGAAGGGATTTGGCCTTTTCCGTGCCGTACGCCAGTTCGCTCAGCTTCAGCTTGCGGGCGATCAGATCCGCCGTCGTCAGCGTGCACCGTATCTGGTTTTCGTTAATTCTTTCTATCTTCATGATCAACCTCTCTGATTAGTAGTATATTCTATTGTTCTTTATATGTAAAGTCAACCGGCAGTAGAGACAATTCCTCTAAAATTTTTATAAACTGTTTCAGGCTTATTGCATTCGTGAAACGCCTTGACTATAATTCTGCTTACGGAAGCGGGACGGCCGCAGCCTCCGGGAGGTGATGCCTATCGTTCCTGACTGATTACTGAGTACTGATTCTTCGATTTTTTTATCTTTTGTGATCTGTAATTTCTGAAATATCTGTTTTCTTTTTCATTCTTTTTTCGATTTCCGGATCACAGCAATCCATCTGAAGAGTTTTTTTATCCAAACAGATTCTGTTTTTTACGTCCCCTTCCCGCGGCATTTCGTCTTTTTGATCTGTTTAATATCAAATAATGTCTCACGAAAAAGGCAGATGCCGGATCTTAAGGCTGCGTAAAACGGAGGAATAACCGCATCATGGACATTTCTTTAAACAAACCCCTGTTTCTGGAACTGGAACAATATGAAAAAAACGGCGTCAGGATCTGTCTTCGGGAAACGCCGGCCAGCCCCTACCAGGTCGTCCGGGCCGTCTCCGCCGACCCGAAATCCCAAAGCTTCATGCGCGACTATATTTCGCGTGAAGACGGGACAATCAGCGAGCTGCATTTCTACCCTGTACCCGAATCGTAGAAAGGAGGACGTGAACAAATTCTCTCCTGTATCTGTACCTGTAAATAATTCAGGGTAGGAATCAGACACGGTATTATGGTATAATACCATCCTACGGAGGAGAATTATGAAAGCGAAGATTCTTGGATTTCTTTTTTTGATCGTATTCATTGCGACCGTCGCCTTTGTCTTCATCCGCTTCTTTGTGGTGCAGAAGTATTCCTTAAGTGATGAGAAGGCAGACCTTAACAGCTACTATAATCTGACAGCGGACGACCAGGCGGCGCTGATACTGGATAATACGATCCTCGAAGAAAAAGGAAGGGTCGCGGACGGCACGGTCTATCTCGACCTTGCCATGGCGCAGAAGACGATCAACAGCCGTTTCTATTATGATACGCAGAACGGACTGCTTCTTTACACGCTGCCGGACAAGACTCTTCAGGCGGCAGTCGGCGAAGCCGGTTATTCCGACGGAGCCCAGACGATCGCCTGCGATTACGTCCCGTTCCGTCTGATCGACGATGCCCCTTACGTCGCGCTTCCGTACCTGGATCAGTATTCCGATATCAAGGCCGATGTTTTCACCGATCCGTACCGGGTGCAGATCATTTCCGAGTGGGGCGAAAAAGAGATGACGTCCGTCACGGGCGACACGCAGATCCGTGTGCTGGGAGGCGTCAAAAGCCCGGTCCTTCGCGAAGTCTCCAAAGGGGAGGAAGTCGTATTTCTCGAAGAGGGCGATCCGTGGTCCAAAGTCCGCACCGATGACGGTTTTATCGGCTATATACAAAATAAGAGACTGGGAAACCATTTTGCCAAGACCTTCACGAGCGACTTTCAGGAACCCGCTTTCCCCTCTGTTACAAGGGACCATAAGATCTGTCTCGCGTGGCATCAGATGCTGAGCGCGATCGGCAACGACGCGTTTGACGAGGTCACGGCTCACGCCGGAGCCCTGAACACGATCGCGCCGACCTGGTTCTTTATCTCGGACACCGCCGGCAACATCTACTCTCTCGCCGACGAGAACTACGTCGCGAAGGCGCACAGCCGGGGAATGGAGGTATGGGCGACCGTCAACGACTTTGACGGCGAACAGGTCTGCAACGGGCCGAACTCCAAGGAGGAGACCCTCGCGATCATGTCCAGCACGAGCGCCAGGGCCAACCTGATCTCGCAGCTGGTCTACCAGGCCTCGATCTACGGCATCGACGGCATCGACGTGGATATCGAAAAGGTATCCGAAGAATGCGACGTCCATTTCGAACAGTTCATCCGCGAGCTTTCGGTCGCCTGCCATAACAACGGCCTCGTACTGGCGGTCAACAACTACGTACCTACCTACACGCCGCAGTACAACCGCCGGGAGGAAGGTCTCTTCGCGGATTACCTGGTCATCATGGCCTATGACGAGCACGGCCCGTGGAGCCTTGAAGTCGGTTCGGTCGCTTCCCTGCCGTTCGTGGACCAGGGGATCAAGGACACGATCGGCCTCGGCGTCCCGGCGAACAAGATCCTCCTCGGCGTCCCGTTCTATACGAGGCTCTGGGAAGAGACCGACGAGGGAGGCAATACATTCAGCTTCACCTGCGATACGATGAACATGGCGGAAGCGAACGCCGCCGTAGCCGAAGCGGGCGCCATCCCTTACTGGGACGAGACCGCCGGCCAGGACTACGCGACCTGGATCCTCGACACGGATACGGCCGCAAGGATCTGGCTGGAGAACGGCGCGTCGATCAACGCCAAGCTGAACCTGATGGACAGCTACGGGCTCGCCGGAATGGCCGCCTGGAAGCTGACGCACGAGACGTCCGACGTCTGGGACGTGATCCAGGCGCATATGCAATAACCATATTGTTCCCGACGTAATGACCGCAGTCCGCCGATTTTACCGGCGGCTGCGGTTTTCAATTTACTTTTCGGCCCCGATATGCTACAATTCCAACACCATGACATACCTCGGAAGGAGGCGCCTATGATCTATACGCTGACCATGAACCCGTCGCTTGATTATATTGCGACCGTTGACCGCTTCGTACCCGGCATGACGAACCGCACCTCCAAAGAGATCATGTATCCCGGCGGAAAAGGCATCAACGTTTCCATCGTGCTGAAGAACTTCGGATATGACAGCCGGGCGCTCGGTTTCACCGCCGGCTTTACCGGACGGGAGATCGAACGGCTCGTAAAGGAAGCCGGCATCGTTTCGGATTTTATCCCCCTGGAAAACGGCATCTCCCGGATCAACGTCAAGCTCCGCGGAGAACAGGAGACCGAAGTCAACGGCATGGGACCGGTCATCTCCGTATCCGACATCTCCCTTCTGTTCGATAAACTCGATACGCTGGCATCCGGCGACATCCTGATCCTGGCCGGCAGCATCCCCGCTTCCGTGGACGACCACCTCTATGAAGACATCATGGACCGCTTAAAAGGCCGCGGCATCCGCATCCTCGTCGACGCGACGAAGGACCTTCTTATGAACGTTCTTGACAAAGGGCCTTTCCTTATTAAACCGAACAATCACGAACTAGGCGAGATCTTCGGCGTCACGCTCAAGGGCGCTGAGGAATGCGTTCCCTACGCGAAAAAGCTCCAGGAAAAGGGCGCGAAGAACGTTATGGTCTCCCTCGGCGGCGAAGGCGGCCTGCTTCTTGCCGAGACCGGAGAAGTCTTTTCCTCTCCGCCCCCGAAGGGAAAACTCGTCAACTCCGTAGGCGCCGGCGACTCCATGGTCGCGGGCTTTCTGGCCGGCTATCTTCACAACAACGATTACGAAGAAGCTTTCTACACAGGCCTCTGCACCGGCAGCGCTTCCGCATTCTCGGAAGAACTCGCCAGGAAACACGAAGTCGATGCGCTCCTTTCCCAGTTCGGAAAGAGCTATTAATCTTATAAAAGAAACACCGTCACACTATAAACCTTCGTTACAGGTATCATGCAAACCATTCAAAGGAGGGGAAAATGAGAGTAAAAGACCTGTTATCACCGGAAAGCATCGATCTGAATGCCGTACCGGCTCCCAAAAAGGAGATCATCAGCCATGCCGTCGATCTGATGATCAAACGCGGCAACATCGAAGACCATGACGTCTATCTGCAGGGCGTCTACGAAAGAGAAGAAGAAGGCACCACCGGCATCGGTGAAGGCATCGCGATCCCGCACTGCAAATCCGATACCGTAAAAGAACCCGGTCTGGCCGCCATGGTCATCAAGGAAGGTACGGATTACGACGCGCTCGACGGCGAACCTGTCGACCTGCTTTTCCTGATCGCCGCGCCGAATTCGGAGGACAATGTTCATCTGCAGGTCCTGAGCCGTCTGTCCAAGCTTCTGATGGACAGCAAATTCGTTGACGACCTGAAGAACGCTTCCTCTCCGGAGGAATTCCTTTCGATCGTTACCGCAAAGGAAGACGCCAAGATCGCCGAAGAGGAAGAAAAAGCCAGAAAGAAAGCGGAAGCAAAAGCCGCGGCCGAAGCCGCCGCTGCGGTAGGAGTCTCCGGCATCTCGGAAGAAACGTTTGACGTCCTGGCCGTCACCGCCTGCCCGACCGGCATCGCGCACACCTATATGGCTGCCGAAGCGATTGAAAACAAAGCCAAAGAGCTCGGCATCTCCGCCAAGGTCGAGACCCGCGGTTCCGGCGGCGCGAAGAACGTCCTGACCGCCGCAGAGATCGCCGCCGCGAAGGGCATTATCGTAGCGGCCGATACGAAGGTCCCGATGGAACGCTTCGCCGGCAAACCTGTTCTGCAGGTCAAAGTCGCCGAAGGCATCAGCAAGCCGGAAGAACTGCTGAAGAAAGCCCTCGCGGGCGACGCCCCTACCTTTGTCGCGGATACTTCTGCGGCAGCCGACGGCCCGGCCGAAGACGCCGGCTCGATCGGCCACCAGGCGTACAAGCACCTGATGAGCGGCGTTTCCCACATGCTTCCGTTCGTAATCGGCGGCGGCATCATGGTCGCCCTCTCCTTCCTGATCGATACGCTCTTAGGCTACGGCGCAACTGCCGGCGGCTCGTTCGGTCAGATGGTACCGCTTTCCGCGTTCTTCAAATACTGCGGCGGCCTGGCCATGGGCCTTATGGTCCCTGTCCTTGCCGGTTATATCGCCTACTCGATCGCGGACCGTCCCGGTCTTGCCGTCGGTTTTACAGGCGGTCTCCTGGCTTCGAGCGGCAACGCGCTGGTCTCCTCGTTTAACTGGGAGAACTTAAGCGGATTCCAGCGGTTCCTCGAGAAATTTGCGTTCCAGGCGGAAGGCGGCGGCAATACCGTCTCCGGATTCCTGGGCGGCATCGTCGTCGGTTTCCTCGCCGGCTTCGTCGTCCTGTGGCTCAAAAAGATCACGGCCAAATTCCCGGCCTCTCTCGAAGGCATCAAGCCGACGCTGATCTATCCTCTCTGCGGTATTTTCATCGTCAGTGTCCTGATGTGCTTCATCTTCAACCCGCTGATCGGCCTGATCAACACCGGTCTTGCCAACATGCTCGGCTCCCTCGCTGATTCCGGCATGCTGTGGCTCCTCGGTCTGATCTTAGGAGGTATGATGGCCATCGACATGGGCGGTCCGATCAACAAGGCCGCATATGTCTTCGGCACCGGCATGCTGGCGACGGCCTCCGACCTGATGGCCGGCGGCGCCCAGATGACCGACCCGAAGGTCCAGGCCTGCTACATCGCCATGGCGGCCGTCATGTGCGGCGGTATGGTTCCGCCTCTCGGCATCGCCCTGGCCTGCAAGTTCTTCCCGAAGAAATTCACGGAGAACGAGCGCTCCTCCTGGATCTCCAACATCGTCATGGCCTGCTCGTTCATTACCGAAGGCGCGATCCCGTTCGCGGCTTCCGATCCGGGCCACGTCATCCCCTGCACGCTCGTCGGCTCTGCCGTCGCGGGTCTTTTAAGCGCCCTCTTCGGCTGCACGCTGATGGCTCCGCACGGCGGCATCTTCGTCTTCGCCACCGTCGGCAAGCCCCTGCTTTACGTCATTGCCTGGCTCGCCGGCTCGCTGGTCACGATGTTCCTGCTCGGCGTGATCAAAAAAGACAGGGCGTGACCTGTTGACAAATCAAACTGAACAGCAACGGAAAGAGGATGAAGCATGCTTCATCCTCTTTTTTATAGCCGGTATTAAATTCCTTTCCGTTCAGTCCAGGACTTCCCTGATCCTCTTCTGCATCCGTTTCAGTTTCATGCCGTGAGCGATCAGCTTATCCTTCTCCTCCCTCGTCAGCTGCTTGATGCGGTACTCCCGGGACATGGCCTCCTCTTTCGTTTCGAAGGCCTCCAGATAGACGAGCTCCGCCGGCCGCCTCGACTGCGGCCGCGTATATTTCGCGGCGGTCCCGGCGTTATGGGCCGCCAGTCGTTTCCGCATATCGTTCGTCCAGCCCGTATAGAGCGTGCCGTCCGCGCAGCGGAGGATATAAGTATAGTTGTGCTTATCTGCTTTCTTCACTTGCCACCCGATTCATGACGCGCACGTTCTTTAAAGTACCGCGATCGCGTCCAGGATAGTCTTCTCCATGGCCTCGCGCCCGTACTTGTCGACCTGGGCCTTGCTCTTTTCTCCGTGGGTCAGACATCCGGCGCCGCCGATGCAGCCGCCGACGCAGGCCATGCCTTCGATAAAATTGGCGTCCAGCACGTTCTTGCTCTTCAGCATCAGCGTTTTTTTGCACTCCTCGATGCCGTTGCAGGAGACCGCCTTCAGGTCGAAGTCATCCAGTCCCTGCTCCTTAAGGCCTTCCGCCACGGCGTCGGCGAGTCCTCCGCAGCGGGCGAAGATCCTGCCGAAATACGAGGCGTTGTCCAGCACGCCCTCCTCCAGCGAGGTGATGTCGACGTCCCTGCTGTCGAACAGCGCCTGCAGCTCTTCAAAGGTCATCGCGCTGTCCACATACGGGCGGACGCTGTCCAGACGGACCTCCATCTTTTTGGCTGTACAGGGGCCGATAAAGACGACCTTCGAGTTTTCCGTCGTTTCCTTGATGTATCTGGCGATCATCGCCATCGGCGAAAGATTGTGCGACACGTTCCCGGAGAGCGCCGGAAAAGCCTCGTGAATATAGCTGACGAACGCCGGACAGCAGGAGCTTGTCAGGAAGCCTTTTTCCGCCAGCTCCTTTGATTCCGCCTGCGCGACCATGTCGGCGCCGAGCGCCGCTTCCACCACCGTATGGAACCCCAGCTCCTTCAGACCGGTGACCACCTGCCCCAGCTTCGCGTAGGTGAACTGGCTTGAGATCGAAGGCGCCACGACGGCGTAGACACGGTAGTTCTTCCCTCCGTCGCTTTTCTTGAGAAGATCGATCACGTCAAGGATGTAGGATCTGTCCATGATCGCCCCGAACGGGCACTGGTAGACACAGGCGCCGCAGGAGATGCATTTCTCATCGTCGATCTTCGCCGCGTCGTCGTCACCGATCGAAATGGCCTTGATCTTGCAGGCATTCTGGCACGGACGTTTCCGGTTGGCGATCGCGGAATAAGGGCAGACCTTGGCGCACTGCCCGCATTCCACGCACTTGCTCTTATCGATATGCGCCACATGGTTGTGGTCGAAGGAGATCGCGCCCTTCCGGCAGACGTCCTCGCAGCGGTGCGCCAGACAGCCGCGGCAGGAATCCGTCACTTCGTAGCCGGCCGCCGGACACTCGTCGCAGGCAATGTCGATCACCTCGATCACGTTCTTTTTCATCCTTCCGACGCCCATGGCGATCTTGACGCGTTCCGCGAGGATCGCGCGTTCTTTATATACGCAGCAGCGCATCGTCGGCGTTTTTCCCGGCACGATGATCTGCGGGATATCCAGTACGTTCTCCAGCAGCGTGTCGTTCCAGGCCTGCCTGGCCACCTCCCGGAGGACCTTGTATTTCAAATACTGTACCTTCGTATCAAACTTCCTGAGCTTTTCCATTTCGCCTCCTCTTTAGAAATAACTGACCTTGATACGTTTTCCCATCTGTTTCAGCGCTTTTGACAGTTCCTGTACAAGATTCATCTTGATATTGAAATTGATCGGAAGATCCGGGTTCTGGTGCGCCGGATTTACCGCTTTTCCCACATAGAAATTGATATCGGTCGCCTCTTCGAACAAAAGCCGGCTGATCAAACATGCGCCGTCCCGGCCGTAGCCCCACTTTTCGTACAGCTCGTTGCTGCCGATATAATCATTGGCGTATTCGACGACTTTATTGACCGTGATCACGCCTTCGGTCACCAGGTCCACCCCTTCGATCGAGGCTGTCGGCGGCACGTCGCTGCTCGTGTATTGAAGCGAAGGGATGAGGGGCTTACGCAGCCATCCCGCCGCGATCGAAGCCGTCGTTCCGCCGCAGATGATATGCTTTCCCTCCTTGGAGAAGAACAGGCTCATCATACGGTCGCAGTCGTCCCGGTCCGCGGGCGGTCCGAAAAGGATGTTCATCGGCACCCTCTTGCGGATCCTGACCACACAGGCGGTCGCGTCGTCGCCGGGTTCAAACCCGTACAGCTTGTCGACCTCGTCGATCAGAACGGTCGCCAGCGTCTTCGCGGTCAGTCCGCCGATCGACATATCGCGCATAAAGGCGGCGATATCCTCTTCCTTCCAGCCGAAATTATAGGAGACGCCGATCCCGGCGTGCGGGCATCCGTCGCTCATGGCGACGATCACGTCGTCCTCCTGCAGCCGGATCTCGGACCGGTAGATCGTTTTTCCGCCGATCGACATCTCGGTCTTCGGATAATCATAGATCTCCCCGTCCCGGATGAAAATGACCTGCGGATTGTCGTACTGGATCAGTTCAGCCGTCCGGTTATTGATCAGATGGATGATCGTAAACGTCGAATACGCGACGCCCCGGACGGAACAGACCGGCAGCGTGGCCGCGATCGTGGAAACGCATTCCTCGAGCGGCAGGCCTTCCGCCATCATCGTCGAAATGATCCTGGAAGTCAGCGTCGAAAGGATGCTGGCCTTTACGCCGCTCCCCATACCGTCCGCCAGAACGATCACGGTCGAATCATCATTCTGTTCCACAATATCGATATGATCGCCGCAGAGCTGCTCCCCGACATGGTTGATGCTCCGCCAGCCGATCTCTGCGCATAAATCATTCATCGGTGATCGACTCCTTCAGTTTGGACAGCGCGATCTTCGTTTCCGCGGCCGTTTCCCCGAGCAGCGAGGCAATCTCCTGAACGATCCTCATCTGCTTGTCGACGACCTTGTCGGCGACCTCCACGGTCTGCCGGCTGATGTCTTCCTTCCGCTGGCGGGCATATTCCTCCTCCGTCACGTCGGACATGATGCAGATCAGCATGTTGCTCTCCCGGTCGGGAACGATCGTCTGGTCGACGTATCTTTTGTACTCGGCCACATAGATTCTTTCATTGTAGACGCCCCGTCCGCTCTGCTGAACGTTCATAACCGGAACCGGATCCAGGATCCGCACGACCGGCTCGCCCATGACGTCCGACGCGGCCCTGAGGTTCAGGATGTCCAGAGCCACGGCGTTGACCTGCTGCACCTCCAGCCGGTCGTTCAGGACGATCAGCCCGTTCGGCGTGTTCTTGACGATCGTGTCGGAAAAGCTCTCCGCCTTGTCCTTCAGATAAGGCAGGCACATGGAGATCTCCGCCTTGCCCTGATAGATCGCCACCGCCTTCTCCCGGCACGTATTATAGCCGCAGGAGCCGCAGTTCAGCTCCTGGGAAGGCTTGAACTTGCCCATCTGGCGGAGGATCTGGCTGATCTCGTATTCCAAAGGCTTCGCCGAGCGCTGTTCGATAAATTCAAATTCTTTCTTCATCACGGCCATATCCGGCTGGCTGACGTTGAAATCACGGTCTCCCGCGTAACCGGAAACGGCGATATAATCGCTGACCGGGCTGTGATGGTTCTTTTCCATGACCGGACCGCCGATACAGCTGCCCACACAGGCGGACATTTCGATGAAGCAGTGATGGATCTTCCCTTCCTCGACGTCCTTCAGCGCGCTGATACAGTTCTCGACGCCGTCGATCGCCAGATACGTATAGCCGGGCGCATCCATCGCCATCGTCTTCAGGATACCGCCGGTCGTCGGGAAAAACCTCGCCAGGCTCTCTTCCGTTTTATCCTCTTCTTTTTCAAGCTCGATCTTCTCGCTCTCCAGCCACCGGGAGAGGTCTTCGAACGTGATAGCGGCGTCCACGATCCCCGCGTAATGCTCCGCCTCGTCCTTCTTGGCTACGCACGGACCGATAAAGACCGTCTTCGCGTTGGGGATCCGCATTTTTATTTCCTTGCAGTGCGCCTGCATCGGCGAAACGACGTCCGCCAGATACGGCAGGCAAGAAGGAAAATGCTTCTGGATCAGCAGATTGACGGAATGACAGCAGGAGGAGATCACGATGTCCCGCTGCTCCTCATTCAGCATACGGTCATATTCCCGCTTGACCATCGTAGCGCCGACCGCCGTTTCCTCCACGTCGAAGAACCCCAGCTTTTTAAGGGCCCTCCGCATCGCTTCGATCCCGACGCCCCGGTAATTCGCGATGAAGGAAGGCGCGAGGCTAACGACGACGGGATCCTCTCCCTGAAGGAGCACGCGTACCTTCTCCGTATCGTCCACGATCTGCTTGGCGTTCTGCGGACAGACCACAAAGCAGTGTCCGCATAAAATACACTCGTTCCCGATAATATGCGCCTGATTTCCGGAAAACCGGATCGATTTGACGGGACAGTGCCGGATGCATTTATAACAGTTCTTACAGTTCGATTTTTTCAGTGTCAGACAGCTCGCCATTGACTTCCCTTTCCGTTCCTGATGTTAAGATTTCCCCTGAAGCCGGAAAACGGCTACAGTTTTGCCAGGACCTCCTGCTCGAAAAACTCTCCGACCCGGTCGGGAGATACCGAACAGAACCGGTCGTCCACCGTTACGCAGACGCCCTCCCGGCATCTGTTCATGCAGAACGTCCCGCCGAGCTCCAGACGGTCGCCGAGACCGTTGGCGGCGATCAGCTCCTGCAGCTGCTCCACCACCTGCCGGGATCCTTTGACATGACAGGAAGAACCGATGCAAACCGTGATCTTCATAAACAAGCCTCCTTTTTATTGAATCCGTGCCAATAAAGCAATTTTTACTATTCCTGCGCCCACTTAAGCAGACGCACCCTGTCCGCCTCGCCCGTGCCGGCCGACTCGGCCGCCGCGGCGATTGGGATCCATGCCCGGATGTAAGGCATTTCCGTTCCGCTCTTCCTGTTAAAGAGATCCAGATACGTTTCCGCGGTATCGTCGCCCTCACGGAGCCGGAACTGGAGATAGGTCCTGGCCGCGTCAGCCGATCCGTTGCCCTGTGTCGCGTGCGACCAGTCCAGGATATACGGTCCGTCCTTTTCTGTCAGAATAATATTGGACGGCGTAAAATCCCCGTGGCAGATCTTGTGGTGCTTCGGCATCTCAGCGATCCTGGCCAGCAGATCATACCGCAGGGTCGCGGGGAGCTCCGCCTGCATGATCCGGCGGTCCATCTGGTCCGTCAGCCGGTTGAGAAGAGGGCATGTCCTGCTGTGCACCTGCAGCTGCAGATCCACCAGCATCTCCAGATAAAGATCCCTTTTCTCAGGCTCCTTAGCCATCCTCGCCGCCAGCGTTTCCCCTGTGATATAATCGGAAACGATCGCCCACTTGTCTCCCACCTGGGCGACGTCACGGATCGCCGGGATCCGCAGACCCGTTTCTTCGATCCTGGCCTGGTTCAGCGCTTCGTTGAGCACGTCGGCTTTCGTAACCGACGCGTTAAATACCTTGATACACAGATCGCCGTCGCGGTAGACCGTTTTCGTATTCCTGACGGCGATCACCCTGTCCAGATTCATACTCTTCTCCCTGCTGTTTTCTGCCGGCTTTTTCAGGAAAAACAACAAAAAGAAATCCTGAGAACAGAATTTCTTTTTGCTGTCTGTACTCCGTCACATAACGGAAATATTTCTCTGATTAGCCTTATTCATCATGCGTCAAAATTCCGGTAAGTCTGATATGTTACAGCCGTTCCACCCCAAGCGTTACGGCTTCGCCGTTGATCTTCCAGTCCTTGGTAAATCCGACCGGATCCGTTTTTTCAATATGATCCGCCAGGACTTCACCTGCGATATCCTCTCCGTGTTTTTCAAAGATCCCGTCGATCTTCTCCGTGCCGCGCCAGGTCAGGGAAATGTGGTCGGTCACTTCGAAATCGGCTTCCTTGCGCATCTGCTGGACCTTGCTGACGATCTCACGGAAGAAACCTTCCTCGATGAGCTCCGGCGTAAGCACGGTGGAAAGCGCCACGGTGATACCGCCGTCCTGATCGGCTACGAAGCCTTCCGTCTGGGCGGTCTCGATCAGGAGATCCTCGCGGAACAACACGATCTGCTGGCCGTTCGCGTCGATCGTCAGGCTGTCTTTTTCCGTCAGCTCGTTCATCGCCGCGTTGCCGTCAAGCGACGACAGGGCTGCTTTGATCGCGCCGAGCATCTTACCGTACTTCGGTCCGACCGTCTTCAGCTGCGGCTTGAACGTATAGGAGATCATGTTCTCCACTTCGTCGGTGAACGTCATCTTCTTGACATTCAGCTCTTCGAGCACGATCTGCTGATAGAATTCATGGAGCTCGTTATCCGCCTTCACGAACATCTCCGCGATCGGCTGACGGTTCTTGATATTGGCCTTGTTGCGGCACGCGCGGCCGATCGTCACGATCTTAAGGTCCGTATCCATCTCCGTCTCAAGATCCTTGTCGATCATGGAAGGATCAGCGACAGGATAATCGCACAGATGGATGCTCTCCGGAGCGGAGGGATCGATCCCGCGGACGATGTTCTGATAAATATCCTCCGTCATGAACGGGATCATCGGGGCGGCGAGCTTCGCCGTCGTCACAAGCGCCGTATACAGCGTCATATAGGCGTTGATCTTGTCCTGCTCCATGCCCTTCGCCCAGTAGCGGTCGCGGCTGCGGCG
>JAEEGL017175651.1_pt1 | contig 14746 bp, 10 predicted proteins | sample 9134231 | NCBI WGS metagenome assembly JAEEGL01 (sample SAMN16246548, study PRJNA631951) | gut metagenome | biome: gut microbiome; feature: rumen; material: fiber-attached | host: Bos | place: Iran: Karaj | collected 2018-10 | reverse complement strand
CGCTGACGGAGAGCTGCACCGTCAAGGCCATTGCCGTGGCCGAAGGATATTTGGACTCGGAGGTGGCAACACTGGACGTTGTCGTGGAAGTTCCCGTGACGACCGACGCCACCATCACGGCCAGCGACGTGACCATCGAAAGGAGTAAGACGGCCAATGTGTCGTTCACGCTCAACTCACCCACCAAGGCCGCTATTGCCGAGTTCAAACTCTATCTCCCTAAGGGCATCACGATTAAGTACGATGCCGACGAGGCAGACTATGTCTATGAACTTGGACCAGACATGACAGTCAAGACGCATGCCGTCACCATCAGAAAGCAGGACAATGGTGCCTACTACGTGCTGGTATCCAACTCGGCCGGCAAGGAGTTCAAGGCTGAGTCGGGAAACTATCTCACCCTGACGCTGGAGGCCACGGCAGATGCAGAGTCTGGTACGGCACAGATACGTCAGATTATCATCGGCGACTTGGCAGCCAATCAGCTGAACACCGTGAAGGAGACGACGTTTGCCGTCAATGTCAGCAACGCATCGATGACGGACAACGGCTGGTTCGCACACGCCACCACAACCGGCGATGTACAGACACTGGTGGACAACGAGCTGCTGACGGCAAAGACCGTGTACACAACGGAGACAGGTACATCGACACGCACGTCGATATGCGGACAGCAGGTGGACAACTATTATATTAAGGTACGCGTAGCCGACGCACCCACGACGGCCGTCCCGACAGGTACGAACCACGGTGTCAGTGCCTTCCCCGCCACCCCCCTTGTCATTACGCCCAAGCAGAACGTGGAGGTGTCGTTCTTCATACGCCGACAGGACACCGGCAGTCTCATGGCATTCAACGACGGCAAGGACCTGAAGGTTGTCAGTCAAAGCAACGTGGGCAACTTGCTCACGGGAATCATGGAGACTGACGCACCACTGCTGGACGACGAGGAGGCCTACGTATATGCTAAGGAGACCTACTGTCTGTCTGCCGGCGAGACCTATACGGTATACTCGGTCGGTACCACCATCCAGCTGTACGGCTTTACGTATAAGGCCATCGGCAGCGTCAACACGCCAGCACCGACCTTCCAGCTCGAAGGCAACACGCTGACCATCAACAGCGTGGAGGGCGCTACGGTGTACTACACGTTAGACGGTAGCATACCGACAACAAGCAGCAGCATATACAAGTCAGCCATCACACTGAGCCAGAACTGCACCGTCACGGCCTTTGCCACCCTCGGTGCCCGTCAGCCGTCAGACGTGGTGTCGCTGAAGGTAGACTGGTTCAAGGTGGAGAACGTCAGCATCACGTTCACCAATCTGAAGGTACAGCTGTCAACCACCACAACCAACGCCCGCATCTACTACACCATCGACGGCACGGAACCCACGGAGGCCAGCACCCTCTATACGGGACCGTTCGCCGTGGCAGCCAACTGCACGGTGAAGGCCAGAGCCTACAAGGAGAACTACGAGCCGTCAGATGTCACCTTCCTCGATATTAACATGACCAACGTGAGGTGCGAAATGCCGGTCATCACCACCACCGGCCCCGTGCTGACCCTCACGACTGCTACGGAGGGAGCCGCCATATACTACACGCTGGACGGCAGCAATCCTGACACGTCAGGCACGCTGTATACCGGACCCGTCACGCTGTCGGGCAATGTGCTGGTACAGGCCGTTGCCAAGAAGGATGGATACCTCGCATCGGAGACGGCAACATATCAGGTGACGTACTTCCAGGTAGAGATGCCGTCGTTCAGTGTGTCGGGCAATACGCTGACCATCATGTGCGGCACACCAGGTGCCAAACTCTTCTACAGCATCGGCAAGGAGGAAGAGGTCGAGAACATGCTGGCCTACACCGCCCCCATCCTGCTGACGGACGACCGCACGGTGTATGCCATCGGTGTGCTTGACGGCTACCGTAACTCGGCAGTTGCACAGTACAAGCATACGGTAGAGGCTTGCGGTGACGTCGCCATCACCTTCGACGGCAGACAGCTGCAGCTATCGACAGAGACGGAGGGAGCCACCATCTACTACACGACAGACGGATCGAACCCGACGGAAGGCTCGCTGGTATACGACGGTTCCGCGTTTGTCAACGAGCTGTGTACCGTCAGTGCCATCGCCATCAAGGAAGGCCTGAACAACTCGAAGGTGAGCACGATGGAGATTCCCTACTACTACAATGGCACCGTCGCAGAGACCAGAACGGCCGGCACACTCAGCAACGCATTCGAGTGGAACAAGGGCAAAGCATACGACGCCTCCTTGACGGTGAAGGGAAACATCAATGCTGCCGACCTGCTGTTTGTGAAGGAGCAGACGGAGGTGGAACACCTCGACCTGGCCGGAGCCACAATAGAGGAAAAGGCTCTGCCTGACCAGGCGTTTGCCAACATGAGTCTCGTGTCGGTCACCTTGCCGGCAAAGCTGGAGACGGTAGGACAGAACCTGTTTGCTGGATGTGGCCGACTGGCTGCCGTCGTGTGGAATGCCGACATCAAGCTGACGAACGAGGCCATGGCCGGTGTCGACAACCCGAACATGCTGGCTTACGTCAACACACTGTCGAAGGCTCCCTCGACAGTTCGCAACGTGGTCAGCCTCATAGACGACGAGGCCAAGAACATCGTGCTGGAGGATGTCGCCGAGGGCAATGGCAACTTCTACTGCCCGCGCCCGTTCACGGCAAAGACAATCAGCTATACCCACAACTACACGCTGAAGAGCGGAAAGGGTGGCAGCGGCGCCGCCGGATGGGAGACGATAGCCCTGCCGTTCGACGTGGCTACCGTGACTCACGAGCGGAACGGCCTGCTGGCACCGTTCGACAGCTACAGCTACACACAGGGAGCAAAGCCCTTCTGGCTGTACAGTCTGCAGCATGGCGGCTTCAGCCCCGCTGTCGAGATCGTGGCCAACACGCCGTACATCATCTGTATGCCCAACCACGAGGACTACAGCGACGAGTACAACCAGTACGGTGCTGTGACCTTCGCGGCCACCGACGTAATGGTTCCCGCCACGACGGTGACAGGTTCCTATAAGGAGACCTCGGCCAGCATCATCTCGCTGATACCCACCTACAGCAGGATGGCAAAGTCCAGCGGTATCTACGCCATCAACCGCGAGATCGAGAGCGGTGTCTTTGCACCGGGCAGCATCTTCGTCGAGAACAACCGCGACGTGCGCCCCTTCGAGGCCTACTCGACCGTCGAGATGAAGGAGTCCGAGAGCCGCGCACCGGCATTCTTCGCCGTCATGGATCAGATGAACACGGGCATCGTCGAGCTGCCGATGGACAGCTGGCGCGTCAAGTCGAATGGCACGGTGAGGGTCTACAACCTCTCCGGCTATCTGGTGACAACCGGACAGTACGGCGAGGTGCTGCCCAAGCTGCCGAAGGGTGTATACATCATCAACGGACGCAAGGTAGTCGTGAAGTAACCTCTTTGCTCCATGAGCTAAGGAGTCTTTTCTGAACACGGTGCATATCGCACGAAACATTGAGAGGGGGTGTTTTGACACCCCCTCTCAATGTTACTGCCGAGTTCAACAGCCCGGTGCCAGTCTTTGAAAGTTTAAACGGTTCTATGCTATGTCAGCTGAAGCAGCTCCTTCAGCTTTACGACGGACGTCTGTATCTTGTCGGCGTTGTCAAGCAGACTGACGTCGAGGGTGTAGCGGGCCTTCCCATAGAACGGCTCACGCTCCTCCAGATGGGCGGTGATGTAGTCGATGAGCTCTTCGGGCGTCTTACCCTTCAGCAGGGGGCGTTCCACCTTGGCCATGAGCAGGTGGCGGTAAAGCACCTCCGGCGTGGCCTTCAGGTAGACGACGTCGCCCTGCTGGTTCAGGTAGTCCATGTTGTCGAAGAAGCATGGTGTGCCGCCGCCGCAGCTGATGATGACGTCCTCAAACTCGGCCACCTCGTGCAGCATGTTGTACTCCATCTTGCGGAAGCCCTCCTCGCCGCGCTCTGCGAATATCTGCGACACACTCTTGCGCATGCGGCTCTCAATATACCAGTCGAGGTCGTAGAACATCATGCCGGTATTCTTCGACAGTGCCTTGCCCACCGTCGTCTTGCCGGAGCCCATGTAACCGATTAAAATTATTCTGCGCATAATTTTAAAATGAGAAAAGAGTAAGAAACGGGCTCATTTCTCATTTATTTATTACCTTCATACACTCCTCGTACGTCAGGTCGGCAGCCTTGGCCTGCTGCGTCTTCGTCAGACGGTAGTTCTTGCCGTCGTATGCGATGTAGGGACCGTAGCGACCGTTGAGCACCTCGAGCTTCGGGTCCTCGTCGAAGGTCTTCAGGTGTTTCTTGTTGTCCTGCAGACGCTTCTCCTGGATGAGGTGGATGGCTTGATCGAGCGTGATGGTCATGGGGTTGGCCTCCTTGGGCAGCGACGTGTACTTCTTCTGGTGCAGCACGTAGGGGCCGAAGCGGCCGGCACCGATGACGATGGGGTCGCCCTCGAAGTTGCCTAAGTTGCGTGGCAGCTTGAACAGCTCCAGTGCCTCGTCGAGCGTGATGCTCTCCATGCTCATGTCGGAGGGCAGCTGGGCGAACTGCGGCTTGTCGGCGTCGTCAGCGGAGCCAATCTGTACAACGGGACCGAAGCGGCCAATCTTCACGAATACGGGCTTGCCCGTCTTGGGGTCCTTGCCAAGCTGCCGCTCGCCGGCCTTGCGCTCCTGTCGCGCATTCATGGTCTTGTCGACGCTGGCCTCGAAACTGTGGTAGAAGTCGTGTATCATGTCCGTCCACTGCTCGTCGCCCTCGGCAATGAGGTCGAAGTCGTGCTCCACCTTGGCGGTGAAGTTATAGTCCATAATGTCCTTGAAGTGCTTCATCAGGAAGTCGTTCACCACCATGCCGATGTCGGTAGGTATCAGTTTGCCCTTCTCGCTGCCGGTCAGCTCCTTGCGTTCCTTCTGTGTGACGACCTTGCCCTTCAGCGTGTCGACGGTGTAGGTGCGCTCCTCGCCCTTCTTGTCGCCCTTGTGAACGTATTCGCGCTGCTGGATGGTCGAGATGGTGGGAGCGTATGTTGACGGACGTCCGATGCCCAGCTCCTCCAGCTTCTTCACCAGCGTTGCCTCGGTGTAGCGCTGCGGTCCCTGGCTGAAACGCTCAGTGGCCAGTATCTCGCGGCGTGCCAGTTCCATGCCCTCCTCGACAGGCGGCAGCACGTAGCCTGCACCTGAAGCGTCAGCCATGGCGACAGCGTCCTGCTGCTCCTCGTCGTCGGTACTCTCGCGGTACACCTTCAGGAATCCGTCGAACTTGACTACCTCGCCCTGTGCGACGAACTCATAATTGTCAGTTGCCGACTGTCCGCTGTCTATTCTGATGTTGACTGTCGTCTTCTCTATCTCGGCGTCAGCCATCTGCGAGGCGACGGTACGCTTCCAGATGAGGTCGTAGAGCCGCTTCTCCTGCACGTTACCCTCAATGGTCTGGCAGTCCATATAGGTGGGGCGGATAGCCTCGTGGGCCTCCTGCGCACCCTTCGAGCTGGTGTGGTACTGGCGCACCTTCGAGTACTCCTCGCCATAGAGGTTCTTGATCTCCTCCTTGCTGGCATTGATGCACAGGCCGGAGAGGTTCACCGAGTCGGTACGCATGTAGGTAATCTGTCCGTGCTCGTACAGGTGCTGGGCAACCATCATCGTCTGGCTGACGGTGAAGCCGAGCTTGCGGGCGGCCTCCTGCTGCAGCGTCGATGTAGTGAAGGGGGGAGCCGGTGTGCGCTTCATAGGCTTCTTGCTGACCGCCTCGACGACGAACGTGGCTTCCTTGCACTGCTCCAGCAGCTGCTCCACCTCCTCGTGGGTCTTCAGTCGCTGGGCCAGCGTGGCACGCAGCTCGCTCTGCGAACCGTCGGCGTTGGTGACGGCGAAGATACCGCTGACGCTGTAGTACGGCTCACTGTTAAAAGCCTGTATCTCACGCTCACGCTCGACGATGAGTCGCACGGCGACGCTCTGCACACGACCTGCCGACAGGGCGGGCTTCACCTTACGCCACAGCACGGGCGACAGCTTGAATCCCACCAGGCGGTCCAGCACGCGGCGGGCCTGCTGGGCGTTCACCAGGTTCATGTCGATATGACGCGGATGCTCGATGGCCTCCAGGATGGCGGGTTTGGTTATCTCGTGGAACACGATGCGGTTGGTGTTCTCCTCGTCCAGTCCCAGCACCTCGCACAGGTGCCAGGAGATGGCTTCTCCCTCGCGGTCTTCATCGGATGCGAGCCACACCTTCTCAGCCTTGTCGGCACTGCTCTTCAGTTCCTTGACCAGCATTGTCTTCTCTTCGGGTATCTCGTACTCAGGAGCCAGCGTCTTCGTGTCGACGCTCATCTCCTTCTTCTTCAGGTCGCGGATGTGGCCGTAGCTCGACATCACCTTGAAGTCGCTACCCAGGAATTTCTCAATCGTCTTGGCCTTCGCAGGCGACTCGACTATCACTAAATTCTTCTGCATATCTTTATCTTTTCACTTTATCGGGCGGCAAAAGTACACAAAAGTTTTCGTTACACCTTATTTATATACAACATTTTTTGTTTTCTTAACGTTTCAGCTCAATCTCCGTAACTACTCAGTCATGGATCCATGACTGAGTAGTTACTTCCATTTCAACAGTTGATTACGGAGCCTGTGATGATGACTGAGTAGTTACCTGTATTCCTCCTGCCGCCGTCATCCTCTCCTGCCAGCATCAGCGTAAACATCACCATCGGCGGCACGACGAAGACATACACCTACAGCACCAGCGACGAGCTGGAGACCGGCTATAAGATAAACATCAGCGGCACGTACACCGAGGCGGTGGGCGTGAACCTGACGGGAACGATTACCGGCGCGACGTGGCTCGGCGAGAGGACGATTAGCTTTGACTTTGATGAGAATGGGAGCAGCGCGAATGAGGGAAACAATACTGACCCCACCCCCGACCCCTCCCCTACAGGGGCGGGGAGTGTGCCGACAGCGGGCACCATCTACCAGACGTGCTATGTGCTGAGCGTGACAGACAACGGCGACAATGCCGATGTGACCCTGCTCTCGCCCAATGAGGTGACGATGGGCAGCAACTACGCGACGGTGACGATGGGCATCTCCGGCGCCGATGCCAAGGCTGCGGCGGTGGCGGTGACAATTGCGAAGGAATAGAACAACAATGACACGACCATCGACATATCAGACACAGCAATCCCCCGCAACGCTCATGGCGGTGCGAGGGATGGTATTGTTGTCTAAGGAATTATCCGAGCGGCGAGAGCAAAACGGAGCTTGTTCCAGTTTTGCCGAGAAGCGACGGATGATGGGCGAAGGCCAATTAGGGAGGAACGGAGGGCTACTCAAGCAACCGAATATCATCGTTGGGCTCCAGCGAGCGCATCTGTTCGATGGCCATGCGGTTCAGTCTCACCGCCCGCTCGTATTGTGGCAGCCCCAGTTTAATCAGCTCGGCATTCATACTCTCCATGTTGACAAGCACAATGAGCTGCTTCAGCGTAGCCTCGTCGCGGATGTTGCCCTTGCTGTCAGGATGGCTGTCGCGCCACATCTTCGCCGTCATGCCGAAGAGCGCCACGTTCAGCACGTCTGCCTCGTTGGCATAGATGAACGACTTAGCACGAGCCGATATGTCCTCAGGAATCAAGTGCTCCTTGATTGCATCCGTGTGTATGCGGTAGTAATCTTCGTCAGTGCACGGTTCAGGTTCCAGTTCAGCGACAGACGGCTGTTCTCGTCCGTCTTCAGTCGCAGGTAGTCCTCGACAATATACAGCTTGAACTCGGGCGAAATCCACGACGCGAACTCAAAGGCAATATCCTGATGGGCAAACGTGGCAGCGTAGCGTCCCTGCTTCGACTGCATCCCCACGGCTCCCGTTCGCTCTATCCACGTCTTTGGCGTCAGCGCAAAGCTGTTCAGTCCCGACTGGCTTTCAATTGCCTCGAATTCGAGGTAATTAAACTGCGGATTATGCAGTCGCTCCCACAGGCCGAGGAAACGGATCGTGTTGCGGTTGCGCATCCAGTTCTGAATCACGTAGCCAGGACTCTCCGTCGTGCGATACCGGGCAATGTCCGTCAGCGAAATGTAGTCGCCGCCCGCACCTCCGTAGCGCACTTCCACCGTATGCCCGTCGGCAATAATCTGACTCCTATGCATTGCTGTCATAATCCTAACGTATTTATTGTTGGGGGCAAAAGTACGAAAAATATTTGAAACGACAAAACATAAACAAATAAATCCAATATAATCATGGAACAGATTGACAATTTCATCCACACGGCAGCGACGGCGGCGGCGACTACTACGCCGTCGGCAGCGCCTGGCCCCCCGCGAGCATCCCCGTCACGCCTGAGGCCGCAGAGAGAGACAACGGAATCATTAACGAAATAAAAGTGAGAGACAACGTAATCATTAACGTAATAAAACGGCGGGGCATTATGATAATCCTGACGACCCAGCAACATGGAAATTCAACCTTCACGCACATATTATCTGGGACTGGATGGATCACTCCACAGGTAAGTCCTTCAAACTCGATGACAAGGACATGGAGAAGTTACAGGACATGGTAGCTGAGACATTAGAAATGGAGCGAGGCAAGCGTAAATCTGAGACTGGTCGTGAGCATCTGGAGCGTAATGATTTCATTTTGCAGACGCAGAGGGAGAAAAGCGTACAGCTTGATGCCGAGATTGCCGAGAAACGGGACAGACTCGACGCTGAAAACGGCAGTGCCATCAAGTCTGGTGTGGCCAACCTCTTTGGGAAGGGAAAGTATGCTGATATGGAGAAGGAGAACAAGCTGTTGAAAGAGGAACTGACGAAGCAAAAGGCAGCTCTACAGCAGAAATATCAGCAAGTCCTTGATATAGAACGGAACCGACACAACCAACAACTCGCAGCGAAAGACAATCAAATTGAAGAACTTCAGACCATATTAAAGGGTGAGGTGTTCCGCCATCAGCAGGACAATCAGGAGAAAGACAGAATCATCCGACAAAAAGATAGCATCATCAATGACTATCGTGATAGACTTGGACATTACCTGTCAACCCTCTCTGATCTCTTACGAGGTGCCGTAAAAGCTGTTATCGATTATGTTCAGTCTGGCTATCGCAGTTTCAGTGCTCGTCAGGAGTGCGAAGTTAAACGCTATATGAATGGTCAGCCTGACAAAGACAAGGCCGCCGATGAGGTGTTCAATGCCTCACGTCCCTTCTTGAAAGCCAATGAATCTGAACATGTAAAGGGGCAACTCTCCTATATCGTTAATGACATGAAAGAAGAGCGTCAGCATAGACAAAGTCAGGGATTCCATATGTAACACTTCTACAAATCAGGGCAGCGTCGGTCTCATGCCGACGACTGCCCATTATAAACGAGAGAGTGTTTTTTTATTAGCTTCGTCCACAGTTGCTCAGTCTTTCAAATCCTTTTTTTGTAAAATTACTTGCCCCGTCTATATCGATGCCGTTTGGGTGTTTGATCCTCTCCTTGTTTCAGTTTCAAATGTGGACGTTCCCAGATCTGCCAATCGTCTATTTCCTTGAAAAGACGGGCGAGGACATCTTTATAGTCATCGGGATATATCATCGTATAGACAAACCAGAGTTTGTGATTGGCCATGATCTTGGTGTAATAACTGTAGCCGTCGATGCGACAACCATTCTCATACTGCGGACCAGAGAGAATGAAATAATCATCGCCCATCTTGCTGTCGGTAGCATGAAGGACTTGCGCCAACGAGTCCATGCCTGCTTGGAGTGACATCCCGTCCGAATTCATCACATGGCTTTCGATGACAAGCGTTATCCACTGGTCGGCATAGTCAAAGCGCATGCGGCCTTTCTCTTCTTGTAGCGAATCGGGCGGAACTGTGAAGAACGACGGAACGCGAACGACGTAGTCATAGTCCTTGTCCTTGTATTCGTACATTTCGGCACAAGTGAGGTATCGACCGAATACCTCTTTGTGCGACTTTAGGTCGGCACAAGAATGAATCCAGTCGATGCTCACCGCTACGAGGATGACGGCAATGAATATGAAGATGGCCTTTCTCATACGATTCAGATTATTTCGACAGGATACCCGTTTCTTTATCACTGTGGTTCATAGAGCGCTGGATGTCACGATACTTGCGCCCGTGGTCAAGGCGATAGGACAGTTTGAGGGTCAGCATATTGCCGTAGTCACGATAGTGCTGTGAGATGTCTTTCTGAACATAGCGACTTAAGACCTCTGTCTTATTTGTCAATGGATGTTGGCTGAACGGATGTTGGGCATAGAGTGAAATGGAGAAGGCGTCATTCATGCGATAATTACAAGTGATGTACCATGCTGGTGCCTGATGACCGCGATGTTCTCCTTCCATAAAGTTCCATCCGTTATCTGCGTAGGCTCCAAGTGTCCAGCGGCCCAAATAGGCTTGTAATGAACAACCGCCATTGAAAGAGGTATAGGTGTGCGTATAATCCTCTCCAAAATTAAAGAAACGATAGATACCACCATAGACGGTCGCAGTCAGTTTCTCTGGAATGATGTCCCACTGGTTGTAAGTATTTATATAGAAGAAGTTGCACTCATTATTGGAATTAGTCTGCGTCTGATAGAAATGCCCGTCTTGACGGATGTACTTCTCCATATTGCAATGGGGATTCAGGCGGTAATAGCCTTGCAGTTCTGAGGTGAAGCGAGGTGTGGAATAAGAGAGTTTCAGATTATGGGAAACGACGCGGTTTGGGTGAATGTCCGGATTGCCAAGGATGGTCTCCATGGCATTCTGCTTGATGCTGACATTGCTGACGAGTGCAATCTGGGATGTGTGCTGCGAGATTTCGAAATCATATTTAATCTTTAGCCTGTTGGTCAAGGGATAGCTCACGGTGAACTTTGGACGGAAGAACCAAAGGTCTTGTGTTGCATCACCTTGGCGATAGTACCGTCTGCTGACACCAAGACCTCCCATAAACGAGAGTTTGCCAAGGTGTCCTTTCAGTTGTGAAAAGAGATAAAGGCTGGAAGTGTGCATGTCATTTGTGGCATCGACATCTCCTTGATATCTATTATGGCTATATCGCTGCCCATACTGTCCACCTGCAGAAACATTAAAGGGCTTTAACCGGTTCTCATAGATGACCTCGCTCCAAAGGGAGTATGTTCGTCCGTTGATGTCATAGTGATAGGCTGAGCCTTCATTGTTTTCTGTATCGCCAGTGGTTTTGATATACGTACCCACGACATTTGCTGTCAATGACTGATGGCGGTGGAAGTCCTGATGGTAGTAGAGATCAAGCGATGGCGAACTGCTGCGAGATGGTGAAAGTTCGTCATAGGGAACATCATCAATCATCATTTTCGCGTTACTACGTTGCGGTTGTATATCGCTACTTCCTGAGAGTTTGGCCTGAAAGACATAGTTTGAGTCGCTCAGACTATAGGTCAGCTGGGCATTGTGGCTGATATTCTTACTCTGTTTATTTAGACTATATCGATGAATGGAGGTAATGTCGCATGACTCTAATTCATAGGTGGCTTGCTCATCATATTCTTCACCCTTGAAGTTGTGATAGTCGAGATCATAGCTGAGAGCGAACTCACTGTGCCCGTAGTTGATCTTGCCGAAGAGTGATTCGTTGCCATTCACGGTGGTTAGCGTATTGGTCAACTGGGTGCCAACGACATAGCCGCTCACGGGTTTCTTCACCTTAATATCAATAATGTACGCGATACCTTCGCCATATCGTACACCAGGATTGTCGATAAATACAATGTGGTCGATACCCTGCATGTCGAGTGTCTGCAAATCCTCACGTGAAGCAACGATGTCGTTGATGCGCACTTGCACTGTTCCAAGATTCGTCAATGCTGTAATGCTGTTCATCGCCTCGTCTACGCGGATGTGAGGCAGAGTGAGTTTTGCCAGCAGCGAATAGCCGTTGGCAGAATTCTCTATCTGCTGTTTTGTAGGATAGATCCATTGGCCGTCCACCTTTTGTATAGCACGTGCGCCCTTTACTGTCACCTCGTCAAGAGTGACTGATTTTTCTGTGTCTTGAGCTGTTGACGTCAATGTGCAAACAGCCAACAAGCTAAACAATAATCCCTTCATATCTTGCATTTTTCACGCAAAGGTACGAAGAGATTCCTTTATCTTCGAAAAAACTATCTGACATTTGTCTGACATTTCATTGTCAGGCTCAATGTCTGTTTTCCATCTACTTGACTTTCAGACTATAAGCCTTGCTGCGGTCTGATTCGATTTTAAGGTCAGAATGTTGCTCTATAACTGGTTTTAGCCTGCGAATCAGGGTGTAGAGAGTCTCGCTGGCATCGGGCTTCTTGGGCCAGAGAGCATTACAAATCTCTGTTTTCGTCAGAGAATGCGATGGTGACAGGAAGAACATCTCCATCAGCTGATGCTGCATGGGAGTGAGCTGTACCAAATTGCCATCGGCAGCATAGAAACGACCATCTTCTTCTAAGTATGTCAATCCACCAAAAGCATTCTTTTTGGTAATGGTCATCGCTAACGATTCACCCACGAGCGATTGCTGACGACGATACCACATCAGCATGGCCCAGAGTCCCGTTAAAACCCAAAGGATGGTTGCAGGTCTTTGGTCGGACAGGCTGAAGATAGTAGCCTCAGAGCAATGGGCATACGCTTTAAACTTCTGTCCACGGGTGTCAACTGCCAGAGTAGCTTTCCCTCGCAGTTCAGCTATCTGAAGGTGGCTGTTGAACGTCCGGATGGTATCCTGACTGATGACATCGCTTTGCTGTTCCTCCAATGCTAGAGCTAATGCTCTATCCATATCTTCACTCACCAACCTTTCGGTCGCACTATAACTCCCGAAACTGGTCAGACTCGAAGCGATAATCAGTGCAAAAAGCACGATGACTGCATATTGCTGTTTCATACCGTATATATATGGATTAACCACAATTGATGAAGCAAAGGTACTAATCATTTCTAAGTTATCCGCAGTTTTGCTGACTTTTTTATGATTTAATAGCATTCAAAGGATTTTGTTTTGTTCGCAAATTATTCGCAAAAAGAAAAATCAGCAACCTTCGATTGCTCGTAAGTTGCTGATTTTCAATGTGGACTAGGTAGGGCTTGAACCTACGACCTCCAGATTATGAGTCGTTTCCATACCTATTTCATGAAATTACAAATAATGTTAAAGCGTTGAAAATAAACGGTTTAAGTTGTTTGTCCATTTCCAATAATTTCGTAAATTTGCAGCAGTTTTCGGGCGAAAAGGTCACCTGAAGGTCACCCAAAATATCAACAGATTATAGTCTGTAAGCCCGATAAAATATGGATTTTTAAAGGAATACGTTATGGAATTGGAGAAAAATAAGGCCGTAAAAGGGCAAAATTTGGCTTCTAAGGAAACATCTAAAAGTAGTCGAGGCGAGAAATGCCTGGCGAAATTCACATCTTCAAACGGGAGTGTTTTCGGTTCATTGATTCTTGACATACGCAAGGCAGGCGATTATAGCCAGCCCTTACCCGTCGCAGTCAGGATCGCCCATGAGGGCAAGAAGGCTTTTCTCAGACTTGGCGAGAAATACACAATGGATGAGTGGATTCAACTCTGCGATTATGAGAAAACAGGAAGAAGAATCCAGATGGCAGAACGAAATGAACTAAAAGTGTTGATGGAGAAAATTAAGGACTTGACGAACCAGCTCATCAGCGAAGGAAACTTCTCTATCAAAAGACTTCAAGACCGCTATCAAGGAAAGAAGGATGATACGACGAGCATTTACCAGATATGGGATGAATACCTTCAGGAGAAAGTGGATAGCGGCAAGGCTGGTACTGCTAGGGTAGGCAAAGATGTCAAGAACAGGTTTGTCAAAGACAATGGCGAACACGTTGAATTTAGCGACATAGACAGTTCGTTCATACAGAAGTGGACAGAAACGATGAAGAAAGACGAACTGAGCGTGACCTATATTGGTATCGTGCTGCGCACGTTCCGCACCATCGTCAACATTGCCATCAGCAGGAATCTGATCAATGGCAGCACCAAGGATATGTTCAAGGACTCTGGGTATAACAAGAAAACGAGTCGCAAGCATGAATTCCTCGATGTGACTACGATGAGTCAACTCTATGACTTCTGGGAGAAAAACGAGGCAAAGGATGAGAACGGCAAAGAACTATATCCTCCAAAGGCGAAACATGCTCTTTTTCGTGACCTTGGTCTTTTCCTCTTTATGTACCTCGGAGATGGGCAGAACCTGGCTGATACTTTGCGCCTGGAATATGACGGATGGTACTTTGCAACTCATGGAAAACAGTTACGATTCCTTCGTCACAAGACGAGAGAGCGCAATGAGGATGCCAGTGAGGTTATCTTCCCCGTTACGCCTGAAATCAAGAAGATACTCGACAAGTATGCCAACGAACCCAAACAGGGACAACGTGTATTCCCCATTATGAGCCAAGGCATTACTCCCGATAAAGAGATATGGGTCATCCAGCGTTACAACAAATACATCCGAAAGCACATGGAGATTGTTGCCAAACTGCTTGGACTAGAACAGTTGCCCACACCTACCTGGGCACGTCATAGCTTTGCCACGAACCTGAACAATTCGGGTCGCGTACCTTATAAGTATATAAGCGATAGCATGGGACATAGCAGTAGTGGTGACATCACATCAAACTATAT
>JAEEGL016342321.1_pt1 | contig 14746 bp, 8 predicted proteins | sample 9134231 | NCBI WGS metagenome assembly JAEEGL01 (sample SAMN16246548, study PRJNA631951) | gut metagenome | biome: gut microbiome; feature: rumen; material: fiber-attached | host: Bos | place: Iran: Karaj | collected 2018-10 | reverse complement strand
CAATCCCCAATCCCCAATCCCCAATCCCCAATCCCCACATCCATAATTTTAAATATAATTCATCTAATTAAATTAATTTTGGAAATTAATTAACCTTTTAATTATTTAAGACATTATTATTAAAAATATAAATAATACTCAAATATGAATAATTTATATTTTCTTAATTTATTTTATAATAAAATAATTTAGTACAAAAAATCTCCAATTTAAAACAAATTTATCTTCTTCTCCTATATATAATAATATCTAAATAAAAGTTATTACAAAGGTCAAAAACCTTTTAGTCCTTAAACCATTCAAAATAAGAATAATCCTTTTCAGTACAAAATAATAAATACACAAATTAAAAGTCTTAATTCTCGATATACTAATAGATAAATTATATCAAGATGGAAAGATATATGTAAAACAAGAATAAATCTTAAATAAAATTTTAGATTCTCTTTTTACTGATTTTTGACTTTAATTAAATCATATTTTTTTAAAACCTTAAAAATATAAGGGTGATATTTTTTCATAAATATCTTTTCTTAAATTCTTAATCATTTTGGTCAATAAGGATAATTACTATTTTTACAAAAAATTAATATTTATTTTTTTTAAGTATTTCTCAAAAGTTTAATATTATTTTTAATAAATATAATAAATATAAAATTTCTTTTAAATTTAAAAATGATAGAATCTAGGATTTTAGAATGGATTGATTTAGGTGATTCTGTTCAAACATTAGAGATTTATTCAAAGAAAAAATTGCTGAGATTTTTTAATTGGTTTAGAATTATTAATAAATATAAACCTGATAATGTGTTATTTATTTTCTTTTGTAAATTCTTTTATTATTTTCAATTTTTAATTATTTCTTTAATTAATACTCCTGAAGAAAGGAAAAATAGTGATTCACTAATAAAAGTAATAAATTACATTAAAAAAATAATTTTTGTTCAAGATATTATTAAAAATAAAAAAAGTTATATTATTGTCCTTTCTTTTTCATTTATATTTTGTATTATTTTTTTTTATCATATTATTTGTCTTTTATTTATTTCAAATAAAAATATTAGAAAATTCCAAATGATATCTTTAAATTATTTAAATTATATTTTTCAAAATATTCTTTTATGTTTATTAATCAATACTTTTATGTTAACAATAAAATGCCAAAATAAACGACATATTTATTTAGATATTCAATGTTGGAAATCTAAAAAACATATTGTTTTAACTATAATCTCCCTATTATTTTTGTTAATATTACTATTTTATTCTATATTATTATCAATTTATAATATTCAAGTTGGAAGTATAAAATTAAATCATTCAAATCATTCTTTAACTTGTGTCAATAATAATTATATATTTTTATCAAATATTCTTTCAATAATATGCTATTTTATTGGATTTTTCGTTCAATATTATAGTGACGATAAAAAAATTTATAGAATTTTCAATAGATTTATAGTATTTATTATTTCTCTTGTGCTTTTGGTTTTTGCTTATAAATATGTTTTTTATTATAATTCTTTTCTAAATTATACAATTTTATTTGGATGGTCTTTTGTCCTTTGGTATACTATAGGAATGATATTTAAATATTTTTTAGATTTAAAAGATACAATATTATTTGTTTTCATTGGATGGGTTATTATAATTTTAATTATAAAAACATTAACAAAAAATAGAATTGAATATTTTTTAACAGAAGCAAATGTCTTAGAAGCAAAAACTATAAAAGAAGTTGAAATGTTTACATTTAATCTATTATTAATTGCATCTAATAATGATATTCAATCAAAAACATTATTAATTGGATTAACTAAAAGTTTAAAAGATTTTTTTAGTAATAATAATGAACTATATGAAAAATTTAATAAGTTTGAAAACAATAAAATGTTAATTCAAAAATTAGGAGGTCCAAATTCCCCAATTTTTGAAGTATATAATATAATATACTTAATCTATGATTATTATATTAATAGAACTTTATTAAAAGATGATATTTTGATTTTATTTTGTTATTTTCTTACAAATAAATTAAGAAATGCATCTTATGCATTTTATCTATGTACTAAGATTAAAGTTTCATCTCATAAATTATCATATTTAAAATTTATTTTAATGGAAGATTTAAAAGATTATTTGATAGCAAAACTTTCAAAAAATACCAATAATAAAGAAACAATAAAATATGTTCAGTTAGGAAGTGTAATTTCTTATAATTGTTTAATAGATTCTTTTAAATTAAAAATTTATGATGCAACCAGTAATCAAATTGATTATTTTGATATATTAAGAAATTCTACTTTATCATCAAAAATAACTAATAATTTTTTAAGATTAGGAGAAACAATTATTCAATTAAGAAGTGATATCTTACGTTTATGGGATAAAATAATACAATTAAATCCATTTAGTGATGAAAATGAAAAAGATTATATGTTATATTTACAATCAATAATTCAAGATGAAGAATTAGCAAAAAAAGAAGAAAAAAGATATAATCAAATTAAATTATCAAAATTAAGTAAAAAAAATAATATATATCATACTTTATTTTCAAAAGATATTTCTTCAATTCTTTTATTAAATGGTTCAATGGAAAATTGTAAAATTATTTATTCAACTTCAAATTTTCCTATTATGTTTAATTTCCAACCTAAAGAAGTTCTATCAATGTGTGTTGAAGATTTAATTCCAGAATGTTTGTCATTTTTTCATAATGAATTAATAAATAATGTTTTAAAATATTCAAATGTAAGTTATGTGTTTAATAGAAAATTTAAAAATACTTTTATAAAATCAAAAGGAAATGGTTTATTTAATTCTGATTTATATGTAAAATGTTTACCTGATTTATCACATGGAATAATTTTTATAGCTGCAATTCAAAAAATAAATGATAATAAATTTTTAATTTTATTAGATAGTGATTTTAAAATAAATGCAATGAGTGATCCTTTATCTATAACAAACGGAAATAACATTTCTTCATTGATAGGAGAAAATTTATTTGGTTTAAATCAAAAAATATTTAATCATCATATTGCTATTTTAATACCAGAAATTTTAAAGCAAATAAAATTTGAAAATCAAAAATTTTGTTTATGTAATAATGATATCGATTTAAAAGGTCTGTTATATCCAAATTCAAATGAATTTTCTAAAACTGAAAATGACATTGAAATTATTTTAGATAGAATAAGACAAAGTGGTCAATTATTAACAGAAGAATATTTAAATTCATTTCATCATAGAGAAACACCATTAAGAAGATCTACTACTAAAACAATGAAAAAAGAAAGTAATTTAAAAGAATATAATGAATTAATTGAATCATTAGATAATAAATTCTTTGGTAAAACATATAGTATTTTTTATAATATAATTATGAAATCTTTTTTGAATGAAAAATATATATATTATAGACTTTATATAACAAATGATGTATTAGGAAATAATAATAATGAAATTAATTATTCAAATTTTCAAAGAAATTGTATTAGTCCTAAAGTTGATATTATAAAAAATAAAGCTAGAGTTGTTTCTCAAGAATCAAATGTTTATAAAGTTTCAGATAGAATAGAAAATAAAGAAAGAATTATTAAATTGAAAATTAATGATAATGAAATTAAACCTATAATCGATAAATTTAATACAAATAATTTCAATGCTGAAATAAAAGATAGTAAAGAAAATAAGAATGAAATTATTCAAGAAAAAATATCTCAAAATTCTTTTAGTACAAATGCTTCAATTGATTCAGCAATTTTTAATAAATTAAAAAGTAAAATTTTAGAAAAAAATAATCCTATTTACATTAAATATATGAAAATTATGACTATAATATATATTATATTAACAATTATATTTGCTGTTTATTATAATGCTTCAATGAAATCAAGATTTAAACAAACTTATAAATTTATTAATCAAAATTATTTTTTTAATACATCAAAAGTTTTCGTTAGTTGTGCTTATTTATCAGGAATAAATTTAAAATTTTTAAAATATGGTATATTAAATGAAAATAGTTGTTATAGTGCTAATTGTTCAGAGATTTATATAAAGATTTTTACCAATTGTTTAAATACAATAAAAAATTCATCGAATGAATTGGTTTATTTTGATGTTGAATATAAGAATATTATTTTTGTACCAAAAGATTATAAAATTTATGTTTATACATTAAATTATACCCAAATGATTACAATGAACACTCATAATTTATTAAATTATATTTTATCAAATGGATTAAGAGTTATAGCAAATATTGAATCTTATTTTGAAAATAAAGAAAATGTAACTTTGGATGTTTATGAAGAAAATCTATTAAATTGTAGTTTTCATTATATTCATGATAATAATATTAAAGATTTTAGAACTCAAATAAAAAAAAATAAATTAAATCAAAAAAGATTTAGTCCTGATTATATTTATTATGTTTTAAATATAATATTATATGTAATTATTTGTGGGGTTTTTGTTTATTTTATTTTTAAAATATATTCAATAGAAAAATATTTCATTCTGAAATTAATTTGGTATAGTACTCCTAATTTTAATAATTATTTAAAATATTTAACAGAATTAAAAAACAAATTAAGAAATGAACCTGATGAAGAAGATGATGATAAATTTGATTTTTTAAAAAATGAATCAAATAATAACAATTTGCAAAGTGTAAGTGAAAATAATCAAAAAATAAAACCAGAAAATAAAAAAGAAAGTAGTGGATTAACAATAAAAAAAGATACATCAAAAGGAAAAAAAAAGAAAAAAATGCAAGGTAGACTTTCAAAAGTTCATCAAGAAAAAAAAGAAAAGATTCATATGATGAATAGTTCCTTCTTAATATATAATATATTAATTGGAATAAGATTATTACTAATTTTAGTTATATTAATAATATATTATATATTAATAGATTTAATTTATAAAAAGAGAAAGCAAGATTTTATAGAATGGGATAATGTAATGTCTGAAGTTTATGGAATTTTTAATGAAAGTAGTTTAAAATTTTCAATCATTAAAAATCAAACTTCTAATTATTTGAATTATGAAATAAAAAAAGAAAAATATATAAAACAATTACAAGAAGGAAAAATTGATAATATAACAATAAATTCAATTACATATTCAAAAAATAATATTAATGAATTAAACTCAACTTCATATAAATTAATAGTACCTTCAATTGAAGAAATTTCAATACCTAAAGTAGGAAATAATTTAATTCCATTTTTTTCAAAAAATGAAAATGGATTAGGGAATAGTCCTTATTCAAAATTATATAAATTATATTATGGAGATTTATGTGAATTATTATATGAAAATGATATTATTATATATAATAATTGTATAAATTTTTGGTCTTCTGTTTTAAAACAAGGATTAGAACAAACTTTAACTCAATTTAGTATTGAAATTAATACTCTTTTAGGAGAATTAAAAGATATTAATGATGGAATTTTAACTTTAAAAGATATTAATGATTATAATGGAACTTTAGGTAAAATTGAAGTTTTTATTAATTATTTCTTTTTGGATGCTTTTACTAAAACTAGGGAATTATTTAAATTAATTATGGAAGATAAAATTAATGATTTAAATTCTTTATTAAATAGACTTTTTGGAGTTGTTATTTTTTTGATTCCCATTATTTTCATTTTAATTTTGATATTTATTACTTTTTTAAATAATAATTTCACTTCTTTTTTAAATTTTATTGGGATATTTCCAATTCAATATTTATCAGAAGATAAATTTTTTTATAGTGATACTCTAAAACTTGAAGGTCATATTTTTGAATCTTAATTAAAATAAGAATTTTCCATTGATAATATTTATAAATAAATGTATATGAATTAAATTCAAAATTTTTGATTTTGGAAATAATTATTAAAAATATTATAATATAAATTTTATTAAATTTTACATAATTTTTTTTATGAAAATAACAGTATTTAAAATAGTTAATTAAATTAATGAAATATATAAATAAAAATTTATAAAATAAATATAAATTTTCTTATATATTAATATAAAATAAAGTATTTTCAATGGGAACTCAAATTTTTTGTTCTTGTATAACTTCTAATCAAAAAAAAGTAGAAAAAACTAACATAAATATTGAAAAAATAATAAATCAAATTGAAAAAAAAAATAAAGATTTAAAAACTATAAATAGAGATAAAAATCAAATATCAAAATTAAAAAATGTTTTATCCCCAATTATTATAACTTCATTTAATAAAAATAACTCTACTTTTGATATCTATGAAAAAAAGATTGATATATTTAATAATGAAAATATTGAAATATTAAATTCATCTTATAATGAAAATTCTGGATTTCCTTTTGTTAAAATTCATAAAAAAATGGAAAATAAAATATTTAAATAATTGAATATTTTGAAGATAGTTTAATTATTCAATTAAAATATTTGATTAATAAAATTGTTAGTATTAGAGTATAGTAAAAAAGGATATAATAAATATTTCTGGTATTATATTATATAATAATAATCAAACAAGAATTTCACTATTAAAGTTTGAAATTTTCAATATATTATTAAAGAATATTTAGAGAATAAATCCAATAAGATAATGTTAAATTAAAAGAATTGTAAAAAAAATAACCAAATATAGCCTTTTTAATTTAATTTGAGAAAAAAACTCCTCTTTTTTTATTTGGAAAAAATTTAATCTAAATATCTTTAATATTGGGTTACTTGTTTGGTTCAAGAAATTTTTTATTAAATAATTACTAATTAAAAATATAAACATATTTTTTATATTTAATCAAATATCCTTTTATTATTTTTATATTGAACTTATTCATATTGGTTATTTTTCAAAAAAATTTTCTTTCTATTTTTTTAATTCATTTAATTTATAATTTTTGAATAATCTTTTTGAAGTATTAGAGAAACCTTAATGTTGAATTTAAAATTTATGATGATTTTCATGAGAAAGACTTAGTGAATAGTATCAATATAAAAATAGTTTATTCAATAATAATTTGATTTTTGATGTTAAATTTGAATGTTATAATCTTCTAATTTATGTATTAGAACTTAACCAAAACTTTGAATGAAAATATCGATCTCCTATTTATTTTTAGTTTTTTTATTGTTCTTTATTTGATTATAAGTTGAAAATATTATAAAAATTAGTTTTAAAATTGGAATAATATTTTTTATTCTTTTTTCTACTTTTTATAAAATAATTATAAAGTATTTTAATATAAAATTCACACAAATGATTAAATATAATTTAAACAACAAAAAATATATAAAAAACTATTTTTCATACTCTTATGGTAAGATTAAAATAAGAATAAACTGGTTTATGATCACTCATAAGGACATTTTGCATACTATCATATTCAATTTGTTCCACATCTAATATTCCAAAACAAGTTTCTCTTTTAGTGTACAGAATTCTATCAGTCCAAGCAGGTTGTTTTTTAATATTACGGACATCAAATTCATCAGTGTTATTTCTGTATTTAAAAGTAGGTAAAAAATTAATTTTTCCTTCTTTAAAACCTAAATTTGAAATTAATTTAATTCTTCTTTTCTCAAAATATAATTGGTCAAATTCTAAAAGCTCTAAATAATCATTTCTTATTTTATTTATTTCAATTTTATTATTATTTAACCTATAATTTAAATCTCCCATAAAAACAATAAAATCTAAATTTTTAAAATTAGGATTCATATTCTTAATGATATATTCAAAACTATTATTTCTAATTTCAGAGTTTTCTTTTCTTGCTGCTAAATGACTATTAATTATCATAATATTTATATTAACAAATGTAAACCAAACCCCGACTGCTCCTTTATTTCCTAAATTGTAATTTGCTCCTGTTTTAATTGAATTAAAAGTAATATTTCTAATATTATTCCTAATTGATTTTTTGACAAATATTATAATATTAATCGCAGCTAAAGTTACAGAGGCTTTCATTTCATAATTTTCTCCAAAAAATGATTTTAATAAATTTTCCCATTTTGATTTATCTGAATAAAATAAACTTTTAAAAATACTTCTTAAACATTCTTGAGATCCAATTGCATATATATCAAAGTTTTTTTCTTTATGAATATTTAATAATTGATTTAACTCTTCATTTGTTGGACATTGCCCATGCATATTATAAGTTAAACAACAAATTTTAAATTTTTGAATTTGACTCATTTTTATATTTGAAAAAAAAGAACTGTCTAAATCTTGTTTTTCCATATTAAATAACTATTTTGAAATTTCATTTTTTGGAAGAAATTAAAAATATAAATTTAATAAATTAAAAAAATAAAAATTAAAAATGTCATCTAATTTAACTGCAAAATTAGGAGATTTAGATTATTCAGATTATAATTTAAAAGAATTAGTAGATAATAAAGAATATAATAATGTTATAAAAAAAATTCATCCAATAATATGTGAAATGGATCCAGATTTATTTTCATATTGTCAAGATAAAATATCGAATATTTATGATAAATATTTAAATGTAGAAGGTCAACCAAATTTTGAAGAAGCTGCAAGAATTTTAAAATCTGATATGGAAAAAGATAATGGACCTACTTGGATTTGTATTATTGGACAAGATTTTTCTTTTAATGTTAAATCACAAAAAGAAGCTTGTTTATATGGTTATCTTGGTCATTTTGGAGTTCTTTTATATAAATGCTAATTTCACTTGATGTTTGGCTTTTTATAAGGAAATATATTTTATATTATTTTCTAATTTATTTTTGCATTTGAATTTTTAACTTTTTTTAAGAAATTTGTTGATTTTATTTTTTATTCAGTTATTAAAATAAAAATAAAAATTTTTAAAAAATTAAATATTTCAAATTATTTATAAATTTAAGAGATAATTATAAATAGTTTTAAAAGAAAAGAATAAAAATTAAATAAAAAAAACTTGTATTTATTTACTTACAAGTATTTATTCTGATATTTTAAATATTTTTAAGATGTTATAATATCTTTTTTTATTATTATTTAAAATATTTTTCAAGGAAATATATTATATTAAAAAAATTATTTCTCAAGAGGTACAATTCTAAAGAGTCACTTTCTTTAGAACAAATAATATCTAGGAATACAAGAATTGAGAAAAAAATTGGAAGAATCAATTGATAAATGTATTAAATATTTTAATTTTACATCTATTCAAATTAATACTTTTGTTCTGATATTAATTCTCTCTTATTTTTAGTGAAAGAAAAATAAGCTCTATCTTTTATATATATTTAAATATATTTAATATTTTATAATTCTTTTAAAATGAGAAAAAAGAATAAGAGTATATATATTTTTCTTAGTGATATCTTTATTCATTTAATTATTTAAATTTTTCTTTAGCATTTTAATAAATCAGTGTATAATATTTTATTTAAAATGATTTTTTCAGTTTGAATGATTTATTTTCTGATAATTGATTAACATTAATGAGATTATTAAATATTTTATAAATAAATATTTAATAATCTCATAGTGCTCATAATCTTATATTTTTTACATTTTTATATATAAATATGAAAGCATTTTTTCCAAAATAGAGATAAATTGTTAATCTTTAATTAAATAATTAATAATAAGGAAAAAACTAAGATAAGGTATATGTGATTAATAATTCTTATAAAGTTTTGATAATCTCTCAAAAATTAAAAAATTCAGTTTGAATCTTCATTTTTTTGATTTTAAATGAGAATTTCATACTTTTTTTAAAATTATATACTCCACAGATTCGATATTAAATGAATAAATTAACATTTTAAATTTTGTTATTAAAATTATATTAAATGTAATTATTAAATAAAAGTGAGGATGGGGATAATAATTGAATAATAAATTTTTTTGAAGAAATGATTCATAAAAAAAGGATTCCTATTGATTTAATTATAAATATAAAATTATAAGATAATTGAAATTTCTTTTCTTGTTTCTAAGAATGTTTTTAAATGGAAAGAAACATATTATAATAATTGTATGGGAATATAGAATAATTAGATTATTATAAAGATGATTAAAAGCATATTTCTAAGATGAAGAAAAACAAATCTAAACAATCAAGAAAATTTAATTAAAAAAAAATCAACCAAAAAAATAAAAATTAATAATAATCTCTCTTATAAATTATAATTTTGTTTTAAACTTGAATGAGATAGATTTGAATAAAGTAAGGTTTAAATTAATTAAGAACTCTAGGATAAAATAAATGGAAAATATATAGATGGAATATGAATAAAATATCATAAACATGAATTATATTATCATTAAAACAGATAAAATTTCAATTTATTTTTTTAACCAAATTTTTTTAATTTAACTAATTTTATATCATTTATATTTATTTCAAAAATCATATAAAACATAATTGAAAAACACTTTAGGGGTATCACATGTGAAATGTCTACACTTCTTCAACCCATTTTCAAATGGAACATAATATTTTCTCTTTTAATAATATCAATTTTCTTTTTTTTAAAGGTATATTTTTCGAAAAAATAAAAAAATGATATTTTTTCTTTATAAATAAAATAAGAAAATATTATAAAAATAAAACTTAAAAAAATGTAATTGAAAACTATTTATGAATGATTGATATGAAAAAACTAGTAAATATTTAGTTATATTATTTTTTCAAAAAAAAGAAAAAAGACTTTTACCTTAATATTTTGATTAAATTAAGGCAAAAAATAAAGTAGACATTTTATTTATTTTATTTAAAAAATTATTGAGTAATTAAAAAAATATAAATCCCGCCAAAAATAAATAAATATTAATAATTAAATTAAACAAAAAATTCAAAAAATATGTCAAATAATATTTTAGAAATATTAAAAAAAAAATATCCATTAGATAATAAAGAAGTAAAAGATATAGTGTTAGATACATTAACAATAAAAGAAATAACTCCAGAAGAAAAAGAATATTTAGAAAATTTTAAAAATGTAAAAGTATTTAGTTTTAATCTAACTAAATTAAAATCTTTAAATAATTTACCTCAATTTCCAAATCTTTCAGAAATAGAATTATCTGATAATTTATTATCAGGAGAAGAATTACATAAATTAATAATTTATCCCGAAATAAAAAAAATAAGATTAGCAAATAATAAAATAAAACAAATAAAAGATTTAGATTCTTTTAAACATTTAACTCAATTAAATTTTTTAGATCTTTCTCAAAATCCAATAAATTCAATTGAAAATTATAGGAAAAAAATCTTTGAATTAATTCCTAGTTTAAACTTTTTAGATATGCAAGATAAAGAAGGAAAAGCTTATTCTGATTTTGAAGAAGAAGAAGATGAAAATGAAGAAAAAGAAGATGAGGAAGAAGAAAAAGAAGATTCTTTTTTTATTGATGATAAAAAAGAAAAAGAAGGTAAAAAAAATGAAAATGAAGAAGAAGAATTTGGAGAAGAAGAATTTGAAGAAGAAGAAAAAGAAAAAAAAGAAGAAAATAAAGAAAAAGAAAAAAAAGAAGAAGAAAAAGAAAAAGAAGAAGAGAAAGAAAATGAAGATTATTATAAACCAGGAAAAAAAAGGAAATTAAAATAATTAAAAATTTAATTAAAAATTTATTTATTATGATAAAATTTCAAATTTTAATTTTTTATTTGAATAATTTCTTTTAATTCTATATAAAGGTTAATAAATAAAAATTTTATTAAATAAAAATGTCAAATAAAAAAAATACAGAAGATTTATATAGAAGTATAATGGATATTGTAACAGAAAGAATAAAAGAAGAATTTTCTTCTGAATTAGAAGGATCATCATCTGATATTTTAAATACTATAAAGTATGTAAAATTTATTGATATTATTTTAGATAGAGATGGGAAAAAAAAATGATTGAAAAAGGAATATTTGAGCCAAAGCAAAAACATCAAGTAATATTAAATTAATAACTTAATTTTTTTTATATTTAAGTTACCCCACGACTATTCACCTTATTCAAATTATACTAATATTTTTTATGCAAATCATATTCCAACATTTGATTGTAAAAATAAAATATATTAATTTATATTAGCTCTAAAATTTAGTAAACAAAATAATAATAAATCAGAAAACATTAGAAATTATATTGAAGATAATCAATATTCTTTTACAGATATAAATAATCAAAAAAATGATTCAATTAATGTTTTAACTAATGAACAATCTCCAAATTTAATGACTAATCAAAAAGAAAATAAAAATGATGAAAAAACAGAAAAAAAAGAAAATAAACAAAATTTAAATATTAATAAAAATGAAGAAGATGAAGAAAGAGACCCTGATGAAGATCTTTTTAAAGAAGAAAAAAATGATAAAAAAAATGACAAAAATAATGAAGAAGAAGAATATGAAGATAATTTATCTTCTTTAAATGAAGAAAATGATGAAATTGAAGAAGATTATAATGATTTTTTAATTTCACAATTTGAAAAAGTTCATAGAATAAAAGATAGATGGAAAGTTATTTTTAAAGATGTAATAATTAATTGCAATGGAAAAGAATTAGTTCTTGATAAAATTTCTGGTGAACTTAAAAGAGATTGGTAATAATAGTTATTTTTATATATTTTCTTTTTAAATAACCTTTAAAATTAAATTATACCATAAATAAATAAAAAAAAAACTCTTTTTGTGATAATACTAGCAATTATTATATAAGTATATCAAAATTAAAATTTATAGTATTTTAATTTCTAAATTTATATAAAAAATAAAAAATATAAAAAATGAGTTCAAGTGGAAAAAAAGTATTAATTGAAACTCCAAGAAAATCAGCAAAAATAGTAAAACAAAAAGTAAGATTATCTGCAACAGCAAAAACAACAAAAGAAACAGTAAATCAAAGACCATCAGTAGGTCCTAATTTTAAACATAGAAGAGAAATAAGTTCTAAAATTGACAGTTCTTTTAAACCCAGAGATTTATCTAGATTAAAAAATACTTCAAAAACAAGAGAATCTTCAAAAAACAATAAATTGAATAATAGTAATTTAAATAAAACTGTTATTCATGAAACAAAAAATTTAAAATTAGATAAAAAAGAAATTAAAGTTAATACTTCTTCAAAAACTAAAAAGCCTCCTTTAAGTAATAGTATGAGTAGTAATTCATTAAATGAATCAATAAGAAATACTTCTCAATTAAAAGATATATTAATCAATTTAAAAAAGCAATTAAAAGATAAAGAAGAATTAAATAAAAATTTACAAGATAAAATAAAAGAAAACGAAAATGTTATTTTAAATTTAAATAAACAAGTTATTGAAATTAGAAGTCAATTAGCACAAAGAGATGCAAATGATTTATTTGAAATGGATGGTTTAATGGAAAAATTGTCTTCTATGGAAAATGAAAAAAATGAACAAGAAAAAAAAATAAAAATTTTAACTGAACAAGTTTTTAATTATTCTTCTGATATTAGAAAATCTGTTTCTTCTAATGAAAAGTTAAAAATTGATATTGAAAGATATAAAAGTGTTATTACGAGTTTAAAAGAAGAAAAAGAAAATTTTTTGAAAATTATTAATGATTTAAAAAAAGAAAATGAAGATAATAAAAATTCTCAAATAAATAACATTAATGAAATCAATGAGGTCAAAAAGGATAATTTGAATTTTAAAGAAATTATTAAAAATTTAGAAGATAAAAATAAAAAAATAGAAAATGAAAAATTTATTCAAATTGAAGAATTACAAATTGAAAATGAATCTTTGAAAAAAACTTATGAAAAAAAAATTGAAATTTTACAAAATAAAATAAAAGAATTAGAAAATAATAATAAAGAAATTATAGATGATTTAAAAAAAAAATTAGATGAACAAACAAAACAAAATAAACAATTAAAAGAAGATTTATCTTTATTAAATCAATCAAAAATGAAATTAGAACAAGAATTTAAGAAAAAAAATAGTGAAAAAGAAAAAGAACTTTTAATTTCAAAAATTCAAGAATTAGAAAGATATATTAATGAGCTTAATGAAAAGTTAGAAAGAAAAAAAAAAATAATATCAAATAAAAAAAAAGAAAGCCTAATTTTAGCAGAAATGCTTTCTGATAAAAAGGATGAAATTTCATCATTAGTAGAAATTGTTAAAGTTATTGATTCATCTTCTTTTCAAAAAACTTTTGATAATTTTGATGAAAAAGAGAAAAGTAAAATTAAATTAATACAAGAATTAACTAATTCTCCAGATTATACTGATAATTCAGATGAATCTGAAGAAGAAAATAATAATTCAAATATATCTTTAAGTATTGAATAAAATTTTATATAAATACTATGTTTATTTATAAATTATAATTTATTTATTGAAAAAATAAATATAGTTTTCTATTTTTTTAATTTTAGTATATTAAATAATTTTAATTTTATAATTATTTTATAATTAATTTGTTGATATAAAAATATAAAATTAATTTTTACAGATTTTTGCAATAGAAGAAAGATAAAGAAAAATTAAATAATGATTCAATATATATATTTAAACAATTTTTATTTCCTAAATGAATTTTTATGAATTGTAAATGTATAACTCTCTTTTCAATTTACTCTTTTTAAGTTGTTCTTTTGTGTTATTATTATATTTTTTTACTATTCTATACATTAAAAAAATCAAATAAGATTAATAAATATATATAATAGTGATATAAATAAGAAATAACTATACTCCCTCATTTATTATGGAGGAAAAGACATGATTTTCACCTCTTATTTTAT
>JAEEGL015768258.1_pt1 | contig 14746 bp, 19 predicted proteins | sample 9134231 | NCBI WGS metagenome assembly JAEEGL01 (sample SAMN16246548, study PRJNA631951) | gut metagenome | biome: gut microbiome; feature: rumen; material: fiber-attached | host: Bos | place: Iran: Karaj | collected 2018-10 | reverse complement strand
CTATCTATTATTAGCAAAATTTTGTTCATAATCGCTGAATTCAATCAAATACCTGATATTTCCTTGGGTGATCTCAATTCAAATCGAATTACACATTTACTGTGATCTTGGAGTGCGTCTAAAGCGACGTGTAGGAGATCGATACCAAGTTTAAACCGATGTAATCATATTAAATATTAACCATATAATCCGACTTATAGACTTATAGTTTGGTTTTTCACATTTATATAATATTAAAACATCGTTATATATTTACGGCGAATATTTTAATTGGTGAATTTTCAAAATGCAATCAACAAATAACCTTATACCAATAAAGGATGGCCTAGACCAATGTCAACAATTAACATCATACCATTTCAAAAATTGGAGAACGGAACTCTCCAGCGATTTGCAGTATCATCTGATGGTGAAATTGTCAATCTTGACAATTTCACAGCATACACAGATGCTGAACTTGAAAATTTTACGCCACCTGTTATCAGTAATGCTGATACTGTTAGCAGCGCATTAAAAACCGTTGATGGTGCAATACGTGTTATTAATCGTGATAAAGTTAATACTGCTGATTTAGCAGCCGTTGCAACATCTGGTTCTTATTCAGATATTATAAATAAACCGAATATTCCAACAAATGTATCTGATTTAAATAATGATGAAGGCTATTTAAAAGCCACAGATAAAATTAATTCTGCAGTAAACGCTGATAATGCAACCAAAGATTCTGCAAACCAGATAATCAATTCTACCTATATAAAAGGTTTAACAGTTAATGGAAATACTATTACCATTACAAAAGGAGACAATACAACTTCTACAGTAACTATACAAAATGCAGCATATGATTCTGGTACCACAGCGCAACTTAATACTGGAACTGACACAACAGATAAAGCTTGGGCACCAAAACAAATTTCTGATTATGTAATTAGCAAAATCAATTCTATTGAAACTGGTGTTATGAGTATAAACACTGGTAATACGAATGGTACTATTTCTGTAAACACAAACGGTGTTTTATCAAGTGTACCTATTGCTGGGCTTGAATCAGGAGCCTTTGTTGAAGCGTATGAGCACCCAACGATTGCCGGATATAAACATATACCATCTGGTGGTAGTACAAATCAAGTATTAAAATATTCTGCAGATGGTACTGCTACCTGGGCTGCATTAACAGCATCTGATGTTGGTGCATTAGCATCTGATGGAACTGCCACCAAAGCCACAGCTGATGCTAGTGGCAATGTAATTACCACCACATATGCCACTAAATCAGAAGTATCCGCTATTCCTAAATTTAAAATTGAAGTCGTTTCATCATTACCTGTTACAGGTGAAACAGCGACTGTATATTTAGTAACAACCGGTTCTGAGACTAATAATTTATATACTGAATACATCTATGTGAATAACGCGTGGGAAAAACTTGGTACACAAACGGTTGATTTAACTGATTATACATTAAAATCTGATATTACTTCTGGTGCTAATAATGGTACAATTGCTGTTGATGGTGTCGATGTGTCGGTTACAGGTTTATCAACTGTTGCAACTACTGGTGACTATAATGATCTGCTTAATATACCAACAAATATTGCAACACTCGATGGTGACCAAGAGCTTGTTGGTGTAAAAACATTTCTTGGTACAAAAGCAATACATTTTAAACAGTCGACCAAAAATGATAAATTGGGATTTACTTTATTTTCCAATACCGACGTAGAGAGAGGGTATTTAGAATTTAACCCAACAAATACAACCGACGGTGTTACTGGTTTACTATCATTAGGTAATTATGCAACAACTGCTGCTGGCATAAGTCAAGTGGGTTTCAGAAGATATTCTTCTGTTAAGAATGCTGCTGGAGCATATAATTTACTTATGCCTTTAATTGCAGATGCAAGAGTTCCATTTAATCTGACAACAAATTATACTAATTTTTATTTGTTGCTTGGCGTTACTGACGGTAATAATATGGTGCTTGTTAACAAAAGTGGAGTATTAGATTTAAGTTCATTATTGCCAACTATTCCAACAAATGTCTCTTCTTTTATAAATGATGCTGGGTATCTTGATAGTGTAGACTGGACTGATGTTGGAAATAAACCAGCTGTATTTACCCCTGATACGCACAATCATAGCACTTCCGATATAACATCTTTAAATGGTTATGCTATTGCTAGTACTGCAGGGGCAATTGCTGCTACAGATACATTAAATGAAGCTTTGGGTAAATTACAAAAATCTATTGATACACTAAATGAAAATTTAACCAGGCTGCAGAATCTTATAGAAAACACTCAAAATGAATAATACTTTATATTTGATATGAATGTTATTTTTATATTGATTAATAAAAAAATGAAGCCTACATAGGCTTCATTTTTTCTTGTTGTACTGATGTCATTCAGTATCTTTACAACCGAGCATTGCTTTTTTGGCACGAATTACGAAACCGGTATTGGTCCAGCCAACCATATTATCCATATAATATTGATCTCCACATATAACGATGGCTATGTTGAAATCTTTCATTGCTGCTTGTACCATATGGAGATCTAACAGACCAAAACATATCTCGTACTCATAGATTTTACCGTTATCCATATTAACCGACACATAGTCTTTGTGCGATTCAATGCTGGATATATTTTTTAATACTGTCATGTTTACGATAGTCTTACCGTCGTCACTTAATTCAATAATGGTTAACATAATTTTTTACCTCCCGCCCTAGTTCTGGGCAATTAATATGATATAAGGTTTAGCTCGATTGCTATCCTCATTCACTATAATAATATATATTTGAAATCCCTATAGATACGGATATCATTTAACTAATTCTAAAACAGTGTACATTGATACTGGTTAGCATAAGGTGCCATTGATTCATTTCCGGATATCCGTTCTAAAGCGGCGTGTAGGAGATCGATACCGAGTTTAAACCGATGTAATTACATTGAATAATGGGAAAAAATGAAGCCCTACGGGGCTTCATTTTTTGGTGGCAGCTATTCTGCCAGTTCGAAATCCGCTTTGCACTCGTCAACGATTGCAGATAACGTTTGGCCGTTTGCACATCGGATAGCATACATCTTATCGGTATTTACGATTACAATGTCATCGGTTAAGCACATGGCAATTTTCTCGACGCTCGCCAGGCTATTCCTAGCATTAATATCGAAATGACTGTACTTGCCGTCGGTTTGCCATACCTTCATTCCGTATAAACTATGCTCAATAGCCGTGATGTTTGCCGGATTGAATGTGGATACTCTGTAAATATTTCCATTTTGTAATTCAACAATTGTTAACATTATGATTTCCTCCAATTTTCTACTTTACTAATCCAAATCGTTTTTGATACGCGTAGTATATCTGTCGGTCAAGCTTTACTATGGTTGCATTTACTACAGAAGGATTATTTCTGAAATTTTCCTCATGTCGTTTAAATGCATCTACCAGGATGGCTAACATGTCACCCTGGTATTTACGAGTTACAAGTACATTAAAGTCTCGGCTATTCATGATAGCTCCTTTCAGTGTGTTTCTGTTGCAGCGGGTATGCAACTCTGCGCACGATATCGTGCAGCTTGTAAATCAACCGCTTCTGGAAATTGATGATACTTTTGACAACGTGTTTCATTTCTCTGATCATGGTATTCATATTATTTATCCTCCGTTAGTATTATAAATTGATTCTGCTCAAGGTCTCAGCTTTGAGCCAGGACCCATGGTGGGCATCCAGGAATTCACGGGTATGCTGATGATTGTACATCTCGATATCCATGAAATCTACTCGACCGCCCACAGATGTCGTCGAAAGATGTATTCTGCCATCCGCCCCGATGATGAGCGGGTTAATGCAATAGTAGTTGGAAATTGCGCTTGGGCATACTGCACAATACCCATTCTCACGGGTCAATAACAGTACCCCATCGCACCAGCTATCCGCTGCACCGATTTCGACGACCTTGCCATTATGGTTGTCAATAAATCTGGGATCGGCCTTTAATGCAGCGATAATCTTTCCAATCTGGTTGCATTCTGCACACATAGTCCATTCTTCAGCCGGGCTGTGAGTTGTGGGTTCTACAAATACACCAATTTCATCATTTCTGTGTTCCGCACGTTCAATTTCTGCTACTACGGATTCAATAGCATTGCCATGATTTGTGGTTTCTAACATTTCAAATTCCTCCTCCCTAAATATGGGAAATTAATGTAATGGGTTAGCACTATTACTATCCTCATTCACTATAATAATATATATTTGAAATCCCTATAGATACGGATATCGTAAACTACAAGATATGATAATATATATTATCCATATGAGGTGGTAAAAATTAGTAAAGGAGGTAGGCTCATATGAAAGATAAAGAGTACATTGCAAAGGTCAGTGCTAGCGTAGACCGCAGTATTGCAAAACTGAAAGAAATGCGTGCTACAGGTAATGCCGATGTTGATGAGATTTTAGACCAATTAAGGTCTGCATCGTCTGCGTTGACGCGGTTAAAACTGTCAGCTAATGTAATCCGGCAAAATGAACAAGAAAAACATATTATCAATCTCACGTCTCATGACGTCAACGTAATAAACCAAGAGGGCGCCATGATTAAGATACCGCCATCTGGTGAGGTTGCAAGATGTTCTTATATGGAAAAGGTAATCGATGTAGTTGATAATATACGTATATCCCAGATGGAATATGGTGACATTAGCGGATTACCAGATCCCAGATGGAATACATACTATCTGGTATCCAAGATGGTAGCCAGCGCAGCAACACCAACACGAAATGACCTATTGGTACCAGGAGCCAGAATGGTGGATGTATATAATAAATTGATCGGATCTAAAGGTCTCATATTGGTAGGTAAACATAAGCAGTATAGGTAAAAAAATAGACAGTCTGGAATTTCACATATTCAGGCTGTCTATTTTTTGTGGCGTGTGTAATATCTTAACTTCAACTTATAAGTATATATTATTTTATAGCGAATATTGATTAAAACATATCAATACTCACTTAGGAGGGATATAAAATATGTATAGATATATTAGATTTAAAGCTAATGATGAATCGTTTTACGATGCTGAAACTGATAAATTAATTGGCACAGGATATATTAAACTTGACCAATCCTGGATTTTATCCAGTCAGGTACACAATTATGCAAAATTTGTCATCAGCACCTCATTGAGTAATGCCAATAAGGCTAAGACACCCAGTGAGATTCACGGGCCATTAGAGGGATATGATGACATTGTGTTCATACTGAAAAATACCACCAACGATTGGGGTATTACGATGCTGCAGTATGACGATTGGAAGAAATTACACGATATCGGCATCAGTGATGTATATTATTATGGCCGGTTAGATCTGGTTACTATACCTATCCAGATTATAGATGGCGTTGAAGTTAACCCAATTATTTCCATGCGGAATTATGAATTAGCAGATCATACCGAGGAAGAAAATGGGTTCAATGAGCATTATCTGGTGGTAAATAAGTATAGACGCAAATCTGCTAAGCCTAGTGAAGCATTTAATGATTTAGCACCGGTTAATCATTATAGGGCGTACATAATTCAAGTTTTACAAGATGGAACCAAAATAATGTACTGTGAAAAAACACCAGGTTACTGGGATTTTTAGTAATATGAAACATAGCTATAACCCCCAAGTAAAATTGGTTGGGTTATAGCTATTTATATCGCGAATCACATTTTTTTAACAATATTACTTTCATATGATTAAATTATTTTACATTTGGTGTTTGGCTATGTGAGATAATTTATTTTATACCTAGTAACTATAAAAGATTGCGATTATTCTGGTTATATAAGACGCCAGCATATTGATAACGATTATAGATAATGAGTCATAAAATGGGGTGGATGCTCTAAAACGCGGCTCCTATTATCGTTTAATTTGCTGATGGGGTTGAATACGTCCCACTTAGTATGCGTAGGTTAATTGGAGTCTTTGTAACACGTTAATTGGTATGCGCCCTGGCCGGGTTGAGTCGCTCCCCGTTGACCCTAGGGATATCATTTAACTAACTCTAAAACCGTGTACATTGATACTGGCTAGCATAAGGTGCCGTTGATTCATTTCCGAATATCCGTTCTAAAGTGACGTAGATCAGAATTTTCCTATCCTAATGCATCTGGATGGGAATATCCAATCGGTTCGTAATTCAATCCAGAGTTATAATTATATATTATTTAATGACTACCATCGATAATGTAGAGGTGAGACATGAAACTATATATAATACTGGATAGATCGACCAAAATTGAATATGGTATAACAGATAAGTTATGGTTAGCCAGACTATTTTATATACAGCGATATAAATATGATAATAATCTTATATTAATACATCGGAAAAGTAATCTTGCTAAAAGATCATTACCGTATAATGATCTTTACATAAGATACTTTTCCGGTTTTGCATTAGTTGAGGACGAAATTAAATATATTAATTACTGTATGACCGATTTTGGTATCGACTATCTAAGACGAAAGTACAAGAAAAAACGACATGTGAAAGTAATTGATGAAATGGAAACAGACCTGATTGAACAGTGTATCTCTGACTGTATACTTAGACGCAAGCTTGTCAAGGATAAAATATATCAGGTTGAGGAATGGCTGAATAAGCTAGGAGGTTGAAGCTATGTTTGTAGCTATTGATGGACTGGATGGGTCAGGTAAGGAATCATTGACTAGAGCGCTAATACCAATGCTGACAAACGCATTTGAAGAACAAACGGATGTATATCTGCATTCGTTCCCAGATTATGAAGTCGGTTCTGGTAGAAAAATCCGTGAATTCTTGCATGACAAAAATGCAATGAATAAGATCCCATCAAATTTACGTCCATATATGATTGGCATGATGTTTGCATATAACAGAGCCGAACATTTTGCAGACTGGGAGAGACGCAATGAAATATCATTGTATAAAACTCCCTATGGTAGAACTATTCATGTATTTGATAGATATTGGGCATCTAATATCTTATACCAATGCGTTGGTATGGATATGAGCGATGTGGCTAAATACATGAAAATGTTCATGAACATCGAGAAAAATTTTGAGAATCCATTACCTGATGTATATCTATTTTTACGCCATCCATATTCTATACTGCAAAGCAGGATATCGAAACGTAATGATAATGATGTGTATGAAGAAGATGGTTATCAGAAAGCAGTATATTGGTTCTCTGAAAGGTTGTTGGATGAAATGCAGACTGACCGCATAAGGTCTGAATCAATATTTTCATTCACATATGATAAGATTATTGATGGATCAATCAAGATTAATGATAGTTTACTATCGCCATATAATGAATTATCTGTTTCTGAATTATGCGATAAAGTAATGGCAGAAATCTATGAATGGTATAACAGAATAGGGAATACTTCAAAATAGTTCTAGAAGGAAGGTTTTAAATAATGGCACTTGTTAATTTATATGATAGCGTCATAAAATTTCCAGGTCAAACAGAAAAGTCCAATAATATGGCTTATCTCACTTACATTACTCGTAATGCGGGTAGCATTATTGAATATGCGGGTAGAACCTGCTATAGATCATTCAATAATATCAAGACGGATTCATACAAGACATTTATTTCTGGTATTGTTAAATCTGGGCACGAAAGTGTTATCGAACACTCTAATTTAGTTTATGTGATTCTCAAACCCAATAACAAGGATATTCACAATGATTCTAATACCATTAACAGATATTTGATCAACGTAATGATGTACAATGGGTTACTCCGATTATCTGAAAACCAGGCATTTTATACCATATCCGGCAACATGCGCATGTTTAAAGATCTGATCCGTGAATATGTTAAGATCAAGGCATTGAATAATAAGAACAATCCAATTCTGGAAGATATACTGAATTCGTTTTATACGTTACCGGAATATTTCTTCATTGACATGATCAATTCTGGAATCTTGGATAAAGCTAAATTTAAACTCAACCCCAGAATTGTTGATTCCAGCAATGCAACAAACTCCCGTGTACTGAATGAATATGTAACGATAGTTAATATTGACAATTTCTCATTCAAGGTTAAGGGTTTTACTGTAAACAAGAATGGTGATAGCCAAGCGCATCGCATTTCTATTCCGCCTGCAGTATTGAAACGCCATAATCGTATGACAGTAGTGATCAATGCACCAAGATATATCACTCATCAAATCGTGCGTCATCGTTTAGCATCCTATTCTCAGGCATCACAGCGGTATTGTCTTGAGGGCGGGTTAAATGTGTATGTACCAGAAGATGTTAAAGCAAATCCAGCTGCTAATGCAACAGCCAATATGCTGTTTAATAATGCATTACAATCCTATTCGTCTCTTATTGACATGGGCATTAAGAAAGAGGATGCCCGTGCTGTATTGACTAATGCTCAAATGTCTACCCTGGTAATGACTGCAACATTGGAAGAGTTTGATCACTTCACTAATGTACGTGCTGATAAGGCAGCGCAGAATTTCATTCGTGATATGATCGCTATACCGATTAAGAATTTCCTGGATAAATATTATGCTGAGCAATTACGTCACAACGGCGGTGATAAAGACACCGGATCTGTGGAACGTAAGGAAAAATACCAGCGTAAACAGCAGTCCAAAATCAAGGCCAGTAATAAGAACTACCATAACAACGGTAAGAAACATCAGGGCAATAATAAAGGTGGTAATAAACCTAATAACAAACAGGGTAACAAACCTCGTAAACCCGGTAATAGCCAGGGTGGTAAGAACTACCACAAGAAGCCCAATAAATAGCAGTAATAATATTATCCATGGATAGTCAGTTTTGACTGTCCATGGATGCTTATTGTGAGGTGATAACAAGTGTTAGTCTATCTGGTAGGTTGTGTTAGTGGCACTAAGAAAGATATCAGGAAATATTATTTCGGCTATACCAGTGATATACATATAGCCGATAAGTATTACGATATGTTGGTTGATAAACACAAAGATTACCTTGGCAATGATGGTAAGTATATAGAGACATATTTCATTGAGAAAGTGTCCCAGAATAAATTTAGTGAGATAGCTGAGGCATATGCACATGCTGGATTTGGTAGTATTGAAGAATTGCAGTCAACTACTGATGGTAAGACAGTGTTAACTGATTCGGAATTCGAGGAATATAGTACCATAGTGGGTGAATTGTATAGTAATGTAACAAATGAAATGGATACCTTAAAGAATATCGTAGATACCATAGTAGCATACTCTAAATATGACGAAAGAAAGGACTTCAAGAAATTAGCCAAGTTATTGAGACGTACTGTACGGGTGATAGATAAAGAATATTTCACTGACTATGATACAGCATTTGATTCCATAGATTGGGAAAAGGTACAACGTAAGAATTAATATATGTATGCACATAAGGTGTAAATATACATAGAAAGGACTGATAGATATGGCTAAACGTAAGTTCAATATTTATATATCGGCTAAAACCGATAAAGATGGTGTTACCTATGCCAAGTTGGCAAATATTAAACCTGTTGAATATGAAGGGAATTGCTTGATTAATAAAATAAATGATGATGTTTGTGCTTATTTGGTATTTAATAAATATACCCACGGGCACATTCCAACAGCTGAAGCAACTCCATCCCCGTCTGCAACACCAAACAAAGAATTTGGTGAAAAGTTGGCCCGTAAACGCGTCTTAAGACGCGTATACGGAGACGTCAGAGAATATATCAAAGATCGATTGGATAATGTGCAATATTATGTAGCCGCGCTAAATACAATGCTTGATTATGCCGATGAAAAATGTGCAAGTATTGATAGGCAGATCAACAACATGTATGTTCGTGCTGCTGAGGCTGAGGGTGATATTAAGGATGATGATGAATAATGGCTGAAGGAAGATACGCTAAGGTGCTCAAACCCTATGAGCTGTTTGTTAAAAACTTAGGGTATGAGATATTCTATAATGGTAATAAAGATAATGATTCAACGGTGTTCATGGTATTATATATCAAGAACCCTGATGACCCGAATAATTTTAATCTGGCGTTCTTTGAAAATTACGGCAATCTGACATTGGAAAGTTTCATTAAACGCGTCTTAACGGACAAGGATAATGACAATTTTGCCAAAGATATGGTAAATCGTATTAAAGGATGCACAGTATCTAAGACAGACGTTGTATTTTGTCTGCTTGAATCTGGTTTATATACTATAGACCAGGTGTATGGTGGCGGTAATCTTCACCTCAATAAGAAAATGCTCAAATTGGTATCTGATTGGATCAACTTTAAAGGCGGTCGTAATGCATTGACCAGAGAACAGATCCGCGCCAAGATGAATTCGTAGTCAGGACAGTTTTATAATATTCTATAAGTACTGGAAGTGAGCAATAAACTATGCGTATTCCTAAAATAGGTAATTATTCTACTCCCACCGAGAAAGAGTATGTAGACCTGCCTGAAATTGAATTTAACAAACCATCTTATATATTTTATGAAGATAAGCAACGGCATAAGTTCATTAAGAAAGTTGAACAAATTGTGAGATCATCATATGAGCAGCGCAAATTCATCGACTACTGTCATTACGGACTTGGTATGAACTACGATATGTTTGCAAATAATATTTCCAATGACAAAGGTAAACGTGTACGGATTGAAATCCATCATATACCATTTGGATTGTATGATATCGTAAATATTGTACTTACAAAGTATGAGACAGAGGAAATGAAAATCGACCCATTGATGATTGCTAAGGAGGTTGTTAGCCTCCACTATAGAGGTATGGTAGGGCTAGTTCCATTATCTGAGACGGTTCATCAACTATACCACAGAGGGGATATCTTTATCCCACTTCAGTGTGTTGATAAGGGATTTGTGCAATTCTATAGAGAGTATAAACCATATCTGAAAGACTATGAAGGTATGCTTGTTAAATTGGTTGAAATGAGTAAAACATTCTCTATGGATGAAAATAACCATATCCTGCAAAAGAAATATATCTACCTCAATAATTCGGGGTATGATTCAATACCTGAAAGAATAAAATGACAGTAAGGGGTGATCAAATGAATCACCTGGAATTGTTTACAGATGGGGGAGCCATAAAAATTAATGGTAAATTTTATGGCTCATCCTCATATGTGATAAAATTTCAGAATAAGTACTTCACTACAAATTTCCCAGTAGCTGAAGGCACTAATAACCATTATGAGCTGAAAGCTATCAGAGATGGTTTACTCGCATTATTGCGTGGCTGGCAATGTAAGACCCTTGATATATGGATCATATCTGATTCCGAATATTCCATTAAGTCTATTACCAAATGGAGTAAAAAATGGCGTAAAATAAATGGTGTGTGGTACACATCATCAGGGTCTCCGGCATTAAATTGGGAGCTGATAATGGAAATTAAATCATTACTTGAAAATTTCCATAGTTATAAGTTTATAAAGGTCAAATCACACATATCAATCAATCTTGAAGAATCATATGAAAAATTTCTTAAGATTAATAAAATCAAAATGACCTTTATAGATTATCTTAAGCTGATTCGTATGAATGAGTTGTGTGATTCTAATATCACCAAACAGTTTAACCAAAAAAGGCGTGAAATCGCCAATGAATTAGGGAGGGAATTTGTCTAATGTATGAGTCCAAGATCATAGACAATAGTTACGACACCGTATATGATGCTATATTAGCTAGTGAAAATATGCAGGCTATCGAATGGTTTGATAGTGTTAGTGAAGCCAATACCGGCTTTAAGACGTGCAAAACATTTCTGGAATTAAATAAAAAAGTCATTGCGATGTTTCCGTTTACATCTGAAGAATATTATAATTTCAGATATCTGGTGTTTGAACCGCTGTATTTGAAACCGCTGTATAAGCATGAATATGTTGTGGCATGGACAAAGATATCACCATTTCCTAACAATGCTGATGTCGAGTTCTTTAGCAACTTAGGTTATTTTAATGATTCCTATAGACATTTGCTCACAACACACAAGGGTGACTATACACCTCAATTAATCCATCGGTATGAGGCAGAATACAATCCTGAATATGTGCATCTGGTCGTAGGTGCATTGCCGTATACCAGCGATGGTAAATATGTGCTGATGAAACGGAAATATGGAACCTATAAAGATTCACTTACCTTGGTAGAGGGTCATATCTCATATAATGAATGGTCAACACCTGGTATATATCGTATGATGATGCCAGATCTTATGGATATGAATAAATACGCTATGTCCGAATTGATCCGTAGAGAAACCAGCCGTGAATTGGCTGAAGAGATCGGTGCACACATTGTATCTATATGGGACGAGAATTTTGAAAGTATATATTACCAGCCGCCGATGTTTATATCGCCCACCGATATATCATACTTCCATGCCGGGTTCTTAACCAAGGTAATTATTGAAGAAAGCAGTGATGAAATCAAATCTATGGAACCTGATAAAAACGATGTAGTTATTTTTACACCAGAAGAATTGGCAAAAATCACTCTTGGCCAGACAGATATATGGTTATATAATTTTATACAGGCTCGTATAGTATAAAAGCAAAATTATAATCAGACAGCAATTTCATATGCTGTCTGATTATTTAACTTCCCATTTTAATTATATATTATATACATGAGACTGTTTAAAATGGGGTGATTTAGTATGATTGATTAGAATGGTGGTATAAAAACTAAGTTAAATCAAGGAAGGGAAACAAATACTATGTATGAATATAAGAATCCATCATTCATACCACGTATTCATGATTTCGGTGATGATTATCATCTACCTGATGCAGTTGAAAACAGTTCTGTGCCAATGGTGCAGGTAAAGAAAATCAGGAGACGATATCAGAATTGGTTTGATTATCTGGATGCCTGTAATTTGTATGATGAGTATGTATCCCAGCTTAAAGCAAAATATGGCGGTGACACCCAATTTAAGTTGGCATTATTAATGGGGCAAGTTAGAGAGTATATTCCAAACTATCCCCAACTTAAGAAAAATAGGCGTAATAGATATTATTATAAAAACCGTATACCTCGTATTGATCGTGAACCAGTAACATTTGAAGAGGCTAATCTGGAAGAAATAGCTAATCTTCCAGATCCTAAAGTTCATGTGAAACTGGCAAACGCTAAGAAAATTGATACGCTGTATAGCAGATCCGCAGATTTTAGCTCCAACAGTATTGCGCAAATTGCTGGAGAGTTAGATATGCTGCAAGCATATTGGATCCGTAATAGTGAACGCATCGATAGCATGAAAGTTGGTAAGAAACGTAAGAAACGCCTAAGGCGTGATTTGAATCGTAAGACGTTGAAAATCAGTCTTGAATATCGGTCTATATCCGATATACTGGCACTGGATGAGAAACGTCGCAAAGATAAATTCTTTAACAGGTTGGATGAAGATACTAATCTTGGATATTATAAAGGGTCATTTGTATCGATGGCTGAACAAGATCAATTGGAAATCACAGAGCAGTTAAAGAATATCGGTGTAGTATTTAGTAAATTAACTAAGTCTAGCACTAAGTTGATCCGTAAGAAATTACTAAAGACAGCCAAAGATGGGTCTAAAAAGAAACGTAAGAAACGTCGTAAGATGGAAAAACTAGATGCAGAGTTCGCCATGGACATTAGTGGAGACTATTACTCCAATTATAAGGACCTGGAAGATGGATTGGTAGAAATGACTGGAAGTCGTAGATTCGATAAGTATTAAGGTGGTGATATCATATGGGAGAAACAAAACTTCGTAGCCGAATTATGGAAGACTTCAGTGAGGACGACCTGATATATCTGGAAAACCTTATGACGTCACCCTATTTCGATAATAATAATGACAAGGCTGATGCAATCTTACACCAGTTCCGTGGTAAGGGGTTTATTGAATTAGCTCCAGCAACCAATCGGTTTGTTCTGTCTAAGGGTAAATATGTGTATAAGTTTGCATTAGATCAGTATGGCATGGAGGACAATATTAATGAGTTCAATATGTCAGAAGAGCTACAGCCGTTTGTAACTAAAACCTATGAGACCAATGGTCTCATTACTGTGGCAGAATATGTTAATCTGATCAGCCAGAAAGAATTTGAGGCATCGATACCTCATATCAGGGAGATCCTTGGTGAGCTGTTTAATATGGGATATATATTCTCAGATATTGGGACCATATCACGTAACAGATGTAATCTTGGATTCCGTGATGATGATACGCTGGTGATATTGGATTATGGTTATATCTGGCGCAAAGATCCACGAATCATGTTTTGTACTAGACCGGCTTGTGGTGGTAGGTTAACATATACCGAAAATTACGACAAGCTGTATTGTACAAACTGTGGAACCAAGTATGAAGTAATTGACCTTGTGTATCGTATGAAAAATTCTGAAGAGGCCTTTAAGGATAATCTTAAGTATGCCAATAAAGGTGCACTGAAGATTGGATTGGGTTCAAGGTCATATTTCACAGGTGATAGGAAAGGTAAAAAATAATGTTTATTATATTCCTGGACAGCCATAAACGAGTTAGGAAGTTTATTGATAGTCTGAGTAAAGGTGAACGTAAACGTATTCAGTATGTTTTGGTAACGGATCACGATATGGAAGATATCGGCGATCTGTTACCCAAGAAGGCTGATGTTAAAGTGTTACAAACACTCATACCACCTCAGACATT
>JAEEGL012990846.1_pt1 | contig 14746 bp, 5 predicted proteins | sample 9134231 | NCBI WGS metagenome assembly JAEEGL01 (sample SAMN16246548, study PRJNA631951) | gut metagenome | biome: gut microbiome; feature: rumen; material: fiber-attached | host: Bos | place: Iran: Karaj | collected 2018-10 | reverse complement strand
GTGCGCCTTGACGGGATCGCCCGCGAAAGCGTGAATGACGCGCTTGCTGCCGTTTAACACCACGTTCAGGATGAAGCGCAGCCCCGCCGCGCGGGCTGCCCAGAGCATATCCCGGTGGATGGGGTTGTTTTCGAGGCTTCCCTGCCGCGCAAAGGGATCGGCGATAAACTCCGCGCAGTGATTGGCCAGCACGCTTTCACGGCTTGCAACTCCGGGCAGTACGGATTTGCGCCCGCCCGAAAAACCGGCAAAAAAGTGCGGCTCGATAAAGCCCTCCGAAACCAGAAGCTCCGCTTCCGCCGCGAGCCGGTTGACCCGGCACTCCCCTCCGGAGGGCAGGGTGCCAAGGGATGCGAGCCGGGTTTCGTCGTCGCAGTCGTGCACCACGATGCGCTCCCGCAAGGCGATTTCCTCGCCGAACTTTTCCAAAAGCTCTTCCCGGGTGGTCTCGCGGTGACAGCCGGTTGCGATCAGGATGGTGATTTCGGCGTCAGGGCTCCCCCGCCTGATCTCCCGAAGCAGCGGCGGCATGAGCAGCCTGCTGGGCACCGGGCGGGTGTGATCGCTTGCGATGATCGTAATGCGCCTTTTCCCCCGCGCAAGCTCGCACAGAGGCTTTGAGCACACCGGGTTTTGCAGCGCCCGCTCCACGAGCTCCTCCTGGGATAAAGCGGGATCGTATTGCTCTATGCGGGATAAAAGCACGCCGCGCACGCGGGCGTCCTCCAGCTCCAAAGTGAGCTTTTCCCTGCCGTACGGCAAAGCAAGTTTCATTTGCAGGCCTCCGTAAGCGTTTTCAGCGATAAAAAACGCCCGGCGCAATACCGGGCATTATAATCTGTTGACTTAGTTCTTTTTCTCAGCTTCTTCAACCGCGAGAACCTGCTCGCCGTCATAGTAGCCGCAGGCCTTGCACACGCGATGCGCCAGCTTCATTTTTCCACACTTGGGGCACTTTACGATGCCGGGCATGGACAGCTTCCAGTTGGCGGAACGGCGGGAATTCTTCCTGGCCTTTGATACTTTCCCTTTCGGTACAGCCATGATCACACCTCCTCATTGTTTTGGTCGCCGAGTAACACGGCAAGCGCCTCAAACGGGCTCGGCCCCGCCGCACCCTCAAGGCACGTACACGGGCTTATGTTGCGGTTGCACCCGCAAACAGGACACAGCCCCCGGCAATCCTCCCTGCACACAAAGCGCAGCGGCATCTCGCTGAGCAGCGCCATGAAGGCCGCTTCGCCCGCGTCGATCTGATGACCGACGATCGGATAGCTGTCTTCATCGGGCGTACGCCTGAAATCCGCCTTGAACGAAACGTCCATCGGCCGGGCTACAGGCGCAAGACACCTCGCGCAATGCGCATGCACGGTGACAGTGAGGCGGGCATCGATGCTTACCGTTTCATCCGCGCCAAAAAACGTGCCGCGCAGCTGCGCCTGATCGAAGCTCAGCTCTTCGCCCCGAAAATCGGTGGGCGGATAGCATTCAGCTTCCTCAAACGGGAATATGCTGCCCTGGTTTTTAAGTGCGGCGCTTACATCGATCATCCCTGGTCCTCCGTTAGCCTTTATATTATATCCACATCGCCCGCGGATGTAAAGTTATTTTTTATGTATCACGCGACAGTTTCACGATTCTGCCCGGGACGGGCTTGCCCGTTTTGCCCGGCGGCGCGCAACAAGCACAAGCGCTGCAAAGGCGATGAGCACGCCGCACAGCGCGCCGGAAATGTCGATCATGCAGTCTTTGAGCTGCGCGGCGCGCTGCGCCACGAAATACTGGTGCGCTTCGTCGACAAAGGCGCACAGCGCGCAGGCAGGCAGAGCGATCAGGGCCAGAATCGGCCTTTCCACGCTGCCGATGGCCAGGGCGCTTAAAAAGCCCAGGCACAGAAACAGCGAAAAATGCGCCGCCTTGCGCACGAAAAACGCGAGGTACTCCCGCGTGGAATAGGTGACCTCCCGCCCCCAGAGCCTGAGAAGCAGATCCAGCACGCGCCCGCTCAGCCGTCCGCTGTCTTCCCCGTTCTGGCCGGAGAAAAACCACATCATGCCCAGCAGCAGCACGGCCAGCAGCGCTGAAACCTTGCGATACGTTTTTATGCTTTTAAAAGCCGACAACAGCCTGATCATGCATTCCGTCCAAATTGCTTTTGTTTTGCCGTTTTGCTCAATCGATCTTGAGGCGCCTGAGCGCGTACAGATACGTCAGCATCGCGCTGGAATACCACCTGGAGCAGTCCACCATTTCGCCCGTGACGGGATCCAGCTCCTGGCAGAACTGCGCTTCGCCCTGCTGCGCGGCGTAGGCGTGCGCCCAGTTTTCAAGCATCGCGTCGTACTCCGCGCCCTTGCCGTAATGGTCCATCCAGCGCTGGCAGCGAAGCATCGTAAGCGCCTGCGTGTAATAGCCCCAGCAGTTTTTGGGCGCGTGTCCAAGCCGCGTTGCGTTGTCAAGCGCCATGGAGGGGAAGCGGTAAGGGGTATAAAACTCCTCCGGACAGAGCATGTGGCGGGCGTAGATCTCTTCAAACTGCTCGTCGGTGAGCGCGCGCTCGGTGAAAACGTTGGTTATGGCGATGCTTTTGAATCTGCGCACCGCACCGGCATGATCCACGTCGTAGAAAAACGCGTCGTTTTTGTCGTACAGCTGCTCGCACATGGCGACGCGCACGTCCTCCGCCCTGCGCTGCCAAATTCTCTGCTCTTCTGGCTTATTGAGCAGCCCCGCCATATCCGCAAGGGCGCGGCGGTTGCCGTAGAACACCGCGTTCACGTCCGGCGACAGCATCGGAAGCGCCGGGACGTCGGCGTACTTTTGGCCCTGGTCGTCCGCGCAGGAATTGGGAATGTCGCCAAAGCGCGCAGAATTGTCGTGTCCGGTGTCGTAAACGCAGAAGGTCTCGATCAGGCCCCGGCCAAGCGTCATGCGGTTTGCGCACAGCCACGCGTCCCAGCCCGCCATCGCGCTGTAGGCCTCGTTTAAAAAGGCCCGGTCGCCCGTAAGCTCGTATACCTCCAGGCACAGCTGTCCAAAGGACACACACTCCTGCAGCTGCGAATAGCCGATGGGGCTTGCGTTTTTCCACGAAGGGCCGGCGATCGTCATATCCAGCACCTTGTAGGGCATGCGGCCATCGGACTTGCGGTTTTTGATAAACAGCATCAGCTGGTTTTTGGCGACCTGCGCGCCGTTTTCGGCAAGGCCCAGGCGCGCGTAGACCAGCGCGTCGAAGGCGTGCTCCATCCATACGCCGGGATAGGCGGTGGAGATGAGGAAAACGTTGCCGTCGCTGTTTGCGATGTTGCGAAGATGTACGCTGTTGATCCTGTCGATGGCCAGCTGCTTTTTCTGGCGCAGCTGCTCGCGGGTGGCCCTGATCATAACTGTCTCCTTGCTAAGCATAGTTATCCCGCGGAGCGAAAAGGAAGATCCCCTGCCCCGCGGGAAGCGGTCAATCAGTCGTAGCTGACCGTTTTCAGCGACGTGCAGCCCTTGAAGGCGCGCGCGCCGATCTCGGTGACGGTGGTGGGAAGGACGACCGCAGTAAACTGCGTGCGATCCATGAAGGCCTCTGTGTCGATACGCACGACCGGCGCGCCGTTCATCACAGCAGGCACGGTGATGCTGGAAAGACCAGCCGGGCAGGACACCAGCTTCACGCTTGCGCCCGTTACGCCCTGCGCGTGAGTGATCACGTAGGACCATTCGACGCCGCCGCTTGTAAAGCTTACGCGGTCGCTTACCTCGATCACCGCGCTGTCCGCAGCCGTTTCGCCCTCGCCGTCGGTGACGCTCACGCTGAGGGTGTAGGTGCCAACAGCGGGAGTGGGCAGCACCACGCCGGTTTCCACGTTGTAGGTTGAGAGGTTCAGCATCTCACCTGTTTCGCTGACGACCCGGATATCGTAGGTGACGCCGCCGATGGCGTTTTGCACGTCGATCAGCCACACCGCGTCGTTGCCGGTGGTGGTCACAGGCAGCAGCGCATCCGCGCTTACGGTCAGCTGCTCAAAGACCCCGACCGTGCACTCGGCGATGACGCCGCTGTCGTTGCTGGTGGCGCGAATCAGCGTTTCACCCGCCTTCAGGCCGGTAAGACTTACACTGCCGTCGTTTAGCGTCTGGATGCTTACGATGCCGCCGGGCTGCGCGCTCCAGGTAATGCTCTTGTCGTCGGCGTTGGACGGGCTTACGCTCACGCTCAGCTGCTTTGCGGCACCCACGCGGATGCTGAGAAGCGAAGCGCTCAGGTCAAGCTGGCTTACGTGCACCGGTTCCACCACGACCTGCGCCTGGCACTGCAGTTCCCTGCCGAAGCTGTCGGTGATGGTGACGAACACCCGGGTGGTTCCGATATTGTTTGCGCTGAGGACGCCGTTTTGGTCCACGCTGATCACGCTGGGATCGGCGACCGACCAAACCGCAAAGTTGATGTCCGCGTCCTCGGGGGTCACGCTGTAGGAAAGCTGCGTCGTGTCGTAGTGGGTCACGGTATAGCTGCTCTCGCCAAGCGCGGCGGCCTGCATATGCACCTTTTCGGCGCTTATGGTGATGGTCTGCGCAAATCCGCCGTCCGTGGTGGTGCAGGTGATGTCGGCGCTGCCGCTGTCTGTGTGGGCCGTCACGTTGCCCTCGCCGTCCACGCTGATCACGGTGGGGTTGCTGCTAAACCAGGTCACGGTCTTGTCGTCGGCGTTTGCGGGCGCGATCAGCGCCTCGAGCCTGTGGGTCCTGCCCCGCTCCAGCGTGAAGCTTTCGGCGGACAGCGCAAGGCCGGTCACCCTTACGGGGGTAACGTTCACCAGGCAGCTGTCGGTAAAGCCCATATCGTTGGAGGTCACGGTGATGGTGACGGGTGCCGCGCTTACCTTGAGCGCCGTCAGCGTGCCGTCAGAGCTTACGCTGACCGTTTCGGGATCGCTGCTGGTCCACACGAGGCTGGTGTCGTAGGCGTCTGCGGGCGACAGAACCGCGCTGAGACGGTGGCTGTCGTAATGCACGATGGTGAGCTCGTGTTCGGTAAGCGCCATGGAATCCAGATGGCGATAGATCGTGAGGCTGTAGGTCGCCTTTTTGTTGTTGTGGGAGGTCGCGGTCACGGTGACCTGACCCGCATCGAGCGCTCTGGCTGCGCCGTCCGCGTCGATCGAAAGGATGCTCTCGTTGCTCGATACAAACACCGCGGAACCCGTGCTGTTTGTGGGATAGACCGCCGTAAAGCGGATTTCGTCCCCCACGAAGACCAGCTCGGTATCACAGGTAAGCCTGAAGGAGTCGGGCGCTTTGAGCACCTTGACGGTCAGAAGCGCCGTCTGTCCGTTGTGGGTCACGACCTTTACGCGGGTGGTGCCGAGGGCCTTGCCCTTGATGACGCCGTTTCCGACGTTTGTAAGCACGTAGCCGCTTTCCACGGTGAACTTGAGCGTCGTGCAGCTGTCCTCCGGCAGGAGCACCAGCTCCGACACGTCGAAGCTCTGGCCCATGCCGATGCTGATGACGCTGGTATTGTACTGCACCCAGGCGGGGGCGGCCATCACCGTCACGGTCGTCACGTCCTGCACGCCGTTAAAGGCGCTGGCGGTGATGTGCGCTTCGCCCACGCCCACGGCGTTTACGGAGCCGTCCGCGCCCACCGTGGCGACGCTTTCGTTGTCGGAAGAGAAGGTCACCGTGCTGTAGGCGTTTTCGTCGAAGCTGTAGTGAAGCTCCGTTCCCTGCCCCACGCCCAGCGTGGCCTGCTCGGGCACGAGGGTCAGCGCCGCGGGCGCGTTAAACACGTGCACGGTGAGGAACCCGTTTTTGCCGTTGTAGGTGCTGGCCTTGATGCGCGTGGTGCCGAAGGACACGGCGCTGATGCGGCCGGCAGCGTCAACGGTCGCGATGGATTCGTCTTCGCTGGCCCAGGCAATGTCGCTGACGGAGCTTGCCAGAGTCAGCGTCGCCCTGGCGGTCAGGGAGCCTGCGCCGATGACCAGCTTGTCGGTGTCCGCGCTGACCTTTACGCCGGTGGGCGCGGAAACTACCTTGAAGCTGCGCGTCGCTTTAACACCGTTGTAGGCGGTCACGGTCACGGTTGCGCTGCCGATGCGCACGCCGCGCAGGGCAGTGCCGTTCAGCTTAATGTAATTCTGGTTGGAAACCTGCACCGTGAAGTCGCCGTATACCACGTTGCCGTTGGCGTCGTAGGCCTCGGCCAGCAGCTCCACCGTCTCCAGATAGCCGATGGTGTTGCGCGGGTTGATGATCCTTACCTCGACGGGCGCGGGCACCACGGTGACGCTCACGCTGTCGGTAAAGGTTTCGCCGGTTTTATGGTTCGTCGTGGTCGCGCTTATGACGGTTTCGCCCGCGGTCAGGGCCGTAAGCACGCCGTTTGCGTCCACAGTGGCGGCTTCTTCGTTGGTGCTTGCGTAGTTTACTTCACCGTAGTGGTACTCGCTGAAGGCGGGTTTGAGCTGATAGTGCGCGCCCTCGCCGATTTCGAGCGTGTCCACATCCAGGCTGATGCCGTTCGGCTCATAGAGCACGGTCACGCTGCAGGAAGCGGTCTTGCCGTTGTAGGTGCGGCAGGTGATTTGGGCCGTTCCGTAAGACTGCGCCTGGATCAGGCCGTTTTCGTCCACAGTGACTACGGTGCTGTCAGAGGATTCGTAGGTGCAGGCGCCGACTGCGCCCTGATTCAGCGCATGCTGCAGCTGGAACGAGCCGCACTCGCCGAGCGTTACGTTCTTCGCGTTCAGGCTGACGGACGTGGGAGCCTTGACGATCGTAATCTTCTTTGTCAGCGTTACGCCGTTGTAGGCGGTGATGGTCACGTCGGTGCTGCCCGCGATTTTGCCGGTCACCACGCCATCGGCGTTTACGGTGAGGTAATAGGTGCTCTTTGCCTTGTAGGTATAATCGCTGCCGGTCAGCTGGTCGTTTTCGTCGTAGACCACAGGCTTCAGGTCGAGCTTTTCGCCGACGCCCACGGTGAGCCTTTCGCAGGTGAGCTCGATGCGCACGGGTGCGGGGCGCACGACGACGGCGTAGGATGCGGTGTGATACGCGCCGGAGCTCGTCTTGATCGTGGCCACGATGGAGGTGCGGCCGGGCTTGATGGCGTCCACCCTGCCGGTGGAGGCGTTGACCCTGGCGATGTAGGGGTTGCGGGAGGCGTAGACGATGTTGGCCGCAGTGCCCTCAGGAATGGTGGCCTTCAGGGTGTAGCTGCCGCCCGCGCCGATCAGCTTTTCGCTTTCGGCAAAGGAGAGCTCCTCCGCCTCGGGCTTTACGTTGACCGTTGCGGTCGCCTTTTTTTTGTTGTAGGTGGTCGCGGTGATCGTGGCTTTGCCGACGCCAAGCGCCGTCACGGTGCCGTTTTCGGATACGCTTGCCACGGCGGGATCGCTGCTCGTCCAGGTGACGTGCGCGTCGGGAACGTTGGTGATGCTGGTTTTGATCACCCGCATTCCGCCAAGCGGCAGGTCGAAGCTGCTTTCATCCAGCTTGATCGCTCCGGGCGCGTAGGCGACCTCGAGCTTCACGTTCAGGCTTACGCCGTTTGCCGCGGTCACGGTCACGCTGGGCTTGGAAACTCTGGTGCCCTTGACCTTGGTGCCGTTTACCTGGAGCTGGTAGATGTTGGAGGATTTCAGGGTGAAGGTGGTTTCAACCGCGTTGCCGCGTCCGTCCAGCGCCACGGGCTCCAGGTCGATGGTTTCGTTGATGCCGATCTTGGTGCGGGTCTGCATCAGCTGGATGCTGACCGGGGCGCTTACGACCTCCACCTGGCAGCTGGCCGTTGCGGTCAGGCCGGTTTCGTCGTTATAGACGCTGGCCGTCAGCGTGCCGCTGCCGGAGAGCAGGCCCGTCAGCACGCCCTTTGCGTCCACAGAAGCGATCGCTGCGTCGCCGGAAGGCGTAAAGACGTACACCGGGTGACCGAAGGAACCTGCGGGCGCAAAGCTTACGCTGCTTGCAAGGCTTGCGCCTTCCGCTACCGTGTAAACGCTCTGGCTAAACGCGATCGCATCCGCGCCGGAGGTCACCGTGACGGTGCAGGCGGCGGTTTTGTTGTTGAAGGTCTTTACGTGCACCTTCGCGGTGCCCTTGCCCACAGCGCGCAGCGTGCCGGTCTGATCGACGGTCACGATGGAGGGATCGTCGCTCGTCCAGGAAAGCTCACTGGCCTGCTTGTCGGGAAGCGTCGCTTCGAGAACGGCGGTTTCGCCGATGGCCAGGGTGCAGCTGGGGCTTACGCTCACCTTGCTGGGCGCGCTCAATACCTTTACGTGAAGGACGCACTTTGCGCCGTTGGGCGTGGAAATGGTGATCGTGGCGTTTCCGCCTTTTACGCCCTGCACGCTCATGCCGGAGACTTTTGCAATGTACACGGAGGAGGTGGATACGCTGAAGCTCGTCAGCACCTCGTTGCCCTCGCCGTCGAAGGCGCGGGGCGTGAGCTTGACGGTTTCGCCGGCGCCAAGCACGAGGTCGACGCAGCCGCAGTCCACTATGCTCAAGGCGTTTGTGGTGGTCACGGTGACGCTTGCGCTGACGGGGCCGCAGCTGTTGGAAACGGCGCTTGCCGTGATCGTCGCACTGCCGGCTTTGAGGGCGGTGATTTTGCCGCTGACAGCGTCCACGCTCACGACGTCGGGGTCGGAGGAGCTGTACTGGAGTTTTGCCCAGCTGTCCGCAGGCTCAAACGCCGTGGAAAGCACGGCGCTCTGGCCGGAGGCGATCAGCATGGCGTCGTTTGCAAAGGAGACGCTCTGCGGCGCGGCCTTTACGGTCACGACGCACTTTGCGCTCTTTCCGTTGTAGCTGGTCACCTTAATGGAGGCGCTGCCGGTGCCAACGGCGCTGATCACGCCGTTTTCGTCCACCTGGGCCACGGCTTCGTCGCTGCTTTCAAAGGTAACCGCGCCCTCCTGTCCGGCGTTAAAGGCATAGGACAGGGTGTACGTGTCGCCCTGCTGTAGGGTAAGCTCCGCAGCGCCAAGGGTAACCTTGCTGGGCGCACTCTTGACTGTGATGGTAATTTTAGTGCTCGCGCCGTTTTCGGCGGTCACGGTGATGGTGGCCTTGCCGGGGTAAGTGCCCCGAACCTTCGTGCCCTCCACTTTGAGGATGCGCGCGCTGGAGGAGGTCAGCCTGAAGCTGGTCGCGATCTCGTTTCCGCTGCCGTCCAGGGCTCTCGGCGCAAGGTCGATAATTTCGAGGTAGCCGATTTCAACCCTGGCGTCGGTGACGATCTCAACCGGCGCGGGTTCTACGGTGACAGTCGCCTGGGCGGTGATGTCCGTATTCTTTTCGTAATCGTGGGCGCTCACGGTCAGGATGGCCTCGCCGCTCTTTACGCCGGTTACCACGCCCTGGGCGTTTACGCTCGCCACGCTGCCGTCCTGTGGCTGGATGCTGTAGTGCAGGGTCGCGGCGCTACCTTCGGGCAGCAGGGCCGCGCGCACGGTGAAGCTTTCGCCTTCCTTTACGCTGTAGGCGCTTTGCTCAAGCAGGATCTGCTCGGGAGCCAGTACCACGTTTACGGTGCAGCTGGCCACTTTGCCGTTGTAGGTCGTACAGGTCACCTGCGCGCTGCCGAGGCTTACGCCGGTGACAAGTCCGTTTTCGTCCACGCGCGCGACGCTCTCGTCGCTGCTCGACCAGGCGACGTCCGCGGTTTCACTGCCCGAGGTGTGGGCGCTAAGCTGCAGGCTGTCGCCGGGAGCTACGCTGATCGCCGTGCTGGAAAGCCTGACGGAGCCAGGCGCGGCGACGACGCTGTATTTCACCGTCAGCGTTACGCCGTTTGCGGTCTTTGCCGTCACATTCGTGCTGCCGCGTACGTTGCCGTAGGCCAAGCCGTCCACGATTTTGATGTAGGTGGCCGCAGCGCTCAAAGTGACCTCCGAATCGATCACGTTGCCGCGGGCATCGTAAACGATGGGCTTCAGGTCGACGTATTCGTGCAGACCGATGCTGCTTCTGTCGCTTCTGAATGCGATCCTCGCGGGCGCGGGATTTACGGTGAAGGGTACGCTGCATTCCACATAGCGGCCCAAAACCGTGTTGTAGATGCGCGCGCTGAGGGTACCGCTGCCGGACAGCAGGCCCTGGAGCCTGTTGCCGCTAAGGCGCGCGATTTCCTCCGCGCCGTCGAAGCTGATGCTGAATTCCGGCGTACCGCCTGCGCCTTCGGGTTCGCGGATGAGCTCAAGCACGACGCTTGCGCCCTCGTCCACGCTGATGCTGTCCGCGGCGAAGCGGATGCTTTCGGGAGAGCGGAATACCGTGACCGTGCACAGCGCGTTTACGTTCTTTACAAAGCTTTGGCACTTGACGTGCGCAACGCCCTCGCCCACGGCGACGAGCCTGCCGTCCTCCACGGTCACGACACTCGTGTCGTCGCTTTCCCAGGTGATGGCGCTTACGCTGTTTGCGGGGGTGAGCCTGTATTCCAGTTCGGCCGTCTCCCCTACCGCGAGGCTCAGGCTCGCCTGAGACAGGACGAGCTTTGTGGGCGCGGGCACGGCGGTAAAGCTGGTTTTGAGGCTTACACCGTTTGCGGTGGTCAGGGTAATGTCGGTTTTGCCGGAAACGTTTCCGACGATGGCGGTCGTGCCGGAGGTTTTGATGATGTAGGTGCTTGCGGATTTAATGGCAAAGCTGGTGTTTACCACGTTGCCGAAGCGGTCGTAAGCCACGGGGGCCAGATCCAGCGTTTCGCCGCGGCCGACGCTGCGGCGCTGGGTGCCAAGGACGATGCTCTGGGCTTCCGGCGTTACGGTGACCGGCATCTGCGCGCTGTAGTCGCTGCCGTCTGCATAGGAGTGCACGCAGGCGTTCAGGACAGTGCTGCCGTAGCGAACGCCCCGGACCTGGCCGTTTGCGTCCACGGTGGCGACGGCGGGATCGTCCGTCCAGTAGGTCACAGTGCCGCCCGCGCCGAGGGGCGCAAAGCTGACGGCCGCGGCGGCGGTTTCATTTTCCGCAAGGCTCAGGGCCTCCTGCGTAAAGGCGATGCCTTCAGGCGCGGCGCTCACCGTGAGCGTGCAGCTGGCAGTTTTGCCCTTTACGTAAGTGGACGCGGTGATGACCGCGCTGCCCTGCGCAAGCGCCGTGATTTTGCCGTCTGCGTCCACGGTGGCCACATCGGGGTTGGAGCTCGTCCAGCTGATCGCGGAGTCGGAGCCGGAGGACAGGGTGTAGCTCAGCTGGGCGCTTTCGCCGATGCTAAGGCCCAGCGTTTTGTGGTTCAGCGCAATGGAGGTGGGCTGCTTTACGGTCTTTACCTTGATGCTGGCCTCCACGCCGTTTTGCGCCCGGGCGGTGATGGTGGCGCTGCCGTAATACTGGCCGGTCACTTTGCTGCCCGAAACGGACACATAGCCTTTGGCGCTGGTGGCCAGGGTGATCGTCCCCTCCACCAGGTTGCCGCGCGCGTCGTAGGCGCGGGGCATGAGATCCGCGGTTTCCTTGAGGCCCAGCGTCTGGCGGGGGTTTTCAAATTCGATTGAAGTGATGTCCGGAAGCACGCTGACCGTAAGCGTCGCGTAATAGCTCTGGTTGGTGGTGCGGTTAAAGACGTAGAAGTCCGTGCGCACGTCGCCGGAGTAGATGCCCCTGATCTCAAAACGGCCGTCCGGCAGCTGCTCGATGGTCACCAGGCCGTCGCCGCTGAGATCCTCGTGATAGACGTCGCCGTACACGTCGCCGGTAAAGGAGGCGCTGAGGTAAGCGACCTGGCCTTCCTTCACGTCGATGTGCGTGGCGCTTAAGATCAGGTCGTCCGGCTCGCTCATGACGCTGACCGCGCAGGCCGCAGTCAGGCCGTTATAGGTCTTTACGCTGATCACCGCCGCGCCGTTGCCGACGCCGGTGACCAAGCCGTTATCGTCCACGCGGGCGATGCTCTCATCGCTGGTGAACCAGGTGAAGCTGGAGGCGCTTTGGCTGTTTACGTGGGCGTTCAGCTGCAGCGCGCCGTTCACGGACAGGGTATAGCTCTCTTTGTCCAGCGCGACGGACAGCGGCGCTTCGGTGACGCGCATCTCCTTTTCGGCGATCAGCGTGCCCGCTAAAGCGCGCAGCTTGAAGCTGCCGGTCTTATGGGAAATCAGGCGACCCTGCGCGTCCAGAGAGGCTACGGACTCGTCGGAGACCTCGAAGGTCACAGCGTTCGGGGTCCTGCCGCCGTTGGCGTCCACCACCCAGGCGCTCACTTCGAGGGCGTCGCCGATGCCGATTTTGTCGCCGAAGTCGTCAAAGACGATCCTGACCGCAGCGCCTTCGCCGCTCATCATGGCTTCCGCGCTGACCTGCTCGCTGAAAAGGAGCTCGCCCTCCGCTTCGGTCAAGGCAGGCGCGTCTTCTGCAGCAGCGTCTGGCTCTGCAGTGTCGTCGGGTTCGGTGGTGCCTTCGGGCTCGGTGGTGTCGTCAGCGGTTTCGTCAGTGCGTTCGCCGTCGGCGGGTTCGCCGGTCACTTCGTCGGTTTCGGTGGTCGCGCCGTCTTCGGGAGTCTCGTCACCCTGGGTGTCGTCGGTGCCTTCCACGGAAGCGTCCGGTTCGGTAACCCCGTCGCCTTCGGTGGCCTCGCCGTCGTCGGCTGCGCCGTTTTCGCTTGCCGTTTCGTCAGGAGCGGTATTCCCTTCGCCGTCTGCAGCGCCGTCATTGTTTTGGGTTTCGCCGTTCTGCGCGTCGGTTGCATCGGAAGTATCCTCAGAAGGATTTGCTTCATTCTGCTGCGCCGCGTCAGCGCCCTGCGCGCCATCCTGCGGCTCGGGATCTTCCGTTTCGCCGTCGGTTTCGGTCGTCGCGGGTTCGCTGCCGGTCTGATCGGCCGGCTCCTGGGCGTTCTCGTTTGCGGGCTGATCGGGCTGCGCGTCTGCGCCGCTCTCAGCGGGATCTGTCACGGTATCGTCGGCGGGCGTATTTTTGCCGTCGCCTGCTTCGCCCGTTTGCGTTTCGGGGGCGTTGTCCATCGGCTGCTGATCGCCGTCAGCGGCAGGATCCGCGCCTTCGGTGTTTTCATCGGGCTGGAGCTCATCCGCCTGCTCCTGCGCGGAGACGGGTGCAAAGCTCAGCTGCATCAGGGCAAATCTGTTTTCGCCTTTAATATAGTAGTATTTCGCACTGTCCTCAAGGGTCTCGAAGGCGGCGAGGTAGTCGCCGATCTCCGCTTCGCTCATGGGGCGCGCCTGGTTTGCGTTTACATAAAGCGTTTTGATTTCGTTTTCTGCGGCAAAGGCCACTTGCAGCCGGTCGGTACGCCCGCCCGCGTTGGGCCTTGAAAGCGCGTAAGCCGCGCCCCTGGAAACGGTGGCGACAGGGGACTCGCTGTAAGCTCCCTCGTACAGCGCCGCAGCGGCGTCCAGCATCACATAGCCGCTGCTAAACTGCAGGTTTTCGCGGCAGCTTTTATTGCAGTCGATGGCCTGTTCGTCCGCTTCTTCGGTTTCGGCGCCCGTCTCCTCTGCGTCGCTTTGCGCGTCCTGGGGCTGCTCGCCCTCAGGCTGTGCCTCGTCGCCGTTTTCGGTTTCAGTTCCGGCGTCTTCAGCATCGGGCTCGGCGTCCGTTTCCGTCTCCGGAGTTTCCGCCTGATTTACTTCGGAAGCTTCGCTATTTTCGGCGTCTGCGGATGCTTCATTATTCTCAGCGGCATCCTCTGCCCCGTTGACCTCCTGGGAATCCGGCTGCGCCGCCTGATCGGGCGCGCTCTGCTGCGCGTCCTCCAAAACAGGCAGGGCGTCGGTTTCGCTCTCCCCCAGGTCTTCTCCGGCCTCGCTTGGCTGCGCGGGGGCTTCTGTTTGTTCCCCTGCTGCGGTTTCGCTTAGGCTCGGATAATTCGCGTCCGCGCTCGGAGAAGGTTCCTCAGCGGACACGTATATACAGGATATCAGCATTGCCAATACCAGTATAATCGATAACAGCCTGTTTTTCATTATGTAATAACCTCCAGGGCGTATTCTACACCTTATCAACTGTATTGTATCACATCCTCCCCCATTAATCAAGTTATATCACTTTGCAATAGCTTTTTGCGACGATAAATTAAGATTTGCAATACTTTCGTAATAACTGTTAAGCAGCTTTTTTAATTCAATGAACTTCGGTCGGTTTTTGGTTTTCCGGGCAAAAAAAGGCATAAAAACAGGAGCGGCCGGCATGGTCGCTCCCATTTCTTTGAAACTTTGACTGCGCTTCGCGGTTTTAAGGCTTATCGGCCCCGCAAAAGCGCAATCGGCAAGCCTTGCTTACTTGGCTTCCTTCGCGCTTTCGACCTTGTCCTTAATGCCGAGGTAGAGCTGCAGGCAGCTTACCACGAGCAGCACCGCAAAGCCGATGGTGTGAAGGGTGTACGCGTCGCCCAACTTCAGGAAGGCGCTGGTGAGATAGGCGATAACGCCGATCAGGCCGGCCAGGAAGGGGCAGATAGCGGAGCCGAAGCTGTCGCGCTTGATGATGGCGAACACGACGCCCAGGATCAGCAGCACGAACAGGATGATCGGAACCAGCACGGCGGAGTTTCTCTGATAGCCGAAGATCTTATAGGCGACTTCCTTCTCCATGGTGTCCTTCAGGTCCTCGGGGAAGCCCACGAAGCCCATCAGAGAGACCTGCTTTTTGCCGTCGTAGTTTACGCTGGTGCCGAAGCTGGTCTCCTTGGTTTCATCGTTTGCGAAGGTGATGCTGACCTTGCCAACGGTGTCGGAGTTCCTCTTGCTGTACTTCACGGTGCAGTCGCTGACCATCAGGG
>JAEEGL012594035.1_pt1 | contig 14746 bp, 13 predicted proteins | sample 9134231 | NCBI WGS metagenome assembly JAEEGL01 (sample SAMN16246548, study PRJNA631951) | gut metagenome | biome: gut microbiome; feature: rumen; material: fiber-attached | host: Bos | place: Iran: Karaj | collected 2018-10 | reverse complement strand
TTCACGGTGTCGTAGAACAGACGATAGACAGAGTCACCATCGTTCTGATAGCACTTGGCGGCATTGATACCACCCTGGGCAGCGATAGAGTGAGCACGACGGGGAGAGTCCTGAATGCACAGGTTGATGACGTTGAAGCCCATCTCACCCAGAGAAGCTGCTGCAGAGGCACCAGCCAAGCCAGTACCAACGACAATGACGTCGAGCTTCAGCTTGTTCTTGGGGTTAACCAGACGCTGATGAGCCTTATATTCTTTCCATTTCTCAGGCACTGGTCCTGCAGGAATCTTTGAATCTAATACTTTTGCCATAATCTTCAAAGTAATTTAAGGTTAAACAAATTATCCGCCAAAGCTATAAAGGCTCGGAGCACACTTGAAGGCGAAGGCCAGCACTACTACCAGGAAGCCCAGCATGAGCAGTGTGGTGTAGATGAAGCCGATGACCTTCCAACGGCAGAACCATACCTTGCCGCTGACACCCAGGGTCTGCATAGCTGACCAGAAACCGTGAGTCAGGTGGAACCAGATAGCACAAATCCAGATGACGTAAAGTACGGCATAGACCGGATTAGAGAATGTGTCGATGATGAAAGCGAAGCCGTCAGAGGGCAGGTGACCAGCACTGAAGCCCATGATCTCAGCAAACATCATGTTGTACCAGAAGTTGAACAGGTGGAGCAACAGACCCAGCAGGATGATAATACCCAGCACGAGCATGTTCTTAGAAGCCCACTCTACCTTGCCAGGATTAACCTCCGTAGCAATGGCATAGCGATTGTCACCGCGAGCCTTACGGTTCTGAGCCGTCAGGATGAACGCAAAGACAATGTGAATGACAGCCAGGGCAGCCAGACCCATAGTAGCCACAACGGCATACCAGTTGGCACCCAGCAATTCGCAAATCATGTTGTAAGCCTCACCCGAGAACAGCGCGACAATGTTCATGGCGCAGTGAAACGTCAAGAACAGAATCAGCGCAATACCCGTTACGGACATTACAACCTTTCGACCGATTGATGAATTAATTAACCACATAAATGAATTAAAATTATTAATAATTTAAACTTAAAAAATACTTGGAAATAGGTATCACGCGTACGTTTTAGGCTACAAAAGTACTATAAAATTATGAATTCCGCAAACGTTTTCGTGAGAAAATGCGCTATTTATACAAAATATTGTGTATCTTTGCGTTCAAAAACAAGAAAAGAATATGGCAGCACATAACGAGCTGGGTACTTGGGGTGAAGAGATGGCAGTACGCTTTCTGGAACGAAAAGGCTATACCATCTTAGAGCGTGACTGGAAATCAGGGCATCGTGATATCGATATCATAGCTATAGATGGTGAGATAATAGTATTCGTGGAAGTGAAGACTCGTCGTAACCGTATGTTCGGTGAGCCAGAAGAGGCTATCGACTATCAGAAATTGCGTAACCTGCGTGTTGCCATCAACCACTTTGTCAAGTACAAGTGCATCAACCAAGAGATACGCCTGGATGCCATCACTGTTGTCGGAACACCAGACAGTGGTGAACCGGAAATCACTCACATTCAGGATTTCCCCATCTATTAGCTCGGAAAAGCTCAAATAAATTTGGCTTTTCACTCGACTTTTCGTAACTCTGGCCTTGCCGAACTTACTTGGCACTTGGAAATAAAAAGAAAAGCAAGCTTTCCTTTTGTATTTCTCTTGTTTTTTCGTAACTTTGCCACATGATTTTGAAATATGACGTTATAGTAATCGGTGGAGGCCATGCAGGATGCGAGGCAGCAACAGCTTCCGCCAATATGGGAGCAAAGACGTTGCTGGTCACGATGGACATGAACAAGATAGCCCAGATGTCGTGCAACCCTGCTGTAGGAGGAATAGCCAAAGGACAAATTGTTCGCGAGATTGATGCCTTGGGAGGTCAGATGGGTTTGGTCACAGATGCCACAGCCATTCAATTCCGTATGCTGAACCGCTCGAAGGGACCAGCAGTATGGAGTCCTCGCGCCCAGTGTGACAGAGGAAAATTCATTTGGAAGTGGCGCTCTGTACTTGATGCAACACCCAACCTTGACGTTTGGCAAGATCAGGCTGACGAGCTGCTGGTGGAATCTGTTTCTATCAACTCACAGCAAGCCAAACGCGTGGTTGGCGTCAAGACCATCTGGGGTGCAGAACTGAGGGCTAAGGCTGTCATCATTACAGCTGGCACCTTTCTGAACGGACTGATGCACATAGGCCGTCGGATGGTACCAGGAGGGCGTATAGCAGAACCTGCTGTTCCTCACTTCACAGAAAGCATCACACAACATGGCATCCGTTCAGCACGCATGAAGACAGGTACTCCCGTTCGCATAGACAAACGTAGCGTACACTTTGAGGATATGGAACGGCAGGACGGCGAAAACGGTTATTACAAGTTTTCCTATATGGGCGAGCAACGCCCTCTGCAACAACTGCCCTGCTGGGTATGCTATACGAACGAACAGGTGCATGAAACCCTGCGTAGCGGACTGGCAGACTCGCCACTCTACAATGGTCAGATACAATCGATAGGACCACGCTATTGCCCATCGATTGAAACCAAACTCATGACCTTTCCAGACCGTCCACAGCATCTTCTCTTTCTGGAGCCAGAAGGAGAGGATACCAACGAGATGTACCTCAACGGCTTTTCATCCTCACTTCCTATGGACGTACAGATTGAAGCGCTGAAAAAGATTCCTGCTCTCAGAGACATCAAGGTTTATCGTCCTGGATATGCCATCGAATACGACTTCTTCGATCCTACTCAGTTGAAACATTCGTTGGAGTCCAAGATTATCGAAGGATTGTTTATGGCAGGACAAGTCAATGGCACTACAGGCTATGAGGAAGCTGGCGGACAGGGAACACTTGCCGGTATCAACGCTGCCTTGATGGCTGGTTCAGTTAGTCGCGGCAACGACACAGCAAACGAGACCTTTGAACTGAAACGAGACGAGGCATACATTGGAGTTCTCGTTGACGACCTCGTTACCAAGGGTGTGGACGAACCATACCGCATGTTTACCTCAAGGGCGGAATATCGGATATTGTTACGCCAAGATGATGCAGACGCCCGATTGACAGAGAAAGCCTACGAACTGGGTATCGCCAAAAGAGACCGTTATGACTGGTGGATGGAAAAGAAGCAGCATATCGAAGAAATCGAAAATTTCTGCAAGACATATCCCATCAAACCCAAACTCGTTAATGGAGCTTTGGAGTCGATTGGCTCTACCCCACTCGTCTATGGTTGCAAACTGGAAGACTTGGTGGCTCGCCCAGAATTAAACTTCGAAACTTTATACTCCATTGTACCGGAATTGCATGAACGCGTAGAATACCTGCCCAACAGAAAAGAAGAAATAGCAGAAGCCGCCGAAATACATATCAAGTACAAAGGCTATATTGAACGCGAACGGCAAGTAGCAGAAAAGATGCACAGACTGGAAAACATCAAGATAAAAGGCAAATTTGACTATTCCAACCTAAACGCTATTTCCACGGAAGCGCGCCAAAAGTTAGAAAAGATTCAGCCAGTAACATTGGCACAAGCCAGTCGCATACCAGGAGTTTCACCCAGTGATATCAATGCTATGCTTGTCTTGTTAGGAAGATAATGTTTCACGTGAAACAATTGCAAACATAAAAAGATGATAAGTAGAACTATTAACAGATAAAACCAAAGATTATGAACAACCAAACACTGATTGAGAATCTGCGTTGTATTCCGGATTTCCCCAAAAAAGGTATTAACTTTCGTGATGTGACAACCTTGTACAAAAATGCAGAGTGCATGAAGATTATGTTGGACGAAATGTACAAACTGTATAAGGACAAAGGTATCACCAAGATTGTTGGAATTGAAAGTCGCGGATTTATCATGGCATCCGCATTAGCAGGAAAATTGGGATGCGGTGTAGTCCTGGCGAGAAAACCCGGAAAACTTCCTGGAACTGTCATCAAGGAACAATTTAGCAAGGAGTATGGAGTAGACACCATCGAAATGCACCTAGACTCCATAGAACCAGACGATGTAGTTCTAATACATGACGACCTACTCGCAACGGGTGGAACAGCAAAGGCAACCTACAAATTGGTCGAGCATTTTAATCCCAAGAAAGTGTACATGAACTTCATCATCGAAATCAAAGACGAAGGGTTACATGGACGAGATCTGTTTGAGGGAATTGAGTTAACTACATTGTTAAGTATTTAGATGTTTCACGTGAAACAATTGGCATGACAAAGGAAGAGAATGAAGCACGATTAGCCAAGTTAAAAAGCATTGTAAGTGCAATGCCTGAAAAGCCCGGCAGCTATCAGTATTACGATACTGAGGGAACTATCATATACGTAGGTAAAGCGAAGAACTTGAAGAGTCGTGTTTCATCTTACTTCCACGCAGAAGTGGATAGGTTTAAGACCAAAGTGCTGGTCAGCAAAATCTGGGATATCAGCTATACCGTCGTGAACACAGAGGAAGACGCCCTCTTGCTGGAAAACTCACTCATCAAGAAGTATAATCCACGATACAATGTGCTGCTGAAAGACGGTAAAACCTACCCTAGCATTTGTGTAACGAAAGAATATCTGCCTAGGATTTTTCAAACCCGTACCATCAACAAAAAATGGGGAACCTACTACGGTCCCTACTCGCATGTCAGTACCATGCACGCCGTGATTGACCTGATCAAGAAACTATACCATCCGCGACCCTGCAAGCAACCCATGACTGAAGAGGGAGTCAAAGGAGGGAAATATCGTGTTTGTCTGGAATATCATATCAAGAATTGTTCAGGGCCTTGCGTCAACAAACAATCGTGGGACGACTATCAGAAAAGCATCCAGCAAGCAAGGGAAATTCTGAAAGGAAACACGCGTCAAGTACAACGGGAACTAAAGGAAGAAATGCTGAAACTGGCAGAAGAACTTCGTTTTGAAGAGGCAGAAGAAGTCAAGCGCAGATATAACCTACTGGAGCAATTTGTCAGTCATAGCGAGGTTGTCAGCCATACTATTGACAATGTAGATGTACTATCCATAACCAATGACGAAAAGGTGGCTTTCATCAACTATATTCACGTATCGAATGGACAGATTAACCAATCATTTACCTTCGAATACAAGAAGAAACTAGACGAGACTGACGAGGAGCTCCTGCAGTTAGCCATCGTCGAGATGAGAGAGCGTTTCCAAAGCCATGCTAAAGAAATCATACTGCCACAAGAAGTAGATATTGACCTGGAAGGGGTAACCATAACGATACCTCAAAGGGGCGACAAAAAGACCTTGTTAGACCTGTCGCTGATGAATGGTAAACAGTACAAGTTTGACCGGTTAAAACAGGCAGAAAAACTGAATCCAGAGCAAAAGCAGGTACGCCTGATGAAGGAACTGCAAGACCTGCTTCACTTACCAAAAATGCCTTACCAGATAGAGTGTTTTGACAACTCCAATATATCGGGTTCTGATGCTGTGGCTGCCTGTGTCGTTTTCAAGAAAATGAAACCTTCCAAGCAAGATTATCGCAAGTATAACATCAAAACCGTAGTGGGACCCGACGACTATGCATCCATGAAAGAGGTGGTATATCGCAGATATAAGCGCTTGATAGAAGAACAGCAACCCCTACCCGACCTCATCGTTGCAGATGGTGGTAAAGGCCAGATGGAAGTCATCCGCCAAGCTGTTCAAGACGAGTTGGGACTTGATATTCCCATAGCAGGCTTAGCCAAGGACGACAAGCACAGAACCAACGAGTTGCTATTTGGCTTCCCAGCACGTGTGATTGGCATGAAAGATACTTCAGAACTGTTCCGTGTATTGACGCATTTGCAGGATGAAGTACACAGATTTGCCATCACTTTCCATCGAGAGAAGCGTTCTAAGCACGCTTTGCACTCCGAGCTTGACAACATCAAGGGCATCGGGCCCAAGACGCGTGACGAGCTTCTAAATGGCCTTAAATCAGTCAAACGAATCAGGGAGGCAGAACTGACAACACTTGAAAACCTGATAGGGCACGCAAAAGCGCAAATAGTTTACAAATATTTTCATCAAGAAGAGTGAAAAATAGCTCTTAAACCAGAGAAAATTGATTCCCTAGGCTGGGAATAATTTTTTCCTAGTTAGGCAGAAAAAAAATAGAGAGACAGTAAAAGATTTGGTAGATTGAAAAAATGTTCGTAACTTTGCAGATATGAGAGCAGTAATACAACGAGTAACACATGCCAGTGTCACCATCAACGGACAAGTGAAATCGGCTATCCAGCAAGGCTTTTTAATCCTGTTGGGAGTATGCGATGAAGACACAATGGAAGATGTAGAATGGTTAACAAAGAAGATAGCAGCCCTGCGCGTTTTTGACGACGAGAATCACGTCATGAACCGCTCCATCATAGACATTGAAGGAGAGGCATTGGTTGTCAGTCAGTTCACGCTATATGCGAGCTACAAAAAAGGAAACAGACCATCGTGGTTCCGTGCTGGTTCTCATGAGCACTCTATCCCACTCTACAAGGCATTCTGCGTCCAACTTTCGGAGGCTATAGGCAAGCCTGTTGGCACGGGAGAATTTGGTGCTGACATGAAAGTAGAACTGCTCAACGACGGACCAGTAACCATCTGTATGGACACTAAAAACAAGGAATAGAATGAAAAAGTATCTCAGAGAAATAGAAGTATCAGGGCTGATTCTTGTTATCATTGGCATCGTCATTTCTTGGATTCTGGGCAGCAATTACGGTATGTGGCCTTGCTTGATGGGTCTTTTGTTATGGCTGATTACCTTTCTATATAAAGCTTTTCATTGGAATGAATATGCACGCGAAAACAGGCAGAACATCATGATTCTGCTTATCGCAATTTGTATTCTACTGTTGCAAATGTTTATGAGGCTATGACGATACGTGAAGCACAAGAGACTGTAGACCAATGGATTAAGACCTACGGCGTAAGGTACTTCTCAGAACTCACCAATATGGCAGTACTGACGGAGGAAGTAGGTGAACTGGCACGGGTGATAAGCCGTCGATATGGCGATCAATCATGGAAAGCCAGCGACCCAAGACGCGAAGACAATGGAAAAGCGGCTATGGGTGAGGAAATGGCTGACGTGCTATGGGTGTTGCTTTGTCTGGCTAACCAGACAGACATTGATCTGACAGAGGAGCTGAAAAAGAGTATTGAAAAGAAAACAAAACGCGATAAAGAACGACACATCAATAACAATAAACTAAAATAAAAAACGCTTATGAAAGAACAACAAAACAACAAAATTGAGCAGGCACTGAGTCTCTACAACTACGACATGACTGACGAGCAGGTACGCGAAGCAGTCAAGAAAATAATCGCTGAGAAGGTGCCCCAGAACGACACACTGGAAGTGAAGAAATTCCTGATGGGTAGTGTAGAGCTGACCACTCTTAAAACCACAGACTCTGAAGAGAGTGTGATGGCTTTTACAGAACGTGTCAATGCCTTTGACGAACAGTACCCTGAACTTCCTCATGTAGCCACCATCTGTGTGTATCCCTGTTTTGCTAAGACTGTCAGCGAGACTCTGGAGGTAGATGGTGTTGAAATAGCTTGTGTATCAGGCAGTTTCCCGTCATCACAGGCACTCATTGAGGTAAAGGTTGCTGAGACGGCACTTGCCGTTAAGGATGGTGCTACAGAGATAGATATCGTGATGTCTGTAGGCAAATTCCTCAGCGGTGATTATGAGACAGTAGCTGACGAGATATCTGAATTGAAGGCCGTTTGTGGCGAGAAGAAGATGAAAGTCATTCTAGAGACTGGTTGTCTGAAGACAGCTCAGAACATCAAGAAAGCCTCTATCCTTTCGATGTATGCCGGTGCTGACTACATCAAGACCTCTACGGGTAAGCTGGAACCAGCGGCAACACCTGAAGCTGCCTATGTCATGTGCCAGGCTATCAAGGAATACTACGAAAAGACAGGCATTCAGATAGGTTTCAAGCCAGCTGGTGGACTAAATAGCGTGATGGATGCAGTCATCATGTACACCATCGTGAAGGAAGTCCTGGGTGAACAATGGCTCACAAACCAGTGGTTCCGTATGGGTACTTCACGACTGGCTAACCTGCTGTTAAGCGAGGTTGTTGGACAGGAAACAAAGTTCTTCTAAGAGTTAATAGTTACGTTGAACAACATAGTCTACATAGGCTGTCAGGGCATCCTTGACAGCCTTTTCTTTTACCTGACTGTCAATGTACTGCTTACAAAGCTGACTGAAGTACTGCATCCGTTGTTCTGCGTATTCTATACCACCATGTTGCTTGGTGAATTCTACCAAAACAGCAATCTCATCAGCATTGATTGAACCAGCCTTGACTTTCTTAGCTAACGTATGCATAGCTTCAAAGTCAGTATTGTTCAAGGCATAGATTACAGGCAAGGTCAGCTTACCTTCAGCCATATCGTTGCCAGTAGGCTTACCTATCTCCTTAGAATCGTAATAATCAAAGATATCATCACGAATCTGGAACATGATACCGAGGTTCTGACCAAACTGTTTTGCTTCGAGCATTTGTGACTCGTCTGCACCACCAGAGAGCGCACCAATAGCCGCACAGGCCTCAAAAAGAGCAGCAGTTTTCTGCTTGATAACCTGATAGTAGACATCTTCACTAATCTCTTGATTCTGGATATTCGACAACTGAAGAATCTCGCCGGCAGCAAGTGTTCTACCCAACTGAGCCAGGTATTCTATGATTCGCTGGTTACCAGTATACGACACATGCAACAAGGAAGTAGACAGAATATAGTCACCAACCAGCACAGCCACCTTATTATTATAAGAAGCATTCACAGAAGCCTGTCCACGACGCTCAGAACTTTCATCTACCACATCGTCATGCACCAACGAAGCTGTGTGTAACAATTCCAGACCAACAGCAGAATGTTGTGTCACATCACTTATCTGACCATAGTTCTTAGCCAATAACAAGGTAAGGATGGGCCGCATGCGCTTGCCACCACGCTGTCGAATATGGTTCAGAGCAGAACTCAACATATCATCACTATGAGTCAAGGCACTCTCAAAAAGTGCGATGAAATCATCCAAATCCTTTGAAATGGGTTGTTTGATAATGCTTAAATAATCCATGTGACACACAATTTTCCCACAAAATTACATAAAATAATTGGATAGTGAAAAATTTTTTAGTAATTTTACGCGAAAATTGAATATTGTTATGGATAAATTATTCCTTTTAGACGCTTACGCACTCATTTACAGGTCGTACTACGCTTTTATCAAGAACCCTCGCATCAACTCCAAGGGCATCAACACATCAGCCATTATGGGCTTTGTCAATACATTGCAAGAAGTGCTCACCAAGGAGCAGCCAACCCATCTGGGAGTAGCCTTCGATCCTCATGGACCAACCTTCCGTAGTGAAGCCTATCCAGCCTATAAGGCCCAACGCGAAGCAACACCAGAAGATATACGCCAGTCAGTACCTATTATCAAAGAACTGTTGAAGGCTTGGAATATTCCCATTCTGCAAGTCGATGGTTTCGAAGCTGACGATGTCATAGGTACCTTAGCCACCAAAGCAGGCCAGCAAGGCATCACCACCTATATGCTCACTCCTGATAAGGACTACGGACAACTGGTAAGCGACCATGTCTTCATCTTCCGTCCTCGACATGGAGGAGGATATGAAACGATGGGTCCTGCTGAAGTAAAAGCAAAGTATGCCATTCCATCGACAAGTGCTGTCATAGACTTGCTGGCTCTGATGGGCGATTCTGCCGATAACTTCCCGGGCTGTCCTGGTGTTGGAGAAAAGACAGCTGTCAAGCTGATCAATGAGTTTGGAACTGTCGAGGATATGATAAGCCGTGTCAACGAAATAAAAGGTGCTCTGAAGACAAAAGTAGAAACACACATCGATGATATCAAGATGTCCAAGTTTCTGGCAACCATCAAAACAGATGTTCCCATCGAACTGAACATGGATGAGTTGAAGGTGACTCAACCCAACGAAGAACAATTAGGCAAACTCCTCGAAGAATTAGAGTTCAAGAGCCTGGCCAACAAGATTCTTAAAAAATCTGAAACAAAGCCAAAACCCGTTAATGGACAACTCGATCTTTTTGCAGAATTCACTGTCGAGGGGTCGAACGAGCCAGAATTTTCGAGTTTTGAAACGCTTAAATCTGTACCTCATAATTACAAACTAATTGAAAATGAGGAAGATTTGAAAAAATTATATGATTATTTTAGGACAAAAGAATTTCTTGTTCTAGACACCGAGACCACTTCTACCTCTACTATTGATGCCGAATTGGTGGGTTTGAGCTTCTCAGTGAAGGAACATGAGGCATTTTATGTACCCATTCCTGCCAATCGTAAAGAAGCGTTGCAAATTGTTAATATCTTTAAACCGCTCTACGAAGACCCCAAAATTCTCAAGGTGGGTCAGAATTTGAAATACGACCTCGAGGTGTTACGAAATTACGATGTCCGTCTGGATGGTCCGATGTGGGACACCATGATAGCCCACTATCTCATCCAACCCGAGTTACGTCATAACATGGACTATATGGCTGAGGTGTATCTACATTATCAGACCATCCACATAGACGAACTTATAGGACCCAAAGGAAAGAATCAACGTTCCATGCGTGACCTCTCTCCTACCCTTGTCTATGAATATGCCTGCGAGGATGCCGACATCACCCTTCAACTGAAGAACAAGCTGGAGCCTGAATTGAAGCGTCTGGAGTGTGAAGACCTCTTTTATAACATTGAGATGCCTCTCATGCCTGTCTTGGCAGAAATGGAGATGAATGGGGTCTGTCTGGATACGGAGTCATTGGCAGAAACCAGCAAGCAGTTTACCACTCGCATGAACGAAATAGAGCAACGCATCTACGAACTGGCAGGCGAACCATTCAATATCGCATCACCCAAACAGGTTGGTGAGGTCCTGTTCGACAAACTGAAGATAGTCGAGAAAGCCAAGAAGACCAAGACTGGTCAATATGTCACTTCCGAGGAAGTGTTGCAACAACTCAAGAACAAACACGAAATCGTGGCAGACATCCTGGAACATCGTGGACTGAAAAAGCTGATCGGTACCTATATCGATGCCCTTCCCAAGCTGATCAATCCACGTACAGGTCATATCCATACCTCTTTCAACCAGACCATTACAGCCACAGGACGATTATCTTCTTCCGATCCTAATCTGCAGAATATTCCAATCCGTGGTGAGGATGGTAAGGAGATTCGTAAGGCATTTATCCCAGAGCCTGGTTGTCTGTTCTTCTCTGCTGATTATAGTCAGATTGAACTTCGCGTGATGGCACACCTCTCGCAAGACCCACAGATGATTGAGGTGTTCCGTGAGGGCAAGGATCTTCATGCAGCTACAGCTGCCAACATCTACAAGAAGTCTATTGATGAGGTCACACGCGATGAACGAACCAAGTCGAAGCGTGCTAACTTCGGCATCATCTATGGTATTACTGTCTTTGGTTTGGCAGAGCGGCTGGACATCCCTCGCGACGAGGCTAAGATGCTGATAGACGGATATTTCCAGACATTCCCACAGGTTCATGACTACATGGAGAAATCCAAGGAGGTGGCTCGTCAACAAGGTTATGTCACAACACTATTCGGACGACGTCGCTATCTGCCAGATATCAATTCTGCCAATGCTACCGTTCGTGGCTTTGCAGAGCGTAATGCCATCAATGCCCCCATTCAGGGCACTGCTGCAGACATCATCAAGGTGGCTATGATCCACATTTTCCAACGCTTCAAGACTGAAAACATCCGTTCTAAAATGATTCTCCAGGTACACGACGAACTCAACTTCAGCGTCTATCCGGAAGAGAAGGAAAAGGTGGAGCACATCGTCCTGGAAGAGATGCAGAATGCCTTCCACATGGCTGTTCCCCTCGTTGCCGACTCCGGCTTCGGTGAGAACTGGTTAGAGGCCCATTGATAGTCGTCATTGGATAATCTAAACGGCATGCAAGTGACTAATCCCTCGAAAGGAGTCTATGTCAAAAACGGACGTAAAGTCATTATTAAATAGAACCAATATGCCAAGAACCCGATGCGCTCACGGAGAGATGCATCGGGTTCTTTATATAGGATATAGGCTTGGATTATTTCACCACTACAAGCATTATCGTTATCAATTAGAGTCCAAGCTAATCACGGCGTGAAACATGTACCAGTCCCAGTTGTTTCTTTAAACTTTCTTAATCAATTACACATTTTGTGTTACACATTTTGTGTAATCAATATAAGTTTGTATATTTGCAACCGAATGTGCAAACCAGATAGGCTATGGATAATCCATTTATTATCAAGTCGTACGAATCAAAAGACTTGTTTTGTGATCGAGAAAAGGAATTGCAGTTAATGCTACGCAATTGTATCAATCAGTCGGATATGACACTCATATCACAGCGTCGTATGGGTAAAACAGGACTGATACTCCGCTTGTTTGATGAACTAAAGACGACAAAACCCGATATTCATACCATCTATTTGGACATCTTTGCTTCACGCAACATAGATGACTTTATCAAACTGTTAGCTGAGGCAACCATGAAATCCTTCCCTGTTAAAACCTCTATAGGTGAGCGACTCATGACATTTATCAAATCATTGAGGCCGCAATTATCGTTTGACAACATCACGGGTGAACCACAACTGCAAATAGCGTATCAGACAGCACACGAAAAAGAATATACCCTACGAGGACTATTTGACTTTCTTGACAGTCAAGAAGTACCTATTGTCATTGCCATAGATGAATTCCAACAAATTAGAGACTATCCAGAGCAAAACATAGAGGCCCTGTTGCGCACCTATATCCAACAGATGCACAACCTGACTTTCATCTTTTGTGGCAGCAAGAAACATCTGATGGCGGATATCTTTACTAACGAGAAAAAACCTTTCTATGCCAGCACTTCGTTTGTGTCTTTATCAAAGATTGACGAGGCACCTTATACTGCATTTATTCGCCGACTTTTCAATGAGAGACAACGCAATATTACAAGCGAAGCTATTCAATTTATATTAACATGGACACGACGCCATACTTACTATACGCAACAACTTTGCCATACCATCTACGCCAATGGCAATCAAACTATAGATTTGGAAGAGGTCAAACTTGCTTGTAGCCAATTGATGCAGCAGAGCGAAGCAGTATATCTGCAATACCGGCAAATGCTGACGGATAAGCAATGGGACTACCTTATCGCTATTGCAAAAGAAGAAAGTGTACAACAAATTACAGCTGCTGCTTTTTTAAAACGCCACAAGATAGGAACCCCCTCTGTTTCTCGCCGACTGGCAGATGCTTTATGTGAAAAGGGACTGCTCAATGACGACAGCACCCTTGATGGTACAGTATATAGTGTAAGTGATGTATTCCTTTCACATTGGATGGAACGGTTATAAACATGACTGATATAAGAGTCCAAGCTAATCACGGCGTGAAACATGTATCTGTCCCAGTTGTTTCAAGGAATTGACTATCTTTGCCCCGATAATTATTGATTATTAATCCAAAACTATTTGTAACATGAGAAAATTAAAAATGTGGATGAATGCCGCCATCCTTATCTGCGGCACGACAACGATGCTCTCTTCATGTGCTAGCGAATCAGACAACCCGGCTCCTGTAGATCCTGCGAGCGTGGCCACCGACTATTCAGACGAAGAGCACTGGCTTGCTTTACCCGAAATCACCAAAGACGTTGATGCATTCTATATCTACTCGACGGTGTATGTTGAGTCGAGTTTCGAAGAGGGTGCTCCCGATTATGCAACTCTCGATACGCCAGAGATGATTACGGGTGCGCTGGGCGAATACGTAACGAATGCAAGCGTGTTCGAAGAGTCTTGCAACGTGTTCGTGCCTTGGTATCGTCAGGCTGGAATGCGCTATGCCGGAGAAGTATCGAAGAAGACCGGAAACATCGATGCAGCACTTGGCGGTGTGTCCTACACCGACATCAAAGCTGCACTCGACTATTTCTTTGAAAAGTGCAACAACGGCCGTCCGTTCATCATCGCAGGCCACAGCCAGGGTGCGGGCATGGTAAAGTACGTTTTGAAACACTACTTTACGGAGCATCCCGATTACTACAAGCGCATGGTGGCTGCCTATCAGATTGGTTTCTCCCTCACGAAAGACGACCTTGCACAATATCCGCACCTGAAGTTCGCAACCGGTGAGAGCGACACGGGTGTCATCGTCAGCTGGAACACCGAGGGTCCCAAGAACGTAGAAGAGAACGCCAAGAACGTCGTAGTGCTGCCAGGTGCTATGAGCATCAACCCATTGAACTGGAAACTCGACGAGACGTATGCGCCTGCCAGCGAGAACAAGGGGTCGCTCGTGTTGAACACGGAGACCAACGAGTATGAGATTCAAGATATCGGCGTTGATGCACAGATAAACCTTGCACGTGGCGTGATTGTGACTACCACAAAAGCTCCCGTCACCAATATGCCCGAATTCTTCGGACCTGCCAGTTTCCACGAAGACGACTACCCGTTCTTCTACAACAACATCAAGGAAAACGTGGCGAAGCGTATAGCAACTTACAAAAGCAACGCGAAATAAAGTAAGTTTGTCAGATAAGGCACCCTTATTATGTCACACCATGCCATGCACGGTGTGACATAATTTATGCCTTCAGCGCCCTCATGGCGTTC
>JAEEGL017205843.1_pt1 | contig 14747 bp, 6 predicted proteins | sample 9134231 | NCBI WGS metagenome assembly JAEEGL01 (sample SAMN16246548, study PRJNA631951) | gut metagenome | biome: gut microbiome; feature: rumen; material: fiber-attached | host: Bos | place: Iran: Karaj | collected 2018-10 | reverse complement strand
CGACAAGCTGCTCAGCGAGGACTTCCGGCTGGGCGAGCTGATAGCGTGTGAGGCCGCAGAGCGGCTGAACATCGACAACACACCGACATCATGGGAGGTGGTGTTCCACCTGCGCCAGCTGTGCCGCGAGGTGCTGCAACCGCTGCGCGACCACGTCGAACAGCCGGTCACCGTGCTCAGCGGGTACCGCTGTCCAAAATTGAACGAGGCGCTGCACGGTCTTGTGGCCTCACAGCACCTGCTGGGCTGCGCCGCCGACCTGTACGTACCCGACGTGGACACGGCCCGGCAGTGGTACTTCTGGATGGTCAACCACCTGGACTTCGACCTTCTCTTCGTGGAGCATAACCGCCACGGCGACCGTTGGCTGCACGTCAGCTATCAGGCCGACTACCATCTGAACCGCCACAAGTCATTCTTTAATTACGGTAAGCCATGAGACGCGACGAACAACAGCGGCAGGCGACCACTTTGGTCTGCCGCTGCTGCGGGCGCGAACTGCCCGTCAGCAACTTCCGACGCCGCAAGAGCGGCACCTACCGCCACGAGTGCAACCAGTGCAGCTACGAGCTGTACGTCCGACCTTCCCGCATGCGCCGCATCCTCCGCGAACTGGAGGAGAGGCAGGCAGAATAGACTGCGAAAGTGTAAAATGAAAAAATACCTTTCACCTTTCACTCTACCCACGGGAAATGCCTGTAGAATAAGGATTCGAGGGGGTGCGCGGGCGCGCGGGAAGCCTTTAGACGTTTCACCAAGCCTTCACGGCTCACGGGCGGGCATCCGCCGGAGCGCAGGGAGGCCTCAGCGGTGGAAAAACGGTGAGCGTTTTGCCGGAAACGGTGAGCGATTTTCAGAAAACGGTGAGCGTTTTTCGCCATTCAGGCATCAGACATGAAACAATCAGACATTCAATATGAATCATTAAAGTATTAAACGATATGAAACAGATAACCATTCAATACCTCATGAGAGGCAAGGAGAAAGAGAAAGAAATCACCGTCGCCGAGTGGCACAAGCTGCTCGTGAGCGACAAGTATGCAACAGCCGTCAACCGCCTGCGCCGCGCCGTGGCCCTGAGCCGAGGCCGTCACGAGGGCGACCTGGAGGGCGTGCCCGCACTGCCCGACGTGCGTATGTACACAGGCGCACATACCTATTCAGGACTATTGGTGCTGACGCTGGCCGTTGGCGAGGGTACTCCGTGGCCGCTGCTGCGCCGCACGGTGGCCATGCTGCCACAGACGCTGCTCATGTTCGGCGGTTCGTCTGGTCGCACGCTGAAGGTGGTGTGCCGTGCCACGCTGCCCGACGGCACACTGCCCGTAGGTGACCGCGAGAGCCGCCTGTTCTGCCAGCATGCCCTTGCACTGGCCGCCCATTATTACGAGGCGCAGACGGGACTGAAAGCCCTGATGGGTGACGGCGGTCGCCGCTGTCGTATGAGCCACGACCCGGAGGCACTGCTGAACGAGCACGCCACGGCTTTTGTGCTGGCACAGCCCACCGAACCGCTGACCATGAGCCTGCGCCGTCGCACGGCTGCCGTGCCGCTGCTGCCTGCCGACCGTCTGCCGGGCTATGACGAGCGCATGATGCAGATGACGCGCTTCCAGTTCTGCTATGCCGACGTGCTGGCTGAGAACCATCAGGAGGTGGACATCCTGTTGCAGGAGCTGGCCCGCCGCTGCATGAAGAACGGCTTGGAGGCGGAGTTCTGCCTGCAGCGCCTGATGCACCTGCACCAGTTCCGCGACTACGAGGTGCTGGCCCGCCGCACGTTCCGCAACGTCTACGGGTTCTGCTACCAGCGTCCGCAGCTGTTGGAGCGCAAGGACGATGCCGTGCCTTACTACACGCTGCACATGGAACTGCTGAAACAGTTCATGCAGTCGCGCTACCTGCTGCGCCGCAACCTCATCAGCGACGGTGTGGAGTATGTGGCACGCGGCACGATGGCTGCTGACTGGCAGCTGTTGGACCGCCATGCACAGGCCACCATCACCATGGAGGCACTGTCGGAGGGCATCGAGGCCTGGGACAAGGACATCCAGCGCTATGTCGACTCCACGTGGGTGCCGGACTACGACCCCGTCAGCGAATACCTGAACAGCCTGCCCCGCTGGGACGGACACGACCACATCGGTATGCTGGCCCGCCGTGTGCCCACCGACAACGACCACTGGCCGCACGACTTCCGTGTGTGGCTGCGTGCCATGGTGGCCCAGTGGATGGGACTGAACAGCGACTATGGCAATGCCTTGGTTCCGCTGCTCATCGGTACACAGGGCGACGGCAAGTCGACGTTCTGCCGCATGCTGCTGCCTGAGGAGCTGCGCGACTACTATACCGACCGTGTGGACTTTGCCAACCGCAATGCCGCCGAGCGTATGCTGACGCGCTTCTGCCTCATCAACCTCGACGAGTACGACAGCCTGTCAAGCCGTCAGAACGCCTTCCTGAAGCATGTGCTCCAAAAGGCCGACGTCAAGACGCGCAAGCTATACGACTCGTTAGTGCTCAACCGCCAGCGCTATGCCACCTTCATCGGCACCACCAACGACCCCACCCCGCTGACCGACGTGACGGGTTCGCGCCGCTTTCTGTGCGTGCTTACCACGGGTCGCATCGACACCGGAACGGCCATCGACTATCCGCAGCTGTATGCCCAGGTGCTGGCTGAGGTACGCGACGGACTGCCCACCCACTTCACCAAGGCCGAGGAAGCCCGTATCCAGCGCCAGAACGCCCTGTTCCAGCAGTTCGACGTCTTGGAGGAAGCCTTCTTCGAACTGTTCCACCTGCCAGCACACGGCGAGAAGAGCCGCCGGCTCTCTGCCTCACAACTGTTGCAGCGCATGAAGCAGCATTGCCGTGGCATCCGCATAGATGCCAGCACCGTACAGCGTCTGTCGCGCCTGTTGCTGAGTCATGGATTCACCCGCCACCACACGAGCAAGCAGAACGAGTTCACCGTGGCGGAGAACATCCCGTGTGAAGGGTAAGTGAAGCCTCCTTTGGAGGCTAACCTCTCCGAACGCCCTGTCTATAGGGCATGGTGAAAGGTGAAGGGTATTTTTTGAAATTGTAAATTGTAAATAATCAATATAAGTTATGGCAATATTCTATAGATTAGTATGCGACGGGCGCAAGGAGTCGCCCACGCAGGGGAAATGGTTTGCCCGTGCCGTCAACCTCGGCACGGTGGAGACCGACGAGTTAGCGCGTATCATCGAGCGCAACTGTAGTGTGAAACGCAGCGACGTGCTGGCCGTGCTCACCGAGCTGGGCGAGGTCATCCACCAGCAGCTGCAGGACTCGCACCGTGTGCGTCTGAAGGGTATCGGCTCCCTGATGGCAGGCATCACCAACCGTCAGGGTGCCGACAGTCCCGAGGACTTCCTTCCTGCAGACATCAAGGGCCTGCACCTCTGCTTCAAGCCAGAAAAGGAGCAGGCCCTCGACGGCACCGACATACTGCCGCTGCCGGAGTAGAATCTTGGCGATACTACTTCACTGTTTTGCGCGTTCTGACGTTGCCGTTGCCATCGGTGTAGCGCAGGATACAGAGTCCCTTTGCCACCTGTGCGTTGACGGCGCGGCCTTGGAGGTCGTAGGCTCTGAGAGCGTCGACGTTCATGGTGTTGGGAATCTCTTTAATACCAGTGGTGACGGCGGCGACCTCGGAGATGGTGCCTAAGCTGCCGTATTCATTGACGGGACGGACGGTATAGGCACTGGCGGCATCGTCGATGGTCAGCCATGTGTCCTTAGTGATGCCCACCACCTGGTCGTCGGCATTGATGACGATATAGCAGATGGCGAAGGGCGAGGCCGTCCACGTGAGGGTCTTGTTGTCACTGTTCAGTAGCACGTCCTGCGGAGCCTCAACAGGCTCGAAGAAGCGGCGCGGGTTCCAGTCATCGCCGGGGCCTGCCAGCACGTTCTCGTAGGTGTAGCCTGCAGCCTCCTCGGCAGTGATGGTGGCGCGGCAGCTGCCTGTATAGGTCTGTCCGTCGCGTGTATAGGTATATTCCGTGCGGCGGTGGCTCAGGTCGATGGGGTCGCCGTTGCCGTCCATGCTGTTATACTCGGCAAAGAGGGCGGGAATGGCACCCATGTTGTTCCATCCCGTCGGCGAGATGGTGGTCAGCATGGTGGTGTTCAGCCATACGGTGATGGGCGCGTCGTGCCAGGGACGGCCCAGGGCATGCTGCGCACCCACGCCCTCCAAGGCGGCATCGATGGTACAGTTCTGCATGACGTAGCCCCACTTGGTGCCCGGCTTGTGGCACGGTGCCACGATGACCGACCCGGAGCGGACATTGCAGAAGGTGGTGTTCTCCACATACACGTCACCGGCTCCGTAGAAGTAGTCTACGGCACCCTCTATCCAGCAGTTGTTCACGTAGTGGCGGTCGCTGACATTGGTCGTAGTGGTGAACCATGTGTCCTGATACGAGCGGAACTTACAATTGTTGAACGACTGACGGTCATTGGTGGAGCGCATGGCCAGACCCATAGGGCCAGCCTGCTTCTCTACGCCGTAAGCGTCGAGATAGGTGATGTTCTCAGTGTAGAAGTCGGGGGCATCCACCTGGAACACGCCCTGATAGCCATAGGTAGCCGAGGCAGGGTTGTTGGTGCTGTACTCATAGCCTATGTCGTTGCTGCCGCCGTTGTTAATCCAGAACTTGATGATGGTCTTCTCCTTGTCCTGACCGATGAGGTGGATAAAGGGCTTCGTCTTCGGGATTTTTACTAATTCCTCATACTGGCCGTTCTTCACGAAGATAAGGTAAGGCATGGTACGACCCTCGGGGGCAGCATTGATGGCTGCCTGTACAGAGGTGAAGTCGCCCGTGCCGTCCTTGGCTATCACGGCGTCGAAGACGCGCTTGGCGGGTTCGGGACGGTCCATGGTCGTAAAGTTGATGTCGGTGGCAGACAGTGCGTTGCCGCTCAGGTCTATGATGGCGTTCTCGCCGATGGAGAGCGTATAGGCCGTATTGTAGGCCAGTCCCTTATAGGCGTAGGTCACGGTCTTGCTGCCGAAGACACCCGTCAGCGTCTCGCCGTTTAGCGACACGGTACCCGAACCTGGCTTCACCCGTTCGTTGAAGTTCAGCACAAAGCGACCCTGTGCCGAGGCTTCCGTTGTGCCGGCGGCAGGCGACGACGACAGCAATATGGGGGCGTCGAAGTCTTCCACGGCAGCCTTGTCGCCATAGATGACCACGTCGGCCAGGTAGAAGCCCTCCGTACCGCTGGCCTCACCGAGCAGCGGACTGGTGGCATCGCCTATCCAGCGCACGTAGATAAGTCCGTCAACGTCCTTCGTGTCTAACTCATACTCCATGGGAATCCACTCGCTGCTGGGCTGCTGGTCCAGGGTGACGGTGGTCAGTGTGGTATAGCCCTCGGTGGCACTGGTGGTGCTGTACTGCAGCAGCTGCTTGGTATGCACACAGCCGTTGTCGGCAGCCACCAGACTGTGAATCTTTATCTTGTCATAGCCGGCCACGCTGAACTCTGCCACAAACGAGCGGGGGTTCGACATCTTTTCGGCATCGGTGTAGCGACGGGCACAGTCCAGTGCCACCCCTCCGAAGGTACGGTTGCTGCCGCCCCAAGAGGTCTGCGAGCCGTCGCCGTTGAAGAACAGCATCGTACCCGTGTTATCGGTTTCAAAGTAGTAGTCGCCCGTGCGGTTGCCGCGTGGCTCGGAGGGATTGAAGCTCCAGGCCACGACAAAGGGGATGACGTCAAACGTTGCCGTCACTTCCTTTGGGCCGTCCATCACCACGAGGCGGCTCTGTACGCTGCTGCCATACTCCCAGTAGAGGAACGACGTGACGCTGTTGGGCACCACGCTGACTGTCACCTCCGTGCCAGCCTCGTAGACACCGTTCACGGGTTCCGGCGAGAGGCGTATCTCGCCCCACTTGGCACCGTCGCCCTCCTTGTTGACGGTCAGCGTGTAGGTGTCGACAGCCTTGAACACCGCCGTCAGTTTCGTGTCGGCACTGATGGTGAAGGTGTAAGGGTTCTCCGTGGTGAGCGTCGTACCCTCGGCATCCTGCCACTCTTGGAAGCGGAAACCGTAGTTGGCCGTGGCAGTCACCGTCACTTGCTCGCCAGCGTCGAAGGTGGCATTGGCCGGGGCCACGGTACCACCCTCAACGGGACTGGCCACTGCCTCAAGGCTAACAGCATTGGCCACCGTTTTCAGCCAACGAGGATCACCCAGCACGCCACCAGTGGTGGAGGCGGTTGCTAAGGGCGACGACGACACGATGGTGAAGTCGCCACCGTCGGCATCGGGCCAGGGAAGGCTGCTGATGCCGAGACCTTCGAGTGTCAAATCCTGAATATCTTTTGTACCCGAACAATTATAATCTCCATAGTCTAACACCAGGTTGTTTCTGGCTGTCAGCGTACCGCCCGTGGCCTGCACCATCTGGGGCTTCACGTTGTCTGTGCCGCCTTTGTAGACGATGTTATCGGTGAAGGTGTAGGTTGATGCCGTACTGTACTTGCCCTCCGTTTTGCAAAGGGCACGGTCGTTGGACTTCGCCCAGCGGTAGACGGTGTTGTGGGCAAACACGAACGAGAAGACGTTGCTCTCGTCCTTGGCATTGGCAAAGAAAAAGCTCTCGCCACCTATATAATTATATAAGGTGTTGTTTGTAGCCGTCACGCTCTTCACGATGTGCTTGGGGTACATGAAGTTCCAACCACCTGAGCCGCAGTCGTGGATGATGCAGTTGTCAAACATAATCTCACCAATGCTGTGGCCCTCGCTGTTGGTGCGCAGGAAACAGCGGGCAATGTTGCTGATGTCGCAGTTCTTCAGCTCAATCTTTGTGATGTCGCCATAGTTGTCAAGATTGATGAAGTACGAGTCGGTAATGGCAATCTTCAGACCATCCAGCACGATGCCGCCGCCCGTCAGACTGCCGTCATTGGCACGGAACAGACAAGCGAACTTCACCTCTGCCCCCTCTGCGGCCTTCAGTGTGACAGTTTTCCCGCTGGGGAAGGTCAGCGTACCGCCGTAGGCACCCTCGGCCAACACCAGTATGTCGCCGTCCTCGGCGCTGGTGTAAGCCGAACTCAATGTCGACGTTGTCACGTCAACGTTGGCAGCACCCACCGTGAGTACCGTCAACAAACTAAGGAATAAAGTTTTGATTCTCATAATTCTTCTATTGTTTGTGTTACGTAGTGTCATTTGTATCATTCGTGGCATCTTATCTCCTTACACATTTGCTGCCGTTTACCACGACAATGCCGCGAAAGGAGTCGTTGACGCGGCGGCCCATGAGGTCGTAAACTTGGGTATTGGATGACGGGTGTTGGTTATAGGGGATTTCCGTAATGCCAGTGGCTGAAGCCTCATCGACGAGGTGCAACTCCTGACCGGCGGTGGTAGGTATGTCGTAGAGGTTAGTGGCAGGCAGGGTGGTGGCGGGAATCTTGGCGGGATTGACCACAATGGGGTCTGGCATCACGTAGGGCTGCATGAGGGCGTTGGTGTTGTCGCCCTGGGCAGCTGTCAGTGTGGTGCCATCGGCCAGTTTCAGTAGCGTGGCAGTGCGCAGACGCAGGTTACCGCCAATGGTGGACTTCACCTTCAAGGAGACGATCTTGCCGTCCTTCCACTTCAACTCTGTCACCTCGAAGCCGCCACGGGCACGCAGGCCGCAGACCTCGCCGTCCTTCCATGCCGACGGCAAGGCAGGCAACACATGCAGGAAGCCGGCATGCGACTGCAGCAGCATCTCAGCAATGCCCGCACAGCAGCCGAAGTTGCCGTCAATCTGGAACGGAGCATGGGCATCGAACATATTGGCGTAGGTGCCGCCGTCGGCATCGCTCATCGTAGCATTGGGGTCCATCAGGCGCAGCTGATTCTTGATGATGGTGAGGGCATGATCGCCATCGAGCATACGTGCCCACTGGCACACCTTCCAGCCCATGGACCAGCCACGGGCGGCATCGCCACGGCCTACGAGTGACTTATGCACAGCCTGATAGACGGTAGGATTCACGTAGGGAGACACCTGATTGCCGGGATAGGCGCCCCAGAGGTGTGACAGATGGCGGTGACTGGACGTCTCCTTGTCCCAGTCCTCCTGCCACTCCTGCACCTGACCATACTTGCCAATCTTATAAGGTGTAAGCTGAGCCTTCAGGGCGTCTAATTCGTCGGCAAAGTCGGCATCAGTGTCCAGGATGCGGGCAGCCTCGGCAGTATTCTTCAGCACGTCGAAGACCATCTGGTTGTCCATGGCCACGCTGCCAAAGAGAGCGCAGTTCATCTCCTTGCCGTTGTCATCGGTATATTTGCCGATGCCGGGATGGTTTTCGGGCGAGTTGGAGGGGCATACGACTTTATAGTGTGTGTTGGGGTCTTCTACGAGAATGTCCTGGAAGAACTGAGCACAGCCCTTCAGTACGGGATAGACTTCGGCCAGATACTGTTTGTCACCGCTGAAGAGGTACTTTTCCCATAGGTGTGAGCAGAACCAGGCGTTGCAAGTCGGCCATACACCCACCGAGCCGTTGTCCACGGCACCTGTAGTACGCCAGAGGTCGGTATTGTGGTGCAATGCCCAGCCGCGTGCGCCGTACATTTTATCAGCTGTCTCGGCACCGGTGATGCTGACATCCTTCACCATCTCGATGAACGGGTTGTGACACTCGCTGAGGTTGGCGACCTCGGCAGGCCAGTAGTTCATCTCCACGTTGATGTTCGACGTGTATTTCGAGTCCCATGCCGGATATTGGCGGGCATTGGGATTCCAGATACCCTGCAGGTTGGCAGGCTGTGTGCCGGGCTGCGAGGAAGCGATGAGCAGGTAGCGACCGAACTGGAAGTAGTTGGCTACCAGTCCCGGGTCGTTGCCGCCCTGCTGGCGGAACTCCTTGATGCGCGTCTCGGTGTCCTTTGTCTCCTGTCCGGGATTGCTGCCTAAATCGAGGCTGACGCGGTTGAACTGCTCCTGATACTTCTGCACATGGTCAGCCAGTGCCTGTTCATAGTTCTTGGTGAAAGCGTTCATGTAGGCCAAAGCCTTAGCCTCTGCATCGGCACTGATGTCATCGTAGTTGACGAAGTTGGTAGCCGACGAGATGATGATAGTGGCCGAGGTGGCGCCATTGACTACGATGGACGGGGCCGACTGATTGCTGGCCACCAGTCCTCCGTCGATGACGTTCTGTGTGCCGGTGGTCTGCTGTCCTCCGTCGTTGATGACCTTGATGAAGGTAAAGCAGTTCAGCTTGTTGTCTACGTTCTCCGTCTGTGTACGTGCCGGAATGAGTGAAGCCTCGATCATGCCATTGGTCAGTTTGTTGATGCCGAGTTTGGCCATATTTGTTTTCTGCGGGGCAGCAAAGCAGACGTTGAAGTCCAGTGTGCCAGCCTCGGATGCCTCGATGCGCATGACGGTCACATTGTCGGCCAGCGAGGTGAAGACAGTGCGGGTATAGGTAATGCCATTCACCACGTAGGTCGTCGTGGCGGTGGCGGTACTTAGGTCAAGGGAGCGCACATAGCCCTGTGCATCCGTTGCATCGTTGGTGCCTCCCTTTTCCTCATCGTCATAGCGATGGCCCGGGAAGCCCACCAGCACACAACCGGCAGCCTGGTACTGTGCACCATGTGAAGCCTGTGACATCCAGTTGGGGATGGCCAGTTTCTGGCCTGCGGCATAGTCTTTGTTGAAGATGTATTGCTGCACCTGACGGAGCACGTTCTTCGCATTGGCGTTGTAGTTGCGGTTAGGTGACTGTCCCCAGAAGGTGTCCTCGTTGAGCTGCAGGGTATCAACGGCCACGCTACCGCTGACCATGGCACCTAACCGGCCGTTGCCCAAGGGCAGGGCCTCCTCCCAGTAAGCGGCAGGGCGATGATACCACAGACGGTTCTTGCTGTCAAGCACGGGCGGCGGCACGGGGCGCGTGTCGCCCGTAGTGAACGTGATGCTGACGGCATCAGCAAAGACGTTGCCTGCCAGGTCGGTGATGCTGCCTGCTGGCAGCGTCACGGTGTACTGAGTCAGCAGGTCGAGTTCTGCGTAGGGCAACGACACCTTATTAATATTAATAATGGGCTGTATGCTGACTGTTTCCGACGGGGAAGCAGTCGGGTACAAGGTGGCCACGGCGCCACTCTTCACTTTCACGCCCTCGTTGAAGAGCAGGATGACCTTACCCGTAGGCAGCACGCCAGTAGCACCGTCGGCAGGCGTGGTGCTGGTCAGCAGCGGAGCCTGGGTGTCCTCGGCCAGGATGTTGAGGTATTTCAGGTTGTAATTCGAGGTTTTCGTGGCACTCTGTATCAGCATACGCACGATGACGCTCTCCTTGTCGGCGGCCAACGGCAGGTCGTAGTTGGCATCCACCCATGTGTTCCAGTGGGCACCGGCGGTGTAGTCGCTGAGTACCGTCCACGTCTGGCCGCCATCCACGGAGTAGACCACACCGAACTTCGTGCTGCTGCTGGAGCCGTCGCCGATGGCGAAGTTTATCTTCACGTTGCTGAGACTGGTAGTAGGCAGCGACACCTCGAAGAACTGGTCGTGCTTCGAGCCGTCGGTGTAGTCGGACTTAGCGGTGAAATGGTCGGTGGAGGCCGTGTTCAGGCGCAGGTGGTAGTTGGGAGCCGAGCCGCTGGTGCATACCTGCCACTTGCCGTCGCTGGTATGTACCGTTACCTTGCACTGCTCCGGCACCAAGGCACACTCGTTGGGCAGGAAGTAGGGCTGCAACTGCGTCCACTTGGTGTTGGCAATGGCCGACCAGCCCAGGTCGTTGGGCGTATAGGTGGCGGTAGTGCCTTGTTTCTCTACGTCGTAACCGGTGGAAAACACCCACTTGGCCACCGCCGTCTGCATGGCGCTGGCATGAAAAGCGCACAGGAGCAATGCCACCAGCATTGCCCCGTGCTTCACGAAAAGACTTGATTTATTCATTAATTATTAGTTTAAGTAGTGTGATTCGTTGCGCTTTGTCGTTGCAAATGTACGTTATTATGCTATTGCCTATGTGTAAAAAGGGCGCAAGCAGGGTACAAAAAAGGCGCAAGGCATGAAAAATGCATACTTTTTGCCGCCTTTTGGTGATTTTTTACTACCTTTGCCGCATCATTAAGACAACATGAAACACCTTTTACTGATATGGCTATGCTTCACCGCCATGACTGCCAAGGCGCAGGACACGGTGACCTACGACGACCGCTCGGGGCTGTCGCACTGGCGGGTATCCGACGTGCTGCAGGACCGGCAGGGTTTCCTGTGGATGAGCACATGGAACGGACTGAACCGCTTTGACGGCTATGAGTTCCGGCAGGTGAAAAGCCGCCCGGGCGACGGCACCAGCATACAGTCGGAGGTGATACGGCAGATAACACTTGACCAGGACGGCAACATCATCTGCAAGACGGAAAACGGATTCTTCCTATTTGACACCCATACCTATACGCTGCACGACCTGCCAGCGAGTGCCGGTGACACCATTCCGCACAACAGCCACCCCACGACATTCAGCGACATGCAGGGCAATCAGTGGCAGGTGGAGCGCTATGGCGTGACGAAGACCGTGCGCCGACATCACCCCGCCCGCATCGTAGAGGGAACGGAACGGGTGCATGCCCGTGCCTTTCTGTGTGACAGCAAGCAACGCTGGTGGGTAGGCACCAAGGAGGATGAGTGCATACGCATCTACGACAAGGCTAACACACTGCTGGGCTTTCTGGGTAGCGACGGAGGGCTGCACAGCAGGCAGACACCCTTCGGATGCCGTCCCTACTGCATCATGCAGACCCGTGGCGGCGACATCTGGATAGGCTGCAAGCCCGGTACACTGCTGCGACTGCGTGAACGCAGTGATGGCAGCTACGGAATAGACCGCATTGGAGAGCAGGTCATCTATCATATCGTGGAAGACCGGCAAGGCCGTCTGTGGCTGGCTACCTTCGGCGAGGGGGTGCAGTGTGTGGTCAATCCGGAGGCAGACCGTCCACAGGTAGTACGCTTCCCCGACAGCAAGGGCAAGGTGCGCCGCATCCTACTGACCAAGGACGGTCATCTGGTCTGTGCCACTACCAATGGCGTGCTCTTGGGTAGCGTCAATCAAAGGGACGTCGGCAAGAGCAGCTTCCGACTGCTGCAGCGCGACGGCAACAGGGCTGGCAGTCTGGCGGGCAATGCCACCATGGACGTCGCTGCCGATGCTAACGGGCGCATCTTCATTGCCACAGAAAACAACGGCCTCGACATGGCTGACAGCGAAAAGACGCTGTTCGCGCCCAATGTAACATTCACTCATTTCAATACGGCCACGTCGTCGATGACCACCGACGATTGTCTGGCATTGACGATGAAAGCAGATGGACGGCTTTGGGTAGTAAGCACGGACTGTGTGATGGACTTCTCGCCCGACAGCGACCAGACTGTTACCTACGCCCGCAACTTCTGGAACACGGAGAGCCACTTCTCCGAAGAACGCCCCCTGCTGCTGCCTGACGGCTCGTGGCTCTTCGGACAGGAGCAGGGTGCCTACGTGGCTACCCGCCACAACTTAGAGTCGAGAGGCTATACGCCGCCATTGCTCTTTACGGAGCTGCTTGTCAACGGGCGGCAGCCAGCATTGGGCATCTGCCGGCACGACACCATCGTCATTGCTCCCGACGAGCGAAACTTCAGCATCACCTTTGCCGCACTGGACTATGGGGACAACAGCAGCATCTGCTACCGCTGCCGCATGAACGGCGAAGCCTGGAGCCATGCCAAGAAAGAGCGTTCGATGACCTTCTACGACATGCCGCCGGGCCGGTATCTGTTAGACGTGCAGTCTACCGACCGCTATGGACGCTGGGTTGACAACACGCGGCGGCTCACCATCATCGTCACGCCCCGCTGGAATGAGACGTGGTGGGCCACTCTGCTGGGATGGCTGCTCTCGCTGGCCGCTGTCGCAGCAGTTGCCGGTACGGTGGTCTATGTGCGCCGCCTGCACCGCCAGCGCCGGGAATTGTTGGAGAAATACATGGCACTGCTGGCTCCTGAGCCTCAGCAGCTCCGGGAGGATGACCGTAAGACAGAAGACACCCCAACGCTCTCGGAACCCGATAGCCGTTTCATGGAGCGCGTCATGCAATATGTGGAGCAGAACATCGGCAACAGCAATGCCAACATCGACGACATGGCCTCCTGTGCCGCCACCAGCCGAAGCAGTCTGAACCGCAAACTTCGCTCACTGGTGGGCGTCACAGCAGCACAACTGCTCATCGATGCCCGCATGCAACGCGCTCGCCAGCTACTGGAAAACCACGACTATCAAGGTATCTCCGACATTGCCTACCGCTGCGGCTATTCAGACCCCCGCTATTTCTCCCGCTGCTTCAAGCAGAAATACGGTGTAGCGCCTTCTGACTATCTGACTGCGAAATAACCGATTTTCTGACTCTGACTACCTGCCGTAGAAAACACTGGCAAGGCCGTCTGCTTTGCCGTCAACTGAGCAAATGATGGACGAGTTGGTCATCAGAAGCTGTAGCCCAGCGTCAGCAGCAGCTGGTGACGCTTGTTGCTGACCTTGGTGTCGGGAGCCACAGTTTCATAATCCGCATTGTTGGTAAACGGATGGAAGGTGCCGTTCGTCGTACTGAACTGGTAGGCCAGCGACACATTGAAGCCATCAATGCTGTAGCCGATGCCGCAGGTGGCGCGATGGGTCTCGTCCCAGTTGGTATAGTCGGTGGCCGAGCTGCAGTAGGAGCCGTCAGTGTCGAGGGTACCGTCCTTGTAGCCGCTATTTTTGTACATGGGGCTTACGTAGTTGTAGCCCGCACGAAGTGACAGGTTTGGCGTTGGCTTGAACTCAGCACCCACCTTCAGCGTGTGTACACCTTTCAGCGTCTGCTTGGTATGCTGGTTCATCACCTTGTCGCTGCTAGAGCGGTCGTAGTAGGCGTCATTCCAATAGTCATAGTATCCATTCTCAATATAACGGGTATCGATCGTGCTATAGTCGGCATACTCATAGCTGAGTCCGAGTGCCAGATCCGAGCCGAAGGTGTGGCCGAGGCTGGCTCCGAACTTCCAAGGCGTATAGAGCTTGAACTTATAGCGGCCATCGACTTCTGAGTATTTGTTCTTACTGACGGCTGCTTCATCCTTAGACGCATAGACATAACTGCTGGTGGTCAGCGTATAGAAGGTAGGCGTTGCCACTGACAAGCCGAAGCGGAATGGCGACTCCTCGACAGGACGGATGATGATACCACCCTTGACATCGAAACCAGTACCGGTTATCTCGCGAGATTCCACGATGGACATTTGAGAAACATGTTTGTCAAACGGACTTCCAATGATGGGGTCAAAGTTTTCAGAATAGCAGCCATTGTGCTTGTAGTGGACGTCATGCAGGCCGAAAGTCAAGCCAAGGTACACCCGGTCGTTGATGTTTCCACTGACATTGAAGTCATACACGCCGATATATCCTTCGTGGTTACGGTTGAAGGTAAAATCTTTTGCATTATAATAGACCCAGCCGTTTTCCTTGTCATATAGCTTGTTTGCATACAGTTCGTCCACCTGATTGCAGGTATAATAGGGAGCACTGAAGTCTGGAACATATATTTCTTCACCACCAGTAATGGTTTCCTTCTTCTCCTTATACAGCCATCCCTCATTTCCCTTCCAAGCCGTCTGTTTGTTCTGTGAGGCGTTATTATT
>JAEEGL015939324.1_pt1 | contig 14747 bp, 16 predicted proteins | sample 9134231 | NCBI WGS metagenome assembly JAEEGL01 (sample SAMN16246548, study PRJNA631951) | gut metagenome | biome: gut microbiome; feature: rumen; material: fiber-attached | host: Bos | place: Iran: Karaj | collected 2018-10 | reverse complement strand
TCCGTGTTTTTTTCAAACACTGCCGGCTGTACTTGAAATTCGGGAACGTTTGTGGTATAATTTTAAAAAAGGGATTTTGCAGGGAGAAACAAAAATGGACGCACTATATACGGAATCGGCGGTAAAATTCACCGAAAAGATTATGGCGTGGGACAGCCCGACGGGCTTTGCCGAAACTGCGGCAGAGAAAATCGGAAACGAATTTGCACGGCTTGGGTTTGAGGTACACGGCTCAAATAAGGGCGGAGTCATAATCGATCTGGGCGGATCAAACGCAAATGACGGTATACTTTTGCAGGCTCATACCGACACCCTCGGAGGAATGGTCTGCGAAATAAAATCAAACGGAAGACTCAAGCTCGCTCCTCTCGGCGGAGTCGCGGCGTCGGTTATAGAAACCGAGGAAATGCGCGTTCACACGCGCGACGGGAAAGTATTCGGCGGCACGTTCCAGTTATGCAATCCGTCTATTCACGTAAACGGCGATCTGCGCGACGCAAAACGCGATTTTAACGGCATGGAGGTAGTGCTCGACACCGACGTTCGTAGCGCGGAGGACACAAGAAAACTCGGCATTGAAGTAGGGGATATCGTGGCCTTCGAGCCGCGGTTCAGGATAGTGGAAAACGGATATATAAAAAGCAGATTTCTCGACGACAAGCTGTCTGTCGGTATTCTTTACGCGCTTGCGCAGTACATATCGGAAAAAGGCATAATCCCAGAGCGCAGGACGTATATACACATCACGACATACGAGGAAGTGGGGCTGGGCGGATCGGGCCCCGTCCCTGACGGCATAACGGAAAGCGTCAGCATAGACATGGGCTGCGTGGGCGACGGGATAACATGCACCGAGCGTCAGGTATCGATCTGCGCGAAGGATTCGGCGGGCCCGTACAGTTACGTGTTAACCGGGAAGCTGATAAACGCCGCAAAGGAAAGGGGAGCGGATTACGCCGTTGACGTTTATCCGCACTACGGCTCTGACGTGGAGCAGACGGTACGGGCCGGGTATGATTTACGGCACGGGCTCATCGGACCAGGCGTATACGCAAGCCACGGGTACGAAAGAAGTCATTATGACGGTGTTGAAAACACGCTGAAGGTTCTTGAGGGTTATCTGAATTTATAACGAAAAAGTCCCTGCGCGGGGACTTTTTCTGTTGACAAACCGGGAAAAAAATGATATAATATTTGTCAGGCACCCGTGGTGGAACTGGCAGACACGCAAGATTTAGGATCTTGTACTTCGGTGTGTGGGTTCAAGTCCCACCGGGTGTACCAGACGTTGATGACGGGATTTTTTCCAGCTGGTCAGGCAGGAAAAAGCCCGTTTTTTTATTTTTTTCAGCGTTTCCCTTGCTTTTCAGAAAAAATTGTGGTATAATGTAAGAAAAGTAAGAAATGTCGGAGGTATATATGGAAGAAAACAATAAGGACAGATTCATTGTGAGCGTTAAGGTCGGGCCCAAGGGGCAAATCACGATCCCGTCACAGGCACGGGAGATGTTTGAAATAAAGACGGGAGACACGCTTATGGTTCTGGGAGACAGATCGCGGGGGATCGCAATTATGAAGGACGATGCATTTTACGCTCTTATGGACGGTATAAAAGAAAATGGCAGCAGTAAAAACGGTTAACCTCACAAAAAAATACAGGGACACGGTCGCAGTGGACAGGCTGAATCTGGAAATAAACGAGGGCGAACTGTTCTCGCTGCTCGGCGTCAACGGAGCCGGCAAGACGACGACCGTAAAAATGCTCTCAACGCTCACCCGTCCGACTTCCGGAGATGCGTGGATCTGCGGATACAGCATAAACGGACAGGAAGATAAAATCAGGGAGATTGCCGACATTTCCATGCAGGAAACGGCAATCGCCCGCAAGCTGACCGTAGATGAAAACATACGTTTTTACGCAAGACTTTCCGGTCTTCGGGCGCACGAAGCCGAAAAAGCCGCAGAAGGCATATACAAAGCTTTCGGACTGGACAGGGTTGCCGGAAAGCAGGCCTCAAAGCTTTCCGGAGGATGGCAGAGGAAACTGTCCATAGCGCTGGCCCTTGTCAGCAGACCCAAAGTACTTTTTCTCGACGAGCCGACGCTGGGGCTTGACGTGATCGCGCGCCGCGAACTGTGGAAGACAATTGCGGAACTGAAATCCGAAATGACGATAATTCTCACGACCCATTATATGGAGGAAGCCGAAGCGCTGTCGGACAGGATCGGCATAATGAAGGACGGAAAACTGCTTTTTGCGGATACGAAAGATGCTCTCTTCGAGCGCACAGGCAAAACAAGCGTCGAGGACGCATTCATAGAAACGGTGACGGGAGGCGGTAATAATGCGTAAGTCTGTTTCACGCGTTCTGACTCTTTGCGGAAGGAATCTGAAGGAAATCCTACGCGATCCTCTTTCGCTGATTCTCACAATTCTTATGCCACTGTTCATGGAAATACTGTTTTATCTCATATTTCATAACCTGACGGAACAGTTTGAAATGAAATACCTCGCTCCGGGAATCACCGTTTTTTTCACAGGCGTTCCTTACGCTATTTACCGGTCTACTCATCGCGATGGACAGAAGCACGTCGTTCCTGACGAGAATGTTCGTATCCAAGGCAAAATCCCACGAATTCATAATTGCCTATGCGCTTGCCGTGCTTCCCGTCGCCTTTTTCCAGTCAGTATTATTTTTTACGGTCGGCGCGTTATTCGATTTTTCGCTTTTAAGCTTAAGGATCATTCCTGCAGTAATGCTCTGCTTGCTGACGGCGACGTTCTTTATAGCCGCCGGAATACTGCTCGGATGCCTGTTCAGCGAAAAGTCCATAGGCGGCGTATCGTCTGTAATTATCGCCGGACAATCGATTCTTTCGGGCATGTGGTTCCCTCTCGAGGGCATCGGTCCCGGCATGATTGCGTTTATGAATGCCTTGCCGTTCAGGAACGCGACCCTGCTGATACAGAACACCGCTAACGGATTTGAAGATTTTTCCTCCGATTTTCTGATTCCACTGCTTATTATTCTGGCTTACACGGCAGTCTTATTTTTCGCTGCGATATTCGTTTTCAAAGCAAAAATGAAAGAAAAATAAGCACAAAACCGAAAAGAGCAGCGGTGAACCCTCTGCTCTTTTTGCTGTTGCAATTTTTTTTGCTATTATTTATCAGTGACGAAGCTCTGACAGTACCTGACCGTATCCATTGCGTCACGGGCGTATTTGTCGGCACCTATCCTCGAGGCGTATTCCTCATTCAGCACCGCTCCGCCTACAACTATCCTGCACCACGGAGCTTTCCGCCGAAGAATTATTATCGTTTCCTCCATTGAACGGACGGTCGTCGTCATCAAAGCGCTGAGCCCGCAGAACGGAGCGTTTCTTCTTACGACTTCGTCGGCTATTCTCTCGGGCGGAACGTCCTTTCCGAGATCAACGACCTCGATCCCGTAGTTGTCGAGCAGAAGCTTTACGATATTTTTACCTATGTCGTGAATATCACCGCGGACGGTCGCTATGACGAAAACAGCAGTTTTTTTCCTTTTCTGGCCGCTTTTGCGGTATTTTTCTTCAACTTTAGCGAAAACCGCAGAGGCGGCCTCCGCGCTCATAAGCAGCTGCGGAAGATACAGCGTCCCGTTTTCATAACCCTCTCCCACCGAATTGAGCGCAGGCATAACGTACTCGTTTATAACGTCAAGAGGGGGGACGGTTTCAAGCATAACAGCCGCAAGTCTCTCTGCGGTTTCCCTGGCGCCGGACGCAACGGCCTTTCTGAGATCGGTTATCTCGCCGCCCGCCCGGCGAACGCTTCCGTTTCCGTACGCGGAAATGTATCCTCCGAAATCCGGATCAAAACCGTTGAGAGCCGTAAAAGAACGGAACGCCTTCATCACAGCGTCGGAGCACGGGTTGATTATGGCTGCGCTCAGCCCTCTGTCGAGCGCCTGCGTAAGGAACACGGCGTTCAGATTATCGCGCTCCGGAAGTCCGAACGACACGTTTGAAACACCGAGAACGGTTCTGCAGCCTCTTTTTTTCAGCTCGGCAACGGTTTCAAGCGTCACTCCTGCGGCGTCAGGAGAAGCGGTGACGGTCAGCGTCAGCGGATCAAAAACAAGATTTTTGGGACTGATCCCGTATTTTGCGGCCCGTTTTTTTATTTTTTCGGCAATTCTGAGCCTTCCCTGCGCATTTTCCGGTATTCCGTTTTCGTCGAGCGTCAGGCACACGACGACCCCGCCGTATTTTTTTACAAGCGGGAAAACGGCGTCCATGCGCTCCTTTTTGCCGTCGACCGAGTTGATAACTGCCTTGCCGTTGTATATACGCAATGCGTTTTCCATCGCCCGCGGGTCGGAAGTATCAATCTGAAGAGGAAGGTCGGTCACCGTCTGCAGTTCCGATATTATTTCAGGGAGAAGTTTTCCTTCGTCAATATCCGGAAGCCCCGCGTTCACGTCGAGAATGTTTGCGCCGCAGTCCTGCTGGGCAACTGCCTCGCCGAGAATATATTCGATATTGCCGGTACGGAGCGCCTCCCTGATTTTCGGTTTTCCCGTCGGATTGATGCGTTCCCCGACCACGACCGGTTCACGGCCTATAAAGACAGCTTTTATTCCGGATGTCGCCATGGTGTCCTGCTTTTCGGTTATTTCCGGGGGACTGTATTTTTCAGCGGTCTCGGAAAGAACGCGGATGTATTCAGGCGTCGTTCCGCAGCACCCGCCCACGGCTGAAACGCCAAGTTCCAGCGCCATCGTCATGTAATCGTTAAATTCGTGTACGGAAAGACCGTAAACCGTCCTGCCGTTCTCAATGCGCGGCAAACCGGCGTTCGGCTTGAAAAGCACCGGAACGGACGAAAGAGAAATATATTTTTTTAAAACAGGCATAAGCGCAGCGGGGCCTGACGAACAGTTAAGTCCGATAACGTCCGCGCCCATGCCCTCAAGCATTGCGACGGCGGCTTCGGGAGATCCGCCGGTCATAAGCTTGCCGTTGTCGGAATACGCGTTTGAAACAAAAACAGGCAGACCGCATGACTCCTTTGCCGCGAGCAGAGCCGCCTTTGTTTCGTATATATCGTTCATGGTCTCAATGAAAACGAAATCGGCTCCGCAGCGCGCCCCGGCCGAAATGACCGACGAAAAAGCGGCGACCGCCTCTTCGAAATCAAGATCACCGAGCGGCCTGAGCAGTCTGCCGGTCGGCCCGACGTCCAGTCCCGCGAACTTATCATGCCCGCCGCCTGACAGCGAAGCCGCTTTCCGGACATTGCTCATCGCCGCGGCCACAAGCCCGTCCGTCTGCTCGCGACTGTACTTCAGCGGATTTACGCCGAATGTATTTGCAAGAACGGCGTTTGCTCCGGCGTCATAATACGCCCGGTGAACCGCAACCATTTCATCAGGGTGACTGACGCTCCAGGTTTCCGTGCTCTGTCCCGGATTGAGGCCCATTTCCTGCAGGACAGTACCCGTCGCTCCGTCTAAAATGAGAATTTTTTTGTTAATGTATTCGAGAATGTCCAATCAGGTTCACTCCGTTCTGCTTTTAACGCCGCACAGGGCGGTTACGGATTTTGAGGGAGACATAAGCATGGATTCGCTGAGCGTGATCCCGGCGAGTCTCGAGGCGTCAAGGACGGAAAGAAAAATTTTCTGCGAAAAAATGTCAAGATCGCCGTAACCGGGGCTGAACCGCTGCGTCAGCACAGCTTCGCGCCCGATATCTTCGCAGAATCTGTCGCAAAGCGCCTCGACCCTCTCTGTTCCTATCGCGCTGAACATAAGCGCCCTTGACGGACTGACGGCGGAATATCTCGCGATAAGCCTGTCGATCTCCGCGCCGGCGGTGGCGGCGAAAATCAATGCGCCGCCGCACCCGCGGAGATGTGATGCAAGATCGGCCGAAACAATTTCCGAAAACGGGAAAAGTACGCCTGTCTCATTCGTAATGCAATCGAAAAACCCGTAGCAGACCCTGAAACTTATTTCTTTTTCCGCCTTCGGGACGCACTCGTCAAGCAATGACTCTCCGGCGGCGTTTTCACCCCGGCATCTGGCGTAACACAATATTTCCCGCCTGTCGAAAGGAATGCCGCTGTATTCCCTTGTGTATATTACGTTTTTTTCCCACATGTCAGAGACCGAGTATTCCGGAAACGTTTGACTGTATCTGCCCGGCGACGTCCGGCCTGTTCATGGTATAGACGTGAACGTTGTTTATTCCGTTTGCGTAAAGGTCAATGATCTGATCGGTCGCGTATGCTATGCCCGCCTGCCTCATTGCGTCGGGGCTGTCTCCGAAACGGTCTACAAGACTGAGAAACCTTCTCGGCATAAAAGAGCCGGAAAGCCTGACGGCGCGTTCCACCTGCTTTGCGCCTGTTATCGGCATTATGCCGGCGATGACCGGAACACGGATACCAGCCTCGCGTATTTTGTAAAGAAAATTATACAGAAGAGCGTTGTCGAAGAACATCTGGGTAGTCAGAAAATCGCATCCGGCGTCCACCTTTTCCTTCAGGTGGCGGATATCCTCGCGCTGGTTCGCGCTTTCTGGATGTATTTCAGGATAGCACGCCCCTCCTATGCAGAAATCGCCGTGGAGCTTTATTTCCGAAATAAGTTCGGAGGCATATCTAAAGTCAAGCCCTTCGGTGCCGCCTGCCTGAATATCCGGAGTCAGGTCGCCGCGCAGCGCCATGATGTTATTGATTCCTTCTTCCTTAAACATCTCGATTTGCGCGCGCACGAGTTCTCTTGAAGATGAAACGCAGGTTAAATGCGCAAGGGCGGGCACACCGTACTTTTTCTGAATGTTGCCCGCAACCCTGACGGTATATTTGCTTGTTCCTCCTCCCGCTCCGTAAGTTACGCTTACGAACGACGGGTGAAGCACCGCGATTTTTTCCGTCGCCTCGGTCACGTTTTCAAGCGCAGTGTCGCTTTTCGGAGGAAAAACCTCGAACGAGAGCCTGTACCCGTCGCGGGAGATAAAATCGGATATTTTCATCATCTGTCACTGTAAAAGAGTATTTCGTCCGGGAGGTAGTAATTGAGTTTTTCGCGAGCGATGCGCATAATGTAGTCCCCGTCCATCTCATGCTCGAGTTCTTCTTTGATCCTGTCGATCTCTTCCTGATACCTGATTTTCTGCTGTATGAGATCGCGCTCGGTTTTCTGCTGATCGTTGTACGTTGTGCGAAGACGGATCGTATTGATCACGCAGAAAACTATGACGATGACGATCATCAGCTTAATAAAGAAATTCAGGTTTATTTTCTTGGTTTTCGCGTTGTTCGCCATCAGATGACCTCATACATGCCGGACGCCTCGGCCTTCAGTGCGTGCTCTCTGACGTCTGTGACCCTGACGGCAACCCTGCGCTCTCCGAAGGAAATCTCTATTACGTCGCCTTCCTTCACGTCATATGAGGCGCGCGCGATTTTCCCGTTGACCGAAACGTGCTGTCCGTCACAGGCATCGTTTGCCACCGTGCGTCTCTTTATAAGGCGCGAAACCTTTAGAAATTTGTCAAGTCTCATGTAAAACCTCTCGGAACAAACACTTTGAGATAATAATATTTTAGCACATAATCGCTCCGTTGTCAATAAAAATCAATATTTTTCAGGCAAAACCGATATTTTTCCGAAAAAGGTTGACAGAACGAAAAAAAAGTTGTATAATATTGTAAACGAATTTGGAGAATCTCTTTTCCGTACGAGGGGAGGGATAAAGATATGGCAGAAATCAGAGTAAAGGAAAACGAATCTCTTGACAGCGCTCTTCGCAGATTCAAGAGGCAGTGCCAGCGTTCCGGCATTCTCGCGGAGCTCCGCAAAAGGGAATGCTACGAAAAGCCGAGCGTAAAACGCAAAAAAAAGGCCGAGGCGGCACGCAAGCGCAAATACAAATAAGAAAAATCGGCAGACCGTCCGGTCTGCCTTTTCTTTTGATCATAAACAGGCGGCACCGTTTGACGGTGCCGCCTGTTTGAATCACTGAATGTCGTGGTCGTCGAAAATGTCGCCGCACTGCGGACAGAATTTCGGGGGATTCTTGGGATCCTCTGGCATCCATCCGCACTTATCGCATTTGTAAAGCGGTGCGTCGGCCGGTTTTTCCTTGCCGCAGCTGACACAGAACCTGCCCTGATTTACCGTTCCGCACGCACAGGTCCAGCCGGTCGGCTCGGCAGGCTTTTTGGCTCCGCACTCTCCGCAGAAGTTCCCGGTTGCAGTTTTTCCGCATACCGGGCAAACCCAGGTCTGCTGTGCTTCCGGCACAGGTTTTTTGGTTCCGCAGTTTCCGCAGAAATTACCCGTTACGGTTTTTCCGCAGTTCGGGCAGGTCCAGCCGCCGTCGCCGCCCTGCTGTGCCATTCCGTATAAGTTGGAGGCCTGGTTGCCGCCCATGTTCATCGCCATTCCCATACCCATGAAGCCGGTCATAGCTCCTGCCGTATTGCCGGCTGCCGTGGTCATTGCGTCGACCTGTCCGCCGACAAGACGCGCGCCGGCGGTACGCGGATCTGTGGTCATCGCGGTTTCTTCCCATGCGGTGATCTTCTTGCGCTGCTCCTCCGGTATGGATGGAACGCCCATATTGACCCTGTATACCTCAAGACCGCGCTCTCCCCACAGCGGCTTCAGAGCCTCGTTGAGAGCGTCCTTGAGATCACCGGTATGCGCCGGAATCTGATCGTATGAAACGCCGTTTGCAGACAGCACGGCAAGCGAGGGCTGCAGAGCGTCGATAAGCTCGCTTTTCAGCCTCATCTCAATCTGATCGCGGGTATATGAGGACGCGACATTTCCGCAAACGTTTGTGTAAAACAGAATCGGGTCGGCTATCTTGTACGAATACGTGCCGTTGCATTTGAGATCGACGGAAAGCTTGTATCCGAGCTGTTCGTTGATGACAACCTTGAAAGGCACCGGATTGGCAGTTCCGAATTTGTTGTCCGCTATCTCCTTGGTGTTGAAATAGTACACGCGCTGATCCTTACCGGGATCGCCGCCGTACGTAAATCTTCTCCCGAGTTCCTTGAACGTGTCGAGAATGCTCTGACCGAGGCTGCCGGCGAAAATCGACGGCGAAGACGAAGTGTCATACGTGAACCTTCCCGGTTCCGCACACAGTTCGACGACCTTGCCGTCGTCGACGATTATCATGCACTGTCCGTCCGCAACGGCAATGCCCGAACCGTTGCTGATTATATTGTCGTTGCCCTTCGTGTTCGAGGAACGACCCGTAATGAGCTTCTGCCCTTTTACAACGAGCGTATCGTTGTCAAGCGCGTCGCAGTAGAAAAACTCTTTCCACTGATCCGCAAGAGTTCCGCCGAGTGCGCCAAGCGCCGCTTTAATAAGTCCCATTTTAATCTCCTTAATTATCATCCGCCGACGCGGATTAACTTCCGTAAAAGATATTATATCACAATTCGCCCCGAATTTCAAGTGTTTAATAAAAAATTAAGGGAATGACGCTGCAAACAGCACGTTTTTTCTTCTTCCTCTTGACAAAACGACGAGAAAGAGGTATAATTATTATGCAGATTTTTTATCAGAAAAGCAGATACGGAGAAAAACAATGGAGAAGATTTTGATCAAAACTGCAAAATTCGGCGGCAGTTCCCTTGCGGACGCGGGGCAGTTCCGCAAGGTCAGGGACATAGTGGCATCAGACCCGTCGATACGATACGTTGTAGCTTCCGCCCCGGGCAAAAGATTCGGCGAAGACGTTAAGGTGACGGATCTGCTCTACGAATGCTACAGTTGCTCTTCCGATACGGCAAGGTTTACAGAAACCTTCGGCAAAATCAGAGAACGTTTTGACTCGATCATCGGAGAACTCGGTATCGACCTCTCGCTTGACGACGACTACGAAGAAATAGAAAACAGTATGCGCCATTCGACAGGGCGCGACTATTCAGCATCAAGGGGCGAATACCTCAACAGCAAAATACTAGCGGCCTTTCTCGGATTTGATTTTATCGACGCGTTTGACACGGTTTTCTTCCGTGACGACGGCACGTTCGACGGGGAAAAAACCAACGCCGTGCTTTCGGAGCGGCTGAAAAGCTCGTTCAGGGCGGTCATACCCGGCTTTTACGGCAGCATGCCGAACGGAACCGTCAAGACCTTTTCCCGCGGCGGCTCAGACGTCACGGGCTCGATAGTGGCGCGCGCTTCGTCGTCCGACATTTACGAAAACTGGACCGACGTTTCCGGCTTTCTCGTCGCCGATCCCCGTATCGTCAACAATCCGAAGGCGATAAGGACCGTGACGTACCGCGAGCTTCGGGAACTCTCGTATATGGGGGCCTCCGTGCTCCACGAGGAGGCGATCTTCCCCGTCAGAATGTGCGGCATTCCGATAAACATCAAAAACACGAACACCCCGGACGACCCCGGGACGATGATAGTGCCGAGCTGTCCGGCCGACGGCAACGGCGAGATAACAGGAATAGCCGGCAAACGCGGCTTTTCCGTCATCAACATCGAAAAGGACCTTATGAACATGGAGCACGGATTCGGCAGAAAAGTGCTCTCCGTGCTTGAAAACAGCGGCATTAACTACGAGCATCTTCCTTCAGGCATAGACACCATGTCCGTAATCGTAAACACCGACGACATATCGCCGTACAGAAACATGGTGATAAACAACATCTGCACCACGGTCGAGCCCGACAGCATAAGCGTCGAGGACGGTATCGCGCTCATCGCCATAGTCGGCCGTAACATGGCAAGGGCGAAGGGCACCGCAGCGCGCATTCTCCGTGCGGTTGCCGACGCAGACGTGAACGTCCGCATGATCGATCAGGGCTCGGACGAAATAAACATAATACTCGGAGTCGACGAGAACGATTTCGAGAAGGCAATTCGCGCCATATACGCCAAATTTGAGGAAAGAATATGATGATCAGGCTACTGAAACATGCCAGTGCCTTTATTACTGCGCTTGCCCTGCTTTTCGTATTCGGGTGTGCGGAAACAAAGGACGACGCCGTATCTCACGACACCGCCGTCGGGGACGTGGACGGAATCAGATATTCCGCTACGCAGGAAAAAACAAATTTCGTTCTTCTGACCGTGTCAAACAACACAGGCGGCGGACGGATAATCATCGAGCTGTATCCGGATATTGCGCCGCTTACGGTTGAAAACTACAAGGAACTGGTCCAGCGGAAATTTTACGACGGCATTATTTTTCACCGGGTCATTAAAAACTTCATGATCCAGGCGGGAGACCCGACCGGAACGGGATACTACGGCTCCGGCACAAATATCACAGGCGAATTTGCCGCGAACGGATTCGAAAACAATCTTCTGCACACGCGCGGAGTGGTTTCGATGGCGCGCGGCAAAAGCTACGACAGCGCCTCGTCGCAGTTCTTCATCTGTCACGCCGACTCTCCTCTTCTGAACGGACAGTACGCAGCGTTCGGAAAAGTAATAGTCTGAATGAGCACGGTCGACGCTGTCGCTTCGGTAAAAACCGACGCAAACGACAGGCCGCTGAGCGAGCAGAAAATCGTTTCTGCACAGTTTGTCAACATAGTAAATGATGAATCAGATACTGAAGCTTGACCCCGTCTGCAAACATATAATATGGGGCGGAAAAAGAATCCCCGAGGAGTACGGCATAGGCGACGGAAATGTTGCCGAAGCGTGGATGCTCGCTCTCCATGAAGAAGGCGTTTGCGAAACTGACGGCGGAAAAAACCTGAAAGATTATTTTGAAGAACCCTTCCCTGTCATGATCAAGCTCATCGACGCGCAGCAGAATCTGTCGGTGCAGGTCCACCCGTCAAAAACCGAAATGTGGTACGTCGTCGACTGCCTGGAAGGGGCAAAACTCGTCTACGGACTGAAGGGAAAGTTTGACGAATCGGAAATGCGACGCGCTCTGAAAGAAGGAACGGCGGAAAAACTGCTGAATTACGTTTCGGTCAGAAAAGGCGACGTTTTCTTCATCCCCCGGGGACTGGTTCACGCGATCGGCGAAGGGATACTCATTGCGGAAATACAGCAGAACTCAAACGTAACGTACAGACTGTATGACTACGGAAGACTCCAGAACGGCCGTCCGAGACAGCTGCACATCGACGAGGCGATGCGCGTCATACGCGACTTTTCTCAGGAGGAAATTGACAGAATGCGTTTTTCGCGGGGAATACTTCCCGGCGACTGCCTCGCAAACTGCGACTACTTTACGGTTTTCCGGAAAAAGCTGAGCGGCAGCTGCAGGATATCCGCAAAAAACAAGCTTTTCGTTTCCGTGATCATTCTTGAAGGATGTGGCAGAATCGGCAGAAGACGTTTCAGAAAGGGCGACAGCTTTATCCTTCCCGCGGGAACTTCTGCAACGCTGTCATCCGAATCGGCCGAGGTAATAATCACCGAATATGACGCGCGGGAGAAAACAAAAACCGCGGATAGACTGGAATAATACGGAGTTGTTTATGAAAGAAGACAAGAAAGAGGAGCAGCCACAGGCTCCGATCGGTAAAAAATACGTCGAGGTACCCGTAAAATCGGCGCTTCCCTTCTGGTGGGCGGCAGCAGTGTGGATAATCGCCGCGCTGTTCTTTGACCTGTACGCCGTACATCAGATAATCATCACGGCCGCCGTGTCGTTTCTCGTCGGATTCATCGTAAGCAAAATAGTTCCGAAGGAGACGAAACTTGTCAAAGTGCCCGTTGCGACAGGAAACGCAGACGCGGACACGGCAATAAAGGAACTGGACAGGGTAATAGCCGCGATAGATGAGGACAGGCAGAACGCCGTAGGCAAGGAACCCGAAACGGCGCTTAAAATGGGAAGAATAATCGTCTCGGCAGAAAAAATACGCGACAGCCTGCTTAATTCGCCCGAAGACGTTTCCAAACTCAGAAGATTCCTGAACTACTATCTGCCGACAACCGTCAAGCTAACGAACAAATATTCCAAGCTGCTCGCCGGCGAGCCGGGCGGAGAAAACTACGCCGAAACAAAACAGGCGATAGAAAGAGCCCTCGGCACCGTAGGAAAGACCTTCGACGCGCAGTACGACTCGCTGTTTGCCGCGGACGCGCTCGACATCACGTCCGACGTCACCGTCCTTGAGACCATGCTGAAAAAAGACGGCCTCGGATAGGAAAAACAATTATTTTATCCGCAAAAAAGAAAAAAATCAAAGAATGGAGATAAACACCATGGAAAATCAGGAAAAAATCGAACTTACACTCGATCCGTTCGGCAGGAAGGCGATCGAAGAGGCAGCGGAGGCGGTAGCGGAAGGAAAGCCGATGACTATCGACGACCTCGCAGCCTCGGCAAACCTTACGGAGGAGGAAAAGAGTCTCGTCGCGCAGTTCTCCGAGAGCATTGATATAACCGACACGGCGTCGGTGCTTCAGTTCGGAGCGGGTTCGCAGCAGAAAATCGCGGAATTCTCCGACAGCGCACTGTCTGTCGTACGCACGCAGGAGCTTGGAGAAGCCGGTACGATGCTCGCAAACCTCGTCGGCGAACTTAAAGCCTTCAACGGTGAAGCGGACGTGAAAGGTCTCAAAAAACTGTTCAGATCGGCAAAGAAGCAGTCGGCGATTCTCAACGCGAGATTCGACAAGGCAAACGCGTCGGTCGACGACATCGTTACCATTCTGGAGGGACATGAGGTCACTCTTACAAAGGACATCGCCGTCCTTGACACACTCTACGGCAAAAATCTGACAAATTTCAAAGAACTGTCGATGTACATCATCGCTGGAAAGCAGAAACTTGAAAAGGAAAGAAGTACGACGCTTGCCGAACTCCAGAACCGCGCCAAAGAATCAAATCTGCCCGAGGACGCGCAGAAGGCAAACGATTTCGCCACGATGTGCGACAGATTCGAAAAGAAGATTTACGACCTCGAGCTGACGCGCATGGTGTCGCTGCAGATGGGACCCCAGATACGCCTTGTGCAGAACAACGACATTCAGATGACCGAAAAGATTTATTCGACAAAGGTCAACACAATTCCCCTCTGGAAGTCACAGATGCTCATCGCCCTCGGACTTTCGCACAGTGCGGAGGCCCTCAAGGCGGAACAGGCCGTCACCAACATGACAAACGAACTGCTTAAGAAGAACGCGCAGCTTATCCATCAGAACGCCGTTGAGGTGGCGAAGGAAAGCGAACGCGGAATAGTTGACATCGAAACGCTCATTCAGACCAACAACGAACTGATCACCGCGCTCGACGATGTAAAGCAGATCCAGGAGGACGGCAAGACAAAACGCCGTGAAGCCGAAAAGGAACTCGACAAAATGGAGAACGAAGTCAAGCAGAAACTGCTTGAGATCAGCACGAAATGAAAAAATTTCTCAAGTACAACAGGCCGGCGGCGATAATCGCGCTTGTCGTGATTGTCGTTCTGTCGGTCTGGCTTGGAGGGATGAGGAGCGTTTCATCCCTCAAGAAAAATGTGCTTAAATCATATTTCACCGATTATTCTTCCGGAGGATGCGCGGCGGACGACATGGCCAGATACCTGTCGTATGCGCAAAAGATTCTCGGAATTGCCGAGGCTAACGGGGTACGCAATGAAGAATACTCGTCATCCGTAAATGCGTTTGCAGACGCCTGCGACTCGCCGTTTACCGCAGCTCCGGTATACGAAAAGTTAAGAAAATCAGCCGATACGGTTTACAATATCCTTTACGCGTCAAATCTGGACAGTTCGGTGAGAAATTCACTGATCAGCTA
>JAEEGL015388531.1_pt1 | contig 14747 bp, 5 predicted proteins | sample 9134231 | NCBI WGS metagenome assembly JAEEGL01 (sample SAMN16246548, study PRJNA631951) | gut metagenome | biome: gut microbiome; feature: rumen; material: fiber-attached | host: Bos | place: Iran: Karaj | collected 2018-10 | reverse complement strand
TTTGTAGATGTCGCCTTCGGAAATAGCTCCGACAGGGCATTCGCCAGCACATGTACCACATGCTACGCAAGAATCAGAAATTTTGTAAGCCATAGTTTGATAATTTGATTGTTTACGGCTGCAAAAATACTACATTTTTTACAATTGGCGCGTGACATGACAAAAAAAATCGTAATTTTGCGTCTTCAAACGATAACCACCACGAGGAGGATGATTTTTTTTCAGAGGAATAGCAGACCCTATCACAACCCTAAGAATCTCTATAGCTGGGGAGTGCTTCTTGTAGTTGCCATTGCCTATCTGATCACGGTGTTCACTCCCAATAAGTTTTCCACACCTCACCGGGTTTTCGATTGGGACGTAAAATCCTATTACTCATACCTTCCCGCCTACTACATCGACCATGACATTGGCATGACGAAATGGGAGAACCAGTATCCGAATTTCAACAAATACTGGCCTGAATATGTGCGGGATGATAAGTTTGTCATCAAGACCACCCTGGGCATTTCCATCTTTTACGCTCCTTTTTTCGCAGTGGCCAACTGCATTGCCGAGCCGCTGGGCTATCCCGCAGATGGGTTTTCAAAGCCATACGCCCTCGCCATTTTGCTGAGCGGAGCCTTTTTCGCATGGTTAGGACTGCTGGTTTTGCAACGCTTTCTGCTGCGCTACTATTCCGACAAGGTGGTGGCCGCGACATTGGCCATCATAGGACTGACGACAACCTTGTACTGGTATGCCACCTTCGAAGCCCCCATGTCGCACAGTTACAGCTTCTTCCTTTTTGCGGCATTCCTCTACCTAACCGGTCAATGGTACGAAAAAGCAGCTTGGTGGAAAGCTATGCTCATGGGAATCGTATTCGGACTGATTGTTCTGGTAAGACCCACTAATGGATTGGTGATACTTGTTTTTCTTCTATTTGGAATTAAAAATTGGAAAGATATTCCCGCCAGAATCAAGCTGTTTGGAAAATACTGGTACCATTTTTTCATTGTGGTGGCGATGATTGGCTTGGTGATGCTTCCGCAATTGTTGTACTGGAAAGAAATTACAGGACAATGGATTTATTATTCCTACGGGTCTGAGCGGTTCTTTTGGAATTCGCCTAAGATGATAGAAGTTTTGTTCGGATTTCGAAAAGGACTGTTTGTTTATACACCCGTGCTATTGGTCTCATTGATAGGGATGTATATTTTGTGGAAAAAGCAGAGAGGTTTGTTTTGGCCGTTGGTCATCTTTTTCATCCTTAATGTTTATGTGATTTCCTCATGGTGGTGTTGGTGGTATGGCGGGAGTTATGGAATGCGTTCATTTGTAGAAAGTTATGCATTTTTGGCTATACCCGTTGCCGGCTTTATCGCTTGGGCAGGAGAAAAACGCAAATCTACTCGTATCTCTCTGTATATAATAGTTTTACTACTATCTTTGCATTCTGTTTTTCATACCATACAATATTACACTGGCGTTATCCATTATGAAGGCATGACTAAAAAAGCCTATTTTCATAACTTTTGGAGGGTGAAAATGCCAGAAGATTATTGGGATGATATCGATTTTCCCGATTATGAAAAAGCAATGAAAGGAGAGCGTTGAGATGAGTAAGATAACCGTCGTAATACCTTGTTACAAAGTAGCTTCGCATATTGAGCACGTGGTGAAAGAGCTGCCGGAATGTGTGGATGAAATCATTTTGGTGGATGATTGTTCGCCTGATGACACCGGGAAGGTGCTGGAACAGATGTCGCAGCAAGATAGCCGCATAGCCGTTGTCCGCAATGCTCGCAACATGGGGGTTGGCGGCGCGATGGTGGCTGGCTTTCAAGAGGCATTGCGCCGAGGTTGCGACATCGCCATCAAGCTGGATGGCGACGGACAGATGGATAGCTCCCGCATTATCGAAATGGTACAAGTATTTGATAATGAAGATTATGATTTCATAAAAGGAAATCGTTTTTATGACAAATTCGCCTTGCGAAAAATGCCTCTCATCCGCAAAATCGGAAATTTCGGCATGAGCTTCTTGGTAAAAGTAAGTTCGGGATATTGGCAGATTTCCGACCCCACCAATGGGTTTATTGCCATCAATAAAGAGACCCTTCAAAGATTGGACATGAGCTGGCTTTCTCCTCGCTTCTTTTTCGAGAGTTCGTTAATTTGCGAGCTATACTACACAGGGGCAGAAATCAAAGAACTCTCTATGCCAGCGATTTACGGGGAGGAAAAATCCAATTTGTCGGTTATAAAATCACTGATAACCTTCCCCCCGAAATTATTCTTGCGTTGGTTGCGCAGGATATGGTTGAGTTACTACGTGTATGATTTCAACCTCGGCTCCCTCTACTTTGCGGCCGGAAGTCTCTCGTTTCTCTTCGGACTCATTTTCGGAATCATCCGATGGGTACAGTTCGCCTCAGCAGGTGTTGCGGCTCCGCTCGGCACGATCATGATCGCCGTACTCACCTTTATCTGCGGATTCCAACTGTTATTATCTGCTTTTCAATACGATTTGACATCTCACAATCCATTTCAAAAATCGAAGTAAATTATGAAAAAAATCCTCATTACCGGCGGTGCCGGCTTTATCGGTTCCCATGTGGTCAGACTTTTTGTCAACCAGTACCCCGATGTGGAAATCCACAATCTGGACAAGCTCACCTACGCAGGCAATCTCGAGAACCTGTCGGATATCGACCAGAAGCCCAACTATCGTTTCGTGAAAGGCGACATCGTGGATGCGGAGTTCATCACCCACCTGTTTGAGCAGGAGCGCTACGACGGGGTTATCCACCTCGCCGCCGAGTCGCATGTGGACCGCTCCATCGTCAACCCCATGGAGTTCATCTTCACCAATGTGGTGGGAACGGTGAACCTGCTGAACGCCGCCAAGAACATCTGGAAAGACAACTACGAGGGCAAGCGTTTCTATCACATCTCCACCGACGAGGTGTATGGCGCATTGGGCGACACAGGCTCCTTCAAGGAGACCACCCCCTACTCGCCACACAGTCCGTACTCGGCCGCCAAGGCCAGCTCTGACCATTTTGTGCGCGCCTACCACGACACCTACGGCCTGCCGACCGTCATCTCCAACTGCTCCAACAACTATGGTCCCAACCAGTTTCCTGAAAATCTCATTCCACTGTTTATCAATAACATAAAGCACAACAAGCCGCTACCTGTTTACGGCAAAGGCATCAACGTGCGCGACTGGCTCTACGTGGTGGATCACGCACGCGCCATCGACCTGATTTTCCACAAGGGAAGAACGGGCGAAACCTACAACATCGGCGGCAACAACGAGTGGCGCAACATCGACCTCATCAAGAAGTTGATTGAAATTATGGACCGCAAGTTAGGCCGTCCGGAGGGCACCTCTCTTCAGCTCATCACTTACGTCACTGACCGGGCAGGACACGACCTGCGTTACGCCATCGATGCCAGCAAGTTGCGTGCCGAATTGGGTTGGGAGCCCAGCATCAAATTTGCGGAAGGTTTCGAAAAGACCGTTGACTGGTACCTGGCCAACGAGAAGTGGCTCGACAATGTCACCTCGGGCAGCTATCAGGACTACTATAGAAAAATGTATGGCGAATAGCGGGACAGGACTTTTCGAGTATCTGGTGGCCGGTCCCTGTGCCGCGGAGAGCGAGGCGCAGCTGTTGGAGACGGCGGAGCGGCTTCACCGCATGGCGGATGCGCTCCCCTGCCCCGTCACCTATTTCCGGGCGGGCGTTTGGAAACCGCGCAGCAGCGGAGCCGACTTCTGCGGAGCCGGCGCGGAGGCGCTGCCCTGGCTGCAGGAAGTTAGCCGTCGGTACGGCTTTTCCATCTGCGTGGAAGTAGCACAGCCACAGCACGTTGAGAGCTGCCTTCAGAACGGCATCAACAGTTTCTGGGTGGGTGCCCGCACGGCTGTGAACCCCTTTGCCGTACAAGAGCTCGCCGACAGTTTGAAAGGAACCGGCAGCACCGTCCTCGTCAAGAACCCCGCCATCCCCGACCTCAAGTTGTGGCTCGGCAATGTGGAACGGTTCGAGAAGACGGGCGCCAACCGCGTGATGGCCGTCCACCGCGGGTTTGCCGTGGAGCACGAGAACGCCCTGCGCAACGCCCCCCTCTGGGAGATTCCCATCGCCTTCCGGGTGGCACGTCCCGACATCCCCCTGCTCTGCGACCCCTCCCACATCTCCGGACAGCAGCAATACCTGCGCCAGATCGCCCAAATCGCCATCGACTACGGCTTCAACGGACTGATGGTAGAAACACACTGTCACCCCGAACAGGCCCTCAGCGACGCCGACCAGCAAATTACCCCAGAAGAACTTTCTACTATTCTTAACTCACTGACATTCAAAACTTCACAAAGCGATACCGACCAGCTACTTCAGCAACAACGCAACCTTATCCACAACATCGACACCCAAATCAGTCAGCTACTAGCCAAACGGATGTCGCTGGTGGAAGAGATTGCCCGCATCAAAGCGGAGCACAACATCCCGCTGGTACAGCCCAGCCAATGGAACAGCGTGGTGAAGAATTACGAGCAGGCGGCATTGCAAGACGATGAATACCAAGAATTTCTGCAACAATTTCTCGAAATTTTACACCAATATTCCCTAAAACGACAAGGTAGAGACGCGGTAAACCACAACCTCGTAAAATAAATACAACCCATGTAGAGACGCGGTGCACCACGTCTCTACAGAATAAATTCAACATTATGCCAGAACCACAGACAGAACATCGCGCCGGATTTGTCAACCTGATTGGCAACCCCAATGTAGGGAAAAGCACCCTCATGAACCAGCTGGTGGGCGAAAAGCTTTCCATCATTACGGCGAAAGCGCAGACCACCCGCCACCGCATCAAGGGCATCGTCGATGGCGACAACTACCAGATCATCTATTCCGACCTGCCCGGCATTCTCACCCCCTCCTACAAGATGCAGGAGATGATGATGAAATTTGTGACCCAGTCGCTGCAAGACGCCGATGTGATTCTCTACTTGGTGGAGTGCGGCGAAACGCACTATGATGCTGACATCATGCAGCAACTTCAGAAAATTGACATTCCTATCATTTTAGTAATCAATAAAATAGACAGATGCACATCGGAGCAAGTGGCGGAATCGGAAGTTTTCTGGAAAAAGATTTTGCCGCAGGCAGAAATGGTGTTGATTTCGGCTTTACAGTCGCAGAATATTGATCAGTTGTTGGAGAAAATCACTGAGAAGCTGCCGGTTCACGAGCCCTATTTTCCGAAAGACCAACTCACTGATCGTCCGATGCGTTTCTTTGTTTCGGAGATCATCCGCGAGAAGATGTTGTTGAATTATAAGAAGGAAATACCTTATAGTGTGGAAGTTGTGGTAGATGAATACAAGGAATCCGACGATATGGTGCGCATCATGGCGACGCTGTATGTGGAGCGTGAGACGCAGAAGGCCATTGTCATCGGGAAGGGCGGACAGGCCATCAAGAAACTCGGCATGGATGCTCGGGCCGAATTGGAGGAGTTTATCGGACAGCATGTCTTCCTCGACCTGTCGGTGAAAGTGCTGAAGGACTGGCGCAACAACGAGTCGATCATCAACCGTTTCGGATACGGTTTTACAGAACGGTAGTCATTTCTCTACCATACCATTTTCAGTACAATTTTTCCGTCATCATAACCAAAAAAGGCGGCCTTTTCAGGCCGCCTTTTGCGTATGGATGGTAGGATGATTATCTTTGTGTCACCACAAATTTCTGGGAGATGACTTTCTCGTTGTTGCGTACATTGAGGAAATAAACGCCCTGTGCGAAGTCGGACACATTGTAGGTGAGCACCTCGTCGCTGCCGGTGAATTCGGCGTTGATGACGCGCACCACCTTGCCCTGTGCATCAGTGATGGTGATCTGGGTGTTACCCTCCATACCCTTAACAACCAGGTTCAGCTGGTCGTTGACCGGGTTCGGATAGGTGCTCACAGAAGCGTTGTTGCTGTACTCGCTGATGGCATTCGGAGCCGTCGTGGCGGTCTGCGGAGCTGCGCCATCCTCGTTCACAATGATGGTGAAGGTGCGGGCTGCAATGATTTCTTTGTCGCCCGGCACATCGCCGAATCCACCCCAGAGATGACCATATCTGCGGTTGACGATGAACGGGTTGTAGATACCGGCGCGGTTGGTGCCGCCAGTGCTGTTGCGCAACTCGGCTTTCAACTTCAAGGTATAAGTACCGTTCTCCAATGCGGTGAAGGACACCATATTCGGGATGTTCTTGAATGCATCGAAGTAGAAGTAGTCGAACTGCAGGATGGTACTGCTGGCCGTCTGGCGGAATGCCAAGGTGTTGGAAGGAATCTCACCTGTAGCCGAGGTCAGGCTGTCTCTACCATAGTACAAACCTGCACGGTCATAGTAGGTGGAGATTCTGAAGCGGGACACCACGCTTGAAAGGTCTTCATCAGCAATGGGCTGCTCATTGTACAGCAATTCGTAGCTCATATCCATCTTCTTATCATTCCAAGTAGTTGCACTGGTGTTCTGCAAGTAAGCATAGAAGAGGGCAGCGTCGTTCTTCGCCACATAGATGGTGTCGCCCAGCAGGTTGTCAGGCGTGTTGGCGTAAGCAGCCGTGTAGCTGGAACGGGTCATCACGCAGTTGTCAGCGATAAGGATGGTAAGGTCGTACTGGTGGACCTCATAAGTGATGATGCTGTCGCAGCCGTGGATGGTATGGAGATTTTCGGTGGCGGGAGTCTCACCCACATTGTAGGTCTCACCATTGTAGGTGTATTCGGTGATTCCCGTAGCGATATTGATTTCACGTACGATCTCGTAGGTCGGCCATACCGTCAGTGCGATGGTGTCGGCAGCGATGCCGGTGCAACCGAAAACATCGGTGATGACCATAGCCAAGAGGTAATCTCCAGCTGCCAGCTCGTTGAGGTTGAAGGTAGCAGGAGTGCTGCTGACCTCGTCGGTTTCGGCCACCACTTCGCCATCGTTCACGTTCACCCATTCGATGGTGTAGTCAGGTGTGCCACCGTCAATCGAGAAGGTCACGATATTGTCGGAGCCTTGGCAGATACCCGCTTGAGCGATGTCGCTGAGGATGCTCTGCGTACCGGTGATGGTACCGGGATTGTCGATGGTGATGGTTCCAGTGGCGGAGCAGCTGCTGTTGAGGTCAGTGACGACGTAGGTGTAGGTGCCTTGGGTCAGCTCATCGATGATGGTGGTGGGAATGTCGGCCATGATCGTCATCTCTTCAGGAGTGCCGCCATTCCATGTGCAGGTGTATCCGCCCATGCCTTCGCTGGTGACAGTGATGGTAGCGGAACCCAGCTCTGTGCAGCTTACATTCTCAAATTCGGTTTCGACTTCCGGAAGAGCGTTCACGGTTACCGTCAGGGTGTCGGAAACATTAGAGCAGCCGTTGCCATCGGTGACGTTCACCACGTACTTGCCAGCCTCAGTGGCACTCAGCGTAGCGGCGTTGGCGCCATCAATAGCGGTGTTGTTGTGCTTCCAAGCATACGTTTCTGCAGTCTGGCAGTCAGCGGTGAAGTGAACCACACTGCCAGCGCAGATGGTTGTCAGGTTGTCAAGTGCGCTCAGCGTCACGGTCGGCAGTGCGTTGATGGTAATGTTGATAGTAGCCGTGTTGCTACAGCTTTCGCCGTTGGTGACGGTGACCGTGTACTCGGCTCTGTCAGGAATCGCTGTGAAGGTGTAATCCTCTTCTTCATTGCTCCATACATACTCTTCATAGCCTGCCGTAGCGGTCAGGGTGATGGTTTCGCCTGCGCAAACTGTGTTGTTAGTAGCATCGGTGGTGATGTTGACAGCAGGGATGGTGTCCACCACGATGGTGCCGTTGAAGGTCTTGACGCTGGCCTCACAGGCTTCGCTGGAAGCAGTGATGGTGAAGTTGAAGGTGCCGGTTGCAGTCGGCGTGCCGCTCATTACGTAGTTCGGCTCGGTTTCGCTTTCAGCTTCGACGGCTGCGAGTGTTACACCTGCAGGTGCACCGGTGAGTACTACATTGGCGTTGGTAATGCGGAAGTTCAGAGCGGTCATTTCCTCGCCTTTGCAGAACTTCTGGCTGAAGTTGTCGGCAGGTGAAATGGCGACCAACTCCACGGTGTCGTTCATGGTGATACTCACCTCAACGCTCTTTTCGGTAGAAGGACAGGTAGTGCTGCTGGCCGTGATGGTGAAGGTGTACTCCTGAGCTTCCTCTAAACGACCTGAAATGGTGTTGTCCTCATCACTATAGGTGAGAACTGTCGGCATCTGGCCGAAGTCGAGGGCGCAATTGGCCGCATCCAGTTCAATAACCGTGATGTCTTCACCAAGGCAATGTGTCTGCGTGGTGTTGGTAGCTGTCAGCTTCACGGTGTCGTTCACGGTGATGCTCACATCCTGAGTCTTGGTGCCGCAGCCATTGGTGGCGGTGATGGTGAATTCGTACTCATCGGCTTCGGTCAGTTGGCCTTCAATCTGGTGGGTAGTTGCATTGTAGCTCAATCCATCCGGCATTTCGTCGAAGTCAAGCGTGCAGTGTGCAGTGTCGAGCACGATGGGCTGAATCGGTGTGCCGAGGCAGAGGGTCTGCGTGGTATGGGTAGCCGTCAGCTTCGCGGTATCCATCATGGTGATGCTGACATCTGCCGTCTTGTTGCCGCAGTTGTTGCTGGCCGTGATGGTGAAGGTATAGGTTCCGGCTTGCTCCAGCTCGCCCTTGATCTTGTGATCACCGGCGTTATAGCTCAACCCAGTGGGCATCTGACCGAAGTCAAGCGTGCAATGAGCCGTGTCGAGCACGATGTCATCGATTGCTTCACCGAGGCAGAGCTCCTGCGTGGTGTTGGTGGCCACAAGGCGTGCAGTGTCGTTCATGGTGATGCTCACCTCAACGCTCTTTTCGGTAGAAGGACAGGTGGTGCTGCTGGCCGTGATGGTGAAGGTGTGTACACCAGCGGTGGTCAATTCACCCGTGATGGTGTTGTTGGTCTCATTGTATGTCAACTCATCCGACATCTGACCGAAGTTGAGCGAGCAGTTGGCAATTGTCAGCGCGATGGGCTCAATGGCGGTGCCGAGGCAGAGCGTCTGTGTGGTGTTGTCAGCCGTCAGTTTCACGGTGTCGTTCATGGTGATGAATACCGGCAGGCTCTTGCTGCTGCATCCGTGCTCGGAGGTGGCCGTGATGGTGAAGCTGTGGACACCGGCAGAGGTCAACTCACCCGTGATGGTGTTGTTGGTTGCATTGTAAGTCAATTCACTCGACATCTGGCCGAAGTCGAGGGTGCAGTTGGCAATCGTCAGCGCGATGGGCTCAATGGCGGTGCCGAGACAGAGCGCCTGGGTGGCGTTGGTAGCCGTCAGTTTCACAGTGTCATATACGGTGATGTTGAAGGAGGCCGTGTTGGAACAGCCGTTGGCATCCGTACCGGTCACGGTGAAGGTGGAGTCTCTCTTCGGTTCAACGGTGATGGTGGCAGTATTGCCAGCTTCGTTCTCCCATACATAGCTGGTGGCACCGACAGCGTTCAGGTTCACCGTTCCGCCCAGGCAGATGGCGGCGGACTGTCCGTTGGTGATGACCACGTCGGGAAGTGCGTTCACCGTGATGCTGCGCGAGGCGGCCTGTGTTGCCGTACAACCGTTTCCATCGGTGTAGTTCACGGTCACGGTCTTGGAACCATTGTCGGACCAGCTTAAGGTGAGGGTGTTACCATCGGTTTCGCCAGTCACAGTGGCATTGGTCTCAGGATAGGTCCAGATGTAGTCATGAATGCCGTTGTCAGCATTGGCTGCATCGGTGGTGAAGGTGATGGTATTGCCTTCGCAGACAGCGTTATCGCTGGAGAGGGTGGGAGTGGGCAACGCATGAACCATGACTTCGGCGGAGGATGAATTGGTACAGTTGTTGTTGTCAGTAACGGTTACGGTTACGGAGTGCGTACCCGTGGTGGAACTCATGAAGGTGGCGGTGGCACCGTCAGCGGTCAGCGCATCTTCGGAAGAAGAAGCCCATACATAATTGGTGTAGTTGCCATTTTCAATGGTCCAGCTGGTGCTTGCCCCTTGACAAATCTCTTTGTTAGCCAGTGTAAGACCAGTGGTGGGCAGATTGAGTACGGTAACGGTGGCCGTCGTCTCGTTCACACAGCCATACTCATCAGTACCTGTAATGGTGATTTCTTTCTCTCCAGCTTCGGTGCCGTAGAAAGTGACGTTGGAGCCAGTAACAACATCGGTTATGGTGTTGGGTGCCATAAAGTAGCTGGCCGGAGTCCATTCATATTCATATTCATCTGCACCAGATGCGGAAAGTGCAACAGTGCCGTTGAGACACACCTGTGCATCGGCGACTACAATCGTCGGCAGCTCGTGGACGATAATGGTGCGTGATAAGGTCTGTGAGCAGCCTGTGCGTTCGCTGGTAGCAGTTACACTGATGGTGTAGGTGCCCGCCGGAGCTTCATTGCTGAAGGTGCGGGTATTGCCATTGGTAGAAAGGTAATCGCTGGTTGACCATGTGTAGGTATAGGTCTCAGCATCTTGCATTTGTGTTGCAATGAGGGTGACTTCTGTGCCGCGGCATACGTTCGTCTCATTTTCCTGGCTTCCAGTCTCGCCGACAACGACTCCAAAGATGAAATCAGGAAGCGGGTTTACGTACACGGTTATCGTGTCGGAAGTGTTGGAACAGCCGTTGTTGTCAGTCACACTTACAGTGTATTTGCCTTCTTCGGTGACTTCTAAGGTGTTTCCGCTACCTTCAATGGACTCTCTGTCTTTTTCCCAACTGAATGAGTTGGTCTCTGAAGTGGCGGTGAGGGTTGCAGTCTGACCGTCGCAGATAAGAGCTATGCCATCGATTGCTGCGGGCGTTGAGGCCAGCGTTACGGTCGGCAGAGCATACACAGTGATACCAATGGATTCGGTCTTGGAACAGGTCAATATGGGTTCTGGTTCTTCGTTAGAAGGTTCGTCAATCGCCACCGGGTACAAAGCGTTTGTAGCGGTTGCAGAAATGGTATAGTCGCCTGCTGTTGCAGGTCCGAATGTGCGGGAGGCATTGTCATCGCCAGAAAGATAGTCGCCTGACCATGAATAGGTATAGTCTTCATCAGAAGCTTCGATGGTGAGGGTGCCATCAGCACACACTGCTGTCTCGTCGTTGACAGACGACAATGTGAAGTCCGGCAGCGGAACTACGCCGATAAGTACGAAGTCCGATTCATTCGTGCATTCGTTATCGTTGGTAACAACCACGTAGTAGATGCCCATATCTTCTTCAGTAATGTTGGACAGGGAGAGAGTATAGGTTTCACCAACTAACTCATCATCAACTTCTTCACCTATTTCTTCGCCTATCTCTCCACCTATCTCTTCCTCATCACTTATCTCCTCTGCTATTCCCCTTTTGTACCATTTATAGGTGTTGTCGTCCACATTGGGTACGCTAAGGGTGATGTCGTTGCCTTCGCAAAGTAACACTACCGCGCCGCGGTCGTCGATGCTTGTCGGTTCTGTGCTGAAGGTGAGCTCGGTGCTCGGCAGAGCGTTCACTGTAACGGTCTTTGATGCGGAAGCGGTACAGCCGAAGCTGTTGTAGCCTGTCACAGAGTAGGTTCTGTCTGCGGTAATGTAATCGTAAATCATCTCTTCAGTTAGTTCATCATCCTCGCCCATGCCTTGATAGCTCCATTCATATTCGTCAGCATTATTTGCATTTAACTCAAAATATTGGTCTTTGCAAACGCTGGCAGGGCCGGTAATGGTTACGTTCGGCACAGTGTCAACGGTAAGAGTGATGGTAGCCTCTTTGGTGCAGTTGCTTCCGCTTTGGGTAGCCACTACCTTGTAGGTACCAGCAGTGTTGATGTTGCTGAGAGTTGCACTGGTCTGATTGGCAATCTCATTGTCGTTCAGATACCATTTCAACGTGACATCGCCCGTTGTGGTAGCGGTGAAAGTGGTGGTCTCGTTAGCGCAAATCTCATCGTCGCCAGAAACGGTGACGGTGAAGTTGGCGGGCTGGGTGAGGGTGATGTTCTTGACGGAGGTGCAGTAGTGGTCATCGGTGACGGTTACGGTGTACTCACCGGCAGCCAGATTGGTTCTCTCTGCCACTCTGTTCTGCTGGTTGTCATCGTTCCATCTGTAAGTGTAGGGTTCGGTACCGCCAGAGACGCTGACCGTGATTGTACCATCGGTTTCGTCATAGCAGGAGATGTTAGTGCCTTCAATAGTAGCATTCAAAACGGCAGGTTCAGTGATGGTAACTGTTGCCGAAGCGGTGCAGTTGTGACCGTCCTTCACAACGATGGTGTAACTGCCAGCAGTGAGTTGGTCTTTAGCGGAGTTGCCGCCATAGCCACCATTGTTCCAGTTGTACAGATAGGTGGGGCCGAAACCGCCGGTAGCAGCCACTTCGATAGCACCATCGGAAAGGCCGTTGCATGAGACATCAATGTGGGAGTCAGCAATTTCATGCAGCTCCAGCTCTTCGGGCTGGGTGATTTCAACTGGGATGGAGGCTTCGCAGCCGTTGGCGTCTTTCACATAGAGGGTGTCTTTCTCAGCCGGACGGTTGGCGTAAGTGAAGCTCGTTTCAGCAGTTGCATTACCGTATGAGCCATTGATGCCCACCTTGTACTGGTAGGTGGAGGTGCCTCCGGTTACATTTACGGTAACAGAGCCGTTTGTGCCGTTATAGCAGGAGACGTCTTGATGGTCATCTGCACTTTCGGTAAGGGTTAACACGGCAGGTTCAGTCAGGGTGTAGGAAGCGGTCTTCTCAACACTGCAGTTGTCCATGACCGTGATTGTGTGTGCTCCAGCGGCAAGTCCGCTGAAGGTAGCCGTAGTCTCAGCAGTAGCATCGCCATAGTTTTCGTTGTCGATTCTGTATTGATAATTAGCTGTTCCATTGGAAGCAGTCACGGTGATGGAGCCGGTATTGTTGCCGTTGCAGGTAAGGTCGGAATGAGCCGTTACAGCCAATGCAAGTTCTTCGGGTTCTCTCAGCACGAAAGTGACCGATGCTTCAGTTCCGCAGTTGTCCTTGACGGTGACCGTATGGCTTCCAGCCGCAAGTTCGCTGAATGTAGCGGTGGTCTGAGCAGTAGCTTCTCCATAGCTGCCATTGTCAACCTTGTACTGATAGTTCGGGGCGCCGTTGGCAGCGGCAACGGTGATGGAACCGGTGCTTTGGCCGTGGCAGATGATATCGGTGGAGTCTGATTTGGTAAGGGTAAGGGCAGCGTTCACTGAAACAACCACCTCGTCGTTGGCGGTGTTGCCGCACGCATCGGTAACCACTACTTTGTAGGTAGTGGAGGCACCCGCTGTTGCGTCTGCTACAGGAGTGGTATAGGTGATGTCGTTGGCGGTGTTGTCAGTGAGTGACGTATTGCCTTTGAACCATTGATAGGTATAGGGAGTTTTACCATTCTCCGCAGAAGCAGTAAGCTCCGTTTCCGTGCCCACGCAGATGGTCTTATCCTCGCCTGCACTCACAACGGGCATGCTGTAAACAGCGATAGTAGCGGTCTTTTCAACGCTGTTTTCGCAGTTGTCGGTAACCTCTACTTTGTAGATAGATGAGGAGCCTGCGGTGGCAGTGGATGGAGTGTACTGGTAGGTGGTGGCACCGCTGATTAGCTCATTGTCTTTATACCAAGCATAAGTGTATTGGCCGTTGCCGCCCGTGGCGTTGGCAGTGAGGGTGACGGTAGCGTCTTTGCAGACGGTCTGGTTAGCGATGTCCTCGACAGCGAGAGCAGGCCATACGGTAACCTGAACAGGTCCCTTGGTGAGTTGATGGTTGCCGCAATTATCAGTGATGGTCACTTTATAATAAGTAGTGCCAGCTTCATTGATGGGAGCAGCGTAAGTGGCAGCATTGTTGGAGCCAGTAGCATCTCCCCACAATTCAGAATCTTCTCTTGAAGCCATCTTCCATGCGTAAGTATAGTCACCGCTGCCTGAGGTGACGGTGACGCTGAGGTCGTGAGTTTGACCGATGCAGATACCATTGGTGCCGCCAGTAATGTCGCTGGCTGCCAAAGCAGGATGTACATTCACCGTCACGGCTTCTGTATATACCGTGCCGCAGTCATTCTGGGCAGCTCTACGGAATGTGGTAGTGTCGGTGAGGTTTTCAGTGGTATAGTTGACGTTATTAGGACTGAAGGTGTTGAGATCCGTCCATTCTTCGCCCTCTTGTTTCTGCCATTTATATTCGGTTGTGCCGTTGCCGCCTTCAGCTGCAGAAGCTTCCAGTGTTGTGGAGGCGTTGTAGCAGAGGGTTGATGCGGGAGCAGAGATATCACCGGCAGTCAGTTCGGGATAAACAGTGACCGTAACCTCATTGGTGTTGGCGGTTCTGCCGCAGCTGGTATCCACTCTACGGAAGGAGGTAGTAACGGTCAGGTTGTTGGCGGTGTAGTTCTGGTCGTTGGCATTCTCAATGTTCGCCCAGTCGCTATTGCCGCTCTTGCTCTGCCACTGGTAGGTGTAGGTGCCGTTGCCGTTAGTGGCTACGGTAGCATTCAGTGTGGCGTTGTTGTTATAGCAGATCGGATCAACGGCGGCGATGGTGCCTGCGGTCACATCGGGATAAACGGTGACCGTCACCTCGTTGGTGTTGGCGCTTCTGCCACAGCTGGCATCCACTCTGCGGAAAGTAGTGGTTGCGGTAAGATTGCCAGTGATGTAGTTCTGGTCGTTGGCGTT
>JAEEGL013787915.1_pt1 | contig 14747 bp, 12 predicted proteins | sample 9134231 | NCBI WGS metagenome assembly JAEEGL01 (sample SAMN16246548, study PRJNA631951) | gut metagenome | biome: gut microbiome; feature: rumen; material: fiber-attached | host: Bos | place: Iran: Karaj | collected 2018-10 | reverse complement strand
GCGCAGATCATCGCGCTGTTTCTTACAGATTTTTCCGAGGTCTTTCTATCGCTTGCGATCACAGGTCAGTTTCGTTATTTTTGGCATTTCCTGTGGCGATATGCTCTGCTGTGGCTTGTCCAGTCAACGGCGGCATCCATATTGACTGTGTTGATGATCAATCTGTACAGGCACAAGTTCCCACCGCTCCAGTTGCTTGAAATCTACGGCGATCATTACAATGAATTCTATAAAAAAATGAACGGGGTTTTTTATAAGTATCACATCCGTGACCGGCTGCATTACAGTGAGGGCCCATTTGAAGATAGTTTTTCCGATTATGACGCCATATTGATCAATGACGTCCCCGCAGAGATTGAAAACGACATCCTAAAAGCGTGCTTCGCCTGCAACAAGCGGGTATACTTTGTCCCCAAGATTTCTGATATCATCGCCAGACGTGCGGAGGACCTGAATCTCTTCGATACCCCGCTGCTTCTGTGCCGCAATACCGGGCCGCGTCTCATAGAAATGTGGATCAAGCGCGGCTTTGATATCATAGCCAGCGCATTGGCACTAATCGTGCTGTCGCCTGTCTTTGCCGCAACGGCAATCGCTATAAAACTGGATGACGGAGGCCCCGTATTCTACCGCCAGGAAAGGTGTACGATTGGCAGAAAGCGCTTTATGATCATCAAATTCCGCTCCATGATCGTTGACGCAGAAAAGGACGGCCGTTCCCATCCTGCCGGAGAGCATGATGACCGGATCACAAGGGTAGGAAAGTTTATACGAGCGACTCGGATCGATGAACTGCCGCAGCTCGTCAATATCCTGAAAGGCGACATGAGCGTTGTCGGTCCCCGGCCGGAGCGGGTAGAGCATGTGGAGAAGTACACAGAGGAGATCCCGGAATTTGTCTTCCGAAACAAGGTTCGCGGCGGGCTGACTGGGTATGCCCAAGTCTACGGCAAATACAATACTTCTGCTTTGGACAAGCTCAAAATGGATCTGGTCTATATCACGAATCTGAACCTCCTGCTGGATTTTCAAATCATCATGGAAACTTTGAAGATTCTGCTCCGCAAAGAGAGCACCGAGGGGTTTACCGTGAGCCAAGCCGCTGAGCTTCACGACTATACTGAGGCCAAACATTGACAGACTGGGCGGAGGGAATAAATGAAGATTTTGGTAGTCTGCCAACACTACTGGCCGGAACCCTATTACCTTCCCGATGTGTGCGAAGAACTGGTACGCCGGGGGCACCAGGTCCATGTTGTCACCGATGTACCGAACTACCCTATGGGGATCACCTATGACGGGTATAGGCATGGCCGGAACAGGGAGGAAGTGCGCAACGGAGTTCGTATTACAAGGACTTTCACGGTCGCCCGACGGCACAACGCCTTGTTTCGACTGCTGAATTACTACAGTTACAGCTTTTCCTCTACGGCGTATATCCACACGCTTCCCGGGGACTATGATGTGGTTTTCACGAATGAGACCTCACCGGTCATGATGACCCGGGCCGCTACGGCATACAGCCGTAAGTGGGGCAAGAAATGCGTCCTGTACTGTATGGATCTGTGGCCTGCCTGCCTGGCGGCCGGAGGGCTGCAGCCGGAGAATCCGGTCTATAAATTCTTCGGCGCCGTATCCCGTAAGCTGTACAACCGCGCCGACCGGATCCTGATCACATCGAAGATGTTTCGGGAATACCTGGAGACCGAACACGGGATCCCGGATGATAAGATTTGCTATTTTCCCCAGTACGCAGCCTCACAGTTTGACGAGCTTCCGCCGACAGGGGAGAAGGATACTGTCAATCTGGTGTTTGCCGGAAATATCGGGGCTGCTCAGAGTCTTGACACTATGCTCAAAGCGGCAAAAACACTGCAGCACCGCAAAGCGGAGGGCAAGCCTCTGCGTTGGCATATTGTGGGTGACGGGAGCGAACTGGATAATCTGAAGACGCTGGCAGCACGGCTGGAACTGGACAACGTGGTTTTTCATGGCCGTAAGCCGGCAGAGGATATGCCGAAGTACTACGCCATGGCGGACGCCATGCTGGTGCTGCTGACAGCGGACAAGAATATTTCCCGGACGCTGCCGGGAAAGGTGCAGACCTATATGGCCGCCGGAAAGCCGATCCTGGCCGCCGCAGACGGGGAGACCCCGCAGGTGCTTGCCCAGGCCCGATGCGGTTATTGTGCCCCGGCCGAGGACAGCCCTGCCTTTGCAGCCGCGGTGGATGATTTCCTGTCCGACCCGGACAAGGCCCGCCTGGGCCGCAATGCCCGGGCTTTTTACGAACAGAATTTCACCAAGCAACGGTTTATGGACCGATTGGAGGAAGAGCTGACAGTTTATGCGGGTATTGATGATCAACGTCGTCTGCGGGATACGCAGTACAGGGCGCATATGCACTGATACGGCTGCAGAATTGGAAGCCGAAGGCCATGAGGTGAAGATCGCCTACGGCCGCGAGAACGTACCAGAACAGTTTCGAAAGTATACCGTACGGATTGGAAATGACCTTGACGTCAATCTCCACGGTGTGAAATCCCGCCTACTGGACGCTCACGGCCTTGGCTCCAAACACGCCACAAAGAAGTTTTTGCAATGGGCGGATGGATACGACCCGGACTTACTTTGGCTTCACAATATCCACGGCTACTACATCAATTATGAGTTGCTTTTCGACTGGATTAAGAGTCGTCCAGATATGCCGGTCAAATGGACATTGCACGACTGTTGGGCATTTACCGGTCATTGCTCTTATTTTACGGATGCGAATTGTGAAAGGTGGAAATGGGGTTGTAACAATTGTCCTCAAAAGAAGCATTACCCGGCCAGTCTAGTATTAGATAATTGTAAAGGCAACTACACCCGCAAACGCTTAGCGTTCACGGGTGTGAAGGCTATGACAATTATTACTCCGTCGAAGTGGTTGTCAAATCTAGTCAAGCAGAGTTTCCTTCAGGAATACCCAGTTGAAGTACACTATAACATTATAGACACTACAGTTTTTAAGCCAACACCAAGCGATTTCCGTGAGCGTTATGGATTGCTAAATAAAAAGATAGTACTTGGAGTCGCTAGCACTTGGGATGAGCGTAAGGGCTTGGATGAATTTATTAAGCTTTCCGAATTGCTTGATGATACATATATGATTGTTCTTGTCGGCCTGACGGAATACCAAATACGAGAACTACCAGACAGAATTATAGGATTGGGCAAGACAAATAATACTGAAGATCTAGCCAAAATCTATACTGCTGCCGATTGCTTGGTAAGTTTAAGCAGAGAAGAAACCTTTGGGATGACTATCTTAGAAGCGTGTAAATGCGGTACAAAGTCAGTTGTATATAAAAACACTGCTTGTGCGGAAATCGTTGACATGCTTTGTTGTGGAGAGGCAGCAGATTATAATCTCGAGAGCATAGCAAATGAGATTAATAATGTATGCCAATAAAAATCAATTGATATTCCTTCTGAGGTAATCAAAAGATGCATATTTGTTTTACAGTGTCTGCGATGCAAACTGGTGGAGCAGAAAGAGTTGTTTCTACGTTAAGCAATGAGCTTGCTGTGTTAGGTCATAAGGTGACTATCATTATGGTATCAGTAAGCCAGAAAGAAAGTGTTTATAAACTAAATGAAAACGTTGAGTTGTTTGCGTTGTGTGAAGGATATAAAAATCGAGTCTTTCCCACTAAGAGAGTGCGTATTTTACAGAGAAAAGTATTAGACATTAAACCCGACATAGTAATAGCGTTCCTCCCCCATATATGTGTTTATACGTGGGCTGCGCTGAAAAATACCAATGTGCCCTTTATTGTGAGTGAAAGAAATGATCCAAATCAATACTCAAAAGTATATAAGCTGTTAATAAAACAAGCTTTTAACAAAGCTAATGGATGTGTATTCCAAACACATGATGAGTTAAACTGGTATAGAAAGAAACCAAGAATTACTGATAGAGTTATTTTTAATGTGGTTGGCTTGACTTATACCCCTGAAATAAATGAAAACATAAACAAGAAACAAAACGTTATTTTTGTCGGAAGGATAGATGCTCAAAAGAATTATCAGCTTCTCTTGAAAGCTTTTTCTATATTTTTGGACCAACACACAGATTTTGTTTTGGACATATATGGTGATGGGCCCGAAAAAGAGACTTTTTTATCGTTAGCTTCCGAGATGAATCTTATGGATAATATTCGTTATCACGGCAGATCATTGACGTGGCATAGGGACGAGTTTAATGCTGGAATGTTTGTCTCTACAAGTGATTATGAAGGGATGTCAAACTCTCTTGAGGAAGCTGCAACTTTGGGCATTCCTTGTGTTGCCACAGACTGTCCAATTGGTGGCAGTAGGGAGCTTGCGAACGTTTTTGATAATATTATGCTTTCACCAGTAGGCGATGCACAATTATTTGCCAATCAAATGGAAAAAGCATTGGCAATGAATGTCAGTTTCAATGGAATCAACGAAAAAGTGTCTAAGGCAGTTGTCGTGGGACAGTGGTTGTCATTAATTGAACAGTTGGTATCAGATCGAAATATCTAACAATGAGGTATTACAATGAATGTTCTGATAATAGGTAATAATCCCAAACACGCTAAAGTATTTAGCATGTTTGCGGATAAAGTATTCTTGTTGCTACAAAGGCAGTATACAGGGATAAACAGATTATCAAAAGAACTATACGATTATAATCTTTTATATAGTGATATTGAATATGACACTAATGAGTACATTCTAAAGCGCAACTTAGAAATACGAAAACTCATCAAACTATACAGCATAGATATTGTCTTTTCAAATCGAAAAGATGACATGGTTCAAGCCAAAATAGCTACCTGGGGTATTAAAAGAAAACCATTAATGCTTGTAACATTTCATAATTCAATTGCATGGGCAGACGACACAAAAGCCAGATTGATGTCTGTGATGATCAAATGTTTCTGCGATGGGTGTATTTGCTTGGCGAGATTCATGTATGAAAAACTAATACACTATGGCGTAAAAAAGACTAAACTATTATACCTGCCAAATACGATACAATTTGAGAATTATAAAGTTAAAGATGACTATAGTCTTTATGATAATAAAGTAAGAATATGCTTTACGGCAGTTATTTATCCGCTAAAAAACCAAGAAATCATTGTAAATACTATAAATGCGTTGAAATACAAGTATAATTTTGAGGTCCACTTGTATGGGGACTATATAGACAAAGACTATTACCAAAAACTAAAAAGCATGATTAAAGACTGCGGGCTTGAGAACATCGTTTTTCTGGACGGGCAAGTAGACAACGATGAGATTCGAGAAATATTGCCTCAATGTGATATTTATCTTAGCTCAACAACAATTGAAATGTCTCCCTATAATATTCTTGAAGCAAAAGCATCAGCTTTACCGATTTTAGCATCAAGAGTACTAGGGCAAAAAGATTTAATTGATGACGGAGTTGATGGAATACTTTATGATATCAACGACCAAAAAGATCTAATTATAAAACTTGACTGTCTGATATCCGATATTGATTTAAGAAAGAGACTTGGCTTAAACGCAAGAAAATCGGTTTCAACATCAAAGTCATACCTTGAGGCATCAAAGAAACTAAAGGCGTTTATTGATGACCTGAGCCACGATAGAAGAATAAGTGAATAGACACAGGGTGAATAAATGATTCGAATATCACAAAAAAAGATTATATGGATTATCTACGTCTTTTATCTTTTTTCTATAATAGCATGGGGTGATAGACCTGCTTTTTACATGTATTCAAATATAACATTTATTGCGCTTATTCTTTCTATGCTTCTTTATATAGTCAAAAGAAAGCTTGTTATACCGGCTTTTACGTTTGCTTTTTTGCCCTTTTTATTGTTTTCTTTTACATCTATATTGTGGTCTGCTGAACCGGGCGATTCATATACAAGAAGTATAACTCTTGCGAGGCTGTTTTTGCTGTTCATTATTATGGCGTTTTACCTATATCAATCAGAAGAAACAAACGCCTTCATTTATGGAATCGCAATTGCTGGAACAATGGTATTATTCTACATTTTTGCTTTCTATGGATTTGCAGGCCTTAGACGTATGATTGAAGATGGAATCAGAGTAGGTGGAGAATTTGTTAATTCCAATACGCTAGCAATCTTCTTGAGTTTCTCAACGGTTATTTTCTTATACGATTATATTAAAAAGAGACGAAAGCTCAGTTTATTGTTGGCTATAGTTTTTATTTTAATAATCGCTACTACAGGCAGCAAAAAAGGAATTCTAGATTTAGTAGTAGGCATTGTGTTTTTGGCGGGAATACATGCGAAAAATGAGAATAGATTAATTGTTTTTTCAAAATGGATTTTTCGAATTGGAATCGCTTTTGTTATATTTCTTATTCTATGGGAAAGCCCCGTTTTCAATACTGTTCGAAATCGCATGGAGTTAATGATTGGTTCTTTATTAGGGACTAGCATTAGAACTGATTATTCAACTAGGGATCGCCAAATAATGATCATAGAGGGTATAGAACAGTTTAAAAAAACACCGCTTTTAGGTGTAGGGATAGGTGCATCTTCGGCAATTACTGCAAATATGGGATATGATACATATCTACATAACGACTATATAGAAGTACTTGCAACTGGAGGTATTATAGGGTTTCTTACTTTATATACACCCATAATTAGTATCTTTATAAAAAACTGGAAAAATCGATTTGAATCTGAAACTTGTTCATTGTGTTCGCTCTTGATGATGATTTACTTCGTTAACGGCATCGCAGCAGTACAGTATTTTTCAAAAACTATTTACGTTATCCTGGCAATATCACTATCAAACTGTTTACAAATAAAAAACAAGAACAAAAGCGCAACTAGCATGTTTTGGCGGCAAGAATAAAAACAAGCCTAGTTTAAAGACGAATGCCCTAGAATCAATTCTCTTTAGATGTTTAATACGGGAAGACCACGGACCCAGAACAGTATGACGTTCATTTAGGAGATTGGGATGAAAGAGACAACTACAGTTTCGAATGAGGAATGGAGAAGACATGACTCACCCTTTTTCACAATTATAACGCCTATTTATAATAGACGAAACACTATTCGGAGAACATTAAAATCGGTTGACCTGCAGTCATTTCGAGATATTGAGTATATTATTGTAGATGATGGATCTACTGAATCGTGTGACGACATTATAGAAGAATACATGGGTTTAACAACGCTACCGGTTCTATACATAAAAAAAGAGAATGGGGGTGTCCATACAGCTAGGAATATGGGATATAGGTATGCAAATGGAAAGCTTTTATTATGTATAGACTCAGACGACGAACTTACTCCTGATGCATGTCAAATATTCCACGATGCTTGGTTTAACATTCCTAAAGATCTTAAAGAATACTACTGGCAAATTAAAGGGTTGTGTGTCGATCAAGAAGGTTCGTTAATTTCTCAAGAGTTTCCCGAAAATATTAACACAATGGGAAATAACAAAGCGAGGCAGTACTTTTCTTTTTCTATAGGTGAAAGATTTGGCTGCCGCGTCACAAGAATTCTTAAAGAGAATCCGTTTCCTGAACCTGTAGATGTGAAATTTATTGAAGAAGATATTTTGTGGACAAAACTAGAAAAAGAGTACTTATCTTATGGAATAAATAGTGTTGTTAGAGTTTATCATAAAGAAGGGAACGATCATTTATCTGGGAGAGGGAAAAAGACAATACAAACATGCAAAAATGCTTTTTGGAATTCCTCCTATAAATTAGACCAGTACCAGTTGTACTTTTCAAACATTAAGTCGTTTCTTCTTGCTTTAGTGAGATATCAAATTATGGAGCACATACTTAAACAAACGGATCCGGTGTTCGTTAGTAATAACAAAGTAAATAAGCCTGGTATTAGAGTATTATTATTTTTTCTATGGCTCCCCGGATTAATAGTTAGCCGAGTTTATAAATACAAAATGATGCAGTAAAGCAGTTTGGTGGAGATAGAAGTGGAAAGAATTAAGTATTCAATTGTCATTCCTCTATATAATTGCGAAGCTTTCATAAAAGATTGCCTATTATCTATTCAAAAACAGATATATCAAAACTGGGAAATTGTAGTTGTAGATGATGGTTCTACGGATAATGGTATCAAAATATGTATGGATTTTGCAACAAGTGATAAGAGAATACTACTGAGGTCCCAACCAAACCGTGGTCCATACATGGCTAGACTAAGAGGGATAAAAGAAGCTACCGGTGATTATGTGTTATTTTTAGACTCAGATGATGAGCTAAAACAAGATGCGCTGTCTGCCTTGTATGATGTTATTACATGCAGTATGCCAGATCTAGTAATGTTTAATATGAGTGCAAAAAAGGATTATTCGGATCAGTTAATAGAGTATCCTTTTAATGATGGGACAATATTTGATAATAACAAGCAATTGCTTTACGAAGCAGTTATAAAAACCAGTAGTGTAAATAATCTCGCGACAAAATGCATAAAAAAAACTCTAATTAATAAAGTGTCATTCGATTCATTTGAACAGTTTAACAATGGAGAAGATTTGTATGTGTGCATGCACTTAATAGACATAGCAAAACGTGTATTTCTGCTCAATCGTTCTCTGTATTATTATCGTAATATCAGTTCTTCAACGACGCACAATTACAATAAAACGCTTTTCGATTCAATTACTAGAGTCAATAACAAAAAGGTTGAGTACGCAAAAAAGTGGGGCGGCATTCCACTTATGATACAAGCTAAAAAGCGCTGCTGCTTATCTTGCTTATTTGCTATTAATTCATTGGCTATTTCGAGTCTGTCATATAAAGAAAAAGTCGATGAATTGAATAAGATCTACTCTTCTGATTTTTTTATCGCCAACATTTTGTATAAACCTGAGAATTTGGGATTAATCCTGAGTATGGTGTATTGGCTTGTTTATAAAGACAGACGACTATTAAGATTAAGATATAGAGTTATTATCGCATTTTGCTTGTGTAGTAAAACTTTTTTAGTATAAGGAGTAGTAATGGTTTACATAATTGCTCACTTCGCGAACAACTTAGGAGACGACTTGTTTATAAGGCATCTACTAAGTAGATATCCATATACTCAATTCTATTTATGTGCAAGTAACCCTTCGTTTCTAAAGTGTTTTAGTTCATATCGCAATGCGCAGATTATTAATCCATTCAAGTGTTTCCTCATAAAAGTAATAAATAAAATTATTGGATATAGAGGACCGTTTAGAGACTATAAAGCATTCAAGAAAGCTACGGCCGTAGTTAGAATAGGCGGATCTATTTTTATAGAAACTGATGGGTGGAAAGAGAGGTTTTCCTATAGTGCAGGTGAGAACTTGTTTATTATAGGGTCGAATTTTGGACCGTATTACTCCGCTGAATACAAAAATGCAGTTGAAAGAATTATTGAAAAATCAATTGATTGCTGCTTCCGAGACAGGTTTTCTTATGAGACTTTTAAACATCTAAAGCATACAAGATTTGCACCAGATATTTTATTTGGGTATGAAGATGAAAGTGCCGAGGGACTTGGAAACTATATAGGTATTAGTGTAATTGATTTCTCAAACAGGAAACATCTATCAGAATTACTTCAGTTGTATGAAACAGGAATTATTAATATATGCAATTATTTCCTATCTAAAGGAAATCATATTAAATTATTTAGTTTTTGCGTTCATGAGGGAGATAATAACGCGATAAATCGCATAAAAGATAAATTAACAAATCAGGATTGCGTAGAAATAGTCCAGTATTCTGGTGATGTTGATTCATTCCTCCATGAGTTCCAATCATGTTCAACAATAATCGCGACTAGATTTCATTCTATGATACTCGGATGGAAATATAAGAAAAAAGTGCTTCCTGTTATTTATAGCGAAAAGATGCTTCATGTGATCCAAGATTTGAATTTTGACGGCATTTACTGGAACGTGTTCGCTGGTGCAAAGGCACCAATTGATGCTTTAGATGTAATAAAGCCATTAGATGCTGAGCTTTTAGCTAAGATGGTTGCAAAGTCTAGCGACCATTTTAAAGTGCTTGATGATTTCTTAAAAAGGCGTTCTTAGATTAAGGAGTGTTCTATGATTAATCCCATTTATTTAATCAGAGAGTATTATTGTTGTGCCAGAGTCAGAAAAAAACTAGCATATTGTGGTGAACGTGTTCATTTTGATAGAAGCGATGTATTTAGCCATGCTAATAATATTATTCTCCGAGACTATGTGCATATTCAGCCCGATTGTCATCTTTATGGTATGGGTGGAATAGAGATTGGAAAGGGCTCTATCCTGGCACATGAAGTGCAGATTTTTTCTTCGAATCATAACTATGACTCTTTAGATCTAGAGTTTTTGCCTTACGATAAGGAGTTCGTATGTAAGAAAGTATTTATTGGGGAATATGTCTGGATTGGTGCAAGAGTATTGATTCTCCCTGGAGTTCATATAGGTAATGGGGCTGTCATTGGAGCAGGTAGTGTAGTAACCAAAAATGTTCCAGACTGTGCGGTGGTAGGTGGGAATCCAGCGAGAGTGATCAAATATAGGAATCAAGAGGTATATAAGAGGCTATCCGATATGGAAGAGGGTTATATTTACAAATGTAAATGAATTAGGGTTATACTTATATAGGTTGTTATTGCTTAGACTATATCAAGTTTCACATAAGTCTCCATTAGGGAAGATGTATATAATGAAAAAGAATAGAAGCCTTTTTTCTATAGTATTGATGATATTCCTTACTGGGGTGACACAAATTCTGGCGGTTCTTAAATCATCTTTAGTCGCTGGTCAATTCGGCGCCTCGGTTGAAATGGATTCATATAATCTCGCCAATAGTGTCGTTTCATTTCTTTTTGGCTTTGTGGCATCTGCAATTCCGACCCTAGTCATTCCTGAATACATCAATAAAAAGCATATTAAGCAGACGAACGCCTTTGTTACTGCGTTGTATGGAGGCGCAGCAGTTATCATTGCTCTAGTTTTCCTCTTGAGATTCAGAATTGTAGCGGTTTTTTCTGGGCGGGATGAAGAATTTATTAACTTGACTTGTGAAATCCTTCTCATTTTATTACTATCAAATCTTCTTTTTTCATTAACATATTTAACAACAGCCTATTTCCAGTGTATTGAAAAATATAATATACCAAAAGCTATCAGCTTGATATCCCAATTGTTTGTAGTTCTGGTACTCTTGGTTTCACATAATTTAACTATTATTCAATATGCATGGATTATTAGTGTAGGTCTACTTCTAAATTGTGTTGTTGATGCTGTAATAGCTCTCAAAAATGGGTGGAGATATAATCTTTCTTTTACTTTCCAGGATGAAAAAGTAAAGCAAATGTTTGTTATGTTTTTTCCACTCGTTTTAAGTACAGGTGTCTATAGGGTTTCTTTACTAGTAGATTCGGTCATTGCATCAAGACTTGAGGTAGGATATCTGACAGTTCTAGGTTATTCAAATCAGATTGCCGGTATAGTTAATTCGTTGCTTGTAGGTAATTTACTTATATATTGTTATCCCAAAATCATCAAGCATATTTCATATAAAGACAGTAAAGTTGAATTTTGGAAGCAAACATCTTTTTTTCACCTTGTTATATGGTTTGTCATCGCGGCTTTTTCAACTGTTGGGAGAGAAGGGATATCTATACTTTTTGAACATGGAAAGTTTAGCTCTTCTGCCGCAACAAAAGTGTATGTTGGAGCGCTGATTTATATCGTTGGACAACAGACTAATATTGTCAGAGATTTAATGTATCGATACTTCTATGCGTTAGGCGACACAAAACCGGCAGCATCAAACAGTATTTTAGTAAGTTTTACAAATATTGTTGTGAGCGTTATTCTTGTCAGCTTTATTGGGTTCTATGGAATTATTCTCGGTACTGTTATAGCATCGTTCGTTTCTATGGTACGTTTTTTTATGCTCTTTTCTCGAAAAATAGGGCTAGGAGAATCCTTGAGAACAATTATTAAATCATTAACAACGAATATAGTAATTGCATTGATTACTATCGTGATAGTTTATTTAACTAAATCTCTAGTACTAGTTGAGAGCTTAGTACTATGCATTTTCATCTTTGGAATCGAAACGGTCGTAGTTTTTGTACTACTGACAGTTCTTATTAAGAAAGATATTTTTGCTATCATCAAAAGCATTTAGTGAGATGTCGTAGGCGCTAATAATCGAATGATCGCATTTGTTGAGTTAACATGGTGTCGTGTGGGGGTGTGATTAATGAGCATAAATCGTTATGCCAGAGGAATTAAGAAGATTGTAAAAAACCCTTGGAAAGCGTTTTTTTATCTAAGTGAACGCGGGTATCTTGACTGGCTGGATGATGAGCTTTTTCTCCGAATAATGTATAGAGCACATTTTGACGGGAAAAAGTTGGATCTTAATAATCCACAAACATATAATGAAAAGATACAATGGTTGAAACTATATGATAGAAGACCTGAGTATACAACAATGGTAGACAAATATGAGGCAAAGCTATATGCGGAAAGAATAATAGGTGGTAAGTACATAGTTCCAACTCTTGGTGTATGGAATCATTTTGATGAGATAGATTTTAATAAACTCCCAAATCAATTTGTACTAAAGTGTACTCATGATTGTGGGGGCTTAGTGATTTGTAAGAATAAAGAAATGCTTGATAAAATAGCTGCTAGGCAGAAAATTGAACGCTGCCTTAAAAATAATTATTATCACAGTTTACGAGAATGGCCTTATAAAAATGTTAAGCCACGGATAATTGCAGAAACATATTTAGAAGATAGTGCTACTCACGACCTTCGTGATTATAAGTTTTTCGCATTCGATGGGGTTCCGCGAGCAATGTTTATTGCGACGGATCGCCAAAATGAAAACTCAGAAACTAAATTTGATTTTTATGATATGGATTTCAATCATCTGGATCTAATTAATGGCCACCCCAATGCTATTATTCCACCACAGAAACCCAAATCATTTGAGGAAATGAAGCGTTTAGCGGGATTATTATCCAAGGGAATACCACAGCTTAGAGTTGATTTTTATGAAGTTGATGGGCGCGTATACCTTGGTGAATTAACATTTGCACATTGGGGTGGTATTGTTCCTTTTGATCCTCCATTTTGGGATAGAGTGTTTGGCGATTGGATTACACTACCTGAAAAGACAATTGAAACGCGCCAAAGATAGCATATGTTGCATTGTTTGACGAATTTGATGTTCATGATTGATCGTGAGATTATTAGAGATTCGCACGGGCATTTCATAAGCATTCAAAGGCAAAGCACTTGGGATCATCGTGCTCGGGTCATTTAGTTACACCGTGCTCAAGTACTATCTGACCTTGGATTTCGGCGAGAATTGTAAAAAAATCCTTGATGAAAATCAGGCAATAATGTGTCATGTGGAACAGGAGAATTATCCCTACTACGCAAACAAAGCGCGCGTTCACACAGGAGAGGCGTTGAAACCTTCTCAGGCATACTGTATAGGGATTCCTTACCACATAGACGAATCAACAATAAATCAGGAATCGAGTGAAGAACTCAAAATTAATAACGATTGTCTGGTTAGTAATATCATTCCTGTGTACAAAGTAAGGCCTTATCTTGAGGAAGCATGATTATTGAAACGGGGAAACAAATGCGGATCGAAACATATAGCCTACGCACAAAAAATCAACCTATCGGTTTATTTACGTTTGCCCGTGGATGCTAAAAATGCTCTATAAGATTTATCGGCCTATGAGTTATCTCTTGTTGCGAATGAGCTAATAGGTATATTCTAATTGGTTGAGTTTTCTCTATCATTATTGAGAAAAAGATAGTTGTGGTGAATTGAAATGACTTTAACGGGTGTTGACATGCAGATAACAGAAGCATTCAAAGACAAAACTCTTATAATCACGGGTGGAACTGGGTCCTTCGGCTCCACCGTTCTCAAGCACTTTCTCTCCTCAGAGATCGGCGAGATCCGCATCCTGTCCCGCGACGAGAAGAAGCAGGACACCATGCGCCATATGCTGCAGGCGAAGTATCCGGACTATGCCGGCAAGGTCCGCTTTTATATCGGCGACGTCCGCAATCTGGATTCGGTCCGCGATGTGATGCACGGGGCGAATTACGTGTTCCACGCAGCGGCGCTGAAGGAAGTTCCGTCCTGCGAGTTTTTCCCCATGGAAGCGGTGCGGACCAATGTGATCGGAACGGACAACGTTATCACCGCCGCCGTGGAGAACAGGGTGGAGCGGGTCGTCTTCCTCTCCACGGACAAAGCCGCGTACCCGATCAACGCCATGGGGATGACCAAAGCTCTCGGCGAGAAGGTCGTGGCTGCGAGAGCGCAGACAGCCTTTGAACGCGGAGGAACGGTATTGTGCTGCACACGGTACGGCAACGTGATGTGTTCCCGCGGCTCGGTCATCCCGCTGTTCATCGACCAGATCAAGCGCGGCGCACCTATCACGATCACCGACCCGAATATGACGCGCTTCCTGATGAATCTGGACGAGGCTGTGGAGCTTGTGTCGTTCGCCTTTGAGCACGCTGAGCCGGGCGACCTCTTTATCCAGAAGGCCGACGCCTCCACCATCGGTGATCTGGCCGACGGAGTGATGAAGGTTTTCGGGCAGACGGAGAAGAAGATCATCGGCACCCGTCACGGGGAAAAGCTGTATGAGACGCTGATGACCAGGGAAGAACGGCTGCGCGCCACGGAT
>JAEEGL012402234.1_pt1 | contig 14747 bp, 5 predicted proteins | sample 9134231 | NCBI WGS metagenome assembly JAEEGL01 (sample SAMN16246548, study PRJNA631951) | gut metagenome | biome: gut microbiome; feature: rumen; material: fiber-attached | host: Bos | place: Iran: Karaj | collected 2018-10 | reverse complement strand
ATCACCCGTGCCCGCATGAAACTCATCATCGTGGGCGACTCCGAAACCCTCTGTCGCCACCCGTTCTACAAGAGACTTTATCAATTCATAATTCATAATTCATAATTCATAATTTTTTGTCCATTGCCAATTCACAATTCATAATTAACTGTTCTTTGTCCATTGTCGGTTCTCCATCTTTTATTATGAATTATGAATTATGAATTGATAAAGTCTCTTGTAGAACGGGTGGCGACAGAGGGTTTCGGAGTCGCCCACGATGATGAGTTTCATGCGGGCACGGGTGATGGCTACGTTCATGCGGCGCAGGTCGCGCAGGAAGCCCACGTGGCCCTCGTCGTTGCTTCGCACCATGCTAATGACGATGATGTCGCGTTCCTGACCCTGGAATCCGTCCACCGTATTGATGGTGATGAGGCTGCGCAGGGGTTTCCAGAATGGGTCGTGCTTCATCATGTTACGCAGCAGGCGCACCTGTCCCTTATAGGGGCTGATGAGGCCCACGTCGATACGTTCCTCCAGAAAGCGCTCTTTCCCTATCTTCTGTATATACCGCTTCAGTGTGTCGAGTGTCAGGCTGGCTTCTTCCACATTCATCCGCGACAGACCGTCTGGTGCGTCTTGTTCACCGGAGTCCTCTGTCCGCGGGGCTTCTATCCATTCCACAGCTCTTTCCCAGTCCAGTATGCTGCGATACTTCACGCTGGGGTCACTTGTCAGTTGTCCGCCGTAGAACTCGCGGTTGGGGAACTGCATTATCTCGTCCGTCATGCGGTACTGGACGGTAAGCAGTCTGACGGCCTGCGGCTTCTGCTCCACGATTTGCTGCATGAGTGTGTGGTCCAGTCCGCCCGCCAGTGCCTCGGGACATTTGATGGTGGGGGGCAGCTGTCTGTGGTCGCCGGCCAGGATGATGCGGTCTGCCTTTTGTGCTGCTATCCAGCAGGCAGCCTCCAGGGCTTGTGCGGCCTCGTCTATGAATAATGTGCCGAAGCGACGGCCCATTAGCAGATGGCTGGCGCTGCCTGTCAGCGTGCAGGCTATTACGCGTGCTTCGTTGAACAGGCTTTCGTTGATGGCGTATTCCAGCTCTGTGGCCCGATCCTTCAGCCGTGCTATCTTCTGCTGGCGTTCCTCGCGACTGACACTCTTGTTGCCATAGATTTGGCGTATGGCCCGCCGTATGCTCCACAGCTGCGTGTAGCTGGGGTGCGACTCGAAGCGCCGTTCGTACGTATCGCCCAGCATCTTGTCCGTCACGCGCGTTGGGTTGCCTATGCGCAATACGTTCACGCCCCGGTCGGTCAGTTTCTCGGCTATCCAGTCCACGGCCATGTTGCTTTGGGCGCAGACCAGTACCTGCACCTCTCGTCGCAGCGTTTCGTAGATGGCCTCTACCATCGTTGTTGTCTTGCCCGTGCCCGGCGGGCCGTGAAGGACTGCCACATCCTTGGCCCAAAGCACCTCGTTCACAGCCGCTTCTTGCGAGGGGTTAAGCCACGGAAAGCGTATGGGATGGAACTTGTACTTGTGCAGCGGGGCAGTGGTATGGCAAACGTCGCGAAGCTCGGCCAGACGTCCACTGCTGGCTGTCGTTACGCGGTCCAGCGCCTCGAACATCAGCTGGTAGGTATATTCGTCCAGGTAGAGTTGTACACCCAAGCGCTCTGCCGACTGCACACACACGACAGAATCGCCGCTGGGCATCGAGACGACCATGCGGTTGCCATCAATAAAACTCACCTGCGCCACGAACTTCATGTAGCGCACCTTGCCGGTGAAATCCTCTTCGAAGAAACAGACGGGTTTGCCTGGTTCGAACAGGTGTTCCTGCTCCTCTTCGTCGGTGCGCTCTATCTCGATGACCTGCTGGTCCAGCGAGTTGAAGTAGCTGCGTCCTACGCGAAGGGGGAACCAGCACAAGCCCTGGCGTACCTTTCGCAGTACGCCCATGCTCTCTGTCTGTTTCTGGAACTGCTCTTTCTCGTAATCGTATTCTTTCTGGAGCAGTGCCTTCTGTTTGAGGAGTTCCTGTATCATGCTGCAAAGTTACGCATATTTTTTCTTATTTCCCTTCTTTTCTGTCGGAAATTGCCTTTTCTGCCGATATTATTCTTTTTTCCGGCTTTTAGTTCGGTCCGTGCTTTTCTATTCGCAAGCTGCGACGTCTCAACTTAGGCTCTTCAACGCCGTGTCGTAGATAAGGTCGTGTCGTGTTGCTCATAAGGACGTGTCGTGTTCTCAATAAGGACGTGTCGCGTTGACGATAAGGACGCGTCGTGTTGCCGATAAGGACGTGTCGCGTTGACGATAAGGACGCGTCGTGTTGACGATAAGGACGCGTCGCGTTTTCAATAACGTCGTGACGTGCTGAGAATGACGTCGTGATGATTTGATGAAATCATCGTGATGATTTGATGAAATCATCGTGATGATTTGGTGAATTCATCGTGATGATTTGGTGTAATCATCGTGACGTTATTTTTTGAGGGTAAAATGCGCTTGTCCTGCACGTGTCAATATGATAATAAAAAAGTTCCCGCCGCAACGGTGCGGCAGGAACTTTCACATGGCTTTTTATAAGTTCGACTCCGGGGGAGTGAACTAAGCGGGAAACTTACTTCTTGGGGAAGGGGAGATACCAGTTCTTCTCGCTCTGGCTCAGGAAGTTGTAGAGCGTCATGTCGGTCTCGCCGCCACGGGCTGCTACGCGCTTGGCCAGATAGGTGGGGTCGTTACGGCGACGTGCCACACGGCTCAGGTCGAAGAAACGTGTGCCTTCGAAGGCCAGCTCCAGACCCATCTCGTCGATGATGATGTCCTCGACGGCATCCTGAACGTCTGCATCGTGGCTGCCATCGTAGATCTCTGCCTTCGTGATGGTCTTGCCGGTGTTCTCCTTAACCTTCTCGATCACCTTCTTCACATAGTCGAAGCTACTTGCTGTCTCGTCGTAAGCCAGACGGCCGCAACCGCGCTGGTGAATACCCAGAGTCAGGTAGCTGTCGGTATTTGCTGTGGTCAGGTAAACAGAACGTTCAGCTCTCTCATAAATATCCATCTTCCAGTTGAAGGAAGCACTTCTGGTGTTACTGCGCAGGTATTGCGTGTTGAAGTACATGTAGGGCGTAGTCTTTGCCTTCTCAACCTCGCGCTTGTCGAGGAAGTAGCAAATGGCAGCCGTACCCTTGTCGGGATAGTTATAGGTGCTCCATACGCTGGTGCGTACGCTGTCGATGATGACGGTGTCGAGCTGGCCGTTGTCCAGCTTGGCCTGCAGCTTAGCCTGGAAGTCGGTCAGCAGGGTATCGCTGGCGATAACGTTGCCGTCGATGACATACTCCATCAGGTAGTTCTTCGGAGCATAGTCGGTTTCCGTAGAGGGATACCATTCCGTGTTGTTGCAAAGGCCTTTCTGCAGAATTGCAAAGGCGTAGCTGGGGAAGCCTGCACGGTTGATGGCCTCGGCGAAGCGCAACCATACCATAACCTTGCGATATACCATATGAGCTACTGGAGAGAACTGTGCTATGCCATTAGACATCGGATTGAACTTCGTTACAAAACGGCCATAGAGCACATCCTCGCCGACACGTACGGTGTACTGGCTGTTCCAATACTGACGGGCATCGCCCACTTCGGGAAGCACTTCGATATCACTGATGGGGTCGCCATCCTCGTCGAAGGCCTGGCCGCGCGGGAAGTCGTTGGTGCCGATATAGGTCTCGTATTTCTGAGCCTTGCACAGGTTCTCGTAGGCCTTACTGCCCACCAGTTCACGCTCGATTTCGCGAGTCAGTCCTACGCTGGAGCTGGAACTGCTACCGCTACCACTGGCCCTGAGGGTAGGCTCGAAGCCGAACAGACGGTTGATATCGGTCAGCACACGGCCGTCCAGCTTACCGCGGTTACTGGGAATTGCCGTAATAGATTCGCTTCTAGAATTTATCTCACCGGTCTCGGTCCAAGGTGTGCCACCGCCGTTCCTATAGATCGGCTCGTCCTCGCCTTCATACACATTTCCTGTGCAATAGTAGAGGTCTGTGCTCAGCGGGCCACCATACTTGTAGTTCAGGTAGTTGTAGTAGTGCTGGGCAGCCTCGGCGCAGGAGGCCTTGTCGCCCTTCAGCAGGTAGAGGTCGCCCAATACCAGGCTTACGGGGAACATGCACTTCGTGCTGTGGCAGACTGTGTAATTCAGATAGGCGGGATAACCGTAGCGACGTTCTACGTACTCCATGTTGATCAGGCGTGGAGCCAGCTCGTCCACCAGGTTGTTGGCATTCACTGTCTTGTGCTTCGGGTCATTGATGAAGTTGTTGATGTCGTCTGTGTTCAGCATGGGCTCCAGGTAGAACGGTACTTCGCCGTAGGCCAGAACCAGCTGCAGATATACCCATGCACGGATAGCCTCTACCTGTGCATACTCCTTGATCATATACTTCTCGTTCAGACCTGTCATCAGGTTCGTGTCGCACATGGCGATATAGGCATTACAGCTGTTGATGACGTGATAGTAGTCACTGATCTTCAAGTATGCGCAAGCCTCGTCCTTGTACTGTTCCTGATATCCGTTCTGACCGAAGTTCAGGATGGCGGAGATCGTATCGCTGACGTAGGTGGTAGAATTCACCAGGTCGCCGCGGCATTCATTCAGGATCACGTAGCGCTCGGCAATGCCCTGCAGGGACTTCAGGATGCCCCAGTAGGAGTACAGTGAATCTTGGGCCACCTCATAGGCGTGGCGTTCACTGTCGGGGGTCAGCATGTCTTCGCAGGACGTGGTCATCATACCTGCACCCATGCTGCCTATCAGCGATATCACCACCCAGGCCCTTCCTTTTGAGAAGGTTCTCTTTATTGTTGATGAAAGTTTCATAATCTTTATCATATTTAAAGTTGTGTTATACAAGATTACAAGTTGATGGATACACCTACGTTGAAGCTACGTCCGTGAGTCAGGAGACCCGTGTCGATGCCCTGATAGAGTGCATTGTTCCTGCTGCTCATCTCGGGGTCAACACCCAGATACTTGGTGATGGTCACCAGGTTGTTAGCCTCAGCCCAAACCTTCAGACCCAGCAGCCATGTATTGCTGTAGGGGATGCGGTAGGTCAGGCGTACGTTCTTCAGCTTCAGGAAGCTGCCGTCCTCAATCCAGCGGTCAGACATGCGCTCGTTGTTGCGCCATTCTTCTGCGTCGGGATAGCATGCGCGAGGCATGTCGGTCTGCTGACCTTCATAGCTCCAGCGGCGCAGAGCGGCTGTTGTCTGGTTGTAGGTCGTGTTCAGGCCCTCAATCTCGGAACGCTGGTAGTTATAGATGTCGTTACCCAGGCTGTACTTGAAGTTCACGTCCAGACGGAGGTCTTTCCAGGTGAGGGCTGTGAAGATGTTACCGTAGATGTCGGGGTTGGGGTTGCCAATCACCACGCGGTCTGCATCGTCAATCACGCCGTCGCCGTTCTGATCCACGAACTTCACGTCGCCGGCCTGGAAGTCATAGTACTTCTTGTCGGCATCGGCCAGGCCGGTAGGATACTTCAGGTAACCCATCTTACCTGCGGTGCTGGCCTCGGCATTGTCAGCCAGAATACCATCGGTCTGCCAGCCGTAGAAGCTGCCTGCGGCATAGCCTACTGCGGTCAACACGTTATCCTTGCCGAATACGCTGTTCGTATAGCCGTTGATAACCTGTCTGTTGCCGCCGTTCACATCCTGCAGCTCGATGCGGTTGCTCTCGGGCAACTCGGTAATCTTGTTGTTGTAGTGACCCATGGTGGCACCGATTTCCCACTTCCAGTTCTTCTTGTTGATGAGTGCTGCGGTGGCATTCACCTCGAAGCCCTTGTTGGTCAGTGCACCTTCGTTGGTCCAGTAGTTCTCCTGCAAGCCCGATACATAGCTCAGCTCCTTCAGGGTGAGCAGGTTGTCGGTCTTGTGCCAGAACAGATCCAGACCTGCTTGCAGACGGTTGTTCAGGAAGCTACCCTGCAGGCCGATGTTCCACTTCGTGGTGGTCTCCCACTGGATGGTGCTGTTCTCGATGTTCTTCAAGTACAGGCCAACCGTGTTCTTCGTTACATACTGGCTTTCCCAGTAGGTGCGTGCGGCATAGTAGTCCAGGTCGTCGTTACCGCTCTGGTCCACACCGGCAGTCAGCTTCAGGTACTGAATGCCCTTGCCCGTCTTGAACCAGTTCTCGTTGCTGATGAGCCAACCGAGCTGCAACGATGGGAAGATACCCCAGCTTACACCGGCCAACTGGAAGCCGCTCTTCGTGTTGTCACCGAAGCGGCTGCCTGCCTGACTGCTCAGCGTGAAGTCGGCAAAGTAGCGGTTCTTGAAGTTATAGCTTGCATCCAGATAGTAGGTCATGTCGATCCAGTTATCCTTTGTGCCGCCATAGTTCACGTACTGCATACTCTTGCTCAGCGTAGGCAGCTTATCGTTGGCGTTGTTGTAGCCCGTCATGTAGTTGTAGCTGTAGGAGTAGTTGTTGTAGCGCCAGCCACCGAATACGTCGATGGTGTGGGCACCGTAAACGTTACCCCATTCTACGCGCAGGTCGTTCTGCAGCGTGGTCTCCTTGGCAAACAGGGTCTTCAGCACACTGGTGATGTTACCCAGGTCTTGCAGATAGTAGCTGTTGGCACCGTTGATGGGCAGGTAGTACTTCTCGTTGGTGCGCACCAGGTTGTAATTGAAGCGGTCGCTGATGCTGAGCTGCTTTGTAATCTGATACTTGGGGCTTACGTTCAGGCCAATCTGTGTGATCTGACCGTAGTTCTTGTTCTTGCCTTCGCCGTTCTCGATAATCCAGTAGGGATTGCGCAGGGCCTCGTTGATGGCACCGTTGTCACCGATGGTACGGGGGAAGAGGAAGGGATTCTGAATCCAGTTGTTGCTACTGCTGGCATACTTACCGGCATATTCCTTGGACAGCTTCAGGCGGTCTGCGGAATAGGTAGCGGTAGAGTTCTCGTCGTAGTACCAGGTGTAGGGGCTGATGAAAGGAGCCTGCACCACGCCCAGCACGTTGGGCGAACCGATGTTCTGCATGCTGTAGTCCTCGGACCATCCGTTGTCCAGCAGGTGATAGCTGTTCTGGTTGAAAGCAATGTCAAGGCCAGTCTTGAGCTTGCTGGCAATCTTGATGTCGGTGTTGAAGCGCAGGTTCAGGCGGTCCATGTCGTTACCCTTGCCCGTGCTCTCGCTCTTGGCATAACCCAGTGAGAGGGCATACATACCGATGTCGTCACCACCTTCTACGTTGATCTTGTAGTTCTGCGTCCAGGCTGTCCGATACATATCCTTCTGCCAGTCCGTGTTGTTGTTGAAGACGTTGCGATAGTAGTTGCTGGGGCTCTTGTCCAAGAAGGCGTAGGAACTCAGACTCGAAGCTGTTACACCGTGCTTGGTGCTGATGACGTCGCTCAGGTAGCTGGTGTACTGATCGCCGTTCAGCATGTCGAGCTTGCGGGGAGCCAGTTCGGCACCGCCGTAGATGCGTACGCCAATCTTGGTGGCCATGCTCTTACCACGCTTTGTGGTGATGATAATCACACCGTTTGCACCCTTGGCACCATAGAGGGCTGTGGCATTCTTCAGTACCTGTATGTTCTCGATGTTCTCGGGGTCGATACAGGACAGCAGGTTGTTGATGAAGCCTTCGTGCAGGGTCGAGCGGTCATACTGGGGGTCGATGATATTGCCGTCCAGTACAATCAGCGGCTGTGCGTTGGCGTTCAGCGAGCTGATACCGCGGATGTTCATGTAGAGACCCTGACCAGGAGAACCGTTGCGGTTGATGGTGCGAATATCGCCGGCCAGCTGCTTCTCAATCTCGGGTTCGAGGCTGATGTCGCTGGTCTCGTTAAGTGTCACGGTGCGCTGTGCAGTAATGCTCGTGCCCTCGGTATAGAAAGGACTGAACGTCGTAACGATGAGCTTACCGCTGGCCTCGCCGTCCTTAACAGCGATCTGCATGGGGTTGTAACCTTCTGCATATACATATACAGCATCCGAGAACACGGGGATGTCCAGCTTGTAGGAGCCGTCTTCCTCGGTCAGCGTGGAGTACTGCTCCAGGCCCAGGGCCTGAATACGCACACCGCCCATGGCCTCGCCCGTGGCGTCGTCGGTAATGACACCGTGGATGCTCTTCGTCTCGTATTGCTTTTTGGGGGCCTTGGCGACGCGGCGTACAGTGGTAACCTCTTCGCTCTCATCCTCTTCCTGAGCCAGCACATTGGCGCTCAGACCGAAAAGCATCATGCAGCACAAGCCTAAGCCAAAGGCTTCGTGCAGGTATTTATAGCTTATTCTGTTTTTCATATTCTTCTATCGTTTAGGGGCAACTTCAATTTCACTTCCATCCTCTTTACTCTTCAGAATCACACGGTCGAAACTCAGGAATCGCGTGTAGTTCCTTCTGATGTCCGTGGTGCTAACGCCCTGCTGGATAATCAGCAGAGGATAGCTGAACCGATCTTGGATGTTCTTGTAGGAATAGGGGAATTCAAAGTCTTCCAATACCAGCAGCGTATCAACCTTCATACCATCGTATTCCACGGTGACTTGCTTCGAGGTGACGTCCTTTGAACCGCCGTTGTTATACTTCACCTGTAACTTCATCTTGTACTTGCTCTTCTGGGCAATGGAATCTACGTAGGCTGAGTCGTAATAAACAGAGTCTAACTGTCCGGAGCGGGAAATGTTGTAGTACCACTCGGGAACCATTACCATATAGATATCGTACTTACCGCTCATCACCTGTGCGTTGGGCACGTAAGCCTCGTTGAAGTTACCATAAAGTCTGAGCTGGCCAGACAGGTTCACGCCTGAACCTTCGGGAGCCATACGGTAATAGTTGTTTTTGCTCACGCGACCGTACTTCTCGGCAATGTAGGAATAGGTGTTGTTGCTGAAGCTGACGGTCTGACCCGTACCTTTCCAGAAACCGTTCACGCCATGGTTGTAGAACATGTAGCTACCAACTTCCACCTCCACATCGGGGAAGTAGTATTCCTTCGGGAAGTTCCAGTTATCAACCAAGTAGGCATAGCCGTTACTCATCTCCTTCAGCTGACCATTGAACAGGCTTGTCTGATCCCAGGTCGGCGTAGAGCGTAGCGTATCGTAACGCGTGTTGAGCAGATACTCAGCCTCTTGTCCCTTCGTCTGTATGAAGTGCTCGATGGTCCAGGGGGTACCCGTCTGCACACCACCGATCTTGGGCTGCTTGTGAATATTGAACAGGCCCGGAGTGGTGATGTCCATCTTGATACTCATATCCTGCAGCGAGTCGGGGTTCAGGTTGGTAAAGAAGACGGTAGAAGCCTTCTGCTGCTGTTCCTGCTTTGCCATATCTTCGTATGTGGAAGCATACTGGTAGTGGGGTTTCAGCTTCTCGATGATAGCGTTCCAGGCTGCATCGGTGGGCAGGAGCATGACAAACACGGAGTCCTCGCCCTTGAAGTTGTCCTGATAGCCCTTCCAGGCCATCAGCCACTTGTCGGCATCCACGGAAGGCAGGTAGCTTCTCCTGTAATTCAGCAGGTTGTCGGTGAAATAAACGCTGTCCACATAGGTGGGACGTCCGTTCTTGTCGGGCACACCCTCGATACTGGCTGATTCAGAGAAGTATGTGGTGTCGCGGCTTACCACGTAGGCACCCATTTCTTTCAGTTCATCGCCATACTTCAGGAACTCGTAGAAGTTGAAACGGAAAGATGTGATGCCCTTGATGATGTGGAGGGTACCGTTCACAGCGGGGATATTAATCTTGCTGCTGTTGATGGGTACATTCTCCATCGTCATGGCCTTCTTGTCGAAGATGAGGTTCTTACCGTTAATCATCTTGACGGTATCAACCTTGTTGTCAGAGATTGCATAGCGCCACATGGCTATGTGGTTGCCCATGAACTGCTGCTGCACGTTGTAACCGTTGGTCTCGCACATCTGGAGCCATTTCTGATACTCTGCATCGGGGAAATCGCTGTCTTCAGGTGCCCAAACGGTGGTTACCATGCCACTGTTCAGCATGTCTGCATACGTATAGGTATTTACGGGGTGCGTATCGTCCTTATAGTATTTGGCGTGCTGGGCTATCGTGGCAAATTTCTTCATGTTGGGATTTGAGCTGATGACTTCCCAGAGGGTCTGGGTTGCTGCAGTGTTGCCACTCTCGTTGATGTAGTGGTCATCCCAGGAATCGGTGCACCCTGGTACCGCCATGATGACGGCACCAATGGTGAGCAGACCGATATACTTATTAAATATTTTCTTAACCATAGCTTATTGTATTATCTGTCGTACTTAGACTTGTTCCAAACGGGATTCTGTAAAATCTTACCCTCACCGGCCTTTACCTCCATGTAGTAAATGGGGCAGTAGAGACCATAGCGGTTCTTGATGCGGTTCTTCAGTGTGGTCCAGAGGTTGCTGTAGGTGTTCTTCATGAACGTCTCAGCCATCAACTCGACACCACGCTGGCCGTTGGTAACGGGGTTCTCCTCAGTTGCTTCGCGCTCGTCGAGCGGGTCTGAAGCACGGTAGGCATAACGCTCGGCCCAGCGTACCAGGTCGAACCATCTCTTACCTTCGCCCAGCAACTCAATCTGGCGCTCGTTGAGTACCATGCGTACGGCACCCTCGTTGGTCAGGCCGGAAACACCGGTTATCGATACTGCATTACCGACGTTGGAGCCGGAAGCGGTCACATCGAGTGTGGGTACGTCTGAGGCTTCATTATAGTTACAATAGGAACGACGGTGAATGGCGTTGCAAATCTGCTGTGCCTGACGGTTGTAGTCTGTACCGCCAATGGAAGCCAGGGCTTCGGCCTTTATCAGCATGACATCAGTCATACGATAGATAATCCAGTTGCATAATTTTGCATCAGATTCACTTATTCTAACACTCAGCTCCTTGTTCGTGCCGTCTGTCAGGACAATTTGGCTTCTGGTATATTTGATGTTGTAGTAACCAGCCAGGGCGGTGTTGGAACCACCAGATGTACCTGTGACGATGCGGTTCTGGGCCGAAAGCCATACGCGGCTGTCGAACTTGGCTTCTTTTGCACCGATGTCGCTGTTATAAACCTTACCAATGGCTTCAGGGCTTACGCTGAGGTGGGTACCGGGGTTGTTGCCCCACAGACTATTCAGTGCTCCATTCTCCCACTGGTTCGTTTCTGCCTGCAGCTCAAAGATGCTTTCATAGCTGTTACCGGTGATGAATATAGCCTGGTGAGCTTCCAGTAGGGGAATTGTACCCGTGGTAACACCTTCGAAGTCGTTCTTGTACATGTTGCAGTTGGTCAGTCCGTAGTTTTCGGTCTTGACCATACCGTCCAAGAGGTTACGGCTATCCATGGTCTCCTCGTTCTGTAAAGCGAGGGTGCTCAGAGACAGGTCGGCATATTCAACGGCCTTCAGGTAGTCCTCGCGAACAGAGTGGGCTACGAGGCCCGTATCTACGCGTACGGTATCGGTGGCGTTCAGACCCTGACGGCTGCGGCCCTGGTGGAGGGCAGCGCGCCACAGGTACATGTCGGCCAGCATGGCATAGATGGCACTGTTCGTAATCAGGCCCTTCGTGTCATAATCCTGGGTGAAACGGTTGCGGGCCTGGCCCTTCACACGTTCGCAATCCAGAATGATGGAGTCCAGAATCTGCAGCTGATTGGTCTGGCCGAAGATCTCGATCTGCGTGTCATTGTTAATTACCTTAGTGGTGTAGGGCACATCCTTGAAGGCACGTATCAGGTAGAAGTAGTTCAATGCGCGAAGAGCTGTAATCTCGGCCCGCATCTGCAGCCATTCGGCTGTGGTGAACTGTTTGTCCTTTTCCAGAATCTCTGTGCCGTGTGAGAGTACCTTGTTACAATAGTTGATTGTGGTGTAAACACCGCTCCAGTCGAAAATGGTCATACTGGAGTCGGGCATTGCCTTCATAATCTCATTGTAGAGGTCGCGGTCACCTTGATCGCCGTCCTCAGTGGGATTCAGGATATAGGAGTCCGAGCGGAGGTCGCCCCAGACAGCCAACTTATCTACAGTCTTTGCCATCTGCTTGTAGGCAGCATAGCGCACACCCTCCAAGTCGTTCCTGTCCTCCCAGAACTCTTCCTCTACGATTCGGTCCTGAGGATGAACTTCCAGCCAGTCCTCGCAGGACGTGGTGCTCAGAGCCAAGAGGCCCAGCAAACTGGCATATTGAAATAATTTATTCTTTTTCATTGTCGTTCAGTTTTAGAATCCAAGATTTACAGTGCAGGTGAATGACTTAGTACGGGGGGTACGGCTGTTATCCATGCAGATTGCGAAGCCCTGAGGAGAAACGTCGGGATCCACACCCGTGTACTTGGTCCAGCACCAGAGGTTGTTCAGAGAAGCAAACAGCTTGAGGTTGCGCACACCAATCTTCTTCAGCTTGGCGGGGTTGAACTCATAGCTCAGCTGTACGTACTGCAGACGCAGGTAGTTACCATCTTCTACGTAGCGGTCGCTGGGCAGGGAGTTGTAGCTGTGGAAGCCCTGTACGCTGCTGAGGGCGCGAGGAATAACGGTCTCGTCGCCGTTCTTACGCCAGCGCCAAGTGGTAGCAAAGCTCTGGTTGTCGTTGTTGAGCATGCTCTCGTAGGTCATACGGGCCATGTTCACAATCTTGTTACCCATACGGAAGTTGAAACCGCAGTTCAGGGTGAAGCGCTCGTAGTAGAGCTGGAAACCGAAACCACCATTGCACTTGGGGTTGGAGTTGCCCAGATATACCATGTCGTAGCGGTCGATCTGACCATCGTGGTTCACATCTTCGTAGATGGCATCACCACCCTGGAACTGATAGCGGTAGCCCTCGTTGTAGCAGTAGTACATAGGCAGGGGCACTCCCTTGGCATCGGTCAGCATATTGCCGTCGGCATCGTATGCGATGGGGCAAGAGAAGTTCTCGCCGCGGTGCTGGGCAGCAGCAGAGGTGTTGATGGGGTAGTTGGGGTCTGGGTTGCCGTTTGCATCGGGACCATATCCGCTGTTACCCACCTCGGCATAACCGTAGGCATTGATGGACGAAGGCGTATAGCCGTTGTGGTCGTAGTCATAGCGATAAACGCCCAGATAGCGCAGACCGTAGATGGAACCCAGGGCGTTGCCAATCTGCACGCGCTTGTTGTAAGACAGGTTGCCGGGCTGGTAGTTGTCACTTCCGTTCAGAGACTCCAGTACGAGGGGATTCATTTCCTCCACCTCATTGAAGTTCTGGGCGATGTTACCACGCAGCTTCATGGAGAACTTACCAACACGGGCGAACTTGCCGGTGCTGAAGTTCATTTCCCAACCCTTGTTGCGCAGGGTACCTACGTTTGCCCAGTCGAGATAAGTGAAACCGTTGGCTGTGGGGATGCGAAGGTCTCTCATCAGCAGGTCAGTGGTCTTCTTGTCATAAATCTCGAACTCGAAGTTCAGCAGGTCTTCCAGGAAGTTCAGGTTGAAACCGAGGTTCCACTGTCTTGTCTTCTCCCAGCGAAGCTCTGTCAGAGACAGGTTCTCGGGACGGATGACGGTGTGGTTCGTGAAGCGACCGTCGTTGGAGTACTTGTTGTACTGGTTGTTGCTGCTACCGCCGGTGTTACCCGTGTAACCCCAGGTAGGACGGAAGGCGAGCATGCTGATGATGCTTCGGCTCCACTGCATCCAAGGCTCGTCGATGATGTTCCAACGTGCACCGACAGAGGGGAAGGTGCCGTACTTGTGGCCCTTACCGAAAGCCGTGCTACCGTCGGTACGTACAGAAGCGTCCAGAGAGTACTTACTCTTATAAGAATAGTGGAACTGCTCGAAGAAGCTATGGCCACGCCATTCGCCGTTGGTTGCGCCTGCATCGCGGAGCATAGCAACCACGGTGGGGTCGGTAATGCCGTTGGGCACGTTCCACAGACCCAGGGTCTGGTTGCTGCTCTGACCGGTGTTCATCTCGAAACGGGCCAGGGCCATCACGCTGTGGTCGCGGTTCTTGAAGGCGGAGTAGTAAACCAGGTCGTGACGTGTGGAGAACTGCATGGACTTGTACTCGAAGTTGCTCACGTAGTTACGCTCGTTAGCCTGACGAGTGTCGCCTATTCTAATTCCAGTTGGGTTGTCGCCACCCCATACCCACGGCATGGTCTTGAGCTCGCTGGGGCAGTACTCGTCGCGGCTGGTGTTGAAGATATCCAGCTGAACGTCGCCCTTATAGTTCAAGCGGTGGTGATCGTCGTCGATACCCAGGAACTTATACTCAATATTGAACTGAGGAGTCAGGTTGTACTGCTTCTCCTTGTTCCAGGCCTTCATGGCGCGTGCCACGGGGTTGCCGTTGAAGAACATGTCGTTCAGGCGGTAGGAGGTCATCGTACCGTCGTTTTGCATCTGACTGTTGGAGTTGTAGTCGTAGGCCAGAGGCAGCATGTTGAAGTAGTTACCTGTGGGAATGCCCTGAGCATCGAACTCGTTGATACTCATGTTAGGCATTGCCTTGTAGGCGCGTGCCAGAATGTCGTTACCGTAGTTCTTATTGTTGTCGGTGAACGTCAGGTTCAGGTTGCTCTGGAACTTGATGCGGTCGCTCACCCAGTAGTCAAGAGCGGTAGCCGTGGTGAAACGGTCGAGCTTCTGACCGATGATAGAACCGGTACTCTTATCGTAACCGGCACTGATACGGAAGGTAGCTTTCTCACCACCACCAGAGAGGGTTACGTAGTACTT
>JAEEGL012255609.1_pt1 | contig 14747 bp, 14 predicted proteins | sample 9134231 | NCBI WGS metagenome assembly JAEEGL01 (sample SAMN16246548, study PRJNA631951) | gut metagenome | biome: gut microbiome; feature: rumen; material: fiber-attached | host: Bos | place: Iran: Karaj | collected 2018-10 | reverse complement strand
GTTGCTGATGCTGCAGCCTGAAGAGCCGGAGTGGCGTTGGCCATGATCAGGTCGACTCCTCTTGACACGAAATCATTTACTATGGTTGTGCAGTTGGCGGGTTCACCTGAACCGTCCTGTACGATCACTTCCACCTTGTCTCCGAGCTCTTCCTTGAGAGCGTCTACGAAACCGTTGGTGGCTTTGTCCAGGGCCGGATGCTGTACCAGCTGGCATACGCCTACTGTCCATTTATCGTCCTTCTTGTTTCCGGAGCCGCATGCGGCGAGTCCGAAGATCATGCATACTGCAAGTACTACTGCTAATATCTTTTTCATTTTTCTTCTCCTTTTGCAAAAAAAGACTTCTGCTTTCAAAAACAGAAGTCCACATTATGAACGAATTCTTTTTGTCACGAAGATCTGTTTAAGCCTCTTATCATACTTTAAACTCCGCTATAGCTTCTGCTATAACGGTAGGAATAAGCATAATAGTACTTTTTGAGATCTGCGTTTTTCATATTACGGATATATTACACCAAAAATTGTTCTTGTCAACAAAAAATTGACAATTTTTTTGTCTTATTCATTCAAAAGGTCTTTTTTGTCTATCCAAAGCTGCAGGGAATCGACCGCAAGGGATATCTTGTCGAGCTGTTCCTTTATGTATCCGAAGTCTTTTTCCTCTTCTTCGGAGACTTCTCCGTCTGCGGATATCTCAATGAGCCTGTCTTTGTCCTTATCAAGGCTGTTAAGTGTGGCAAGAACTTCGAGAACGATCTGTGTGAGCTCCTTGGCCTGTACCTGCGGTACGTATTTTTGCCCTATGGGGCATTCGTTGGAGCAGTAGTAATTGCACAGGTCCGGAGTTTTGTAGCACTCGGCCATGGCCATTATCTCATCGGGATAAGGGACGGTCTTATCGCTTTCTATCTTCTCGATCCTTGTTTCGGACACTATGCCCATCGCTTCGCTGGCTTTTTCTCTGGTAAGCCCGGCGTTTTCTCTGTACTGCTGATAAATGTTCTTGTTTTCCTTAACAGATTTTCTTCCCATAATGAAACCTCCGCGTGATATGGAAATATTGTACATCAATGCTGCGTAAATGTCATCACATTACGTCACTGGACAGTAGTTCATATAGCAAAAATGCGGAAATCTGTTACAATATATTTTGGATGTATATGTATATGAATAAAATCAGTATTTTTGAACAATTCAATGAAGTAGAAGCTTTTTTCTCATACAAGCCGGACAGGAGCTTGGATCTCATACCTTCCATAGGCCTGAGCCTTGGTGAAGGGGAGTACCTCATAAAGCCTCATATGGTCCACGGCAAGCACGTTCAGGTCATAGACCGTGAGTTCCTCGAAGGAGAGCATATAAAGGCGGAGGGCTATCCTGAGCTTACCGATGTTCCTGGATATATAGAGGTGTCCGTCACCGACGGCCTCGTTACCGACATCCCCGGAGCAGGGCTCGTAACGACCCACGGAGACTGCATCCCGGTCTTTGCCTTCGATCCGGTAAAAAGGGTGGCAGGAGTCGCACACGCCGGATGGAAAGGCACCATGCTCGGCATAGCGGCAGAACTGGTGAAGACCATGAAGGAGCACTACGGCTGCAGGCCGGAGAACATATGCACATACATAGGTCCCGGCATCGGGAAATGCCACTTTGAGGTAAGGGACGACGTCAGGCATAAGTTCCTCGAATATGCGCCGTGGACACAGGAGTATATATCGGTAAAGGACGATGAACATTACCTCATAGATCTTAAGGGGATAAACGAAAGATATCTCAGGTCCGAAGGGGTGGAGAAAGTCGAGATCAGTCCCGACTGTACATATTGCCTCGAAGAAAAATACTGGTCATACCGCCGCTGCGGGGATAAAGACCGCATGCTGGCGTATATAAAGCTGATTTAGGAGATTGAAAATGAAAACAGCGGAAGAAAAACTTATCAGAAGAAACAAGTACTGTTTCGGTCTCGGAACTGTCGGCCGCGACATGTTCTATTCATTCGAAGCCAATGCGCTTCTGTATTTTCTGTCCAACATCCTCTCTCTGCCCATAAAGCAGTTTGCGGCGGTGAGCCTCGTGCTTTCCGTAATGAGGATATTCGACGCCATCAACGATCCGATCACGGGACTCATCGTAGAGAACGTGAACACGAAATGGGGCAAATACAAACCCTGTATCGCTCTTGGCGGACTTATCTCGGTCGTCTTCTTCCTGGTCCTTTACGGAAACGTGGGGACGGGCTGGACTTTCGTCATAGTCTTCGGAGTGGCATATTTCTTCTGGGACGTTTCCTACGGGCTCAACGATATAGCCTACTGGACGCTGCTTCCCTCTCTTACCACTGATCAGAAGCAGAGAGAAAGCTACGGAGCTTTCGCTAGGATATGCGCCAACATAGGTATGTATATCGTAATGGTCGGATGGCAGCCCATAACCTCAGCCATGGGCAATACGCCCAAGGCATGGTTCACGGTGGCTTTGGTCATTGCGGCCTTGTACATACTGTTCCTTCTCTTCCCGATCCTGGGAGTCAAGGAGCATAAGAACTTCGTTGAAAAGGATGAGAGCACTTCTCTTAAGGATATGTGGAAGGCTCTTACGGGCAACGACCAGCTCATGTGGACGACCCTTTCCATGGCTCTCTTCATGGTGGGTTACTGCACTACCACCGGTTTTGCCACCTACTACATGCAATACCTCTACGGAGATATCAATATGTATGCTGTGCTTGCGGGCGTATGCGGAGTTGCTCAGCTTGCGGCGCTCATGATATTCCCCGCCGTGTCCAAGAACAGGAGCAGGAGACAGCTTTACAGTTTCGCCACCATTCTTGTCATAGTGGGTTATGCAGTGTTCTTTTTCGCTGAACACTCCATCATACTCATTGCGGCCGCCGCAGTCATAATATTCGTAGGCCAGGCATTCATCCAGCTGCTCATGCTCATGTTCCTTGCCGATACCATAGAATACGGACAGTGGAAGATGGGTAAGAGGACGGAGTCTATAACATTCTCCATTCAGCCTCTCATCAACAAGATAGGAGGAGCCCTTTCCACGGCTCTCATCTCCGGCTCCATCATCATAGCCGGCATAAAGACTGCCAATTCCGACGTGGCAGCTGAAAGCATAGGCGCAAGCGGACAGCTCATCATAAAGATCGCCATGTTCGCAGTGCCGCTTATTTTCATCGTTGCAGGTTATGTCATCTACCTCAAGAAGTTTAAGATCTCCGAGGAGTTCTACGCTCAGATACTTCAGGATCTCAAGGACAGAGGCGAGATGAAAGAAGACGCAATATAGATGAGATATCTCATCGCTTCGGACATACACGGCTCGGCAGAGTGCTGCGAAAAGCTCACAGGATATTATGAAGAGCTTGGGTGCGAGAGGATCATACTTCTTGGGGACCTTCTTTATCACGGAATCTACGGAGACGGTGATTCGCTGCAGGTGGCGGATATGCTCAACAGATATGCTTCCGTCATCTACGCGGTACGCGGAAACTGTGACTGGGAAGAAGACCAGCTGCTGTTTGAATTCCCCATGATGGCGGAATATATACTCATCTCGGAGGGCGGCAAAGCATACTTCTGCACCCACGGCCACTACTATAACTGCGGGCATCTTCCTCCAATCATGGGAGTGGACGTGATGCTTACCGGTCATACCCACGTTCCTGCCTGCGAGAACCACATAGACTACATTTATTGCAACCCGGGATCCGTATCTCTGCCAAGAGGCGGATCCCAGAGGAGTTTTATGATACTTGAAGGAAGCCACCTTGAATGGAGGGCTCTTTCAGACGGACATATCTACCTTCAGACTGAATTATGAAAAGCAGGATACTCATCATCAACACAGGCGGCACCATAGGCATGGTGAGAACGGACAGAGGATACGCTCCCGACGGAGAGTATTTCAGGAAGCAGCTCGAGGAAATGGGAGCGCTCAAGGCCGATATCATGCCCGAATGGGATATGGTGGAAACGTCGAAGCTTCTCGATTCATCCAACATGACCGTAAAGGACTGGAACGAGATCGGGAGCCTTGTTGCGGTCAATTACAAAAAGTATGACGGTTTTGTCATACTTCACGGTACGGATACCATGGCATATACGGCTTCGGCTCTTTCCTTCATGTTCGAAAACCTGGACAAGCCGGTCATACTGACGGGATCTCAGATACCTTTGTGCGAAATAAGGAGCGACGGAAGGGACAACATAATCTCGTCTCTTCTCATAGCGCAGTCAAAGAAGATCAAGGATGTTGCCATATATTTCGGAGGCAGCCTTCTGAGGGGCAATCGCAGCATGAAGTATTCGGCGGACGGACTCACGGCATTCATGTCGCCCGGATATCCGGTCCTGGCAGAGGCGGGCATCAGCATAAAATACAACGACGCCTATCTCATGAAGCAGGGGTCTGAGGATGATTTCCGTTTCGTACCTTTCAAAAAGGTGCCCATCGGGGTCATCAAGGTCTTCCCCGGCATACAGTTCGAGCTTTTCGAATCCATAATGACAGAAGATCTTAAAGGTATAGTGATAGAGACCTTCGGAAGCGGCAACATACCCCAGGACGGGGAAGCGCTTCTGCCCATAATAGAAAAGGCGTTTGCCAACGGTACCGTCGTCACCATATGTACCCAGTGTCCCCAGGGGACCGTATCCCTCGGGACCTACGAGACAAGCAGCGCTCTTAAGAATGCAGGAGCTGTCAGCGGACTTGATATAACGACGGAGGCAGCTGTGGCCAAGCTGTACTATCTGTTTTCAAAAGGATATGACAAGGAAACGGTCAAAGAGCTCATGGGAGTTTCTTTAAGAGGAGAAATGGGGGTATGGGAATGACATTTGAAGAAGCAAAAAAACTTAACGGGACCATGGTGACCGAGGAGCATCTTCTCCTTCATGCGCTCAATGTATGCTACGCCATGGGAGCCATGGCAGAGCATTTCGGCGAAGATCCGGAGCACTGGATGGCGGTGGGCATACTCCATGACTACGATTATGAGAAATATCCGGACGAGCATCTTCAGCACACGAAAGAGCCCTTGCTTGAGGCCGGAGTCCCTGAAGATGACGTAAGGGCCATACTCAGTCACGGCTACGGCATCTGCACGGATGTGGAGCCTCTTACGAACATGGAAAAAAGCCTCTTTGCCGTGGACGAGCTGACCGGTATAATCCAGGCCTGTGCCAGGATGCGCCCCAACGGTATCACCGATCTTGAGATCAAGAGCTTTATGAAAAAGTTCAAGGACAAAAAGTTCGCCGCAAAGTGCGACAGGGAGCTCATAACAAAGGGCTGCAGCATGCTGGGAATGGAAGTGAAGGATGTCGCTGAGATAGCGATCGAAGGCATGAAAAAACACGCTGCAGAGCTGAAGCTTCTCGGCACGGAAGGCTAGGTCTTCATCATGAAAGTCAATATACTGGAAAAGAAATGGTACCTTTATCTGACGGAGTTTTTTTCGGGCATGGCCGTCATGGCCGTGGAACTTGGAGCCAGCAGACTTCTCGCCCCGTATTTCAGCTCATCACAGATAGTGTGGACCATAATCATAGGCACCATCATGATAGCCATGGCCATAGGGAACGTCATGGGAGGAAAATGGTCTGACAAAGACCCGGATCCTGCAAAGCTGTTCCGGCGCATTCTTGTCGCCGCCGCGTGGATTGCTCTGATACCCTTCCTGGGGAGATATGTGATCCTGGGCATAATGGGGATCATCGTTGTGGCCATAAATCATAACATGCTCATATGGGCGGCATTTGCGGCCTGTATGATAATTTTCGTGTATCCTCTGTTCCTTCTCGGAACTGTGACTCCATCCCTCATACGTTTCACCATGTCTGATGTGGAAGAGAGCGGAAGAGTTGCAGGCCGCCTGGGGGCATGCAATACGGTGGGAAGCATCATAGGTACATTTCTTCCCACTTTCGTGACCATACCGGCAGTGGGCACTTCGGTCACATTCCTGATCTTTTCAGGGATACTGCTTGTCCTCGGTGCTTTGTATTTCGTATTCAGCGGCGGAAAAAAGACTGCAGTCCTAGTTTGCGCCGTTTTGTATATCTTCTCCTGTATCTTCGGCTGGAACGCCAAGTTCGCCTTCTGGATAGACGATCTCACCTATGAAGGCGAGTCGGTATACAACTATCTTCAGGTGAGCGAAGACGACAGGGAAGTGATCCTCTCCACCAACGTCATGATAGGTGTACAGTCCGTATACATGAAAAACGATACGCTGACAGGCATGTACTACGACTACGCTCTCGGGGCTCCGGTCATGGCCGGAAAGGAGGATCCCAAAGTGCTGATCCTCGGCATGGGGACCGGGACTTTCGCTCTCCAGTGCAAAAGGTATTTCCCCGATGCTGACATAGAGGGAGTCGAGATAGATGAGAAGATCACGGCCCTTGCAAGGGAGTACTTCAATCTTCCCGAAAGCATTCCTGTCACCACCTATGACGGAAGAGCTTTCCTGAACGCATCGAAGGATAAGTACGACATAATAATGGTGGATGCCTATCAGGACATAACCATACCGTTCCAGATGAGCTCCGTGGAGTTCTTCAGCCTGGTAAAGGAGCACCTGAACGAAGACGGGATCATGATAGTGAACCTTAATATGCACGGTGAAGAAGGCGATGACGATACTGCGCTTTATCTTACGGACACGGTGGCTTCCGTATTCCCTTATGTCTGCGTGGCCGACGTTCCGTATACCACCAACAGGGAAATGTTCGCATCAATGGACGGGGACCCCGGCTCCAAGCTTTCAAAAGCCCTGAAAGATCCGATGCCTTCGGATCTTAAGCGCATGATGGACAAATTGTCGTCAAGGCTCAGTACTGTCTCGGGAGGCGATCATATATGGACTGACGACAAGGCTCCGGTGGAGCTCATAGGCATGAAGACCATAGATCTTCTCATACAGGACGAAGCGTCGTATTACAAGGATCTGTATGAAAAAGAGGGCATCAAGGGCCTCATTAATGACATTATAGGGTAAGCAAACTGCGGTCTGTCTGATTGAACAATAACACGACACAACAGAATATATGCATAGGAGTCCTTGCTCACGTGGATGCGGGCAAGACTACTTTGAGCGAAGCGATCCTCTACAGGACAGGCCGGGTGAAGTCCCCCGGGCGTGTCGATAACGGGGACGCTTTTCTTGACACGGACAGGATCGAGAAGAAGAGAGGTATAACCATCTTTTCCAAGCAGGCCATATTCCCTCTTGGCGATAAGACGTTCTTCCTTCAGGATACTCCTGGCCATGTGGACTTTTCCGCCGAGATGGAAAGGACCTTGAGCGTCCTCGACTACGCTGTCCTCGTCATATCGGCTCCTGACGGCATCCAGTCCCATACGGAGCTTCTGATGGAGCTCCTTGAGTCTCACCGCATACCCACTTTCGTGTTCATTAACAAGACGGATCTCGAGCATTCTCCCTTCGAGATGCCTGATACATGGATAGAGTACGGTCCGTCCTTTGCTGAAGAGGCGGCACTGTGCAGCGATTATGCCATGGAGGAGTATGAAGAAAAGGGTTCGGTAAGCCCTGATACCATCGCAAGGCTCATTTCCGAAAGAAAACTCATACCCGTGTTCAGAGGGTCGGCACTGAGGCTTGAGGGTATAGACGAGTTTCTTGAGGGCCTCGGAAAGTATACGGTCGCCGGGAATCATCCTGAGGATTTCGGGGCCAGGTGCTTCAAGATAACAAGAGATGAAAAAGACAGCAGGCTTTCCTGGCTCAAGATAACGGGAGGGTCTTTGAAAGTAAGGGAGATGCTCGGAGATGAAAAGATCACGGGCATAAGGCTTTATTCCGGCGGAAAGTATGAGAACGCTGATGAGGTCTTTCCCGGCTGCGTATGCGCGGTACTGGGCCTTGAAAAGACTTTTGCGGGCCAGGGCATGGGCTTTGAGGAAGACAGCCTGAAGACAAGCCTTGAACCGGTCCTTTCCTACAGGATAAAGGTGCTCGACGGCACTGAAAATATATCCGCTTTAAAGAAGCTTTCCGTGCTTTCGGAAGAGGATCCTCTTCTCAGGATAGAGTGGGACGACAGTCTCAGGGAAATACACGTAAGTCTCATGGGCAGCGTTCAGACGGAGGTACTGACACAGATCATTTCAGACCGCCTGGGCATGGATGTGTCCATAGAGGAAGGAAGAGTCGTATACAAGGAGACCATCGCATCCGCCGTAGAGGGGGTAGGACATTTCGAGCCTCTTCGTCATTACGCAGAAGTCCATCTGCTTTTAGAGCCGCTTCCTGCGGGGTCCGGGGTGATACTTGAGACCGTCTGCAGCGAAGACCTCCTGGACCGCAACTGGCAGAGACTCATCCTTTACAATCTTGCCGAATACAAACATGTGGGAGTCCTTACGGGATCGCCGCTTACGGATATAAAGATAACGCTGGTGGCAGGAAGAGCCCACCTTAAGCATACGGAGGGCGGAGATTTCAGGCAGGCTTCCCTGTGGGCTGTAAGACAGGGACTCATGAAAGCCGAGAACGTGCTTCTGGAACCCTTTTACAGCTATTCCATAGAGCTGCCTTCGGATCAGCTGGGCAGGCTCATAGGGGATATAAAAGCCATGGGCGGAAGTTTCGGGTCTCCTGTCCAAAAAGGTGAAAGCACCGTTCTCAAGGGCATCTGCCCGGTGGCAGGCCTGCAGAACTATCAGACTCAGCTCATGTCATATACGAAGGGAAAGGGCAGGATGTCCTGCAGGTATGACGGGTATTATCCCTGCCACAATACGGCGGAAGTGGTGCAGCTTTCCGGATACGATCCGGACAGGGATATCGATAACCAGTCCTCCAGCGTCTTCTGCTCCCACGGCAGCGGAGTATACGTCAGCTGGGATAAAGTAGAAGACTTCATGCATATGGACAGCGGCCTCAGGTTCGATGACGGCATACCTATGGAAACTGCGCCTAAGCTGAAGCCCGGCAATTACGATTTCGACGAAAAAGAGCTGGAAGAGATCATGCAGCGGGAGTTCGGGAGCATAAAAAGGCCGAAGTACACCACCGTGGTCTATGAACCCGAATCCGGATACAAACAGAAGACGGGGGCTCTTAAGAAAGAGTATCTCATAGTGGACGGCTACAATATCATCTTTGCCTGGAAGGAGCTGAAGGATCTGGCGGCTTCGGATATAGGCAGCGCAAGGGAAAAACTCATAGAGATACTTTCCGGATACAGGGCGCTCAGGGGCTGCGAACTCATACTGGTATTCGACGGATACAAGGTGAGAGGAAACGAAGGAAGCAAATACGAGCAAAACGGTATCAATGTGGTATTCACAAAGGAAGCCCAAAGCGCCGATGCATACATCGAAAGCCTCGTAAAGGATCTTGGCAACAGCTACAGCATATCCGTAGCCACCTCGGATTCTCTCGTCCAGCTGTCGGCATTGAGACGGGGCACTAGAAGGATATCCGCATCGGAACTGGAGATGGACGTGTCTGCTGAAAGAGCCAGGATAGATGAAATAACTTCCAGATACAGGGGAAGAGAAAACAAACTCGGCGACAGCGCAAGGTTTTCAGGTCCTTTAGATGAAATTACAAAAAAGTGACGAAAAGATAGTGTTGCTTTTAGAGGATAATGTGATAAACTAAACGAAGTCAAACAAGTTCAGGAGGGATCTATGAAGAAGTTATCAGTAAAAAAAGGAATCGAATGCCAGGCATGTCTCGCATGCGTGAACGTGTGCTCCGCAACCTACTATAAAGAAGAGAATCCGTTCAAATCCTGCATTCAGATCGTTATGGGAAAAGACGGAAGTCCCAAACCCAACGTATGTATACAGTGCGGTAAGTGCGCAAAGGCCTGCGAGCAGGAAGCTATCAAGCAGCTGCCCAACGGCGTATATACAGTCGACAAGAAAAAGTGCATCAAGTGCGGTAAGTGCGTAGAGGCCTGCCCGTTCGGAGTCATGGTACTCGACGAAGAAGCACCTGCTGCCACCAAGTGCATAGCTTGCGCAAAGTGCGTAAAGGCTTGCCCGATGGAACTTCTCGAGATCGTAGAAAAGTAATTCCTGTATGATGATATATCACCCGGCTCATTGAGCCGGGTATTTTTATACTCAAAATATGGCAAAATATACCAGGTAAATATTGACATTTAAATCCCCGCCTGATACAATCTGTATGCGAAAGGAAATTAATGGAAATGAAGCTCAAAAGCGTGATAGGACTCATACTCATGATCCTGAGCATAGTGGGGATGTACTTTTGGGAGACCAAAGTAAGGGAGAAGATGATATTCACGAAAGTCCTTGCGGCAGCGGTGGATATATCTGAAGGTGACACAGCCGGCAGAGACAGTTTCAAGGAGATATCGGTGTCATCGGAAAGCCTGGTCGCAGGATTCCTGACTCCAGAAAATGCAGAGACGCTTTACGGCAAGAGCTGCGTTTTTCCCCTGAAGGCAAACTCCGTGGTATTTTACGGTGCCTTTGAGGATGCAAAAGAGGAAGAAGACGACGGCATGCGAACCCTTTCCATACCGAGGAGCTGGATATTCGAAGGCAGTGCAGACGTGAGCGCCGGTACGGGAGTCTCGATATACTACATGCCCTCCGGTAAATATGCGGGGAATTATGACGTAAGCAATGCAGGCGAAACTTCAGTCATGATACGCTGCGAGCTCGAGTCATATTTCGCAATGGTCTCGGAGCTTGAGAAAAACAAGGATGCTAAACTTCTTCTGGTCACGGACTGATGGGAAGCATAGTTTCTTTTTTCGGTGCGGACAGCAAATGCGGGACCAGCCAGACAGTGCTGTCCCTTGCCCTGCATCTTTCCGAAAGGCAGCCCAGGTACAGAGTCCTGCTAGTGCACGCTGAGGAGGACTTTGGTGATGACTATATCCAGGATATAGGGGTCTCAATGGGAGAGATAAAGCCGTATCTTTGCGACAGGCTCTGGGATGCGGAAGAGATAGCCGGAGATGCTGCTTTAAAGTACGGTTTCGGGCTCATAGGAGGTGCCGGCATGCTTTCGAGCGGAAGCCTCTACCATCCGGAGACGGTGGGCGGATTTCTTACAGATATATCGGCATATTACGACTTCGTCCTGTGCGACTGCGGGTCGGACATTTCTCACGGCTTGTGCCTCGGAGCACTTACGGTATCTGACAGGAGTTTTGCGGTACTTAGCCAGGGAGAGAAGGCTTTGAGAAAATATGAGAAACTGAAAGCTCTTCTGGGAAAACTCGGGCTTTGCAAAGACGGGATCGTCTGCTGCAAATACAGGGATGACCAGGCCTGCGATACGGGATATATGGTAAGGCGGCTGCATATGGAAAAGGACCGCATCTTCACAGTCTCCTGTTCCCCTGACGGGGAGAGGGCGGAGTTCAACAGAAGACCGCTCATGTATTTCAGGGGCAGAAAATATACGGCTGATATAGAGAAACTGTCGAAAGAAGTTTTTTAGCGATATGGAATTTGACTTCAACGAATACATCAGCAGAGAAGAGGTGAAAGCATCTCCGGAAGACAGCTGCGAGGCGTTTTATAAGCTGTGCGCTGAGATAAAGGAGAAGTTTTACAGGGACTGGGAAAGCAGCGGCCAATCATCCGCTATGCTGGAAATACAAAAAAAGGCTATAATAGGTTATGAGAAGGAAAAGAGATTTTTCCTGGAAAAAATAGAGCGGCTCATATCTGAAGCTGACGCAAAAGCAACGGTATTCCCATGCTGGTATTCGGACCTTACGGATGCCGTATACCAGGAAAACTGGGGACTTGCAGGCATATCCGAATGGTTTTCCGGAGCCTATGCGGGCAGCAGCAGCGCCAAGATTATCGGGCAGCGCATATATTTCATGGAAGAAGGGCGCATGGTCCTCAAGAAGCAGACGATCTCGGAAAGCAGGAAAAGCCAGCTCATAAGAGCTTTCCTTCTGCTGACTCCCGGGAAGCGCTACGGCAGTGAATACTATGAGGTATATCTTCTGGACGGGACGAGGGTTACCGTGTATACTGAGCCTATGGCGAAAAGCGGACAGTCCGCCTTGGTGTTCAGACGCTACCTCATACCTTCTTTAAGCTTCGAGGAACAGGCAAAGCGGGGTACCATACCCCATGCCGCCATACCTCTTTTCAAAGCCATGGCAGGCATAGGATACAACGTGGTGTTCATGGGTGCAGTGAGGACTGCAAAGACCACTTTTCTGGCGACCTGGCAAAGCTACGAAGACCCTACCCTTGAAGGTGTTCTCGTTGAAACGGATCCTGAGATCCCCATGCACGAAATATTGCCTAAAGCCCCGATAATACAGCTTATCGCCGACGGAGACGAACTCCTTAACATATCGAAAAACCTCCTTCGCAGCGATGCCGACTATTTCATCCTTGCGGAAGCAAGGGACGGAACGGCTCTCGACACCGCAGTGAAGATAGCATGCAAGGGGACCAAGAGGATGAAGATGACTTTTCATTCAAGAGACCCCAGGCGTTTTCCTCTGGAGACTGCAACAGAAATAGTCAAAACTACAGGCGGTGACCTTCCTTTGACCATGCAAATGGTCGCTTCCGCCTTTGACTATCTGTTTCACTTTGTCCAGCTTTCCGACAAAAGCAAAAAAAGACTGAAGGGCATTTATCAGATGTGTTGCGATGAAATGGGCACTTTTCATGTCGAGCAGATCTGCGCCTATGACTTTGCTTCGGAAAGCTGGACCTTTAAAAATGAAATAGGAAATGATAAGAAGGCATACGGTCTTGAATCGGATCCGGAGCTGTTCTGCCGTTTTGAAAATGAACTGAGAATGCTGGCCGAAGCGGGGAGCGTGAAATGAAAGCGGGCGTGTTTGCGGTAAGCATGATCATATACATAGCGTATTTCACGGGCCTTGTGCTGCTTCTGTCCGATGTGCTTGCATATATAAAGGGCAGGCTCACCTTAAGAAGAAGGCTCATGAGCATGAAGCAGAGGGATCCGAGATTTATAGAGGCAAAACTTGATGCGCTCTTCTTTATGGCTTTCGGGAAGGAAAACAAGGGCAAGTACCTCGGATTTTTCTGCCTGCTCCTTTTCGCAGTCAGCTTCATATATACTTTTTTACACTTCGGGATCTTTTTCTCTTTGATTATCGCTCTTCTTGTTGCTTCTGTTCCGTTAGTATCTCTTGTAAGCAAAAACCAAAACCAGAGGAACAGAAGCGGCAGGGAGGGTCTGCCTTTTGCAAATGAGATCTACAGGCAATATATGATGGGAGATAAGAATATACTTACGGCTCTGGAGAGGACTGTAGCTGCTTCCTGTGAATATCCGGAATGCGGGCGTCAGGCCGGCAGGCTTCTTCTGAGGCTCAGGGCTGCCGGGGACAGAAAAGCCGTGAAGAATGCCTGCTCTGATTTTGCGGGAGCCATAGGGAGCAGCTGGGCAAGAAACATGGGGAATGCTTTCGTATCGGCATATGACGGCGTTGATATACAGGAGGCGCTTCTTGATATATGCGAGAGGATCAAGCTCAAGAGGAAAGACGGTGAAGAGAAGAAAAGGCTCAACCAGGAAGCGTCGAGGATGACCGTATTCATGGTCCCTTTCATGTACGCTGCCACCCTTTTCATGTCTGTGAGAGTACTCGGTCTTAGCTTTGAGGAGCTCATACGCAATCAGTTCCTTGACAGGACGGGACTGATGCTTTTTCTTGCTGCCTGCCTTTTGTTTTTCATAAACTGCCTGCTCATTTCCGCAGTCAACGGAAGCTCAGCAGACTTATGACAGCTATGGCTTATCTGTTTCTTTTCATATTCTGGACCGGGGCGATCATGCTCAAACCCCAGAAAAATGTGGCCGGAAAGCGCAGGACAGCAAAAACAGCGTTTCTGAAACTCAGATCGTTTTTTCAGGGAAATGCTGCTGCGGATGAGATATCCGATGCTTTGGGATACATCAGGAACACTGCTATACTGGGCCGTTCCCGGGGCCTCAGCGCCCAGCAGCTGCTTACGGAGCTGGCGGGCATTTCGGAAAAACTGAAGACGGTCTATGAGGAAATGGCAAGGCATCTCAGTATGGGAGAAAAGGATGAAGCCGAAGAAGTTTTCACGTCAGCTGTCTCTCTTGAGATCTCTTCCGGCATTGCCAGGCTCCTTTCAGGCTGGGATGATATAGACCCTGAAGATATACTGGAAACGGTCGGTGTTTACCAGTCCCTTCTCAGGGAAGAGAGGATCACAGCGGACAAAAGAAAAAACGAGATACTGTCAGATCTCATATACATCCCGGTCGTTATCAACTGCATACTTGTCCTTATAAATTTCATATATATTTCTTTTTTTATACAGCAGCAGGAGAGTTTGTTTATCCTTTACGGCTGACATGCCGCAACTGTGTATTTTGTGGTATAATACACAGGCTATGAATAAAAAACTCAACGTTTGTCTTATCAATGACTCATTTCCGCCCCTAATAGACGGGGTGGCGAACACCGTTACAAATTACGCTAAGATCATCAACTCAGGTCTGGGAAAAGCTGCCGTGGCCACTCCTTACTATCCTGATTCCGATGACAGTGAATTCGATTTCCCCGTGGTACGATTCCCCAGTATAGATACGACGCCCCTTGTGGGATACAGGGCCGGGGTACCTTTTTCGTCCGATACCATCGGGACTTTGACATCAATGGATTTCGATATAATCCACTCCCACTGCCCGGTGGCTTCCTCCATGCTTGGAAGGGTCCTCAGAGATGC
>JAEEGL010112886.1_pt1 | contig 14747 bp, 9 predicted proteins | sample 9134231 | NCBI WGS metagenome assembly JAEEGL01 (sample SAMN16246548, study PRJNA631951) | gut metagenome | biome: gut microbiome; feature: rumen; material: fiber-attached | host: Bos | place: Iran: Karaj | collected 2018-10 | reverse complement strand
TATGTCTTCAAGCTTATTTGGAAAACAGTACTTAAAGGATGCTTTTTCAGCCTCCAAAAGAGATTTCCGTGCTGCCTTACCATCCCCCTGTTTATCATAATAATATGCCTTATAATAGTATTTAAGCGGGCTCTCCTGGCTACACTTGTCAAGAACGCAAATAGCCTTGTCATACAGTCCAAACTCTGCAAAGTCTCTTGCAGTCTGAAGGAAGTTTTCAATATCTCCCGTTACAGCATCACCTCTATAGTCTTCATCAGGCTCTGATAAGAGGAATCTACTGACAAAGTCAAAGGCATCTACTTTTAAATTCTCGCAAAGATATTCAAGAGCTGCCTTTCTTTGATCAAGGCTTATCAAAAGAGCTGCCTTAAGGCCCCTTGCCTTTATGTTATGAGCATTCTTTATAAGTCCCCTCTCAACAAGGTCAAGAGCATCCTGCAGCTGCCCCTTTCTAAAGGCAATCACAGCAAGATAATAAAAAGACATCTCCTGCTGAGCATTTGTCCAGGTTGCCTTATAAAAAGCATCATAGGCCTCATCAAGTCTTTCCTGATAAAAAAGTGAAAGTCCAAGGTTATAGTAAGCCTCGCTGTCATAAGGATTTGGATTAAGCCTTGTCATCCTCTCTATAGCCTTTTTAAAGTACTTCTCAGAAGCTTCAAATTGGCCTCTCCTTAGTAGCAAGAGACCATAAGCATTATTGATGCGGATATCTCCCTCATCTCTTTTAAGTCCTTCCAGATAATAGCCATCAGGAAGGTAGGTTGCATGCCTGTACTGCTCAATATGCTGACCTGTTAAAAAGAGTTCTTCATTGGTCTGGATATCTTTTGGCGCCTTAGCTGCCCTTGCTGGCTCTGCAAGCTTTGGGATTCCATAGTCCTTTTCCTGATATGAAACAAGCTCTTTTCCCTCATGACAGACAGAAACTTTCACCTTATATCTGTCAAGCCCCTCCTTAGGGATTTCCTTTTCAAACACGTCCTCTGGAGAAATGGTTGCCTTTTCGCTAAGGATTTCCTGTCCATCATAAGTCACCTTGATATCAGCATTTTCAAACCTCTCTGTAGCATAGACATAGACCTTTATGCCCTTTTCATCTACTTCAAGATTCACCATAGCTTCCAGGCTTGCATTTCTAATGTATCCTGCCTTTTTATAGGGCATAAAGTACTGCTTGAACTTCTTTTCCTCATAAGGATGAAGCCAGGTAAAATCAGGCTGATTGTCGCAATAAACGCCTGTCATTAGCTCAATATACGGGCCATCTTCGTCAGTAAGATTTCTATCCCAGGCTTTTCCAAAGTCTCCGCATCCCCAGGTCCACTGCTTCTTGCCAGGTGATATGTGATGGTCAGCCACATGAAGGAGTCCCGCCTCCTTGCCATAGTCATAACCTCCAACGAAGTCAAAATCAGATTTCTCAGCCATGTAGGATGTTGGCACAGGAATATTTTTGTATCTGGAAATATCTACACCTGCGCTGTAATCGTGCTTGTAGTACTCTCCTGTTGCAATTGGGAATCTTGAAACAGCTCTTTTACCATGGTCGTAGACGCTGTGAACGTCAGGCGGAAATACTGACTGGGTGTTGTCATTAACAGAAACTGCAGGGTTTGCCCACCAGAGGAAGGTCTGTGGCAGCGGAGTTCTGTTATAGAGCTGGCCCTCAATCTCAATGTATGCCTTGTCTGGATAAAGAGTTATTGCAGTAATAACCCTTGTTCCATACATTCTGTCAACGTCTCCCAAAAGAAGTGACTTGGAGCCATCTTCATTTTCCCTGAGCTGATATTCAACCTTCATGTAGGTTGTTGGCCTGTGGTGCTGAGGCCAGTTAAATTCTATTCCTCCGGAAATCCATGGGCCTGTAAGTCCTACAAGGGCTGGTTTTATCACGCGGTTATAATATACAAAATCATAGCCGTTAGTCTTGTCATAGGCTCTCTGGATCCTGCCTCCCAGCTCAGGCATTACCATGACCTTTATATATCTGTTCTCAAGAAATACGCAGTTCCACTTTTTATCCTTCTTTTCCCTGCTGATTGTGCTGGTTGCAGGATATGGATAAATCTTGCCGCTGCTCCCCTGATAAACTCTCTTTTCAAGAAACATGGGATTAACATCCGGCTCTCCAACTTCATAGGTGGGAATGCTTACCTCTTCTTCCCAGATTTTCACTTGATCCATAGCTATACTCTCCGTTTATATAAAAAATGACTTGTTTAAAACTATGTGTCTAAAATTTACTCACAACTTCTATGCTTTTTCATAACACACTATATTCTGAGAATAATCCTAAAAAACACATACCACAATGAATAATATTGCTCTATAATATAAAAAAATTGCTCTATTGTTTAGGGAGATTTCTATGTACTCAAAAGAAGAATTAGTAGGCAAAAAATCTATATACTACCTGAACACTCCAACCAGGACTGCAAGGGACTTATTTCTCTATCCAACTGCGGTTGGCCGCTTTAAATATATGCCTGGGTACTCTCTTAAAAGAAACCGCTATGATAGCTATCTAATAATTTATATAGAAAGTGGAACTATGGAAATATTGCTCGATGGAAAATACCAGATAGCCAGGAAAGGCTCAGTAGTTATGCTTAATTGCTACAAGCCTCATGCCTACAGAAGCTTAGAGGGCTGCACTGCCATTTGGATACACTTTGACGGGAAAATGGCCAAAAACTATTACAAGGAGGTAGTAAAAGAAAAAGGCCATATTATAGCTATGGGAGAAGGAAGCTCTTTGCCTGCTACTCTTAACACAATATTATCATCCTTTGAAAAGCCCTCTATCGAAAGAAAAGAAGCTTATACCAGCATTTTGATAAATAATCTCCTCTTAGAGCTATGTCTTTCCGGCCCAGCTGCAGAGCCCTCTTCTAAAGATGCCATAAAAAAGGCCACAACCTACATCCAGGATAATTTTGAGAGAGAAATATCTTTAAACGAACTAGCCAGTATTGCAGGCTTTTCACCTTACTATTTTTCCAGAAAATTTAAAAGAGAAACCGGTCTTACTCCACACCAGTTTCTCTTATCAACGCGTATTGACGCTGCAAAATATAATCTATCTAATACAAATATGACAATAAAGGAAATCGCAAATTCCTGCGGTTTTGAAGATGAAAGCGCCTTCTGCTACTGCTTTAGAAAAAGAGTAGGCTGCGCTCCCGGCAAATTCAAAAGTAAGTAAAACCCACTTTATCTAAGGCCTGCCAGCATTTCTGCAAGCTTAATATAAAAGCCTTTTACATTAACTCTCTTGGTAAGGCCGCCCTGCAGAGACATATGGTCGCCTCTTACAGTTGGCATCACATACCAAAGGCCTGGCTGTAAGTCTTCACCGGCTACATAATCCTTGGAAGGAGCACCAATTGGAGCCTTGGCTGAAATCTCATTGACAAGACCATCATTGGCCTGCCAGGATTCATCAATAGTATAGCCTCCAGCAGTAGTTCCTGTGTACTTACTCATGTAGATTGCGCCCTTCATGAATATGTTCTCAGTTATTGAAGGATCAGGAGTCACCTCCCCATTTAATCCAACATCTGATGAAGAGCATGGATAAGCAAAATAGTAAACATCATCAAAGGTTGAGATGCCCTCATTCATTCTAAGAGCATTATCTATATGCATGTCAAAGGATGCATAATCCCAGGACTGTCTTCCATCAAGCACAGGTTTTGATGACTTTGAAACAGCATCGCTATTCTTCTCATATTCCTCAGGAATATTGATGGCTGTAAGGTCAAAGGATGGATCCTCGTAAAGATCATAGGCGGTAGTACCATTTGTAGGTGCTGCAAGTGTAACTACAGCACGGAGCCTATCGCCATTTCCGCCCTTAAAGAAGTCTGATACATTCTCTGCTCCAGCATAGCTAATTTCCTCTTCTACACCGTTTTTAAGGATTTCTGAAAATAGTCTTACTGTTGCCCCACCAAAGGAATGTCCAATAAGTACAAACTCTGTATCACCAAAATCTTTTACCAGAGCTTTTCCTGTAAAGTCCCTGCCAAATCTCTCGTGGCCAGCCAGTGCACTATGGGCTGCACCATAATCAACTCTTGTTCCATAGAGCTGGGCATAGAGTTCGCAGGCTCTGTCCCAGGCACTTCCTGTAGGATCAACTGATGCCGAATAGCTCTCATAGCCCTGTTCATTGAGATATCTTACTACATCTCCGCCAGTAAGCCCCCAGTAAGGGATAAACTCATTTTGTATATCATAGCTTCCCCAGCCGGAGAGGCCATGAACAAAGATATATTTAACATCTGTCTTCATAGGCTTGTTATATCCTACAAATATGGATATTCCGCTAATTGCTACCATAAGTGCCACCATCCATATGGTTGTGAGCCTGGCTCCCATACTTCTAACCATAAAGAATGGATATGGTCCCTCAACTTTCTTTTTGTAGTTGAGGTAGAGCATCACAAGGCCATAGATCAAAGTGATGACTGGAGGCAAAATGGCCCATACAAAAGCTGCCTTTTTCTCAGCAAACAAATATGTGACTGTAGACAGTACAGGTATCAAAAGATGATGGAATAATCCGCTTCCTGTAAACAGTAGCTCTTTTGGCTTTCTGGACATAGGAACCAGAATGCAGGCTGTTACAAAGAAGGTCATTATCATCATGCTGACACTTGTAAGTCTTAATACTTCTACAAAGTCTCTTCTTCCAAATACCACTAAAAGTGCAGAAGAAATAAGTGTCAAAAGGTTTGATATCTGTGTGTAATAGGCAAAGCTTTTCTTGATATTGTGCTTTTTAAGACTCTTTGAAAAAGCTATTACCTCTAAGATTACAATTAAAAGGTTAAATATTCTTGCCATATCAGACTACCACTCCCTTCTTTCTCCATCCGCCAAACTTATAGAGAACGATGCTCATGATAGCTCCGATTCCCCAGGCAATGAGAAGTGACCAGTAGATCATATCCCTGTCTCCAAGCGGGTTTAGCTCTGAGCGTGTAAGGTAAACCATGATATATGCAAGTGGCATTCTCAAAAAGAAGGTCTCAATAATTGAGATCCACATAGGAGTGACAGTATCGCCTGCGCCTCTCATAACACCTGTAAGCGACTGGATTATAGCCATCAGGATATAACCACCAGCCAGGATCTTCATAAGGTGCATGCTCAGCTCTACAAGCTCCTCTGTATCTGTAAATATTCTCATAAGGTTTCTGCCAAATGCCAAAATAACTGCGACAATGATAACTGAGAATAAAAGCGACATGAAAAGTCCCTGCCTGGAGCCCTTTTCAACTCTCTCCTTGTTGCCTGCTCCAATATTCTGACCAGCATATGTAGTAAGGGCAGAGCCAAAAGAGAAAACTGGCAGAACCGCAAATCCGTCAACACGCTGGATTATAACGCTGGCGGTAATAAGTTCCTCTCCGAAGGTATTTGTAAGTGACTGAACAAGTACGATTGACATTGAAAAGATTGCCTGAGTGATTCCCGATGGAAGTCCGAGTCTTATCATCTGGCCAGCGTACTGCCCTTTCCACTTAAAGAACTTCTTGCCAAAATCAAAGACATCGCCCATCTTGCGGAGTCTGTTGATACAAAGAACTGCCGAGATAGCCTGAGCTATTACAGTAGCAAGGGCAACTCCTGATACACCCATGTTAAAATTGGCAACAAATACTATATCAAGAACGATATTTACCACACTTGAAACTATAAGATAATAAAGGGCTGAGATAGCATCTCCAAGTCCCCTTAACACACCACTTAGGATGTTGTAAAAGCCAAGTCCAAGAGACCCCAAAAACAGGATTCTAAGGTAGCTTGCACTCCAATCAAGTATGCTCTCAGGAGTTCTAAGAAGCACCAGCATAGGTCTTGCTATGGCTACACCTACTACCATCATTGCCACAGATGCAATAAATATAAGTGTAAAACAGTTACCTATAGTCCAGGAAAGAGCCTCTCTGTTTCTGGCACCAAGGTACTGTGACACCATAATAGTTGCTCCAATACTTACTCCAATAAAAAGAACAAGTAAAAGATTCAAGATTGGTGCAGCGCTTCCTACGGCTGCAAGAGCGTTATCTCCTACATATCTTCCTACAACAACACTGTCAACGGTGCTGTAAAGCTGCTGTGCAACATTTCCTATGAGCATAGGAATAGTAAATTTAAGTATCTGTCTCCATGGATCGCCAACGGTCATATCCACTGCTTTAAATGATCTTGTCTTCATAATATATTCCTCATAAAAATAATATTATAGTGCAATTAGATTGTATGCAATCCAATATACAACAAAACCATTTCTTTTGCAAATACTTTTTATGAATGTACCTTAAGCTTCTCCACAAAGGCCTGAGCCATTTCGCTTAGCTCCGCACCTTTTCTTGTGATATATCCAAAGGTAAGATTTTCTTCCTCTTCAAGCTTTATGGCCTTGATCTCAGAAGTATTAAGGCTGTCACCCAACATAGCTGCACCAACAGCATAGCCGTTTAGTCCCAGCATAAGTTCAATTGATGTAGCTCTTTCGTTAGTACTGATCACCTTCTTGTAATCGTAGGTAGCAAGTGCCTCTTCTCTGTAGTAAAAAGAGGTGTTGTCTCCCTGATCAAACACCATGCAAGGGTAGTCCTCAAGCTCTTTTAAGGAAATAATCTCCCTGTCTGCAAGAGGATGTTGCTTACTGAGGTACAGATAGGTATTTCTGGTAAAGAGCTCAGTAAATTCAAGAGATGCATCAGCAAAGATCTTCTTGAAAGTATTCTTGTTAAAGTCAGAAAGAGCGATAACTCCAACTTCACTCTTTAAGGTTTTAACATCCTCGATTACTTCGCTTGTCTGCGTTTCCCTGATGGAAAACTGATATTCCGGATGCTCTATCTCTTTTATCGTATCAATAAAAGCATTTACTGCTATAGTATAGTGCTGCATAGATACTGAGAAGGTTGGCTTATCATTCTTGGAATTAAGATACTTATCTTCCACCTTTTCAAACTGCTCTACCGCACTTCTTGCATAGGCAATAAAAGATGCTCCAGCAGCAGTTGTCACGACACCGTTATGAACTCTTTCAAAAATCTGTATCCCAAGTTCATTCTCAAGGTCTCTAACCGCACTAGAAAGACCTGGCTGTGAAACATAGAGCCTGTCAGCAGCCTTTCTCATGGAGCATTCTTCATCAATAGCTATAATGTATTTTAGCTGTAGTATTGTCATATTCTTCACCTCACTAAAGGGTTAAATTCAAAAATCATGATAACATACTACAGCTAGAAATTCATAGCAATAATTTTTCCAAGTTCCTCTTCAGATATGACTTCCTCCGGTTCAAAAACGTCACTATCCATATATCTGTAAATTGATGACAAAAGAGCTCTTGCCTCCGGATGTTCCAATAGATCATGAAGCCCCATTGAGGACATGATCATCTTGCCATTATAGGCCTTAACTTCCAATAGCTGTGCCATAGGGCGGAGTCGAACGTAGCAGTCCATTTCAGCCACAATACTCTTCATATACCTTGGAAGGATGAAGGCTCTCTGAGAAGCCATTCTAAACCACTGGAAGTTACTGTGCTCCTCTGTTGGGAAGAAATCAAAAACAGGATGCTCCTTGTCAATAAACTGTCCCATGGCCCCTTCCTGATTTGGGAAGGTTCCAACGGACCAAAAGTCCGTACTAAACTGAGCCTTTACGCTATTGGGAATTGCCTCTTTGGTGGAATGCGGATCAAAAAACACCTTGCCACCATTTTTAAGAACATCTATCGCCTTTTTATCTAAAACTCTTGTCTCATAGACGCCTTTAGGACATTCAGGTACAAGGTCTGGATAAACCCAGATAGGATAAGTTGCCTTAATATCCGTTTTAGCGCACACTCCTAGCCTTTCACTAAATCTGGCAAGCCTGATAATAAGGTCAAATCTAGTTGGATCTTCTATGTTGTCCAACGGTATTTCTACATTTCCAAGGCTTGTCACTTCTCCTACAGGGCATTCGCTAACCCCTTTCTTGCTGCCAAGGGTATAAAGGCCGCCATCAAGACGGGTTCCATGATTTGAGTTTTCATTGACGCAAAGCTCATAACCAAAGCCCCCGGGAAGAGGCTCTTTTCCAAAATTAGCCACCCTGACTTCAGCTCTTATTGTTTCTCCAACCTTGTAAACATACTTATCAAGAAGCACCAAAACCACCTGGGGAGCAAAGAATTCATTATACCTTTCAGGACTTGCAAAGCTATAGGATTTGGGCTTTAAATGGGAGTTCATCATACCAACAAGAGCTGTTCCCTGCCCGGTAAAATCCTGAAGACCTAAAAGAGATATTCCTGACATTTCCCTGGTTCTAAGCACCGCCTCAACTTCTTCCCTATATGCTAAAAGAGCCAGTTCTCCCGTTGCCTCTACTCTCTTTTCGTACTCTTCATACTCCATGCCTGACTTTTCTATTCTATCCCTGACTATATAGAAGTTATCAGGTCTTGTTACCCCCTTAAACTCATCCAGCTCATGCATATCAGGAAGGACCTCATATTGGCCTACTTCAAAGCTAAATACAGGCTTTTTGAAGTTCTTTCTAAGGACTTCCATGCTATCATCAAAGTTTCTCGTAGAATTTGGAACCTCAGTATTTATGCGTCCTTCATTGCCGGAAACGGCAAGTCTTAAAACGGAAGCTCCAACATTGGATGAAGTATAAAAATCGCTCTCTTTGTCAGTTCCTTTTTCTCCATAAAAATTATTGGAGCCCCAGGCAAAGAGCCTTGTACTGTCCATTTTTTTGGCAATCTCTATGAGCCTGTGCATCTCAGAAATACCGTCATCATCAGTGTGAAGTTCATTTCCAAGTGTCAGCATCGCAAAAGAAGGGTGATTTGCATAGGTCTTTATTATCTGCCTCAGCTCGTTTTCATAAAAGTCTCTGCACTCTTTTGTAGAAAAGGCATCTCTAGGATTCCAGTTTGGAAGTTCTGGCTGAACCAGCATTCCAAGCTCATCTGCAGCGCTAAATGCTGCTTCCGGAGGGCACCAGGAATGGAAACGAACACAATTTACACCGTAAGATGCATAAGTCTTCATGATATCAAGCCAGCTATCCCTGTCCATTGGAGGATGTCCCGTCTCAGGAAATAACCCGCAGTTTGCTTCGCTTCGTAAAAATATCCTTCTGCCGTTTAGTGTGAGTCTTCCACTACCATCATAGGTAAATTCCCTGATGCCAAAGGATACCTTTTTCTCATCTAAAAGGTCATCACCCTCATATAGCCTTGCAGTAGCATATAAAAGATTTCCCTCTCCCTCATCCCATTTTTTTTGACTGAACTCTTTTTTAATCGCCACTTTGCTAAAATGGAAGGAGTTGTTTGCATCTGCATATATTGTCACTTCACGCGAAAAAAGATCTGCACCTGAACCTTCAAGGCACTCTCCAGAAATTACAAGCCTTACAATTTTATCAGCCTGGTTTCCAGATGTTTTGCGGCTTTGCCCCTTAGAAAGACTCTTGTAGGACAAGACAGCCTCTCCAAAAACACTGTCAAAATCCTGCAAATCCGGATAAACACGAAAATCTTCTATGAAAGCTTCACTCTTTTCCTCTATATAGAGCTGTCCTACAACTCCATTCCAATTGGTCTGGGTCTCGTCTGTTGCCGCAGAGGAACAGGTAATATCCTTGTAAGGAAGTCCGGGATATGTATTATCTGTAGTGATTTCTATTATGCTTCCATCCCTGATAAGACCCGTAATCTCAAATATGCATGGAGTTGAAAGGCCCTCATAATAAGAATGGCCTCCCTCCCAGGACTCAACTACAGGCGCACTTTTCCCATCTATTTTAAGAGACATGGCCCTTGCCCTCTCAGCAAAAAGAAAATATCTCTTATTCTTTTTTATCTCCCCATGAAAAATTCGTGTAAACTTTGCCGCCCCTTCATAGGTATAATTTCTTGTAAGTCTTGTGGCAATTCTGGAATCAGCAGAAAGAAGCTTATCAATCTCAGTCTCCCTGTTCTCCATGTCAGGATGCCAAGCTCCTGCTATCTTATCAGGCTTTCCCAGCCTGTTCTCATCTAAAGTTCCTGGAAGAAAGCCGTCTTCTTTGATTGTTCCATCAGAAAGCTCGATTCTCCAAGTGCCACTTAAATCTATTTTCATACAAACTCTCCCCCCTATATTTTTAAAAAGAGACCAGATATGATCTGATCTCCTGCATTTTCAACTAAAAAATATCTCAAGTCCAATTCCTATCAGAATAAGACCACCAATTATCTTGGCCCCGCTAGCAAGCTTTGTTCCAAAAACTATTCCAAGTTTAAGACCTATGTAACAGATCACATAGGTTACAGCCCCAATTATAAAAGAACTAAGTAGCGTCTGAAGAGTGTTATATCCAGAAATTGTAAATCCCACAGACAAAGCATCTATAGATGTTGCTATGCCCTGCATAAAGAGCAGCCTGTTGGAAATACTGCCAGCCTCTGGATCAATACCATATTTCCTGCACTTTTCTATAGTACACTTGCTGCAGTTACGTTCATTTGGGCAGTTCTTCTCAGCTCTTCTGTCAAGAATGCCTTCTATGAGCATCTTACCACCTATAAAGGCTAAAAGAATAAGCGCAATCCATGGAATAAAGGCCTGAAAGCCTTTAAAAAAGGTCGCCGCATTGTGAACTAAAAACCATCCAATTACCGGCATCATAAACTGAAAGGCTGCGTAACAAAAAGCTATCTGTACTCTACGTGCACGGCTCATCTTATGGTCTGCAAAACCATTTGCAAGGGATACTGAAAAAGCATCCATAGCAAGTCCCACGCCTAACATCACACTATTAAAAACAAGTAAAAACATAGTCAAAATCTCCATCCATGATCTGAAACAGATAGGCTAAAAGCCTATGAATCATTTTAACTATACTAGCCTCATTAGGCAAGTTATGTTTTTGTAAAAAGAGCAATAAAAACGGGCATCCATTGAATCAATGAACACCCGTCTTTATAAATTGTTTTCCAAGGGACTATTCCTCGTCTTTCTGTAACTTTGTAAGCTACCCTTAATTTATATAAATCACATCCCTTAGCGACTCCTTGACATTCCCTGGCTCCGATGAAGCATCGCCACCCTCGCTGTAAATGTCAGCCGCTCCGAAAACCAATGCTCGTCTTCCGTGAAGCTTATGCCACTTGGACTGCTTAGGTTTTATCTACAATGTGATTGTATATATAATATAGCATCTGCAAATACTTTTGTCAACCATCTTAAAGAATATGATACTATTTTCAGGCAATTCAAACAATTCCAGTATTTATCGGTAATCAATTTAATGGTTTTTTATATTTGATACATAAGTTAGATTATTGTATTATTTAATTGATGATTTTTTTTAAGAAAAGAGGGAAAAAATGAGTAATTTCATTCTTAGTTGCTGCTCGACTGCTGATCTTGATCAGGAAGTATTAAATAGTCGCGACATAAATTTTATCTGTTTTCATTTTCAGCTAGATGGCAAGGATTATCCTGATGACCTTGGAAAGTCTATTCCATTTAAGGATTTCTATAACAAAATGTCTGAAGGTCTCATGACACAGACATCTCAAGTAACTATAGGTGAATATCTTGAATACTTTGAAGGCTTTCTAAAAGAGGGTAAGGATGTTTTCCATGTAACTTTAAGCTCTGGTCTGTCAGGCACTCTTAATTCCGCTACTATAGCAAGAGACCAGCTCAAAGAGAAATATCCAGAGAGAAAGCTTTATGTTATAGACTCTCTTGCCGCTTCTTCTGGATACGGACTTTTGATGTACAAGCTCGCAGATCTTCGCGACGGCGGAATGGGCATTGATGATCTGTATCAATGGACAATTGACCATAGACTTGAGTGCCAGCACTGGTTTTTCTCAACTACTCTTAAATATTTTGTAAGAGGCGGTCGTATTTCAAAGGTTTCCGGAGCTATCGGAAATGCTCTTAATATCTGCCCTCTAATGAACGTAGATTACCAGGGTAAGCTTGTTGTCCGCAGCAAGGTCCGCGGCAAGAATGGTGTCATCAAGGCAATTGTTGAAAAGATGGCTGAGCTTGCTGCAAACGGCACAGACTATAACGGTGACTGCTTCATATCCAATTCTGATTGTCTTGATGACGCTCAGGCAGTAGTTGATCTTATTGAGAAGAAATTCCCTAATATGAAGGGAAAGGTCAAGATCTTTAGTATTGGTACAACCATTGGAAGTCACACAGGCCCAGGCACTGTAGCGCTCTTCTTCTGGGGCAAACAGAGAATTGACTAATATAATAAATATTATTAACGAAAAAAGAGTTTTGCTCATCGAGCAAAACTCTTTTATTACGCATATAAACTCACCATATCAGCCTATAAGCAATTGATGCGTTCCATAGTTTTGGATCAGATCTGTGATCTTCTTGTCATCCCCAATAACTGTCACATCAAGTGGTTTAAATAAATTAAGCGACAGAAGCCCAACAATGGACTTACCATCGATGTAGCTGTGACCATCCTGAACGTCGATTTCACATGAAGACTTTGAGTTCATGTTAATGAACTGGATGATCTGGGACTTGCATCCCAATGAAACCTTCACTTCTTTTTTCATATTCAATTCCCTCTCTCATAAAAACCGCAGGTCTATACCGCGACTAGAATTAAGTTTAACACTATGTGAACAATATGTGAACACATAAAATATTAAAAAAGTATAAAATATGGAGAAGGAATTTTGCGGCTCAGTTTCCCGAAAACGTTTAATCCATCTGCTTTTCAGCTTTTCTCTCAATTAATCGTTTCTGAAATTCTGACTCTGGCATAGGGTTGTCATAGAGGAATCCCTGTACAAAATGGCAATCAACTTTTTTCAGTAGTTCGACTTGTTCTACCCTTTCAACTCCCTCAGTCAGTACCTTTATATCAAGCTCTTTTGCAAGATTAATTATATTTCTGAGAACAATCTCATCATTATTGTTGTTCTCAATAGACTCATTACTGATAAATGACCTGTCTATCTTTATCATGGTCACAGGGAAATCTCTTAAATTTGACAAGGATGAGTAGCCAGTTCCAAAGTCATCTATGGCAGTATCGATTCCCTTATCCTTAAGAGCTCTCAAAAAGCTAGTCATCAGAAGACGTTCGTCCTCACTTGCCGTTTCTGTAACCTCAATCTGCAAAAGAGATCTGTCCACTCCGCTTTCATCTATGATATTTACTATTTCCTTGGCTAGATTCTTATAGTTTAAATCTCTCCTGGAGAAATTGACTGACACTTGAACCGGCTCAAGCCCCTTGTTTTCCCAGTTCTTTATGAACTCGCAGGTCTTGCGCAGAACATAAAGGTCAAGAGATGCCACCATTCCCTCCTGCTCCAGGATAGGAACAAACTCGGTTGGATATAAGACTACACCGTTACAAAACCACCTAGTTAGCGATTCCGCGCCTACTATCTTTCCTGTAAAAATATCCACCTTGGGCTGCAGATAAATTCTAAACTCATCACTTGAAAGAGCTTCTTCATATCTGTCTTCTATCTGCTTTTGCCTGTATATTCTAGTGCTCATGGCCTTATTAACAAATACATAAGGCTTGTTAGCCACATTTTTAGCATAGCTAAGTGCCATCGCTGCTCTCGATATGAGCTGCCCTGGCTCTTTTAAAGACTCATCAACAGCATAAACACCAGTTACTGCCGCAACCTTTAAATCCTCTTTTCTATCATTTTTCATTCCATATACAGGAACTGCTGAAATATACTTAAGAAAGGCCTTTGTTCTTTCCTTTTTTATGAGGGCAGTATAATTATCTCCGCCAAAATGAGCAACAATCTCATCCTGCTGGCAGAACTCACGAAGCTTTTTAGCATAGCGCTTCATTATCTCATCGCCTTCACTTAGGCCATATCTTCTACTGATCAGACCATAACTTTTTAAATTAAAGAAAAAGGAATCATAATTCATGATCTCCCCACTCTCGCAGAGCCTTGTTGCATAAGCAATAAAGCCGCCAGAATTAGGAAGTCCAGTCAGATATTGCGTCAGGGCACTGTCCTTGACAACCTTGCCCAAAAGGAATCTCTCAGTATGCATCATGAGAATATCTATCACTATGGCAAAAGACTGGTATTCTTCTTCGTTCCAGGTCTTATTATCACGAAGATATACATGGAAAGTCACAGTCTTCCTGCCATTTAAAGTATTCTTGAAAAGATATGCAGGCGGTTCATTCTCTGGGACCGGCCCAAACAAGGGAATAATAACGTCTGGCTCGCTTGAAGAGTCAGAATCCTTAAGACTTGAAACTATACAAACAATAGATCTGAGAGCATACTCCTTGCCTACATCTGCAAGTGCACTGGGAGATATCTCCGGAGTAGTCTCTTCTTCAGATAATATCTGAACAAAGTTCATAAAGCTTCTTTCAAATGTCATATTGACTTCCCTTTCTCAAAAAGAAGTTGCTAGTCTCGCCTACATACCACTATTGTACGAAAAATCGAAGTTTTTTACAACTTAAATAACCGCAATCTATTTTCTTTTTTACATACGAAAAAAGCTACATCCCGTAGGATGTAGCCTTTTGTATTCGTGAAAATTATTTCTTGTTTACAAGATCCTTAAGAGCCTTACCAGCCTTGAACTTAGGTGCTACAGATGCAGGAATCTTGATAGCAGCGCCAGTCTGAGGATTCTTACCTGTTCTAGCAGCTCTCTTTGTTGTCTCGAATGTAC
>JAEEGL016655360.1_pt1 | contig 14748 bp, 20 predicted proteins | sample 9134231 | NCBI WGS metagenome assembly JAEEGL01 (sample SAMN16246548, study PRJNA631951) | gut metagenome | biome: gut microbiome; feature: rumen; material: fiber-attached | host: Bos | place: Iran: Karaj | collected 2018-10 | reverse complement strand
GCGTATAATTATCTGCCATGGAATGGTCTACCCATTCTATGGCAGTTTCTGTTATACTTAGATATATAAAAATCTTTGAAACAGGGGGCCATGGGTATGAAAAAAAGAAGCATTTTTAATACGATAGCTATGTCCCTGATTGCGACTTTACTGGTGGTGGAACCCCTTTCTGTGCGGGCTACCACCAGTGCTGATTTACAGGAAAGTCAGAAGAAGCTGGAGGAAGAGGAAAAGGCTCTCGAGAAGGAAAAGAAAGCCCTTGAGAAGGAGAATAAGGACAGCCAGAACAAGTTAAGCAACGCCAACGAGCAGATCTCCGATATTTCCGAAGCCCAGGACGAAACCAAGGAAGCCATAGATGAGACCAGCCAGGAAATAGTGGGACTTATGGCTGATATCGAGCTTATCAAGGAAGATATAGAATTTAAGTGCCAGCAGATAGAGATTACCAAGGCAGAATATGAGGAAGCTAAGCATAATGAGGAGACTCTTTACTACGAGATGGTACAGAGAGTTAAATTCATGTATGAGAAAGGCAACACCTCGTATATGCAGATTCTTTTAAATGCCACAAGCTATTCAGATGCTTTGAATAAAGTTATGTATGTCGAGGATCTTTATGAGTATGACAGAATAAAACTGGCAGAGTTCATGGCTGCAAAGAATGCGGCAGATGCTTATGGGCAGCAGCTTGAAGCTGAGAAGGCCGAGCTTGAGACTTCAGAATACGAGCTTGAAGAAGAACAGGCATACATGGAACAGCTTCTTTCACAGTATAAGTCCAAGTATGCTGATTATGAAGTGAAGCTGGCGAAGGCGAAGCAGGATGCTGCAGTTTATACAGCCCAGATTAAGAGCCAGCAGTCGGGAATAGCAGCACTTCAAAAAAAGATTGAGGCCAAGCAGAAAGAAGTAGATGCTGCCAAGAAGGCCACAGAAGCAGCAAAAGCAGCAGAGAAGGAAGCAGCAGAGAAAGCCGCCAGAGAGACAGAAAATTCCGATAGCGGCAGTAGTGAAAAGAAAAAAAGCAGCGGAAATTCCGGAGGAACCAAGAATTATTCTGCTCCCGGAAGTCTTACGGGAAGTAATATAGCAAGTTACGCATGTCAGTTTGTGGGCAACCCATATGTTGCCGGTGGAACAAGTCTTACCAACGGAGCGGATTGTTCCGGATTTGTTCAGTCAGTGTACAAGGCTTTTGGGGTATCGGTTCCCAGAACCTCCTGGGCTCAGGGAAACTACGGAAGGGAAGTATCCTATGCGGATGCCCAGCCGGGAGATGTTATTTACTATGGCGGACATGTTGGTATTTATATCGGCGGCGGACAGATTGTCCATGCCAGCACCCAGAAAACCGGAATTAAGTACTCTCCGGCAACTTACAGGTCCATAATTACGGTAAGAAGATTTATTTAATGGTAAATAATGTGAACAGAGCACGATATTAATAAACCTTGCAATGATAAGTTACGATATGTATATTTATAAAGATAGGTAAATTTTTACACTAACTTAAATTTCAGGAGGACCAATGGCTTCAGAGGAGAAAGTTATAGTAATCGACTTTGGCGGACAGTATAACCAGTTGGTTGCGCGTCGTGTCAGAGAATGCAACGTTTATTGTGAGATTTATTCTTATCGTACACCTATAGACCAGATTAAGGCCATGAACCCCAAGGGTATCATCCTTACAGGCGGACCCAATTCATGTTACGAGGAAGGCGCTCCAAGCTATACCAAAGAGCTCTTTGAACTGGGAATCCCTGTGCTGGGCCTGTGTTATGGAGCACAGCTCATGATGCTTTTGCTGGGCGGAAAGGTTGAAAAGGCTCCGGTCCGTGAGTATGGTAAGACAAAGACTTTTATTGATGGTTCGAAAGATACTCTTTTTGCAGGAGTTGAGAATGAGACCATCGTATGGATGAGCCATTTTGACTATATCAGTAAGATTGCTCCCGGATTTGATATTATTGCTCACACTGCAGACTGTCCTGTTGCGGCAGCTGCCTGTGAAGAGAAAAAACTCTATGCAATTCAGTTCCATCCTGAGGTTCTTCATACAGTAAAGGGCAAAGAAATTCTTCATAACTTTGTTCGCGGTATCTGTGAGACAAAAGGAACCTGGAAGATGGATTCCTTTGTAGAAAATACAGTTAAAGAGATCAGGGAAAAAGTTGGAAACGGTAAGGTTCTCCTTGCTCTTTCCGGAGGCGTTGATTCCTCCGTACTTGCCGCTCTTCTTGCCAAGGCAATCGGCAAGCAGCTTACCTGCGTATTTGTAGATCATGGCCTTCTTCGTAAGAATGAAGGGGATGAGGTAGAAGGTGTATTTGGTCCAAACGGAAACTTTGATATCAATTTTATCCGTGTAAATGCAGCGGACAGATATTACGCCAAGCTTAAAGGCGTGGAAGAGCCCGAGAGAAAGCGTAAGATCATAGGAGAAGAATTTATAAGAGTATTTGAGGAAGAGGCCAAGAAGATTGGTACAGTGGATTTCCTTGCACAGGGTACTATTTATCCCGACGTTGTTGAATCCGGACTTGGAGGCGAATCAGTAGTCATCAAGTCACACCACAACGTTGGCGGACTTCCTGACTATGTGGATTTCAAGGAGATAATCGAGCCCCTTCGCTCTCTGTTCAAGGACGAAGTCAGAAAGGCCGGTCTTGAACTGGGACTTCCCGAGTATCTTGTATATCGTCAGCCATTCCCGGGACCCGGTCTTGGAATACGAATCATCGGTGAGGTTACTGCAGAGAAGGTTCGCATTGTTCAGGATGCCGACTTTATCTATCGCGAGGAACTTGCAAATGCCCATAAGGAAGGCATTATAGAAAAGCTTCCGGATCAGTATTTCGCAGCTCTTTCCAATATGCGCTCCGTAGGCGTAATGGGTGACGAGAGAACCTACGACTATGCCGTTGTCCTCCGCGCCGTAGAGACCATCGATTTCATGACTGCCGAGGCTTCCGACATTCCTTATGCTGTCCTTCAGCGTGTTATGAGCCGCATCATCAACGAGGTCAAGGGTGTTAATCGCGTAATGTACGACCTTACAAGTAAACCGCCGGGAACGGTAGAACTGGAATGATATAATAAGCCCAAGAAACCGCAGAAATAGCGGATTCTTGGGCTTTGTGCTTGCAAAATGCTTGCATTTTTCTATTGTCATTATATTGTCAGCATAAGAGCCCGCATAGATTGGGCTCTTTATAGTCTAATATTGCATTTAATCTTATTATATTCAAGAGTACGTTCTAAGGTCTCTGCGGAGTCCAACATAGGCTTTTGAATACTCTCATCATCAAAATTCTTAGCGTTCTTACGCAGTTCTCTAGCACTATCTGTTGCACTTGCCCAATCAGCAAAAAATTCCTGAAGAAGGGGGTGTGAAAAAGAAAAAGAAACATCACTTGGAGAATACTTTCCATCCTTTTTATCGCCATGAATATTTAAATCAGCGTATTTGGATAATAAGAAAAATAACGCTGAAATATCACCAATTGTGTCATGTTCTGCTTCTAAAAACACGTTTTGGCTAATACCTAATGCTTCTGAAATTTTTAGTAATGGTTCTGATTTTGGGTTTCGAAAATCGATTTCATATTTTTGAAGAGTACCTAAAGGAATGCCAGTTGCCTTAGCCAAATCAGATTGGCTCATTTTTGCCATTTCTCTGTAAAACCTAATTTTTTCGCCAATTGTCATAGTATTCACCTCAGAAAGATTATATCACGAACGCCCCACAAAGACAATTAGAATGTGAAAAGTGTATAACAAAATGATTGATAACCATTGACAAAATGTGATACAAAATATAAAGTTATATAAAAAGAACAAATTGTAACACACATGAAACAAAAAAGACTACAGAGAAAAATATGGAAGGAGAACAGTCATGAAACAGAAAAGCATAATGATTACGGCGGATGAAGTTGCAGAGGTTTTATCAGTAAGCAGAAATAAGAGCTATCAGATAATCAATGCTCTCAACAAGCAGATGAAAGAGGAAAACCCTCGCTGTATTGTAATCAGAGGAAAAGCTAATAGGAAGTATTTTGAGGAGAGTGTTTATGGAGCTGGAAGAATTTGATGGAAATAAAAAAGCTCCTATCTGCGAAATAGGAGCTACGCTATCGACTGTTGTGATAGCCTCAATTGGATGTCTTAAATCTACCACAGCAGTCGCTATTTTTCAAGGTTAAGGAGCGCAATAATGGCGACAAGAAGGATGATTTCCAAGGATGTAATCTGTTCAGACAGATTTGTCGAGATGCCTTATATTTCTCAGGCGTTATATTACCAGTTACTAATAAATGCAGATGATGATGGGTTTGTAGCAAATCCAAATCAGATAACTCGCTCAATTGGTGCGTCAGATTCAGATGTTGAAGTTCTGATCGATAGAGAATTTATCTATAAGTTCAGAACCGGAATTGTTGTCATAAAGCATTGGCAAGCACAGAACAAAGTGCAGTCTGACCGTTATAAGTCTACTAAGTTTGTGGATGAGCGAAAGCAGTTATCTGTTAATACAGCCAAAGAGTATGTATTTGTAAAGGAAGGTTCTGTATCCAGAATGGATACAAAAATTCCTAAAGTTGTATCCATATCGTAAACATAACGGATGCATTTTGGAGCTGTAGTATAGGTTAGGGTAGGAATACATACAATAAAGAAGAAATATATAAGTGGCTGTTACTGGCAGAAAGGATAGTTTATGAGTGCGAGTAAAGACAGACAGCGAGGAACATGGAAGTTATATACCCGTTACACGAATTGGATGGGTGAGCGAAAGATAATGACTAAGAGGGGCTTTGCAACAAAGAAGGAAGCCCTTGAGTATGAGAGGGAGTTTTTACAGTCGCAGGCAAAGGACTTAGATATGACATTTAAAACCTTTGTCGAAGACCATTATCTTTGTGATGTTAGGAACAGCATAGAGGACAGTACTTATTATTCCAAGATGCATCGCATCAGAACAAAGATTATGCCATATTTTGGAAAAAAGAAAATGGCATCAATAACCTCTAATGATATTTTGAAATGGCAGACGGAGTTACAGAATAAGCGTGACAAGAACGGGAAGGCATATTCTCCGACTTATTTACGCTCAATTCAGAATGACCTCAATGCGATTTTTAATCATGCATACAAATTCTATGATATGCGGAGAATTCCAACGAGAATTGTAACCAAGATGGGTAAATCAAAATGCCAAGAGATAGAGTATTGGACGCTTGAAGAATATGAGAAGTTCATAGAAACGATGCGTGACGAACCAATTTTCTATTATGCGTTTGAAACGTTGTACTGGACGGGAATCCGAGAGGGAGAACTGCTCGGATTAAAGAGAAAAGACTTTGATTTTGAGAAGAAGACGTTACGGATAGTGAGACAGTTCCAATCTCAAAAAGGCGAGCATGTCGAAAAAGACCCCAAGACCGAGAATGGAATACGTGTTATAGCGCTTCCTACACGCCTAAATAACGAGATAGAGCAGTACTGTGACTCCATATATGGTTGTGATGATGAAACGAGGCTATTTGAGCTTTATAAGAGCCCTTTGCACAGAGCGCTTACCAGAGGATGTGATAAGAGCGGCGTTAAGAGAATTACAATTCATGGCTTTAGGCATTCTCATGTGGCGTATCTGATTTCATTAGGCTTCACACTTTATGAGATTGGTAAGAGAGTTGGGCATTCAGACCAAGCTATGACCGAAAGATATGCACACCTTACCCCACAGAGAATGTATGAGGTGGCAAATAGAATCGACCTGGATCTAAACGGGAAGACTGAAAATGTTATCAAATTTGAGGGCATTAGAGAGGTTGGAGGTGCATGATGTTTATCCGTGATAATTTGGGCAATAAAGAAAAGAAGCCAAAGAAAAAGAAGAACGAAAAGAATCGATACAGAAATCAGATTTGGAATTTTCGATGCACAAAAGAAGAACGAGAAAAAATAGAAAACCGATGCAGGCTTATGGGATTAACTCGTCAAGATTTTTTGATTCAATCTTGCATGAATCAAAAGGTTGTCTGCTATGGAAATGTGAAAGTTTTCAATGAAATCAATAAGAGCCTTAAGGAAATCGTTGAGCATATTTGTTCGGTTGATTTTCCGGAAAATATTGATGAAAACATAATTGAAAACCTTAGAACAATAGTCGAAATATGTGATGGCATAAATAAAGAAAATCACTGAATGGCATGAAGGGAAAGTAATATTTTTGTACTTTCCCTTTTATTAAAAACAATATGTTTTTTATTCTTAGCAAGCACTGGGTACGACTCCCCCACTAAAGTGAGTTTCGTCTACCCGCATGTTAGTCACTTGCGTTGGGGCAAGCCCCCTAAGACCCCCATATAAAAACCATAAATGAACAGCAATCATTTATCACGGTGAGAGAAAGGTGTAAAAAAATATGGCTGAAAAAGATAGAATTAGGACAAAAGATTTGAGAGTAAAACTTTCAGAGGATGAATACGCTACCATTTGGTTAAAAGCAAACGAAGCGGATATTACAATCTCTGATGCAATTAGATATTTAATTGTATATGGAAAAATTTATGTGAGAGGACTCGATGAAAAATCACAAGAGAAGCTTGATGATTTTAATGAGCTTCTTTCAAAAATAAGAAATGTTGTTTTGAATATTGGAAATAATATAAATCAAATCACCTATAATACTTATCCAAAGTATATGGCTACAGAAGAAGACTTAAAGCAAGTTTATGCAGAAACTTGTCTGGCAGAAGAGGCTTTTTTGCAAGCAACTGATGAAGTGAGGAGTTTTATTGAAGATAACATCAGAGTTTTGTAAAAACACAGTAGAAAGAATCACAGAAATTATGAATTATGGCTCTAGTTAGGTCATAGTTATGGGTCATAGTTATGTAGAGATAATTGAGAAATTGAGAAACTCAATTTTTATTTGAAGAATTAAATATCCCATGATAATATTTGTCTAAGATATTATTTAAGGAATTGGGAAAATGGCTGTTAATTATAATAAGTTATGGAAAAAATTAATAGATAGTAATATGAAAAAAACTGACTTAATAAAGCAGGCCCAGATTAGTACAAATGCGATGGCGCATTTGGGGAAAAACGAAGATGTACGAGTGGAAGTTCTGGTTAAGATATGTGAGGTGCTAGATTGCACTTTAGATGATATCATGGAACTGAAATAAAGATTTGAAGAAGAACTGATTAGTAGGTGTACATTATATAGTACACTATGCGAGTTATGATACTTGTGAGGCACAAGTAATGATATAGTAATTATTTTGGGAGGACTATATGAAAACTTTAGCTATTGACGATATACACTTAGGAAAAGCCGAATTGCTTATGAATGCTATTGAGAAGGACTCTGTGGCTGTAAGTGTATGGTCGCCTCCATATCACGTGGGAAAAAATTATGAGGCAGGTCAAACTTATGAAGAATGGATTGACATGTTAAGAGCCGTTATTATAAACCATTTTAGGGTGTTAAAACCAGGCGGATTTATGGTTATTAACATAGGCGATATATTATGTTTTCCTGATGAGAACATGCCAAGAATACAGGCAAATAATGTTAGTTTAAGAAAATCAAAAGTCACTGAAGAAGATGTAATTCAAGCTCAAAAGGAACATCCTGATTTCAATAGAAAACAATTGGCTAAAATATTAGGATGTAGTGAGCAAACGGTAGACAGAAGACTACATGGCAATAATATTAGAGGTGGCAAATATAATATTCAGACAAGGGTCAAGGAAGTAGGAGGGATTCTTGAAGAATTAGCATTAGATGCAGGGTTATATTTATATGACAGAAGAATATGGGTAAAGGATGCAGCCTGGGCCAATAGTAACTGGACTACTAATTCATATAGAGCAGTTGATGAATTTGAATATGTGTATATTTTTTGGAAGCCCGGTATTACAAAGGTTGATAGGAGTAGGTTAAGTAAAGAGGAATGGACGGAATGGGGTAGTCGCGCTGTTTGGAACATTAGGTCTGTTCAAAGAAATGATGATCATGAAGCTAAATTTCCTTTGGAATTACCAAGGCGTGTTATTAAATTGCTTTCTGATGAAGGGGATATAGTATTGGACTGCTTTATGGGAAGCGGAACAACTGCAATGGCTGCAATTGCTGAGAATAGACACTATATTGGAATCGATAAAGAAGAAAAATATGTGCAGCTTGCAAAAAAGAACATTAATAAGTTCAAAATTGAAGCTGCACAGATGACGATATTTGATTTTGCAGTAAATGAATGACGCTGATGGTTTTATCTTGTGAACTCACTAACACGCCAACTATCTATTTGTCTGAGAATTTCAAATGAAACACGTACTCGAATCTTCTTGGGGTCTTTCTTTTTGTCATCTTTGCCAGGGAAAAACAATCCTGGATATAGAGATAGGTAGTTGGGATTAGTCGTCAGTAATAAGCCATTTGGAACACAGATGTTTTTTATGCTTTCAAGTGGCTGACCTTGATGACCATTAGTCAGCATCTTGTATACAGGCTTTACAAACAGGTGGATTGTGGGAGCTACAGAACCATCTGAAAGAGGATAAAGCGGGGGTATGGCAGGATAGAAGGTGTGTTGAGCTATCTTTCCTGTTGCTTGCATTGTGGAATTTTCCATGTTTGTATCTGCAGAAGGCCAATTACCATCTCCGGAAACTTGATATGGAGAAATAACTGTATGGTCGAAGTTATCACGTGGGCCTACAGATTTTATATCAAGAAATACAAAGGCACAATTAGTTATGCCATTAGTTATTGATGATATTTCTTCATCATATATTACAAAACGGTTATCAGCGCCTGAAGGTAATCCAATTTCAGATATTTTAAATCTTGATGCGATTATTCTCTCAAGTTTATGTCCGACAGCATGTTCACCAACTTCAATCCAAGGTACTTGATCTCCGACAGGAGCACGTCCCCTATCTTCGGGAGGGTAATTAGCCCATAATGGATTGAGATATGAGGCCTCATTATAGTCATGCTCAATTTCTTCATAGTTGGCAACAATCAATTCGTTTATTGTGCTTGTTATGTGCCGTTCTAAGTTTATTAGTGCATCTGGGTTGTGTGTATAGAAGTTGAGAGCTTGTATATAATTACCATAAAGCATTATTCTTTTTTCGTTATACATTCGATTTCCTCCGGTAAGAATAGTTTAAAAGGTTCTATTGAAAGAGCTTCAGCTATAAGCTGAATATTTTTAATGGAGATATTTCTTTGCTCACGTTCAACTGAACTAATATATGTACGGTGAAGGCCGGTTAATTCGGCAAGTTTCTCTTGCGAAAAGCCGCGAGCTTTTCTGTATTTATACATGTTAAGCGCGAAACAATGCATTAAATCCATTGAAGACACCTCCATATAAAAGATGAAATACAAAATCATTATTAGGAATAGTAGACTATAAGTCTACAGACAATAAGTAACATTAGGGGGCCGAAATACTATCAAAGATGGCGTATATCTGAATGTTTAGGGAAGGATATCTTTAGGGATAGCTTTTTTTATTTAAAAAGAAGTTAAGGACAAAAGTGTTAAATAATCAGATTATGATAAGCTCTATGCAGGTTATATGAGCGCTCTTAAAAGACTAAATGACCATCAAGAGAAAGAAATTGAGCGGTTAAAGTGATAAAAAATGTGAATGTGGACTGGTACTACCCACATGATTAAAACCTCAGGCAATGGATGATGTCTGGGGTTTTTGATTTGTTGCTAATAATCAATTGTCAGATGTATGTTTTATTATATCTTGAACATCACAATTAAGAATGTTACATAAGTCATTTAGGGTGTTCAGGGTAATACTTCTATTCTGACGCAGAGCATCCAATGTTCCTGTGCTGACGCCGTAATCTTTTATTAAAGAGTATTGGCTAATATTCTTTTTCTTCATGGTTTCCCATAAAGGCTCAAATGTAATCATTATGACTCACCTACCTTATTAAAATCGTAGGAGGTAGCCGTATAATTGACTATAGCCGAATATTCGGCTATATATAAGTGGGAGGGTCATGATTATGGAAACTACACCGAATATGAAACTATTGGCATCTTGGATGTCGTTATGTATGATGAAGCAATTACCAGACTTTGAGGATGCTGATGCAACCAGTAAGTTTATTGCTGAAAACAAAAATGCCTTTGATGAATTACCAATGAATGAAAAGAATAAGAAATACCGTAAGGCAAAACTGTTGGCGGATAGGATTACTAGCGTGGATTCATCAAAGCTGAAATTCTATGTTGGTAGGTGGTTAGGGAATAAAATGAGACATGCAGAGTTTCCTTTTGACTCCATAGAAAACATAAATGAGGCTGATCGCTTTGACATGGCTAAGATGTACTGGGAAGAGGAAGGAAAAGAGAAATGGCAATACTTGAAGAAACTAGATGGAAAGCCAATAACAAGTGACAAGCTACTTCCCTTTATTGCGAGAGATATAGACTATAGAATAATTAAAGCCACAGCGAAGTATATATTTAAGATTACGGATAAGAATGCGGGGGTTATTGTGATAGACCCAGATACTTACCCGTACAGGCAAATAAAGATTCAATATCGTGAGACATATTCCATGCTTAAAGAAGAAGCCAAGAGCTATATCTTTCATGTTGATGAGAAAAGAGAATACTTGGGATAACGTGCAAACCACTCTGTTTTTACCTTTATCATTTGCATCATTTTGAGCCGTGCTTGCAATATGCTTGCAAAATATCAAAAAACATATGTGTTAGAGGTATAAAAAGGTATACAATGTAAAAAGAAAGTTTGAAATAACACAGTTTGTTATCTGAAAGACATTTGACAACATAGAACTGGAGTGATAACGAGCCGGGCACGAGAAATTCATATGGAAAAACCACGAAGTGGTTTTAGTAGATAGCGAAGAGCCGGTCTGAATGCTTGCATTCAAGACCGGTTCTTTGATAGCTACGGAGAATCCCGAAGGGATTTCCATATGAATTTTCGAAGTATCCGGCGACAACAGACGCTTATAGAAATCGCGTTTTGTAGCGATTTCTATAAGAGGAGTGACTGTGCAGGATATATTTGAGTGAACATTTTGCCCCGGAAGTTGCATTAAACTGCGACTTACGGAACTTGATCTGTTATAATTCATAATTGTATGGATACGAATACTATTACAACCGGTTTTGTAGAAAAGTCAAAAGAAATCCTGCAGGAGAATCTTGCAGGCATATACCTCCACGGGTCAGCGGTCATGGGGTGTTTTAATCCTGCCAAGAGTGACCTTGATTTCATCGTAGTAGTGAAGGAATCTATGTCAGATGCTGATAAAAGAGCATATATGGACATGGTGGTGGATCTAAACGGCAAAGGGCCTGCTAAAGGGATTGAAATGAGCGTGGTTAAACAAAGTGTTTGCAACCCCTTTATTTACCTGACTCCCTTTGAACTGCATTTTTCTGTTGCTCATCTTGATTGGTACCTGAATGATCCGGATGGTTATGTTTCGAAAATGAAAGGCGAGGATAAAGATCTTGCAGCTCATTTTACAATCATAAACCATAGGGGCAAGTGCCTGTACGGAGCTCCAATCAAGGATACATTTGCAGATGTACCGGCACAGGATTACATTGATTCTATTTGGAATGATATCGCTGATGCAGAAAAAGAAATCGCGGACAATCCTATGTACATGATATTGAATCTGGCAAGAGTCCTTGCTTACTTGAAAGATGGCGTTGTCCTCTCCAAGAAAGAGGGCGGAGAATGGGCGCTGAGTAATATTCCTGAAAGGTATCACGGTCTGATACAGAATGCTATGAATGACTATGCTGAAGACGCGGTTGTATTATATGATGCTATTCTCGCAAAAGAATATGCAGGATTTATGCTTGAACAGATAATGCTTCTTGAGGAAAACAAAGATGGAATTATGGGATGCGTATGATGCAAAACTAAATAAAATCGATGGAATGACATTGATTCGTGGAGAAGAGGTTCCGGTAGGAGTTTTTCATCTTGTATGTGAAATTATTGTAAGACATGCTGATGGTACTTATTTACTTATGCAAAGAGATCCAAGAAAGCATTTAGGTGGAATGTGGGAAGCAACTGCCGGAGGATCTGCACTTCTAGGGGAAGATCCTCGGACTTGTGCATTGAGGGAACTTTCAGAAGAGACAGGTATTAAGGCGGATAAGCTTTCTGAGGTAGGACGAGTTCTGCATCATCTTCGCAGATCAATATATGTGGATTACTTATGCGAGACGGATATTGATAAAAATAACGTGGTATTGCAGGAAGGAGAAACATCCGCATTTAAGTGGGTAACAGCTGAGGAATTACGCTCAATGACACGCGATGAGTTGGCAACACAGAGAATGCTGAATTTCATTGAAGAACTGAAGTAATAAGAAATGGCTAAACTGACAAATAATTTTAATATTAGAAAGATATCGGAAGAAGATATTCCAGAAGTATACAATTTGTGCAGTAAAAACAGCTTGTACTACCAGTATTGCCCACCATTTGTATCTTATAGCAGCATAAGATCAGATATGGAGGCTTTGCCGCCGGGCAAGTCACACGAAGACAAATGTTATGTTGGTTATTATGAAAACGGTAAGCTTATAGCTGTTATGGATATGATTCTGGGCTATCCTGACAGTGATACAAAATATATAGGATTCTTCATGACGGATGTAGCTGAACAAGGCAAAGGTCTCGGAAGCACAATTATAAAAGATTTTTGTGCTTCTTCGTGTATAGAGGGATTTGCAAATATTTGTTTGGGTTGGGTGAAAGGGAATCCTCAAGCAGAGCGTTTTTGGCACAAAAATGGCTTTAGGGAAACAGGAAAAGTCTATGAAATGGACGACTATTCTGTTGTTGAGGCCATAAGAACTATGATTGTTCAAGTGAGTGATAAGAATATCAAGGTTGCTGCTTCAATCCATTCTATATCTTGGAAGGAATCACACCGCTCATTTTGCAATGCTGATTTTATTGAGAGGCATTCTGTAGAGAATCAACTTAATTATATCGTGGGTAAGGTAGAAAAAGGCAGTGAGTTCTTTATCTTCTATGATCAAGATCCGGTGGCAGTAGTATCAATCGATGGAAAAGTTATTGAAGACTTGTATGTGTTACCGGAATATCAGAATAAAGGATATGGAACACAACTGCTTGGGTATGCTGTTGCTAAGATTCAAGGACATGGCTTAAAGCCATCATTATGGATTTTGGAAAACAATCTTGGAGCGGAACGTTTGTATCTAAGGAATGGATTTGTGCCTTCAGGAAATAGGAACCATATTACAGGTAAACTAGATGAGGTTGAATACATACATGAATGATGAATCTATAGAGGTATTGCACTATATAGATAGGTTTTCAAAGAGGAGATTGAAGGAAAGTGCCTGATAATAATACAGACTGGGGATTAAAAAAGAAATACTTGCATAGTACAAGGCAAAATCTATGGAATAATGATTATTTTGAGTTCCTTGTGAAATGCGTATGGAAGATAAATAAGCCAGTGAGAATAATTGATTTCGGTTGCGGATATGGATACTTGGCACAGATGTTGTTGCCTTTAGTTCCTAAGGGAAGCATTTATAAGGGAGTTGATATCTCTGAAGATCTTATTGGCGAAGCACGTGAAATTTTTTCAGGCAGTAATGAGGTCTGCTTCGAAGTTGCAGATTTACATGAGTATGAACCTGATGCTAAATATGATATAGCTATATGCCAGGCTGTGCTTCGACATCTTACAAAACCGGAAGATATAGTAAAGAAGATGATTGGGACTGTAAAAGAGAACGGACTGGTAATATGTATTGAACCAAGCAGGCGCATGGAAAATGCAGGTCTTTTGGTAGACAATAGCAGCTATGATCCGTTTGAGAACGATGATTTCCTAAAGCAGAGGTGGCTATCAGAGGAACAATCTGGTGGGAGAGATTATCAAGTTGGGATGAGAGCGCCTGTCTTTATGGAGAAACTTGGGCTAAAGAATATCGGGGTAAGAATCAATGATTATGTTGATTTCGTTAGTTCAGGAACTGAGACTTTTGAATCAGAGCAAAGAAGATTTATAATTGATCATGGCTTAGATGAAAAATATGTCAATTCGAATGGCTACTTGGCTGCGCGATGCCATGTGATTTCTTACGGCTATAAAATATGAGGTAGGAACTTGCTGTCAGCTATGTTACAATTGCATTGTCAGCGTGACAATAAAATGACAATACAATCCTAGAAAAATGTATTGAAATCATTCAAACTGTTCATAAATGAACTGATAATAACACTAATAGATTGCAGGTAATCCTCGTGGTTGCCTGCAGTTTTATTTTGTAAAAATAATGTTGTACCCATTAGATGGTATATATACGTTGACAACGTATAAATATCGTCCTATACTCTAATAAAGTATAGATCTGCCTTGGAGGTGATGATATGGATATTTCAGAAAGAATAAAGGAGTTACGAAAGAAAACGGGATTATCACAAAGTAAATTTTCCGCTAAATTTGGAATTCCTGTAAGAACCCTTCAGCAGTGGGAACAGGGAATAAGTGCCCCTCCGGAATACTTGGTCAGAATGATGGCATATATTATGCTACTCGAGGAAAACAGGCAGATAAAAGACGAAGAACCGATAAGGGGGAAACATGCAGATGGCAAATGATAAAGTTCAGTTATTTGAAGACCCGCCGATTAGGACGGCATGGGTT
>JAEEGL011611210.1_pt1 | contig 14748 bp, 8 predicted proteins | sample 9134231 | NCBI WGS metagenome assembly JAEEGL01 (sample SAMN16246548, study PRJNA631951) | gut metagenome | biome: gut microbiome; feature: rumen; material: fiber-attached | host: Bos | place: Iran: Karaj | collected 2018-10 | reverse complement strand
TCCGGTTAACTGCCGCCCGATTGAGTGGGGCTGCGACATCGTTACCCATTCCACCACGAAATACATTGACGGCCACGGCGTTTCCGTCGGCGGCGCAATCATCGACAGCGGTAACTTCGACTGGATGGCGCACGCAGACCGGTTCCCCGGCCTCACAACTCCCGATGAATCCTATCACGGCCTGACCTATGCAACGAAGTTCGGCAAGGCCGCATACATCACCAAAGCTACAAGCCAGCTGATGAGAGACTTCGGTTCCATCCAGTCTCCGCAGAATGCTTTCTATATCAACCTCGGCCTTGAGAGCCTCGCCCTCCGCATGGAGCGCCACTGCGCGAACGCCCTTGCCGTTGCAAAGTTCTTAAAGGCAAATGACAAGGTTGCCTGGGTTCACTACGCAGACCTCGAAGACGACGAGTATCATGATCTTGCCAAGAAGTACTGCCCGAAGGGAACGTGCGGCGTCATCGCATTTGCCATCAAGGGCGGCCGTCAGGCTTCCATCGATTTCATGGACAAGCTGAAGCTCGCCACGATCGCTACACACGTTGCGGACGCGAGAACCTGTCTCCTCCATCCCGCAAGCCATACGCACCGCCAGCTGACCGACGAGCAGCTGATCGAGGCAGGCGTTGCTCCGGACCTCATCCGTCTTTCGGTCGGCATCGAGAATGTGGACGATCTGATCGCGGATCTGAAGCAGGCACTCGGCGAGTAAAAACACCTATACTGAAAAGCAGGGCATACCTTCCGGGTATGCCCTGTTTTTTGAAAATGCGACGAATCATAATATAATTCGGAAGATTTTGAGTCAAAAAGCAACCCCTTTGTTCGAAAAATGGTTCCTGCGGGTGAAGAAACCTGCCCCTAACAGTGATATACTTTCACCACACAATACGTTGGGAAAACGGGTCCTTTCGAAAAGCAACCGTTTCTTATGAGTCCGGAGAGTGCTATGACAGGACAAACCAAAAACAAAAATGCGCTGTTATTCGTCGGCTTCCTCGTGCTTGCCGGCGTGATTCATATTGCAGCGAATGTTCTGCACAACACGACGCCGCCGCATTATTCAATCAACACAATGCTGTTTTGCCTGGAATTTACGATTTATGCATTGCTTCTGTTCTATTGGATTCAGTCCGTTCGGATACGGCTGCTCCCTACGAGAGCGAAGACCTATATGCTCATTCTGGCGACACAGATGGTCGCCTATCTGTCACTGCGCACATTCAAATACCGTATCGCGGAGAGCGTTGTGGCGATGCGCTACGCGTGGTATATCTTCTACCTGCCGATGATCCTGATTCCCACGCTGTTTCTGATGGTCTGCATCCGGATCGCGCGGGGCGAGAGGACTTCTACTGTCGATGAGCGTCTGTTGATGATCCCTGCAGGACTTCTGTCTCTGATTATCGTTACCAACGACTGGCATCAGCTTGTATTCAAACGGAAGGCCGATGTGGACCCTGTTTCATTTTTCGGGCAGTCGGGCACATACACATACGGAATCACCTTCTACCTGACCTACGCGTATATCATTCTGACAATCCTCATCGGCGTGATTCTGCTGATTAAAATCTGCGGCAGCGGCAAGAACAAGAAGAGGATTTTCGTCATTCTGGCCGACATCCTGCTATGCTATCTTCTGCTCAAACTCCATGACATTTATTACATCCGGATTGATCTGCAGACAACGCGTTTGGCCATCCGCTTCATTCCGCCTTACGAGGCCCCGGAAATCCATGTGTTCTGTATGCTCGGGGCTTTCGAGTACTGCATCCGTGAGCGGCTGATTCCGCACAATGAGGATTACGCGGGGCATTTTTCGAAGATTCCTCTTCCCGTGATGATCACCGATCTCGGCTTTGCGCCGGCGTTCCGGTCTGCTAACGCTGTCGAGGCGGAACCGGAGATGCTTGAGCAATCCCTGACTGCGCCTGAGTATCCGCAGCCGGATCAGAAGCTTTCCGGGCGGCGCATCCACGGCGGTTACGCGTTCTGGGTTGAGGACGAGAGTGAGGTGCATAGCGCGAACGAGCGTTTACAGGAGGCCAATGAATTTTTAGAGAGCGAAAACACGCTGATTGAGTACGAGAATAAGCAAAAAGAGGAAAACGCATACCTGCGTTCCCGCCACCATATTTACCACGAGATCGCCGAGAAAATGTACCCGTACCAGAAGCGGATCGAAGAGATGCTGAACAGCGCGACGCCGGGTTCGGATGGTTTCCGGGAATGCATTGCCGAGGTTTCCGTGCTCAACGCTTTCGTAAAGCGCAAGACGAACCTCCTGTTGCTTGCATCGGAAAATGATACCGTCGAAATGCGGGAACTCCAACTTGCGGTTTCGGAATCCGCAAGATATCTTACTTACGCCGGCCTTCGCTCGTCCGTGGAGGAGAGCGGATTTGCCGAAGACATGCGGCTGCCTGCGGACACGGTCATCGCTCTGTACGACACGTTTGAGCGCATCGTTGAACAGATTCTCAAGAAGGCGTCACTTCTGATGGTTTCCTGCTCCGGGGCTGACCTTACCATGGCGACGGACTCGGAGGCGCCGATGCTGATCCTGACCGGCGAAGAGGTCCTTCCGATCACTGCGGAGAAGCAGGAAAACATCCTCTATCTGACAATCCACGCAGAGAAAGGCGGTGATTGACATGACAATCTGGGAAGCCATGATGACACTGCTTCGCGAAATCCTGCTCACGGGAGAGATGGTATTAATCCTGCTGCTCGGGTACCTGACCATGGCAATTTGGCCCTTGCGCGGAAGGCAGAAAATGACAGCGCTGACGGCAGCGGTGGCGGTTTTTAATCTTGTTTTGTTCTATCTGCTGCTGGACTGCGTGTTCCACTACGGGGATCCAAAGAAGCCGAGAATCTGGCCGGCTGCGATTGACGCGTTCGGAAAGATTCCCGTGGCGGTACTGATTGCCGCAGAGGTACTGTCAGCGGGTTATCTGGCCTGGGCAATTCAAAGAATGATTCTATTCCGAAGGGAAAACCTGACGCCTCTCGCGGTGAAAGAGACTATCGACCTGCTTCCGGCCGGTGTAGCGATGGCCGAAGAGGACGGCAGGGTGGTGTTCTCGAACCTGACGATGAACAAGGTGTCACGGGCGCTAACGCATCATGTGCTTACGGATATCACCCCGTTGCTCGCATTCAACGAAACGCAGACAAGACCCGACGACGGGGATGGAGAAAAGGCGCAAAATGGCATTTTCCGCGTAACGGTTCCGGACGGTTCGGGTGTATGGCAGTTTACCACAGATACGACCGAAGAGGATAACAAGACATATCTTCGTCTTATTGCCACGGACATCTCTGCGCAGGTCGAGATCAATGCAGAGCTGCAGGCGAAGCACGATAAACTGACGGAGATCAACCGCCGTCTCGACTTATTCAACCGGAATGCGGAGCGCATCATCATCTCACAGGAGCTGCTGACTGCAAGGATGCAGGTCCACAACGAGACCGGACATATTCTGCTTGCGAGCCGCCATTATTTGGAACACCCCGAGGCGGTCAACGAAGCGGAGTTTCTCCACACGCTGAAGCTCACGAACGCCCATCTTTTGAACGAGTACGAGACGGACGACACGGAGCGGGACGAGCTCTCGGAGACGATCGATATGGCGTCCGAGATTGGTGTGAAGGTGAAGCTGAACGGGATGATTCCGGAGGGCGGTACGCCCAGGGCAATTCTTGCCGCGGCTATCAACGAGTGCGCGACCAACATCCGCAAGCACGCAGACGGAGATCAGCTCTCGGTCAACACAGAAACTGCAGGGGACGCGGTTAGCTTCACGCTTGTGGGCAATGGCAAGGCCCCCGTCGGACTGGTCACGGAGACCGGAGGCCTGGCGTCGTTGCGCACGCTCACGGAGAAGGAGGGCGGAACTATGGAGATTACGGCGGAGCCTGACTTTACGCTTCTGATTCACTTGGAAAATGGCTCCCGCGAGTGATGAATTATAACTGATTTCGTGGTATAATCACCGTGAAGGTGGGAAAGGCGGTGATAACAGTGTCAGAAAAACCGAAGGTAGTGATCGCAGACGACCAGTACGTCGCCCGGGGATTCTTCGAAATGTATGTGAAGATGTCCGCGGACTATGAACTTGCTGCGTCTCTCGCGACTGCGGAGCAGGCTGTGAATTTCTGCCGCAACAACGATGTTGACCTCGTCATCATGGATGTGATGATGAAGCGCGGGCTGGATGGGCTGACCTGCGCGGAAACTATTAAGAACAACAACCCGTCCATTAAGATTATTCTGGCCACCTCCACCGCGGAGTACCAGTGGATTGAGAAGGCTAAAAAGGCAAACATCGACAGCTTCTGGTTCAAGGAGTACGACGAAAGTTCTCTTCTGGAGATCATGGACCGCACCATGCGGGGCGAGTCGGTCTACCCCGGCCGATCACCTGATCCGAAATTCGGCGACACGCAGAAATCCGGGTTGACGGAGCGTGAGCTGGACATTCTCCGGGAGCTTACGACCAACCGCTCCAACGAGGAGATTGCAGAGAAATTCAACATTTCCCTCAACACGGTCAAGCGCCACATCCAGAACATGCTGAACAAAACCGGCTATACCAACCGCCTCGAGCTAGCGGTTAACGCCAAGGCTCTCGGGCTTGTTGTTCATGATGACGACCGCACGGAGCGGCGCAGCCGGAACAATTGACCGATTCCGAAAGCACAAAAAGAAGAATTACCATAAGGGCGACGAAAAAGTCGCCCTTTTTATGTGAAAAATGGTTCTTACGGGTGATGCCGAAATCTGCCGAAAATCATATACTTGAGTGGATTGAGAAAACTGCGTTCTTTTTTGACACGGTGATCTTGATTGAGGGATAATAACCGGAAATCTCTTTCCGGAAGAAAGGCAGAAGACAATATGAGAAAAATATTAAGTGTAATTCTTGCATTCTTGCTGGTGGCTGGACTTTCACCGGCAATGCCGGCTAAGGCCGTTGAAACCATAGACATAACCTATACGTCAAAGGTAAACGACGGCGATACCCCGGTGCTTCCGACACTCAGCTCGGGATATGAATTTGTAAACGGCGTTTTCGTCGAGGATACCGATAAGAATGACAACTACTACAATGAAAAGGTAATGGTCATGGATCCAACCACATTGCAGGCGACGGCTACCCTAATGAACGTTACTCCTGAAGGCTTAATAGCTGTATATGCGGCTCAGGGATTTACGCTTTTGACCACCTTCAGAGGCGGTTACAGTTACACTTTCATCGGCCAGATAAAAAGAAGCGATAATACGCCCTTTCCCGGAGCTAACGGAGATCATTTCACCGGGATAATAAATGTAAATGAAACGGATAAAACAAGTGAATTTGAAATTAATGAAGGTCTAATAGCTATAACGGATACTTGCGGAATCATTTATGAGTGTGGATCTTCTGCCACGACTAAGACTCTTAAGGGCATTACAATCACCACAGCGCCTACCACAACCGTTTACTCTGAAGGCCAGCCCTTTAATCCTGCGGGAATGATTGTCACAGCGACATACTCTGATAACAGTTCCGCAGAGGTTAAGACTTACACGGTATCTCCTTCCGGAACCTTGGCCACGACGGATACAAGCATAACCGTCAGCTACACCGAGAATGGTGTTACCAAGATAGCAACGCAGGCAATCACGGTGAATCCTGCTTCCTCAACCACAGAAACCATAGACATAACCTATACGTCAAAGGTAAACGACGGCGATACCCCGGTGCTGCCGACAATCAGCTCGGGATATGAGTTCGTAGGGGGCACTTTCATCGAGGATACAAATAAGAATGATACCTTCCATGATGACAAGGTAATGGTCATGGATCAAGCCACATTGCAGGCAATGGCCGCCCTAATGAACGTTACTCCTGAAGACTTGATATCTGTAGCGGCGGCTCAAGGATCTACGATTAGGACAACCTTCAGAAGCGGTTACAATTATGCTTTCACCGGACAGATAAAAAGGAGCGATAATACGCCCTTCTCCGGAGCTAACGGAGATCCTTTCACCGGGATAATTAATGTAAATGGCACAGATAAAACAAGTGAATTTGAAATCAGTGAAGGTCTAATAGCTGTACCGCATGATTCCGGGATTATTTACACATGTGTATCTTCCGGTACGACTAAGACTCTTACGGGCATTACAATCACCACAGCGCCTGCCACAACCGTTTACTCGGAAGGTCAGAACTTTGATCCTGCCGGTATGGTAGTTACGGCAACTTACTCAGATAACAGTACCGCAGAGGTTTCGGGGTACACGGTATCTCCTTCCGGTGCCTTGGCCGCGACGGATACAAGCGTAACCATCAGTTACACGGAAGGTAACATCACCAAGACGGCAACGCAGGCGATTACGGTCAGTGCAACGGCAACCAAGACCCTGAGCAGTATCGCGATTACCACAGCGCCTGCTACAACCACATACACGGCCGGGCAGAACTTTGATCCTGTCGGTATGGTAGTTACGGCAACTTACTCAGATAACAGTACCGCAGAGGTTAAGGCTTACACGGTATCTCCTTCCGGTGCCTTGGCCGCGACGGATACAAGCGTAACCATCAGCTACACTGAGGACGGTGTTACCAAGACGGCAACGCAGACGATTACGGTCAATCCGGTAATCGAAACTTTCGCAATTACATTTGACGCAAACGGACATGGCACCGCGCCTGCCGCACAGACTGTGGAGAGCGGGAAGACGGCAACCAAGCCCTCTGATCCTACAGCATCCAGCTGGACCTTTGGCGGTTGGTACACCGAAGCAACCTGCACCAATGCTTTTGATTTCAGCAAAGCAATCACCGGTGACGTCACTATCTATGCTAAGTGGACGGAGGATAAGACTTCCGAAGAACCAAGTTATATCGTAACGGTCGGCGATAACGGCAGTGTTGCACAGGGTAACGATATGACGGTCACTGTCAAGAGAAACATAGATGACAACACCTGCTTTTCACATTTTACGGGCGTGCAGATTGACGGAAAGGACTGCGCCGCAGGTGATTATGACGCTAAGGCAGGCAGTACAATCGTTACACTGAAGGCGGCTACCATCCAAGCCCTCAGCGTAGGTACACATACCATTTCCATTATCTTTGATGACGGCAAGGTGGAGACGAAGCTTACTGTCGAGAAGGCGGTATCCGCAGGAATCTCCGGTGCAGAGACAGTTACGCCCGCAGTCACAGGCACGGAGACGCCCGGCAGCAGCGTTGCGGATGCGTCGCCGACAACCGGAGACGCTCTTACGAACATGATCTACATCTTGTTGATTCTGTCTGCGTTCTGCCTGTGCGGAGCATTTGTAATTCGCAAGAAAGGCCGCAACATCGAGGCATAAGAAGCGACTCGGTCAGTTGAAATCAATTGTAACAAAATACTCTTACGAGTAACTGAAAAACTGAAGGGGCATACCCGACGACTGATTTCCGTCTTGGGTATGCCCTTTCTTATGTCTTCTTGCCTTCTCCTGCCTGTCTCGTCGGGATCCGGGGCATACCTGCCAGTTGTTCTTGCTCCCAGGTATGCCCCTCAGGGGCTTCTCTCCCTTGTCCAACCGAGGGGCGGGGCATACCTGTAAGCAATTTGGCTTCATAGGTATGCCCCCTGAAGCTTTCAACGAGAATTACAAGTCAAAAAGGGGCATACCCGACGGCTGGTTTCCGTCTTAGGTATGCCCTTTCATCTTTCTCAATGTTTTTCTGTTCCTTCCGACCGGTGGCAACGTGGCTTCTGTCCCAAGCCGGCCGTCAACACTCAGATTTCCGCCGGCTTCTTTCCAATCCACTGGCCCATCTTCACGGGGACCTCAACGTCGCCTGAAAGCGCAGCGGTAAGCTCCGGAAGGAGTTCCATCCGGTCTTTCTCAATGAACAGCACGATTGTCGAGCCCATCAGCGAGAAATGTCCCATCGTCTCGCCCTTCTTCACCGGCTCGTTCTCGCGTTCGTTGACAATTCCGCCGACGGCGAGCGCGCCGACTTCAATCTGCACGGCCGGGCCGAAGTTTTCGGTCGAAAGAAGCGTCCATACGCGGCGGTTCACCCGGAATACGGGAACGTTCGCAAGCGCGATCGGCTGCACGCTGTGGAGTTGGCCTTCGCGGAAATGATGCTTGTGAACAATTCCGTCATCAATAAAGCAAAAGTGGTGATAGTCATTCGGCGCAAGCCGGAACACGAGTGCCTGTCCGCCACTGAAGCTTTCGGCAAGCGTTTCGTCATCCACCAGGTCACTCACGCGGTAGTTTGATCCCTTGATCGCGAAAATGCTGTCCGGTGAAATCGTATACGCGGAAAGATGTCCGTCGCACGGGCTGATGAAATGATCCTGCTCCGCGTCGAAACTGTTTCGGATCTTTCTTCGTTCAAAGAAATCCGAGAAGGACCGGTATCCGACCCGCGGATATCCCTTCATGCTGATGTCGTACTTTCGGATATAGCGCCGGATCATTCCCTTCGAAAAAGGCGTCCTCAGATACCAGGCCATCACCTTCGGGGCCTTAACCGCAAGCATCACCTTAATCATCGCCCGGCCGACCGGGTTTCCGTACAGAAACCGCATCGCCGCGTTGCTTCCGTCTCGTTCCATTCTGACCTCTCAAATTCCGGCCCTGCACTTTTGCAAGGTCATCTGTTAATTTCCGGCCCTGCTTTCGCACGGTCATCTGTTAATTTCGGGCCTTGCCAAAGCAAGGCCCGTATTGTCTTTATTTCAGCGTAATTCCGTAAATCTTCTTGCCGCGGGTGCCCACAACGATCGTGTTGTTGAACACGGCGGGAGTTGCCTCGATGTTCTTGCCTAGGTTGATCGTATCCTTCACGACGCCGGTCTTGCCGTCGAGAAGATGCATGTTTCCGTCGGAGTCGCAGAGGATGATATAGCCGTCGCCGTTACTCGTGTAAACCGCAACCGGGCTGGACCAGCTGTAGTACTTGAGGTCCACGCTCCAGACCTCGCCGCCGGTCTTCTTGTCGATGGCAACGAGCTTCCCGTGCTTCTTGCCGCCGGTTCGCGCGATGTTGAAATATACGAGGCCGCTCAGGTTGTTCTCGCCGAGGCAGGCCGTTGCCTGCACGCCGCCGGAGATGCCGTCCACGGTTTTGCACTCGTAGGTGCGCTTCCACATGATCTCGCCGGTGGCCGCGTTGATCTTGAAGATCGGAATGTCGCCCGACTTCTTCTTGTTGGCCGTCCAGTGCAGCGACGTGGAAACGTAGATATACGCCGTTCCGGTCGCCGGGTCAACCTCAAGCACCGGGGAAGCGTTGCTGTCGTCCACGATATCCTGGCTCCAGATCAGTTCCATCGTGTTGATGTCGATGCACATCAGGTCGCCGCTGTTGTCGCAGACGTAGATATAATGGTCATACGCGCAGGCGGATGACTCCATGCCGAGCCAGTACGTATCGGTACCGGTACGGCTCGTCGTGTAGTTCCATTTGACGATATCGGCGGGCGCGATCGAAAGCGTCCGGCCGTCCCAGACGGTATTCAGCTTCGTCGTATACAAAATGCCGTTCTCACCGGGCTGGATCAGCGTATCGGTCTCAACATCGATGAGCGGCGAAGAGTCGAACGCACAGAAATCGCCGTTATCCGTACGAAGCGAGAACGGGTCCTCCGCGCCGTATTCGTAAACCACTTCACCGGTCACAAGATTAACGATAAATGTCCGCGCCGCCTTCTTTCCCATATCGTCGCCGGCGCCGACCACATAAAGCGGTGTGCCGTTCGGATACAGGGAGCCGGTTCCCTTGATCGGGAAGCCGAGGCTTATCTTGTCGCGTGTCGCGGTACCGTCATCGAGATCTAAGAAGTAGATGTTGCCGTCCATCGTCGCATAGATGATTTCCGTCAGGCCTTCCTTTTTCTTCTTGGAATCGAAGAGGTTCATCGCCTTCTTCGTCTCCTCATCCCACTGGATAATAAGCGGCTGCCCGGTCCATCCGCTTCCGGTCCATTCACCCTTCTTGACCGTCTTCTTCAAAGAGCCGGTGTCCACGCTCCAGGTCTTGTACATCTTGTACGATGTCATATTGGCCACGCCGTAAGCGCCGCCCGAGCGGTAGTTATCTCCGCGAAATGTGACAACGCCCTTTACGCTTGCATAACTCTTTCCTTCGAAATGAATCTCGTCCTGACGGTAGAATCCGTCGACAAGCATGTCATTTACGCTCAGATGCGTCTGAAATCCGAACCGCGAAGGCTGGGTTGAAGAAACCGCCGTACAGACGCCTGTTTCCAAAAGCTTCTGTTCGGTAGTCAGTGCTGCCGTATTCAAGGTCGGTGCGGCCGAGTCACCCTTCTTCGGCTTGGAGACGGCACGTCCGCAGCCGGCACTCATCAAAACGGTTGCGGAAATCAATCCGATCGCCGTCATCTTTTTCAAATTCATTGTGTTACCTCATTCTCCCCAAGTTGCGAACTGCTGTGCAGGAGGCTGTATCATTTGCCGCAGCTTCGAAAATGCCACGCCGCTTTCTCCCAAGCTACGCAAATGCGACCCCGGCTTACCAGTCGCTGCTCCAGTCCGTTCCGCCGCTGTCCCAGGAATCATAGGACGAGGAGCTGTCCCAGGAGCTGCTGCCCGAATCGGAGGATGCATGCCAGTCATCCCATACACTTGAGCTGGTAATACTCGATATCCCCCAGTCGGACGAATAGTCCTCGCCGACGGAATAATCGGTATAATCGGTATACGGGAAGGAATAGCTTTCGCACCAGGAATCGACCGTCGTGTCATAGTAGGACCAGTCATCGCCGTAGCGGTAATAATAGGTATCCCCGTCCCGGTAATATCCGTCATTCTTGTGCTTCCGGTACGAACCGATGCCTGCAAGAAGCGCGATGCTTACGGTAAATGCGACGATTCCGATAATTAACTTCTTATTATTGTTGTTCCCGCTCCGCTGCGGGTATCCGCGGCTTACGGGAGCGTCTATGTAGGAACTCTCCCCGTCCGGATAGATGCCCCGGTTATGACATTCCGAAAGCAGTTTCTGGAATATCTCCTCTACGGCATACGCCTCGTCCGGACCGATATACCGGATGGCTCTCTGCCCGGTGTCTTTGTTCTTATAAACGATATACTGATCGCCTTCCTGATAGATACCGAAGGCTTTCGGCTGCCGGTAATCCTCTCCGATGAAAAAGCGCATACGAAGAAGCGGCATTCCGTGCTGTTCGCAATATTTCTGCAATTCCAGTATTGTTCTGGGATGCGTGATTCTTTTTTCATCGTCCATATGAGCCTCATTTCCGGAATCCTCCGGCACATTGCGCACCGGAGGACTCCCTGAAAATCATTACTTGCAGATTACATCCTTAACGGTTGCCGCTACATTCTCAGCGGTGAAACCGAACTTCTTAAAGAGGATGCCGGCAGGTGCGCTTGCGCCGAAGCCGTGCATCGTTACATAGCCGCCGTCAAGGCCGACATACTTGCCCCAGCCGAAATCGCTGAGAGCTTCTACGGCAACACGGGCACGTACGGCATTCGGAAGAACGCTTTCCTTGTACTCGTCGCTCTGCTCCTCAAAGATATCCATACAAGGCATGCTGACAACGCGAACGTCTACGCCGTCCTCGGCAAGAAGTGCCTTTGCCTCGAGGGAGATGCTAACTTCGGAACCGGTTGCGATAATAATTGCGTCCGGAATCTCCTTCTCGGAATCCTCAATGATATATCCGCCCTTGAGCGCTTCCTTGGAGGAGCCTGCAAGCTGCGGCAGATTCTGTCTCGTAAGAACGAGAGCCGTAGGCGTTTCCTTGCTCGTTACCGCGCTGTACCATGCAGCAAGCGTCTCGGTCGCGTCTGCCGGACGGAACACATGGAAGTTCGGAAGGGAACGAAGCATTGCGAGCTGCTCAATCGGCTCATGGGTAGGTCCGTCTTCGCCGACACCGATACTGTCATGGGTGAGGACAAATGTGGTCGGAATCCGCATGAGTGCGGAAAGTCTTGCCATCGGCTTTACGTAATCGCTGAATACGAAGAACGTTGCGCAGTAAGCACGGAGGCCGTGAAGGGTAAGACCGTTGCTGATCGCTGCCATTGCGAACTCACGAACACCGAAGTGCAGGTTGCGTCCGCTGTAATCTTCCTTGCTGAAATCGCCGATTTCCTTCATTGCGGTCTTGTTCGAAGGAGCAAGGTCCGCGGAACCGCCGATCAGGTTCGGAACTTTATTCTTAAGCTTGTTGAGAGCCCAGCCGCCGAGATTTCTCGTAGCGTCTGCCTTCTCTTCGTAAGCCCAGTACTCTGCGTCATCGATGAGATCCTTCGCGATGTCCATGTTGAACTCGTCGTCCCAGGCCTTCTTCATCTCCGGGAACTTCGCGCAGTAGTCTGCGAACAGCTTGTTCCATGCATCCTCGTCCTTTGCAAGCTCGGTTGCGATGGACTTGTAGTTTGCGTAAACCTCATCCGGAACATAGAACGCTTCCTGAGAAGGCCAGCCGAGGAAATCCTTCATGGCTGCAACGTTCTCTTCGCCGAGCGGCTCGCCGTGCGCGCTTGCCTTGCCCTGCTTAGCCGGGCAGCCGTAACCGATCTGCGTCTTAACGGTGATCATGGAAGGCTTCGTCTTCTCCGCCTTGGCTGCCTCGATGGCTGCGCCGATGGCGTCGAGATCGTTGCCGTCCTCAACAACAAGCGTCTGGAATCCCATAGCCTGGAAACGTGCCTGTACATTCTCGGTAAATGCGATGTCGGTATTGCCTTCGATGCTGATCTTGTTGCTGTCATAGAAAACGATCAGTTTACTAAGACCGAGCGTACCTGCAAGAGACATTGCCTCGTAGGTAACACCTTCCATCATACATCCGTCGCCGCCGAGTACGTAGGTGTAATGGTCAACAACCGGATAACCGGGCTTGTTGAACTTCGCGGCAAGATGAGCCTCAGCCATTGCCATACCTACGGACATGCCCATGCCTGCGCCGAGCGGTCCGGTGGTCGCCTCAACACCCTTGGTGTGACGGTACTCCGGATGGCCGGGGGTCAGGGAACCGTCCTGACGAAACTGCATCAAATCTTCCTTCGTAAGACCGTAGCCGAACAGGTGAAGAAGGGAATAAAGAAGCGTGGAACCGTGTCCGCCGGAAAGGATGAACCGGTCACGGTTCGCCCAGTCGGGATTGGCGGGGTTGTGCTTCATGTGCTTTGCCCAAAGCTCGTAAGCCACTGCTGCGGAGCCGAGCGGCAATCCGGGATGGCCGGACTTTGCCTTCTGGATCGCGTCTGCTGCCAGCACACGGATGGCATTAACAGACATCGTGTCGATAGATTTGCTCATGTTGGAATTCCTCCGAGGATTATTCTTTCCTGCCTTGTCTTTTCATCAAACCGACAGGCAGGCGCTGCGTCCGTCGTCACGGGCGCATACCTGTGTAAATAATAGCATATCGCTCCGTACAATGCAAGAAATCCACGCCGATTTGAGCAAAAAAGGCCCGCAGGGCAGTCCTGCGGGCCGGAAGGACGAGACGTCCTCATTTGCCTTCGATAATATGCTTATTGTAATACTTGGATTTCTTCTGAAGCAGCTTGTTAAGCTTCTTTAACCCGAACCGCTCGCAGAGCGTCTGCTCGTCGGAGTAAAGGTTCACGCCGAGGCCCAGTTTGTTTCCTTCGACGGTAAATCCCATGGCGGCGAGTGTCGTCGGATACATGTCAAAGGCGCAGTAGTCACGGTTCTTTCCGAGCGTGTATTCAACCGCGCTGTTCAGGATTACCGCGTAGGCTTTTCGGTCGTACTTCTTGACGCCCTTCGAGATATTGCGGTAATACATGCTGTCCATGGTCGGATGGTCGCCGACGATCACAACCGTGGTGTCCTCGTAGAAAGGCTGCTGCTTCAGCCAGTTCACGAATTCCTCAATCTGATGATCCGCACAGAGAATCGCGTTATCATAGGAGTTTTTGAACTCGTTTCCGCACAGGGGGCAGATATAACCGCCCGTAAAATGCGTATCGATTGTCATGACGGTTACGGCGAAAGGATCTCCCGACTCCGCCGCCGCAAGAATTTCTTCCTTTGCGAATTCGTAAAGGCGGAAGTCCTCGTAGCCCCACCAGACTTCATAATCGTCATAGGGCAGGCGGTGATTTTTGTTATAGTAATTGTAGTCGCGGACAACCGGGTCACCGTGCGTCGAAAGCAGCAGATCGGTTCCGGCAAATTCAATCCTCGATCCCTGTAAAAACACGTTCCGGTATCCGTAATCCGAAAGAATCTCCCAGATGGAAACCATGCCGGGCAGGAAGGTCTTGTAGCCTTTTCCCATGTTGTTCCGACCGATGGGAACGATGAGCGGCGTGCCGCATGTCTGCGAAACCAGGGAACCGCAGGTCCAGACAGCGCCCTCCGCAGGCTCTAACCCGTTCAGCTTACCGTCTACGGAGAAGCATTCGCCTTCGCCGAGGGCAAGGCTTGTCAGATACGGAATTCTGCTCCTGTCCGCGAGTCCGCCGACGCTCTTGTCCGCGTAGGTGTCTTCCATGGACTCCATGTAGATGTAGATCAGGTTCCGTTTCTTCTCGGGAGCCTTGATCATCTCCTTCTCGGGCATTACGTAATAAGTCTCATAAAGATTGGACGGCGTCAGCTGTCTCCAGAAGAAGGAGAACACCCGCATCTTCGCAAGAACCACGATTGCCGCGATCGCGAAGAAAAGTCCCGCCGTAAGTACCTTCCGTTTGTG
>JAEEGL010879706.1_pt1 | contig 14748 bp, 14 predicted proteins | sample 9134231 | NCBI WGS metagenome assembly JAEEGL01 (sample SAMN16246548, study PRJNA631951) | gut metagenome | biome: gut microbiome; feature: rumen; material: fiber-attached | host: Bos | place: Iran: Karaj | collected 2018-10 | reverse complement strand
TCCTGTAGAAGTCACCCAGAATGAGTGGATGCGCCGTATGAAGGAAATGGAAGCGATGGGCGGCGGTGCCATGTCGTTCTATGGCTCCCTACCCGACAGCTACACCTTGATGCTCAACACCAACAGCCCCGTCATCACCGGCCTCTTGGACAAGGACGAAGCCGCACAGGAAGCCACGATTCGGCAGATTTACGACCTCGCACTGCTTTCGAAGAACTTACTGAAGGGTAAAGATTTGAGCGAGTTTGTAAAGCGAAATATGGATTTGTTGCAATAATTGACTATCTTTGCAGCAAACATTATTGCCCTATGAGTCAATTAATCCAAGAAGACCTTCAACAAATTGCCGAACGCAACGTCACCGAAGAACAAGTAGAGCGCCAAGTAGCCCAACTTAAACGCGGCACTACTTACGTGAAACTCATCCGTCCCGCCACCGTGGGCGATGGCATCCTTCGCTTGTCCCCAGAACAAATCGAAGAGATGAACCGCACCTTCGACGAGGACAAGGAATTCTATCAATTCACTAAGTTCGTGCCTGCCTCAGGTGCGGCCTCAAGGATGTTCAAAGATCTCTTCTCCTTTATTGACACTGGAGAAGACACCAAGTTCACCGAGATTTTCTTTGCCCACATCCGCTGCTTCGCCTTCGCCGAAGACCTCGAGCAAGCCTGCCAGAAACTTTACGGTATGAGCATCGACGCACTTCTCAATGAAGGACGCAAAGTGGACGTGGCAAAGGCCCTACTTCAAGACGACGGCCTAGGCTACGGCAAACTTCCCAAAGCCCTTCTCAAGTTCCACCACTACGAGCACTTTGACCGATTAGCCCTGGAGGAGCATCTAGTGGAAGCCGCCCGCTATGCGACCGACAACGACGGTGTGGCAAGACTCCATTTCACCGTGTCGCCCGAACATGAGCAACATTTCAAGGAAACCGTTAGTAAATTGATAAATCAATATCAACAGAGATATAATTTTAAGTACGATATTTCTTTCTCTTGTCAAAAACCTTCTACCGATACGGTAGCCATCGATGCCGAAGGCAAGCTCTTCCGCGAAAGCGACGGCAAGCTACTGTTCCGGCCCGGTGGTCATGGTGCCCTCATTGAGAACCTGAACGATCTCAAGCAGGAGATTGTCTTCATCAAGAATATCGACAACATCGTTCCTGAAACCCGGGTGGGGACCACCATCTCCTATAAAAAAGTGCTTGCCGGACTGTTATTGAAGCTACAGCAGCAAACTTTTGAATACCTTGAGATCCTCGATGACGGCGATGTCACCGAAGAAGAGCTTGAGGAGATGATCACCTTCGCCAAGGAGCAATTGATGATCGACATCCCTGATTTCGTGGCACAATATGACCTTTACGAGAAAATCGACTTCCTCTACGACCGTCTGAATCGCCCCATGCGCGTATGCGGCATGGTGAAAAACGAAGACGAGCCGGGCGGCGGTCCTTTTTGGGTGAAGAACATGGACGACGAGGTGTCGCTGCAAATCATCGAGTCCTCGCAAATCAACCACGGCAAAGAAGACCAGGAAGCCATTTTCAAAGCCTCCACCCACTTCAACCCCGTGGATCTGGTGTGCGGTTGCTGGAACTACAAGGGAGAAGCCTTCAACCTGACCGATTATGTGGACCCCAACACCGGCTTCGTCTCCTCCAAGTCGAAAGACGGTCGCGAGTTGAAGGCCCTGGAGCTACCCGGACTATGGAATGGTGCCATGGCCGACTGGATTACCCTTTTCGTGGAAGTGCCCATCGAGACTTTCAACCCAGTAAAAACCGTCAACGACCTTCTAAAACCCATGCACAACTCCTAACTATAAACTATCCCCTCCATGCCCATCATCGAACTAGCCAACGCAAACATCTACCAACGCGACAACATCGTTCTTTCCAACGTGAGTTTCAGCATCGGGAAAGGTGAATTTGTGTACCTCATCGGCAAAACCGGCAGCGGCAAATCGTCACTGCTGAAGACCCTTTATGCGGAGCTTCCCGCTACCGAAGGCACCGTCAATGTGGCGGGTTTCGACCTGACCGACATCAGCCGCAGGGAGATTCCTTATCTTAGGCGAAAGTTGGGCATCGTGTTCCAAGACTTCCAACTGCTCGACGACCGCAATGTGGAAGCCAACCTGGAGTTTGTGCTCCGGGCCACGGGATGGTATGACGAGGAGCAGATCAGCCAACGCATCGACGAAGTGCTCGACAATGTTGGACTCAAGGACAAGCGGAAAAACATGCCCTACAACCTCTCGGGCGGCGAGCGCCAAAGTGTTGCCATCGCCCGCGCCATGCTCAACAACCCCGACATCATCCTGGCCGATGAACCCACGGGGAACCTCGACCCCGAGACCACCCTCGATGTCCTAAAGGTGCTACTGCGCATCGCTGACAACGGTACCGCCGTACTCATGGCAACCCACAATTACGGCCTCATTCAGAAGTATCCCGGAAGAATCCTCAAATGCGAGAACCACCATGTAATCTGTTCTAGGGTGGAGTGAGACTTAACGATAGATGGTATCTATTATTAATTGGGCGTTCTTGTCGTTCTGATACAATTCCTTTAGGGCGTCGTCGCGTTCTTCCATATCCTCTTCGGTGAAATCCTCGTCCATCAGCCGTTTGATTTCGGCAATGAACTGTTCCGGCGTCTCGGCCAACACACATAACTGGTCCAAAGCTGTCCCGCGGACCATGTCATCGTTCACCAGACAGAAACGTCCGTTATAGAGGGCATTCATCAGCTTCAGCTTCAAACCGGTAGGCTGGTCAGTCACCATCACATTAATCTGGGCGTTACGGATCAAATCGATCATCTCGGCATCCTCTAAATTGGCTTTCAAGCTGACATTGGGGTAACGCTCGCATAGTTTCTTCAGACTGTCGGGAGGATTCAAGCCTGCAACCACGCAGGGAACCTCCAACTCGGAAAACACATTCTCAACCAGCCATTCCGCTGCTTTTTTGTTCTCTGCTACCGAAAGGTTGCCGTGATACAATACGTAGTAGCCCCTCCCCGTCTCCGAACACACGCGGCTCACGGCGCTGAAACCTGGCACCAACACTGTATGCCCGTACTGGGCATTGAAATAATCCGTGTCGGCTTGGGTGATGGCAAAGATACCGCTGGCATATTGCAAAATCGGTTCATACCGCTTGAGTTTGGCCGCTTCCATGCGGTAAAAGCAACGCCGCCAAAGACTGGGTTCCGATTCAGCCAACAAACGATAATAATCATGCTCGACATTGTGGGCCCGGACAAACACCTTACGGTGCTGGAATCGCCGATCGCTCAACACTGCCGTAGTATGCAGTCCTTCACAAAGAATCGGATAGTCATCCTTGAGCAGGTCCTGGAACAAGGCCTCGGAACGGCGCGAAGCCACCACATAGGGTTCCCGAGAGAACTGTTTCCAAAACGAAGTGTCTCTTTTATAATACTTTACCTCATAACAACGGTCGAGCACCTCAGACCGGGCACGACCATACTCAAAACAATGCAGATGCACCTTCACGCCCGCTTCGGACAGGGCCTTCACCCTGTAAAACACATCGATCACCCCACCGTAGTTGGCAGGATAAGGGACATCGAAACTGATGACATGTAGGTGATAGTCAGTGTCATTCATAGTGTTTGTAGATTTCAATCAAGATTTGTTGTTCACGTTCCCAGCAAAGGTCTTCGGCAGCTTGGGCCAGCCCCTGTTGCCATACCGCCCGCTGCGAGGCATCGCTCAAACCCGCCTTGATGGTTTCGGCAATCGAACGGGGATCATGGTTGGGAATAAACAACCCGATTTGGTATTTTTTGATGATTTTTTCAATTTCAACCAGATGCGAGGCCACAATCGGCACGCCCGCCTGAATAAAATCAAAGAGTTTGTTCGGCAGGCAAAAACGATAGTTGAGGTTGGTGTCCTTGTCGAGCACAAAACCCAGCTCAGCCAGTTGCGTGTACCCCATCATCTCTTGGTAAGGCATCCTTGGGAGGAAACGCACACGGTCTTCGATATGCCAATCAACAGCCATCTGTTTCAAGGTCGGCAACACGTCGCCACCCCCGATGACCATCAGGAAACAATCCTCTAGATATTGCATGGCTTCCACTAGCTCCTCGGCACCGCGCTGAATGTTGATGCCTGAGCCTTGCAACACCAACAAATGCTTGTCTTCTGGCAAATCCAAGGCTTTCTTGTCCCCTTTGGGAGGCAAGGCTGCTCTAGGTGGAATGTTGCGCACCACATGGCACTTGACCCCATATTGTTGTTCAAACAATTCCGAAATGCTGTCGCACACGGTGATCATCTCCTTGAGCCTTGGCACCACAAACCTTTCGATGCGTTTCCAAACCCGCTGCACCCTTGGCCTGCCTACCAATTCCGGCGTCTCCGTGAAATATTCATGACTGTCGTAGATCATCTTAATACCTTTGAGTTTGGAGATGAAAAAATTCGGCAAGGCGGTATCCAAGTCGTTCGAAAGCAACAGGTTGGACCGATGAAACAACAAAAAGAAAAACAACCTGATGTTGTATTCCGCATAAAACAAGGGGCCTTTCTCAAAGAGCAGTTTCATACGTTTCGTACCGTAGGGTCGTTCATCCATGGGGGGACTTTTGCGTTGCTTGCGGCCCACCAACAAGACTTCATACCCCATCTGTTGCAAGGTGAGGCACGACTTGTTGACCCGCTGGTCGGTGACCAGGTCGTTGATGACCGATACGATAACGCGTTTCATTGGTGCAAAGTTATGAAAAAATAGGAATTCTGAAGGTGGAATACGGAATTATACCTATTTTTGTTCCATGGAAACAAATGTCAACCTGCAACCTTACAATAGTTTCGGCTTTAAAGCAATCGCCAAGCATTTCGTCGAGATCAACGATATTGAGGACCTGCGAAAGCTTATTCAGACCCCGGAATTCAAATCGGAAAAGCACCTGGTTTTAAGCGGTGGCAACAATGTCCTATTTACCCATGATTTCTTCGACGGTATCGTTATCTTGATGAACAACAAAGGAATCGAGTTTGTTCATGAAGACGGCGAGGATGTTATCGTCAGGGCACAAGCTGGAGAAGATTGGCCAGAATTCGTCAAAGCGATGGTTTCCCAAGGCCTTTATGGCGTAGAGAACCTTGCCCATATACCGGGAAAAGTCGGTGCTGCCCCTGTGCAAAACATCGGGGCCTACGGCATGGAGTTGAAGGATAGCTTCCTTCAATGTAAAGCCATGAATTTGACCACTGGTGAGATACAGGTCTTTACTAATGAGGCTTGCCGTTTCGGCTATAGGGAAAGCATCTTCAAGCATGAACTTAAAGGACAATACTTCATCATTTCCGTCGATTTTCAGTTATCAAAACAAGGCGAACTGAAACTGGAATACGGCAACATCAAAGCTTATCTGGAGCAAAACGGCATAACGACCCCTAGCCTGCTGCAATTGCATGATGCCATTTGTGCCATCCGCGACACCAAATTACCCGATGTGAAACAAATCGGCAGTGCAGGCAGTTTCTTCAAGAACCCCGTCATCCCGAGCGAGCAATTCGAAGCACTGCAAAGAAAATACCCAGAGATTCCACATTATCCAGACACCGAGGGTTTGGTGAAAGTCCCCGCCGGATGGCTCATCGAGCAAGCCGGATGGAAAGGCTGGCGTGACGAACACGTAGGCGTGTACGAAAAGCAGGCGCTCGTCCTAGTTCATTACGGAGGAGGTAAAGGTCAAGACATTGTGGAACTGGCCCAAAGAATCCAAAAATCGGTACAAGAAAAGTTCGGGATCCAAATCAGTCCCGAGGTCAATTTTGTTTAAGCTTCCAACGCCCCAATCAAATCGGCAACCTTGTCGAATCCATGCCGTTCACAATAATCGCTAATGCCTTCGGCCACCTTTACTGAAACGGCGGGATCAATGAAATTGGCCGTGCCGATTTCGATGGCGGAAGCACCAGCGAGCATGAACTCCACAGCATCAGTGGCATTGCTGATGCCACCCAAGCCTACCACGGGAATCTTCACCGCCTTGGCCACCTGCCACACCATGCGCAAGGCCACGGGTTTCACACAGGCACCCGACAGACCACCGGTAATCACCGAAAGTTTCGGTTTGCGACGTTCGGCATCAATGGCCATACCCATCAAGGTATTGATCAAGGAAACTGAATCGGCTCCCGAAGCCTCGGCTGCTAGGGCAATCTCGGCAATGTTGGTCACGTTGGGCGACAACTGCACCATCAAGTGTTTATGACAGACCTTGCGAACCGCAGAAACCACTTGGGAAATTCCCGTGGTAGTCACCCCGAAGGCCATGCCGCCTTGTTTTACGTTAGGACAAGACACATTCAGCTCAATGGCCGGAATCTTGTCCAAGTCATCCAGCATTTCGGCCCCACGGACATAATCATCCAAACAGGAACCCGAAAGGTTCAACAACACGTTGGTATCGAAATCCTTGATGCGGGGATAGATGGCATCGATGAAATATTGGACCCCTTTGTTTTGCAGGCCCACGCAGTTGAGCATCCCCGAAGGGGTCTCAGCCATACGGGGATAGGGATTGCCCTCTCGGGGATTGAGGGTGGTGCCTTTCACGATGATGCCGCCCAACCGGGACAGGTCCACAAAGTCGGCGTATTCCTCGCCATAGCCAAAAGTGCCCGAAGCCGTCATCACAGGATTGCGCAGCACAAGGCAATGACCCAAATCGATCGTCATGTTCACCATTTCAACCTCCTTACATTAAAGACAGGACCTTCCTTGCACACACAGAGATGGCCGTCAACGGTATCTTCCACACAACAGAGACAGGCACCGAGGCCGCAAGCCATCAGGTGTTCCAACGAAACCTCACACCATGTGCCGTTCTTTTGGGCAATGTCGGCTATGGCCATCATCATCCGTTTGGGCCCGCAGACATAGATTTTATCGAACTTCCGTTCCCTCCATATTGAGTGCATGGTCACCATGCCTTTTTCGCCCAAGGAGCCGTCCTCGGTGGTGACAAAAGTCTCACCCAAAGCACGATAGGCATCAAGCTGAACCAAATCGGCAGCTTTCTTTCCTCCCAACAAAAACACAGGTTTGGCAGCCATACATCTCGCAAGATAATAAAGAGGTGCAATGCCGATGCCACCGCCCACAAGAAGCACCTTTTCTTGTTCCATGGGGAGCGTGTAGCCCTTACCTAAGGGAAGCACCAGATTCAAAACCCCACCAATGGATGCAGTACCCAAATGTCGAGTCCCCTCCCCTACCATTTGGACTAGGAGGCTGACCGTTTGATCGTTCCGATCCACGTCGTGGATAGAGATGGGACGGCGCAGATAGGTGTTCGGGGCACCGTCAACACGCACCTGAACAAACTGTCCTGGAGCGATGTCGGGCAAAGGTTGCCCACTGCGAAGCCGCAGCAGCACGGCATTCCCGAAGCATTCCTTCTCTACCAGCGTGAAATCGGCGATTTGTTTCATCAGGCTTCTTCGGGTTTGGTTTCTTCGGCAGTTGCTTCCTTTTCGGGTTCTTCGGTGAAATCGAGCAAACCTTTGTCCATCAGCATCTGGTACCACAAGAACACCTTTTTCATATCGGAAGGATAGACCGAGTCTTGGTCATAGTCGGGCATCACTTCCAAAAACTTGGCGCGCAACACATCGTTGGAGGCTTTTTTGGCGTCGAAATCCACCTTGTCGCCCATCTTTTCATGAATGCTCTTGAACACTTCTTTCAAGGGCCGGTCTTCGTCGACGGAGAAAATTGAGATTTCCTCCAACGAGCTCATACGGTCGTTCGCAAAGGCGGGAGTGCATTTGCCGTCGATGAGCGATTCCACAATGATTCTACCTATGGCTTGGGACTTGATCAGATAAAGTCCTGGTTTGCCTGCTATTGAAACAACTTTACTTAAATCCATTTTTCAGCGTATTTTTTAAAAAGCATGCAAAAATAGATTTTTTTTTGAAAAAACAGTAATTTTGTAGCTTTAAACTTTAAACAGGACCTAAAGGCCAATCAACTGCCCCTACAGCCCTAAATCATACATAGTCTTATGAATTCCAAGCAGAAGCAGCACAATACAATCATTCTTTTTCACCAATTGTTCAAAAAAACATGGTGGTTGTGGATCCTGTTGCTGGTATCCATTTTGCCTTTTTTTGAAATCGGATTCCCTTCAATTCAACAGTTGGCCGGAAATCCATGGTACCAAATGGTCTGTCCTACCATACTCCTCGGTCTTTGCTGGTTTATATGCTCGAACCTGACCCGGTACTTCTGCCTTCTGAAAAAAGAAGCCGCCATTACGTGGAGCCAGATTATTATATTGATTCTCATTGGTTTATGGATTGCCTGTTTCATTTGGACATTCCAAAGCCAAATGGATGGCAACAACACGATCGCCTTAGGGGTTTTTGGAGCGTTGCTTGCCTGGATTTTTCAGGATAAAGTCAAAGGCGCCGTTGCTTTCATCCATATCAGGCTCCACCATGAGGTATGTATCGACGACTGGATCCGAGTTCCAAAATACAATATCGATGGCGAGGTCAAACACATCACACTCACCACGATAACCATTTACAATTGGGACACCACTACCTCTACCATTCCCACCAGTGTCCTTAACTCCGAGCACTTCATCAACCTCCAGAAAATGGCGGAAGAGAAGACCTACGGACACCAAATGCTCAAATCTTTTGTCTTCGACACCGACTGTTTCCATATTCTTACTGCCAAAGAAGCCGAACAATTAAAAGGCCGGGAGGAGATCAGGAACTTCCTGCCTGAGGAAGAGATCCACGAAGGCGTTCTCAATGCACGCCTTTACAGGCTATATCTTTATCATTGGCTGATGAACCAGCCATACATCTCACAACAGCCGCAACTGATCGTTAGATGGCTCGAGCAGAAAAACGAAGGCATGCCTCTGCAAGTGAACACCTATATCATAAAAGGAAGAACGGCTGTCTTTGAATGGCAACAATCACAAGTGATTGAGCATATCATAGAATCGCTTGAATGGTTCGGACTGCGGCTTTACCAAACTGTTTCCAGCCACAATTTCGACAAACATCTAAGTCAACTCATTGGCAACACGGCCATTGGCAAAAATGAATTTGAACCATGAAAAAACAACTGGAAAAGCCTTTTGAGTATTTGAAACGGAAAAACGGCGTTGCCTTTTCCCCCGAGACCGTTACAAACTGGTACAAAGCGCGCGCTTTTGTCCTTGATGCCCTTAAAGACATTGTCATCGGACCAGGATCGAACGAACATTTGCATGTTGTGATTACCAGTAACACTCCCCTGATGCTTGCTGTTGTCAGACAAGTCGCCCTGTTGGCCCACTTTGCCAATTACGACGAAAACACCGGAAAAAACCGAACGGTGATCACATTGGTAAGCAAGAACCGCCAAATCCTTGAGGAACTGAAAAAAGAGGAATACCTCTGCAACCTCACTGATCATTGCAAATACACTCTTTTCGAAGCCGACCCTGTGCATGACGACTCCTACCTCGACATCGAGCTTAACATCGTGGAAACGATTCCAAAAGGCAGCGAGGGCTTGACTGTAACCATCTCTGAAGAAGCAATCCATTCCTTTGTCGACTCAAAGCATCCTGAAGAAGTCTTCAGCATTGACACACGCAGAGCCGTTTTGGCTGGAAGGATCTATGAATTGGGCACGTTGATCGACAACCTGCCAGCCGAAGACATCAATGACACTAGTCGATATCAGTATGCGTTGGATGTTTTCAAGTACAAGCTGAAAAAGTCTCCCACCCCGTTGGTTGATGCCATGGCATGGGAGAATAACTTGATAAAGGTTAAAAACGGGCTGTCCAATATCTTTTGCACCGACTGTTTCGGATTGAGAATAAAACTATGCCAAGAAGAGAACAACGAAGCCCTTTCGAAGAGCGAACATGCCCGTTGGGTTACAGAAAAGCTCATTATGGGATTCCGGCCGATGAACCCACAAGAACGGTTTCAAGACGAGCAGTTGTTCGGCGAGGAAAAAAGACAGTTTCGCAATCTGTTGAAGAAAAATCCCGCCGATCCTGTCCATATCGATTTGTGCTCCTATCATACTTTGCGTCGCATCAACCCCGACGACTTGAAATACGACAGCTTTATGATGCTAGCCGTTCCCATGATTCTGAAGGCCACGGAAAAGTGACAACCGGCTGCTACACGCCATCCTTCTCAGCCAAGTCGATCTCCTTTTGGAGTTTCGCTGGCAGTTGTCCAACACAGTGATGGCACTTCATCTCTAAGGTATACATCCTTCCGATACAGTAATTGGAATGCTTGCAGCCACTGCGGGTGAGTTCGCCTGACTTCAGTTTGTTCACAAAATCGGTGTCGTGTACCAAGGCACGTGCCATCTGCAAGCCTACAAATCCTGCGTCGAGCACCTCCTCCATTTTCTCTTTGGAGATCAATCCACCAACATAGATTAACGGCAGTTTCAGGTTCGCGCGGAACACCTTGGCCTCCTCAAGGAAATAGCCCTCGCTATAGGGTCTGGTAGGAATCATCAATCGACCCACAAAAGCCAGCGCCGCCTTGAGCCACCAAAACTTCTTCATGTCCATGTAATAACGCAAGGTTTTCAACGGCATGGCACCTCGCATCACCTCCATCGGGGCCTTGCTCACGAACCCTGCCGTCAGCACCAAGGCATGGACACCAAGACGTTCCAGTTCCTGCGCCACCTTGAGGCATTCCTCCTGTTGCATGCCACGGCGAAAGCCGTCGTGCATATTCACCTTCACCACCACCCCCATATCATCCTTGGCTTGGCGCATCACTTCTTCGATAACCAATCGCATGAAACGCATCCTATTGTCAAGGCTACCGCCAAACTCATCGTGACGGTGATTGGTATATGGCGAGAGGAACTGGCTGATCAGATAACCATGACCGGCATGGATCTCCACGCAATCAAAACCCGCTTCACGCGCCAGATTCACGGCATGGCCGAAGTCCTTCACCAAGTCGTGGATCTCTTCCTTGCGAAGCTTGCGTACAAAGGTCGGCGAATAGAGATTGAACCCATTGGAAGCGCCCACTGGCATACAACCACAAGTTGCTCGATGCGTCATATTGCCACAATGACCCAGCTGGATGGACGCCTTGGCTCCTTCAGCGTGAATGGCGTCCGTCAATTTCCGAAGACCTGGCACAATCTCCTCACGCATCCACAACTGTCCATCGAACGATAGTCCCGACTGGCTTACCGCCGCATACGCCACGGTGGTCATTCCCACGCCCCCACGAGAGACCGCCACGTGGTAATCGAACAAATCCTTAGAAGGACGGTTGCCATGCGCCATGTTCTCAAAAGCCGCCGAGCGGATCACCCTGTTGCGCAAGGTGACGGGGCCAATCTGACAAGGAGTGAAAATATTAGAGTCCATAGTCTACCAGATAAAAGGAATGATACGTTTTGTTTTCTTGGTGTTGAGTTCATCGCCAAACTCTTTTTTGTAGGCATCGTAGATGCGATGGGCGCGCGGTGCCAGGTTGGCAAAGGTCCACCAAGCGAACACCGCACCAGCCCAAGACCAGGTAAGGATCGCAAATCCCACCCATTCGATGAATTCGCCAAAATAGTTGGCCGAAGTCACATAGCGGAATAGGCCTTCCTTGGGAAGATAATGCCTCGAGTCCCCCTCTTTGCGCAGGTTACGAATGATGTCATCCGATTGGATGTTGATGTACATCCCGATAATGAAAACCAAAAAGCCAGCGATAAATTTCGGTGTGGTCAGCCAGTCTGCCCCATAATAATTTTCGGGGGAGAGATAGAAGATCCAGCCGCCCTGCATCAAGGCATTCAACACATTGAAAGTCACTCCCATCACAATGATGGAAAAGGGCATCACGCTATTGCCTCGCAAACGGAAAGGAAACACGAAGGAGCGTTGGAAATAGTGCAACTCGAAAAGGAACAGGAAAGCTATCCTTATCATGTCGCCACGACGGTCGGAGCAAAGCCAAAGCACCAGCATGGCGACGAATACCGGGGCTTCCATCAGCACCCATCCCAATTTGTTGTTGACCGCCGGCCCCCATTTCTTATTATAGAACTTACCATAGCCCGCATCCACGAAAAAGAGGCTCACGTAGACCACCAAAGCGATGCTGGCCATCACGATAAGGAAGATATTAAACTGATGCAGTGTCATAAATCAATAGTCCATTTGGTAAATGTCCACACAGTTGCCACCTGCCCCATCGCGGCCTTGCGAAGTCGTATAAACAAATTTGCCGTCTTTCGAGATGTCAAGGCCTACAGGATAAGAATCTGCCTTGATGCGGGCAATCTCCTGGAACGATTCGGTATCCACCACCACCAATCGGCTGCTGAAGTTGCATGCCGCCACCACATAGCGTCCATCGGGGGTGATATCAATGGTACGTGCCCCTGCCGCCACCTTGCAGTTTTCCCAATCCTTCAAGGTCACCTTGCCATTTTCCATCTGGCCGATGGCCTCGTAAAAGGTGTTCAGGGAAACTCTTTGGATATAGCCTTCCTTGTTGATGCTAAGGTAGAGCATGTCGTTACGAATGACCAGATGACGCAGGTTGGTCATCATGCCGTAGACATGACCCAGATAGCTGAAATCCTGCAAGTCGATCACTGCAATGCCACCGCTTCCGCCCATGCAGCCCACCAACAGATAACGTCCGTCGGGAGTGAATACCGTGCCACGCAGGCATAGGCCACTGTTCACGTCACGGTTGACCGAGGCAGTAAGACTATAGTTCAGGATGAGTTTCTTCTGGATCGTCACACAATCTTCATAATACCATTCGTCGGGACTCTTCCCCTCGATATTGATGATGCCTACCGTGTTGTTGCCCCAATGGGTAATGGCAACATAACGGTTGTCGCCCGATACGGCAACCATCTTGGGCAGCGGACCCGTTTCCATGAGTTTCACAATAGAATCGGTGCGGGTGTCAATGACCGCAACCGCCGATGGATCCTGGGCATTGATGTCGTAACTGCGGCGGTAGTAAGGTACCCATAGATAACGGCCATGGTGCGAGAAGGCACTCTCCACAGGCTTGCCTCGGAAGGTATTGAGGTTTTTCTTGTAATGTGTGAAAGGATAGAGTCCCGAAGGTTTCGACCACAGTAACGAATCGGCCTCGGTAAATTCATGTTCAATGACTTTCAGCTTTTCGTTGCTTCCTGTGGCATAGACCACCGTTTTTCCTCCTTCAAGGGAGTTGACATAGAATTTCTTCCCATTGGGATGGATGTTGACCGACTTCGGCGAACGGATGTCCTTGTCCAATGTCGCGCTCTCTGCGTAGGAATAATTCTGTTTACGGCTTAGGAGAGTAATGGTGAAACTCCCATCAGCGGAACTGACTTGGGTGCCGAGGGCAGGATGTTCGGTCTGCGCCCATACAGGCATTGCCAAAAGCAAACTGAAAAAGAAGAGGCAAAACGATTTCATGGTTATTCCGGTAGGATTCTACATGCGGTCAAATAGCGAATTCTATAGTATTTTTCGGTGGATTTGGAGACGGTCACCCCCAATTTCACGGTGGCGTGGATAAAGGTGAAATAATGCTCTTCGGGATAGTTGTCAACCACAATGGCCACATGGCCCAGTTTTTGGGGATTGCGGCGTGCCCCGTAAAACACAAGGTCGCCCCGACGAAGTTCGTCGGTGTTTTTGATCTCCTTCCATCCGTCTTCAAGCTGGCCCAATACCGTGCGTTTCAAGGAGTAACCGAAATGCTTGAACACAAACAGGGTGAATCCGGAACAGTCGAAGATCTTCGGACCATTGCCTCCAGATTTGTAGGGAACTCCCGTAAACCTTTTGGCATAATCGATGATGCTGTCGGCCAACAAATCGATAAAAGACACCTGGGGTTCCATGGTCCTCATCACGGAGTCCCACTCGTTTTGAAGCACAAACTCACAAGAGTCGTGAAAGCGTTGGCTCTCCACCAAACGAAGCGAGTCATAATACCGGTTCACCGCTTCCATATCAAAGGCCGTCTCCTCGCAGATCTCCTCGTAGGGCTCCACTTCAGGCTTGAAGAATGGAAACCATCTGCTCTCCTCGAGGAGTTTACACCCTCCCATCAGCATAAGCGTCACAGCAAGAAGGGTTAGCAGGGTCCTTAAACGATATTTCGGCTGATTTTTGAGCATAAGGCGGCAAAGGTACGGTATTTTTTCACATTATTCAAAAAAAACGTATCTTTGTACGTTTTATTCAATCCTAAAAAAGATGAGATCTTTTCTTTCCATTTTTTCACTTTTCATCCTGTTTTTCATTGGACATCCTTTCCAAGCCAAAGCCCAGGAAACCAATGTCACGCTCATCGTCACCAACACGGATGGCACCGAGCAGACCTTTCAGCTGACCCACGAAGGGCAGCTCTATTTTGAAGACGGCGAACGTCTCGTCATCGAAGACGGAACGGGTAACGTCGCAACTTTCCAATTGGGTGCCATCCGCAAGCTGGCGTGCACCGAAATCACTGGTGTGAGCGAAAGCAATGCTTCTGAATTGCTGTTGACCCCCAATCCCACACGTGACCATTTTCTCATCAGCAACTTGAAAAACAGCTGCGAAGCCCGTATCTATGCCCTTGACGGTCGGCTGATGAAGACTTTCATGGCTACTGAAGGCATGGTCGTAGACATCAGCAATATGTCATCTGGGATGTATCTCCTCCATATTGATGGTC
>JAEEGL016843273.1_pt1 | contig 14749 bp, 14 predicted proteins | sample 9134231 | NCBI WGS metagenome assembly JAEEGL01 (sample SAMN16246548, study PRJNA631951) | gut metagenome | biome: gut microbiome; feature: rumen; material: fiber-attached | host: Bos | place: Iran: Karaj | collected 2018-10 | reverse complement strand
TTACTAAGGCGCTTTCTCTTTTACCCTTTGGACAAAAGGAGTGCAGTGTCAGGATAAATCTTGCGCTTTCAATGGTGTACAGTATCGATTACACGGATCTTTCTACCCAGGATAAGGTGGATACTGCGCTGGTAGTTTTGTACAAGGCAAGGGATACTCTGCTTGAGAATGATTGGGCTACCGCAGATGGGCAGGGGCACAGAGATGATGATGCCCAGCAGCTCAAAGAGGATATAGAAAGGCTTATTGATCAGATTGAAAATGGAAGTGGGGATTCAGATTCTGATGATTCAGATCAGGAGCAGAATTCAAACGACGATCAGGACCAGAGTAGTGACAATGATCAAAGCCAGACAGATCGTGAGAAAAAGCAAAAGGATCAGCTTGATCGCAAGAAAAAAGATGCCATGGAAGAGCGCAGACAGGAGCAGGATGATCTTGATAAGTATTATAAGTACGGTTCCGGTGATGAAGATGGCGGAAGCCTTGGCGGAGAAGGTGGAGGCGGCTATAAGCCCTGGTAAGTCTCTGGGATAAAAAGCTGAAAAATCTGGCTTAGGAAAAAGAAGAGACGTATAAGTCGTTAACTATTTTAACCGACTTATACGTCTTATTTTTTAGTATTCTATATATTCCTGGATTACTATAAATCAGGCCTTTTCTGGTTCCGGATAATCAACACCGAAGGTTTCAACTGTTACAGTCTTCATAACCTGAGGAGTTGTAGGGCGATCGCTCCAGTCTGTCTCAACTTCAGCAATCTTATTGACAACTTCCATGCCTTCTGTAACCTTACCGAAAGCAGCGTAATCACCATCAAGGTGAGGAGCTTTTTTGTGCATGATAAAGAACTGAGAACCTGCTGAATCAGGCATCATGGATCTGGCCATTGAAAGAACGCCTTCTGTGTGCTTGAGATCGTTCTTGAAACCATTTGATGAAAACTCTCCCTTAATGTCGTAGCCTGGGCCGCCCATTCCTGTTCCCTGTGGATCTCCGCCCTGGAGCATAAAGCCATTGATGACTCTGTGGAAAATAAGTCCGTCGTAAAAATTCTTCTTTATAAGAGAAATGAAGTTGTTAACTGTGTTGGGAGCAATTTCAGGATAAAGCTCAGCCTTGATGACATCTCCATTTTCCATTGTGATTGTAACTATTGGGTTCTGTGCCATTTTGTTTCCTCCATGTGATTTTGATTATAAAAAAGACCTGAGGTCTATGGTGATTCCGGCATTATTTTTTGTGAATCCACCATATATAAGTTTACTAAGTAAATACTCAACCGACAACAGTTATTTTTGTTACTGTTCACTCGCTTGCAGCTCCCTCCAGTAACTGATTCGCGCATTCATTCCAATTCGACTTCGTCGAAGGAATGCGCTCACTCCCAAATCACTTTCTCACGAAATGCGCAGCAGAGTGCGCATTTCTGTTTGAACAGTAACTTATTATTTCACTATTTATTAATTGTTTTAAGAGAATATTTATGTGTAATACCGATATGTGGAGCTTATAATTTAGATAGTGGAAGATTATGAATTACTATCGATTGGCTTTTTAATAGTGAGGTAAACGTATATGAAAAAAATCGTAAAGCAATTGGTTGGAATGATCCTGTTAATGACGGTTTGTTTCTCATTATCCTGCGTAACAGTAAAGGCATCGTCTTATAATCCGGACGATAAGCTGTACAAGTATCCATATGGATTTGATTTTGTAGGCGGAACCTGTTATTGGATCAATGCGGGAAGTTCACATTCAGTTCAGATGTTTTCACAGCTTAAGTATAACTGGACTGTAAGTACTCATACCAGTAAGGGAACTTATCTTCAGTGTAAGTGTGTAAGTGGAAATGATACACTCACAGTATATGTTGGCGCTGATGAGGCTGTAGGACTTATCCATTTCTATCTGTATCCTGATGAAGATCCTTATAAGAATGCAGATCATTATATTGATCTTGAAGTACATGTTCTTAACATGGACCCGGCATTATCAGATCCTACAGTAGCAACACTTATGCAGTATCCGGGAAATAATCTTGAATTTAATGCATGGTATTATTACATCAATTATCCGGATTTAAGAGCAGCATGTGGTATTAACGGAGATGCGCTTTTGAATCACTGGAATACCAATGGCAAGCAGGAAAAGAGAGTAGCTACAAGATATAAATAATAAATGTAGTTATATAATAGCAAAAGGCATGTGTACCGGGATGTGTACACATGCCTTTTGCTGTAACATGGAGGTGTATCAAAGTAAGGACATTGGGGAGAATGTTCATTACATAATCGATAATAATAGCGACAAAGCTGCTGCTGCAATCAGGAGACTAACTGATGTAAGGCTTTTTATCCTCATCTCCAAAGCCTTAGGATCAATATATCTGTTGTGGAGCTTAATTGCATCTATTGTTCTTGGACATCTGACCATAGAAAGACCTTTTGAATACGAGTACTCCATTTTTTCCCCTCCCACAACCTTTTCAAAAAGCAAATACAATATTTAGTAGCTATAAGAAAATTATATACTATATATTCTAAAAAGAGTGTAAACTATTTGGGATATCTTTATAAAGTTTTAAAGAAAATATACATTATCTTGTATATTAGTTCTTTTTATAATACAATATGAAGTGGATTATTATTTATTATCCGTTGATTTACAGGTTATGGGAGGTACAATGGGGATGAGTTACACAGGAAAAGCTATGGAGGAGATAATCAGCTACTGGATCGAATCAGTTCATGTTGCCAAGAGACTTGAGGAGTTGTCCGAGTACACTAATGAAGCTGCGAGAATTTATGAATCTGCAGAGTGCATTATGAATGACGCTGAGAGCAGACTGAAGGCAGCAGTTGAGACAGCCATCAAGAGTGGAAGCGGCGAGTTTGCCAAGTACAGAAATACTGATTATTCCGACAGCATGGAAGAACTGGTAGAAATGCTCTATGAACAGTTTGATGGAATTTATGGTTCTTCAAGAGAGGAACAGGCTACCAGGTTCTATCAGATCCTTGAGAGCTGTATGGATGATGTATTATTGAAAACTGCATAAAGATTAGAATGATTTGAGGCTGATGCATGAAATGCTTGTAATATCAAGTATATGCATCAGCCTTATTTTTTTATGTGGACAAATGAATTTTTACGTGGTAATATACCAAAGTTGCACTAATGTCAGTTCGTGACCTTCCTGACACTAAACAAAACTAAAGGAGAATTTAAAATGCAAAACAAAAAGGTATTATTCATCACTCAGGCTGCGGCTATTGCAGCTCTTTATGTAGTTCTTACACTACTTGCAAATGCACTTGGACTTGCTAACTATGCAATTCAGGTTCGTTTTTCAGAGGCACTCACTATTCTGCCTTTCTTCACACCAGCAGCAATCCCTGGATTGTTTGCAGGATGCATCATTGCCAACACACTTACAGGCTGCATGCTTCTTGACACAATCTTTGGTTCACTTGCTACACTTGTAGGAGCTCTTGTAACATATTATATTGCTCATGGATTTAAGGCACCAGGAAACCCTGATTATTACTGCACATCTAAGGTGAAGAAGTGGCTTTGCCCAATTCCTCCAATTGTTGCAAACGTGCTTGTTGTTCCTCCAGTACTTATCCATGTATATCACATGGAGGGAACACTTCCATTCTTTATGCTGACAGTTGGTATCGGAGAGGTTATTTCCTGCTTCATACTGGGCATGATCTTATTACATGCTCTTGAGCCAAGAAAGGAAGCTATTTTCCAGCTGCAGAAGGCATGAGGTTACTTGTCAGGAATCTGGCAGTAATGATATGAGAATGATGACGAAATAGTACGATAAAGTGCTGAGTCGGTTACTTATGAGAAGAGATTAAAAAAGACTGAAAGTCAGTAAATACCTGGTTTTCAGTCTTTTGTTTTCTTATGCGCACTCGCGCGATATGAATATGTTGCATTATAATATCTTCTTAATCTTAAAGAATGTCAGGCTGCCCACTACGATGAGAATACTCAGGATGATGACAACCGGATATCCTATGCGGGATTCCAGTTCAGGCATATACTTAAAGTTCATTCCGTACCAGCCTACTATCAGCGTTAGCGGCATGAATATTGTTGTAACCACCGTAAGAACGGTCATTATCCTGTTCTGACGGACATCAAGCTGTGACTGATACAGGTCATTAAGCTGGATGGTGTAGTCACGAAGGTGTGTGGCTGAATCATACAGTCTGTCAACTCGGCTGGAAAACATGTGGAAGTAACGCAGGTTTTCTTCTTTGAAAAATCCGTTTTCGTTTTCTTCAAGCTCCTGGCCAAAATCTAAAAGCTGCTCATAATGAATTCGCAGATCTCTCATGTCACCGCGAATCTCGTTGTTGCGCTCCATATGCGCAGTTTCAGCATTTGACATAATCTCTTTTTCCAGACTATCGAGCTCAAGCTCGTATTTCTGCATTATTCTAAGGTCGTTATGAATGATAAGTTCCAAGAAGTCATATAAAAAGCGCTCTAGACACGGCTTTTTCCATCTCTTGTAATTCTGGATTCTTTTAACAATGGTTAGGGCAGTATCACTCTCATCTATGAATACAATTCCGGTTTCATCAAGAACAAAAGAAAATCCGTGGGGCGAAGATGATCTTGATGACTGGGTCGGAATATAAAAAGTACCTGTCAGTGAATCGTAGTTCACTTCAGCCTTTGTGGTGAAAATCTCTTCACTGTTGATGTCGAAATCTATTCCCATATCGAAGTTTTCACTTTGCTGAGTCCACTGAGAGGGCGTGAGCACCGCAACAAAAGGTGATGCCGCATCATGGCACTGCTCAGCACTGCATTCTTCAAGCTGATTTTTTATAAGAAAAAACATGAGATACCTCCCCGGAAATACTTAATTATATGATAACACGTAAATCGTAACTGTTCACTCGCAATCTGTGTGTTTCAGTAACAAATTCGCATGATTTTACCATAGTAGAAATACCACCCTGTTTTTGTTATTATAATTGTATCAAAGCATATACGAAAACTAGGGCATGTGTAGGCGAATGCTCGTTTGATAATCTGCCGGTTATAATTTGCGATGAAAGGAGTTATCATGTGCAATATCGTAACAATGAAGAATAATGTTGGTGACTCTTTTGAGGTTGCAGACATAAAGAAGGATATTATTGAAGAAATAATCAAGATAGCAGCAGAGTGTAAGTTGATTGATACAATTTACCTGTTTGGCTCGTCTTTGGAAAAAAGATGTACTAACAAGTCTGACATAGACCTTGCTATTGTAAGTAATGTTACGAGGTCAAGGTTGTTTAGATCAAAGGCATATGATGACTTCAAAACAAAGCTCTATAAGATAAGCGAAGATCAGGATTATGATATATTGACTTTTAATTCTCAGGCTGCACTGGATAAGAGCAAAGAATTTGTTGCAAGAGATATACTAACGAAAGGAAAGATTATCTTTAAGAATGTATGAGGAATATCTAACAAAAGCGCTGTCTGATTTGGTGTTGGCTCGTCAGGCAATTTACAATTATGAGAGTAACAACGGGCTTAAAGATATGAAGAATCTTGCTTCATATCATGTTCAGCAGGCAATTGAGAAAATGTTGAAATATTGTATCTATAATAATCAACCTAATGGTGTTCAGGAATTATATACCCATGATTTGGATAAGCTTATAAAAGAACACTGTCTAAAGTATGGCATTTCTGTTCCTAAGAAGATTGTTAAAAATGCAGATGAGTATACAAGATGGGAAGCTGAAAGTCGGTATGCACTTAAATATTCTGTTAGAATCACATCTATTATCAGTGCACTGGTAGAAGCAGAGGATTGGCTGCTTGAACTTAAGCCTTCTTACAAGAAAAATATTATGCATTATAGAAGTAAGTATGAAATCTAATAAAACTAACAAGATGCTCTAGTCTAAGGGCGGTTATAGAAAAAAGAAACCTTCGATGTCACCAATCGTAGGCTAAATTTTTTAATAGTGTATTGAACTATGAGGGTTCTGGAACATAGATTGTTTTGGAACCCTTTATTTATGCATAAAAACAAGCTATAGTTGTAATTAGTGCTTGTTGGAGGAACTATTAATGTGGCCCTGAGAGGTACGTAGAAGTACATGTATGGAGTGATAAGGGGGGTATGGAAATGATAGAAAAAACTGTTCTGCCAAAAAGATTAGAGAGAACTACAATATATGAAAGCGATTACGTATGTCTTTATACAGATAAAGTGCAGCTCCCAAGTGGGTATGTGATTGACAAATACCATCAACTGCACTATCCGCATAATGCTGTCTGTATTGTGATCTTTAATGAGAAAGATGAAATCCTGATGATCAGGGAAAAGAGATATACAGTTGGAAGACTGGAGTGGGAAATACCTGCGGGAAGAGTGGAAGATGGCGAGGCCAAAGAAGACGCCGCCAGAAGAGAAGCAATGGAAGAGACCGGTTGTACACTGAAAGATTTGAAATTCCTCTGTTCACAAAATCCTGCAAATGGAATGTCTGATCAGGTCTGCCATGTGTTTGCAGCGAAAGTAGACTCGGAGGGAAGCATTCAGGACGTGGATGAAGTAGCAGATAAAGTTTGGATGCCATTAAGCGAAGTCAAAGATCTTCTTAGAGAAAATCGTACCATGGACGGAGTATCTATGCTGGCAATTCTTTTTGCCCTTGAGTTTTACAAGTAATACATGATGAAGGAAAAATACGGTTTAGGCTAACAATATATGATAGTGGTAGACTTATATGCAAAAGATAACGTTTGGGGGACAGAAAATGCATATCGTGAATTCTCATTTGGAAAAGCTAAGTGAAATGCCGGATTATAGTTCTTTTGCCATAGAAACTCAGAACTTGATATTAAAAAAGACTTCAGAATCAGACTTGGACGAGATATACCATAATCTTTGGTGCCATAAGGAAAGTGCCAGATATATGCTCTGGGATGTTACTGAAACGTTAGAAGATGTTAAAGAAAGACTAATAAAGTCCATAGATTTCCAGCAATTTCATAAGTATGCATTTTTTATTTATGAAAAGAGTTCAGGAAAAGCTATCGGTTTTGCAGGTATGAAGGAAATCGAGCCTGGCGTATTCGAGGATACAGGAATAGCTGTAGGACCTGAATATGTGGGAAAAGGATATGGTACTGAAGTCCTAAGTGCGTTTATTGAAGAGGCAAGAAAGTGTGGAGCACACAAATTCGTTGCTTCATGCAGAACTCAGAATTTGGCATCTCATAACCTTATGATGAAATGCGGGCTTTCTTTTTCTCATAATGAAGATAGAACTGATCCAAGAGATGGCAGTCAATATATTCTTGAGTTTAACGAGATTTCTTTGACATAAATATTTCGCAAAAAAGAATAAGAAGTTGATGGTGGTAACAACCATTACGATATGATGCTGATGGTACAGTAACTCATGTAACATGGACAGATGGTGTAGAACAGATATATTACTATACTACAATTTAAGTAGTTGAGCAGTAATCATAACTCTTGGCAAATGGAGTATCAAGTATGAACGAAAATGGAAGAAGAGCGATGATGATGGCGTTATGAGATGACTCTATTTTGCAATTTCTTTATATGAGTCAGTTTATTATGAGTAGAGTAATGACTTAGAACACAGTTGTTCAATATATGAGTCAATAAAGAAAGAGTAGTGGATTGACTGCAATAGGTTAATGCTTCAAATGGGTCAATAATTCTGATGTGAGTTGTTGACTGCAAATGCTTTTTGTAATTAATGAGTCAATTGGAACTCGGATTCATTATGATCTCAAATCGCATAATTGAATTATGAGTCAATCATAGGTGATTATAATGTTGACTGCAATCATAGGAAATATCATATGAAGTCAACCAGCATCTTGATTCTTGCGTAAGACATTATCAATCAATAGCTATTTCCCCGCATCATACATGATTAGCACGCAGATTTGTTCCCTAAAATTATTCTGGCCACATTTGTAGCCACATTTAATAGTGACAATTAGTGTTTTTGAGTATGTTTTAATTGAAATTTGATATTTGTTCCCAGATCAAAAAATAACAAAAAAGCCTGAAAACATGTAGTTTTCAAGCTTTCAATGATTAGCAGGGGAAGCAGGATTCGAACCCGCATGAGCGGTTTTGGAGACCGGCATACTAGCCATTGTATGATTCCCCTTTATTCACTTGGTTAGTACTCACTCGCACCAACGAATGAAAGTATATCATACGGTGAAAGGGTTGTAAACATTTTTTTTGCAGGCAAAGAATGTGCGGAAAAACGGTAATAAAAAGAAGAGGTAAAAAAGATGCTCTGCTTATATACTTGTTGCACTATATAATGTATAATCAAAAGTGTTGAGGTATAATATTTAGTGTTTTAAAAAGCTTTTTCTTTTTGAGGAGGATTTGTATGAGAAAAAGAATAACATCCTTTGCGATGATATTAATGATGCTTTTTATGTCTGTAACAGCATTTAATCTTGGCTCTGTTCGGGCTGACGCTGCAGAATCTTCTTTTTCAGGAACGGTTTCATCCAAGACAACTACAGAGAGGCTCTTTCTTGATACAAGTTCAGGAACAATGGAGTTCAAGATTGATTCAAATCTTACTGTTTCCGGATCCAAGATGGTACTTCCCGGAAGTTCAATAACTGCAACAGGATATATTGGAAGTGATGCTTACTGGCATGTGACTAAGATTTCAGGAACTACTTCAAGTAATAAGGTTACAGTCGATCAGAGTACAAAGGCTACAGTTAAGGGGAGAATTGCTAACGGAACATCTGAAGAGCTTTTGTACCTTGTAGTAGATAATGGCACGATGCAGATCAAGATGGATGATGACACAGATCTTAGCGGAACAACAATGCTGATTGTTGGTAAGACTGTTCAGGTTGAGTGTGCAAGAGGTTCAGATGCATATATGCATGCGCTTTCAATCTCAGATGCTTATGCATCTACTGGTTATTCTTCCACAACTTCTTCATCATATTCCGCAAGCACTGTAGCTGCTGTTTCAGGCACTGCAGTTACCGGAACTGTTGAAAAGGGAACCACTTCCTCCAAGCTTTACTTGTCAACAAGTGCAGGAACGATGGAATTTGTTCTTGATCTGACAACAGATGTGACCGGATGCAGAGTTTTGATCCCAGGTCAGAGCATTACAGTTAATTTCTACAGAGGAAGTGATGCATGGAATCATACTTCCAAGATTGTAAATAATTCAGCAAGCGCTGCAAGTCAGGCTACTCTGGATTCTTCATCAAAGGTAACTGTAACAGGAACAGTTGAGGGAGAGACTACAGAGAATACTCTTTTCCTTAATACCAGTGCTGGAACAATGCAGATCAGACTTGATTCTGCTACAGATTTCTCAAGATGTCCTGTAATCCTTAAGGACAAGAGTCTGCAGGTAGTGATCGAGCGTGGAAATGATGAATATTATCACGCAATCTCAATTGCACAGAATTAAAAGATAGGAATTCAGCCCTCGGTGCAAATGCATCGGGGGCTTTTCTATGCTTAGAGCAAGGAGTTTTGAATGGTTAGTAACGGTATATAAATTAGCGTAGAAATAAGTTCGAACAATCTATAAGGAAAACGTTTTCTTTAGCACCTTCATATGCTATACTTTAACTGGTTTTTCGGTTATAGAAAAAATGGAGGATTATAGAATGCACAGAAATAATTGTAAAAGAATGCTAGCAGCTATAGCAGCGATTTCGATAGCTATTACAGGCTGCGGCGTGGCAAAAAATACATCTGAACAGAACGAAAGCAATGTAACAACTGGAACAAATGCAATTGGAACAGCTTCAAATGGAACAAATTCAGCAAAAGCCAATACAAGTGATACTGTAGAAGCTGATAATGCTAGTGAACAGGCAGGAGAGGAACTTCTACCGCTTAATATAATAGATGACAAATACCGTACAACCTATGAAATTTTCGTCTACTCTTTTTATGACAGCGATGGAGATGGTATTGGTGACCTTCAGGGCGTTATTGATAAGCTTGATTATGTGAATGATGGAAATGATGAGACGGATACAGATCTTGGCTGCAATGAGATATGGCTTATGCCCATTTCGCCGTCTCCCACATATCACAAGTATGACATTACTGATTATAAGGAGATTGATCCGGAATATGGCACGCTGCAGGATTTTGATGAGTTGGTAAAAGAGTGCCATAACAGAAATGTTAATCTTATCATCGATCTGGTGCTCAACCACACATCCAGTGAGCATCCCTGGTTTAAGGAAGCTACAAAATACCTAAGAGACCATGCTGAACTCACCTCTATCTATGAAGAAGCTTCCGGCCAGGAAGGGCAGTTAACACCTATATCAGATATGCAGGACGAATGTCCTTACCTGTATTATTACAATTTCTCCAAAGAGAAGCAGGCTGGCTATGAAAAAGTAAACGGCTCAGACTGGTACTATGAAGCCCGCTTCTGGTCAGGTATGCCAGACCTTAATCTTGATAATGATAAGGTAAAAGAAGAAATATCAGATATCACTCAGTTCTGGATCGACCGCGGTGTTGACGGATTCAGGCTGGATGCGGTTACTTCCTATTACACAGACAATGATACCAAGAATACTGAATTTCTGACCTGGCTTAATGATACAGTTAAAGAACAGAAAACGGACGCATACATTGTTGGTGAAGCCTGGACCAGCATTGCAACCTACTCGAAATACTACGCCAGCGGAATTGACAGCTTTTTTGACTTTAACTTTTCAGGAAGCGAAGGTGTGATAGCTGGTGTTGCAAGGGGAAAGAAGTCACCTCTTTCTTTTGCCCAGGCTATATCTGAAGCAGAAAAGACATTTTCCGAGAACAACGCAGATTATATAGATGCACCATTTTATACCAACCATGATATGGCCCGTTCAGCCGGCTATTATGTGGGAAAAGGCACTGAGAACATGGTCAAAATGGCTGGGGCACTTAATCTTTTGATGGGAGGAAATGCCTTTGTCTACTATGGAGAAGAGCTTGGAATGAAGGGTTCCGGCAAGGATGAGAATAAGCGCGCACCGATGCAGTGGACTACATCAGAAGAGAGCGCAGATGCACAGGGAATGTGCAAGGGCCCATCAGGTATGGAGAAAATCACGATGACCTATCAGGCTCTTGATGAGCAGATGCAGGATGAATACTCGGTTTACAATTATTTCAAAAAAGCAATCAGGCTCCGCAATACATACCCGGTAATTGCAAGAGGAAAAACGCTTCCGATTGAGGAATTATCAGAGGATGGTGCTGGCGCATTTGTTAGATTCCTTGCAGATGATGGGAGCGATGGCTCGAATGTAGTTCTTGGGAAGGAACAGAATGGCTTTGGGCCTACAGCTCTCTTGGTGCTGATTAATAACTCGGATGAGGCGAAAAAAATCGACATTTCCAAGTGGAATGGAATTGGAGATAAGCCGCAGCTTTCCTATCAGATTAATGTAGGCGAAGAGAAAAGCGCACTTGAAGGTATGACCCTTACGATTCCTTCCTATGGAATCGCAGTTATCAAGTGATAGAGCTTGAAAATAAATAGAAAAACAATATGTACTTAAGCGAGCTGATAGCTAGTGTAGCTACAACTATGCTGTAATTACGAGGAATGTTATGAAAAAAGAGTATGACAATTATATTTTTGATTTATATGGAACCCTGATTGATATCCACACAGACGAGGAACAGTCAATTCTCTGGGAAAAAATGACAGATTACCTGAAGCTTCATTTTTCTTCTGAATATACTTCCAAGGTCCTTAGAAAAAGATATCTTGAAATATGCAAGGAAGAAGAGGACAAGCTTCAGAAGGAAAACGGCGCGACCTGGCCGGAAATCAGAATTGAGAAAGTATGGACGAGACTCATTTGTGAGGGACGTAAAGCTCTTTTACAAAACTTGGATCCTGAATCAGCACAGGCTGGTGACTGCGACGAAGATTCCCCGGAAATCAGAAAGCTCTGCGTATTTTTCAGAGAAGCTTCAAGGGATAAATTCGTAGTCTATGAGGGTGTTCGGCAGGTTTTTGAGAAGCTGAAGGCTGATGGTAAGCATATTTTTCTTTTATCAAATGCCCAGAGAGCGTTTACGGAAAAAGAGCTTTCAGATGCAGGACTTACAGACTATTTCGAAGACATTTTCATATCCTCAGATAAGGGGATAAAGAAGCCGCAGAAGGAATTTCTTGAAAAGCTATTAAAGGATAATAGCTTATCTTTTGACAAGTGTGTTATGATAGGAAATGACATTTTCAGTGATGTGGGTGTTGCATTTAAGAATGGTGTAGACAGCATCTTTCTAAACACCTATGATTATTCTGGAAAAAAGATTGATGAGGAGCTGACTGAGCTTGGAATAAAAGGCTCAAAATTTATGCCCCTTATCATAGAAGACGGCGATATCAGAAAAATTATTTGATTGGATCCTAATATGCTGATAGCTATTGCATTTTGTGGGATATGATCTGAAATTATCTGGTAAATAATAAGGAATAGCGAGGTATTTTTATGCAGGACAGATTACCAAAACGTGATGAAGTTGCTTTAGAGCTCACTTGGAGACTCGAAGATATTTATGATGACGAGGCAAAGTGGGAAAAAGAGTTAGAGAAGATAAATGAGCTTTCAGACAAAATGGCAACATATGCAGGCAAGCTTGCTGATAGCAGCAAGACATTGCTTGAGGCTATGAAGACTGACGAAGAGCTTAACCTTTATCTTGACAGGGTTCATGGCTATGCTCATATGAGAGAAGATCAGGATACAGCTAATACCAAGTATCAGGGAATGAAGCAGAGAGTAATGTCTGCTTACATGAATTCTGCTGAGAAGTCAGCATACCTTAGCCCTGAGGTGCTTTCAATTTCTGACGAGACACTTGAGAAATTCTATCAGGAAGAGCCTTCTCTTTCCAGATATAAGAGACTTATCGGCGAGATCAGAAGACTTAAGGATCATATGCTTTCAAGTGAGATGGAGCAGCTCCTTGCCAGCGCAGGCGAGATGCAGGGCGCTTCTCAGAAGGCTTATGGCATGCTTTCAAACGCTGACCTTAAGTTTCCTTCAGTTAAGGATTCCAAGGGTGAGGAGGTTCAGCTTTCAAACGGAAGATTTGTTCCAGTGCAGATGTCCAAGGATAGAGACCTTAGAAAGACAAGCTTTGAGGCTTTCTATGGAAGATATGAGGAGTTCAAGAACACTTGGGCTGCTATGTATGACGGCGAAGTAAAGGGACGTATTTTTGAAGCTAAGGCCAGAAAGTACAATTCTGCTTTTGAGGCAGCTGTTGATGGCAATGATGTATCACCTGCTGTTTGCGACAGCCTTTTTGAGTCAATCCATGACAATATGGACAAGATGCACAGATACGTAACACTTCGTAAGAAGCTCCTTGGAGTAGACGAGCTTCATATGTATGATGTTTATGTTGGAATGCTTCCTGATTTTGATATGAAGGTTTCCTATGAGGAGGCTAAAGAGCTCTCACTCAAGGCTCTTGCACCACTTGGCGAGGATTACCTTAATGTGGTAAAAGAAGCTTACGAAAACAGATGGATCGATGTAGTCGAGAACGAAGGAAAAAGAGGTGGAGCATATTCATCAGGGGTTTATGATGTTCACCCATACATGCTTCTTAACTACAACGATACTCTTGATGACGTATTTACACTTGTTCATGAGATGGGCCATTCAATGCACACCTGGTATTCTAACAAGGCTCAGACAATAGTTGATGCAAACTACAAGATCTTTGTGGCAGAGGTTGCTTCTACTACCAACGAAGTTCTTCTTTATCATTATATGAAGGATCACGCTAAGAGCGTTCAGGAAAAGGCATTTATCATTAACCACTTCCTTGACAGCTTCAAGGGCACAATGTTCCGTCAGACCATGTTCGAAGAGTTTGAGCGTAAGACCTGTGAGATGGCAGAGGCTGGCGTTCCTCTTACAGCAGAGTCCTTATATGATGTATATTTGGATCTTAACAAGCAGTACTTTGGCAAAGATATGATCTCTGATGCACAGATTGGATGGGAGTGGTGCAGAATTCCTCACTTCTATTACAACTTCTATGTATATCAGTATGCTACAAGCTTTGCTGCTGCAGTTGCTATTGCAGACAGAATTCTCAAAGAGGGGGCTCCTGCAGTAGAAGAGTACAAGAAGTTCTTATCAAGCGGATGCACACAGGATCCTGTAAGCCTTCTTAAGATTGCAGGTGTTGATCTTACTACAAAGGCTCCAATCGATTCAGCTCTTGCAGTATTTGGCGAAGCTATTGATGAAATGGAGCAGGTGGTAAAAGAACTGTAAAGAGGTTTATTATGTCAAAAGAAATATGGCGCCCGGGCAATATGCTTTATCCGGCTCCGGCAGTTATGGTGAGTTGCGGTATTGAGGGCGAAAAACCTAACATAATAACAGTAGCATGGGCAGGGACCATTTGCAGTGACCCTGCCATGCTTTCCATATCTGTTCGTAAAGAGCGATATTCCCATCATATTATCAAGGAAAGTGGGGAATTCGTGGTAAACCTTACAAGCAAGAAACTGGCCTATGCAACAGACTGGTGCGGCGTGCGCTCCGGCAGAGATTATGACAAGTTTAAGGAGATGAAGCTTACTCCCTTAAAATCTCAGAAAATATCTGCACCGGGCATCGAGGAGTCACCGGTCAATATTGAGTGCAAGGTCAGACAGATTGTTGAGCTTGGAAG